>Ga0302308_10004127_pt1 | contig 11462 bp, 12 predicted proteins | sample III_Palsa_E3_3_FD_200531 | JGI IMG/M metagenome (GOLD analysis project Ga0302308, IMG submission 200531) | Peat permafrost microbial communities from Stordalen Mire near Abisko, Sweden - III_Palsa_E3_3 | ecosystem: Environmental > Terrestrial > Soil > Palsa > Peat permafrost | place: Sweden... | reverse complement strand
GACCCTCATCGCATGCGTTATTGCGGGCGGCGCGTGTGCCCTGCCGTTGAACGCCGCCGCACAAAACGCGCCCGCCCAGCAACCGTTTCCCGCTCAGACACTACCGCCGGGCCATCCCGCGGTGCAACCGCCGTCACCCCAAAGTCTCGCGGCCGAAGGCGTGCGCACGAGCGCCAATATTGCACGGGGCGCCGCCGATATCTGCCACATCGACCGCGTGAAAATCGACAGGTTCAAAGTCATGACGCGCAAGAGTTTTCCCGCCGCGCCCGATTTCGACGGCGAGTGGAATCTCGGCTACAAGGAAGCACAAGCCACGGTCGATCGCTTCGCGGCGATGAAAACCAACAACCCCGCCGAGTACGCAAAGGAGATCGGCGAAGCTTGCCCGGCGCTGACCCAGGGTATCGATGAAGTGACGAAGTGACCCGCGCTCAGTCAGGCGCGCCGTAATACGCACGCTTTTCGGCGTACATGGCGGCGTCGGCACGTTGCAGCATGACTTCCAGCCGCTCGCCGTCCTGTGCAGTGGCTGCGCCCATCGCAAAGCTCAAGGGCATGCCCGAGTAGAACTGGTTGTTGACCTCGAGCAATTGCCGGATGCTGTCGATCACCGCGGCGCCGCCACGTTCGTCCATGCCGGGCAGGAGCAGCACGAACTCGTCGCCGCCAATGCGCGCAGCATGGCTCGGCTTTTCCACGGCTTTGCCGAGTACTTCGCCGGCGCGCCGCAGTAGTGCGTCACCGGCAGCGTGGCCGAGTTGATCGTTGACGGTTTTAAGACCGTTCAAGTCGACGGCCACGGCGGTCACAGGGAACGGGCCTTTGCGCTCCAGCCGGTTCATTTCATCGATGTAAAACGAGCGGTTCTTGAGTTTCGTCAACGCGTCGTGCTTGCCGAGAAACTCCAGGTAGGCCTCCGCTTTCTTGCGCGCAGTGATGTCGGTGAGCGCGACGAGAACGAGGTCCCAATCGGCTTCGTGACCGGGAAACACCGAGAATTGCAGATGCACATGCAATTGCTGCCCTTCCAGCGAATAGTTGACGACCTCGCGCTGATGAAACAGGCGGTTCTCCCATAGATCGATGAGTTGTTCCTGGAAATGGTTCACCATCTCGTCGCGGAAAACGTCGCCCAGACGCGAGAGCAACACGGCTTTATCCGGTGCGCCAAACATGGTCAGCGTGTGCTGATTCACGTCGAGCACGTGAATTTCCTGCATGCAGCGCTCGACGAATTCCGGATGAACATTCGTGAACGTCCGGAAGTCGACAATTCCGCGTTCGCGTATATCGTCCAGCAACGCCTTCACTGAGCTGAAGTCTTCAACCCACAGCGAAACCGGCGAATGTTCGAACAAGCCGCGCGCATACAGCTCGCTCAGCGCAGCCTTGCGGCGCACATTTTCCAGTTCCGTAATGTCTTCCACGGTCACGAGCACGCGGTCCCAGGTTGCTTCGTGTCCGGGCAGGATCACCGCTTTCAGCAATACGTCGAGCCGCTTGCCGTCGAGCGCGTAGTTCACCGTCTTGCTCACGAACGCCGGTTTGCCGGACCATAGTTGTTCGAGCTCGTCTGCGTGCGTGAGCAGCATGTCGTCGCGGAAAACGGCGCCAAGATTACGCACCAGATGGTCGATATCCTTCGCGCCGAACAGCGTGAGCGTGCGCCGGTTAACCTTGATCAGCCGGATGCGCGACGAACATTCGGCAATTCGCGCCAAGTCTTCAAGCAGAAAGGCGCGCAGGTCGACAACGCCCTGCGCGCGCCAGCCTTCGAACACCTCGCGCACGGCGCTGAAATCCTCGAGCCACAGCGAGACGGGCGCGAGGTCGAACATATCGGCATCGTCCGCCGGCGCGCTCGATGCAGCCGTCGATGCCGCTGCCATGCTCTGCAAAACGCGCCCCTGGTTGTTCGGCATGTCCATCCTTTTCCGATGATCTAGCTTGATATGGTCCGGTTCCGCCATTTTATGCGCAGACGTGGCGCAAGGAAGCTAGAAGGAAATAATCAGGAGGGACGCACACGCTGCGGCCTTGAGCAACAATGAAGGACTTCAGGCATGTTTGCTGCGCGAAGGCGCTCAATGGCCGCACGTCTTGCGGCCTGCATACGCCCGCGCGAATGGCTGAACGCCGGCACGCGCCGGGATATCAAAACCCTTTAACCCCGTCAAAGGAGACACGTCCCCATGGCTGACTTGCGCATTTGGTCCGATGAATTCGCGGCCAACGGATATCTTTCGAAGAATCATGAGTTCGATCAGCAGGCATTCGGCGCGGACGGCGAAAACATCTCGCCCGCGCTGCAATGGGACGGTGTGCCGCCCGAAGCCAAGAGCCTCGCTCTCACCGTCTACGACCCCGACGCGCCCACCGGCAGCGGCTTCTGGCACTGGATCGTGGTGAATATTCCGGTGGACACCCTCTCGCTGCCGCAAAATGCCGGCAAGGCCGACGGCAGCCTGCTGCCTGCCGGCGCGCTGCAAATGCGCAACGACTATGGCACGGTCGGGTTCGGCGGCGCAGCGCCCCCTCGCGGCGACAAACCGCACCGGTACATTTTCCGGATTCACGCATTGAAAGCGGATCACCTGTCGCTCGATGTCTCGGCGACCAACGCGGTCGCCCGTTTCATGACGCATCTGAACGAAATCGATTCGGCTACCTATACGGGGCTGTATCAGTTGAAATAAGCGCCGGATCGGGGTCGCGCGCGCACGCTTGCACGGCGTTGCGCGGCACCGCGCGTTTTGAATGCCTGCTCAAGTAAACCGTCTGAAAGGCGCGCGACTTACACTTCGCCGCTCCCCTCCTCCTCCCTACCGATGGACGCAGACCAAGGCCTTCCCCTTCCCCAGCGCTATTGGGCCATCCTGGTCGTGGCCCTCGGCATTACGCTCGCGGTGCTCGACGGCGCCATCGCCAACGTCGCGCTTCCCACCATCGCCCGCGACCTGAACGCCAGTCCCGCCGACTCGATCTGGGTGGTCAACGCGTATCAGCTCGCCATCACGGTGTCGCTGCTGCCGCTCGCCTCGCTCGGCGACCGGATCGGTTACCGGCGGGTGTACATGTCGGGACTTGCGCTGTTCACCATCGCCTCGTTCGGCTGCGCGCTCTCCGGGTCGCTGACGTCGCTTGCGATTGCACGGGTGATCCAAGGGTTCGGCGCGGCGGGCATCATGAGCGTCAACACGGCCCTGGTGCGGATGATCTATCCCACCGAGCATCTCGGCCGCGGCGTCAGCATCAACGCCTCCGTGGTGGCGATCTCGTCGGTCATCGGGCCCACGGTTGCTTCCGGCGTTCTCTCTATCGCACCTTGGCCGTGGCTCTTTGCGATCAACGTGCCGATCGGCATCGCTGCGTACGCGCTCGGCTGGAAAGCGTTGCCTCGCACGCCGGGACACCGGCAACCCTACGACTTTCTCAGCGCGCTGATGAACGCGGCGGTGTTCGGCCTTGCGATCACTGCCGTCGATGGGCTCGGTCACGGAGAACATCGCTCGTACGTGCTCGCCGAGTTTCTCGTGGCTGGCGTGATCGGATACTTCTTCGTGCGGCGGCAACTGACGCAACCCGCGCCGCTTTTGCCTATCGATCTGCTGCGAATCCCGGTATTCGCGCTGTCCATTGCGACATCCTTCTGCTCGTTTACCGCGCAAATGCTGGCCTTCGTCTCGCTGCCGTTCCTGCTGCAGAACACCTTTGGCATGAGCCAGGTGCAGACCGGATTCCTGATGACGCCGTGGCCGCTGGTGATCGTATTCATCGCGCCACTTGCCGGCATGCTGTCCGACCGTTATTCGGCGGGTGTGCTCGGTGGCATCGGGCTGGCCATCATGACAGCCGGCTTGATGCTGCTCGCGACCACTGGGGCACACCCCGCGCCCGTCGACATAGCATGGCGCATGGCGGTGTGCGGCCTGGGCTTCGGTTTGTTCCAGACGCCCAACAATCGCCAGATGCTGTCGTCGGCACCGCGTCATCGCAGCGGCGGCGCAAGCGGCATGCTCGGCACCGCGCGCCTCTCGGGACAGACGCTCGGCGCGGCACTCGTCGCGCTGATCTTCGGCATTGCACCGCAGCACGGCACGACCATTACGCTGGTTGTCGCGGCGGGCTTTGCAGCCGCAGCGGCCATGGTCAGCCTGATGCGCATTTCGCGCAGCAAGACGCCCGCGACCGCCTGACGCCCGCCCGTCTGATCCTGTCACGTAGCCCTGCGTTGGAGCCTCCTGGGCACACCCTTTGCTGAATTGAACGAACGTGGCTCCGTGTGCCGGAGCCGGTTCGTTCAATGCACCAAGGAGTTATTTCATGGCTGATTCCCTCAACGGTTACAAGGTCGCGATTCTCGCTCTCGATGGCTTCGAGCAAGCCGAACTGGTCGAACCGCAAAAGGCGCTGAAGGCAGCCGGCGCCCAAGTCCATGTGATCTCGCAAAAGCCGGGACAGATCCAGGGCTTCGTGCACACCGACAAAGGCGACACGGTAAAGGTCGACGCCACTTTCGACCAGACCAGTGCAGCCGATTACGACGCGGTCGTGTTACCGGGCGGCGTAGTCAACGCAGACGCAATCCGCGTCGATGCGAAAGCGCAAAGCATCGTGAAGCAGTTCGATCAGGATGGCAAACCCATCGCCGTGATCTGCCACGGCGGCTGGCTGCCGATCTCCGCAGGCATTGTGTCGGGCCGCACGCTGACGAGCTGGCCGACGCTCCAGGACGATATCCGCAATGCCGGCGGCACATGGGTCGATGAAGAGGTGCATCGTGATCGCAATCTCATCAGCAGTCGCAAACCCGACGATCTCCCCGCGTTCAACAAAGTCATCATCGAAGCGCTCAGCGAGCGGAAGAAAGCGGCTTGAGGTCGGAGTCGAGATTGGCTACGGAGAACCGAATGACGAAATCGATGCCAGCGGATACTCGCCAAGGGATGGACACTTTGTATCCTGGGAAGGTCCTGCGCATGTCGCGGCTCAGTGTTGGCGCGATCGCAGCGCTCGCGGCGTTCACACTCGGCTCAAGTTGTGTGTCGATGAATGCAAGCGCGCAAAACGGCAATGCGGTAGCGCCGGCGCGCGCGGGATCCGACGGGGCAGCGACGCCTGCGCCGGCCCATGACGGCGCAGCCAGCGCGGCGTCCACGCCGATGGCTGCCTCCGCGCCCTCCCGCGCCAAATTGTCCCCGGCCGATCAGCAGTTCGTGCAGGACGCAGGCACTGAGGGCGCTACCGAAATCGCGGCTGGCAAGCTGGCGTTGACGAATTCATCGGATGCGCAGGTCAAGAGCTTCGCGCAGCGGATGATCGCGGATCACACGCGGCTCGCTCGCAACCTCGATATTGTTGCGAAGCGGCAAGGCATCACGTCGGCGCCGAGCGCGGATGCGTCGGTGACGGGAAGCCTCGAGACGTTGCACGGCGCGGACTTCGACAAGGCTTACATCGCACAGGTGGCTGTGGACGGGCATCGCAAAGCAGTCGCCATCTTTAGCACCGAAAGCAAGGGCGGCAACAACGCGCAGCTTAAAAATGTCGCCGCCCGTGCGTTGCCGATTATCAAGCATCACTACGCAATGGCGCAGCAGCTCGCCAAGCTGAAGGGAGTGACATCATGACGGCCGCTTCGGCTTCGCTCGCCTCGAGCGTTGTACAACCCCGGCCAGCCTACGAGGACTCAACCATGCACATCCAGTTTACCGACGGCCCTCCCACCTACGACGGCGACGATTTCGCTCTTCATTTCGTTGCGCTGGTCGACGGCCAACCGGTGGTGTGTTCCATTTCCGCCGAAGCGCTCGAGGATCATTTCGGCGCTGCGTCCGCCCGGGAGGACGACTTGCTCGCGGCGTTCGAACGAGGCCGCGCGAGAATCCGCTCGGTGTGCGCCGAAGCGCTTGACAGCCATAGCGGAGAGAGCGTCGTATTACGTAGCGGACTGTTCCGCGTGGCGGGCATGGAGCCGGAATGACCGGCGCGTTCCATCCGTCATTGGTTCAGGACGCGGTTCATTGAAACAAACGCTTCCCGGAGGTCCTCATGTCTTTGATCATTGCAGGACGGTTTCAAACCTTTCCCAAAGCCGAAGCCGCCGCCCAACGCCTTTTTGAGGGCGGATTTCTCGAAGAGGACGTCACGCTCTTCTATGTTGCGCCAAGCGGACAGCACGCGCGGCTCGCCACGGGCGGCGACCACGACGCGGATGCCGGTGCGAAAGATGCATCGAAGGGCGCGGGCTTGGGCGTCACGATCGGCGCGGTAATCGGCGCAATCGTGGGTGCAGCCGTTTTTATACTCTTCAAGGCGCCTTGGCTGGCCGCGGTGCTCGCCGCCGGAGCAGGCGCCTATGTCGGATCGCTAGCGGGCGCAATGGCGCGTTCCCAGTCCGGCAAGCGGGCCGCTGTCGATTCGACCAGCACTGACAATCACGGCTCGGCCAACGCCCTCGACGCGAGGCAGTCCGGCGTTGTCGTAGCGGTGCATGTTGGCGCGCAATTGCAGGCACAAGCGGCAGCCATTCTCCGCGATGCGGGCGGTATGGAAGTCGAGCGTGCATCGGGTCAATGGCGAAACGGCCGCTGGGCCGACTTCGATCCGGTCAAGCCGCCGGAGCCGGTTCGGGAATTTGCGGAACCGCGTGCATAAGTTGGATAGTTCAAGCGTTGGTGTCAATCAGGCCGCTCTGGGAGCGGCCTGATTGACTTCGTATGTTTCGGAACGCTACGAATTACGCCCACAGTTGAAACCGTACGCTCGGCTGGGCATTGGTGCCTCGCACGTCGTTCGCCGGTTCGCAACTCGCGCGCTGCGGGCCGTTTCTCAATGCTGACGCCACTGGGTTGCAAAGGCCTTTGTGCGTCGATTGCGCATGCACGGCCGCGTGATTCTCATCGATACCATGCTGACGCACTTGCAGCACGATCGCGGATGTGACGATTGCAACGAACACAAGAGCCTCACGGGGATTAACGGTCATTGCTTCTCCAACGTTCAATTTTTGGCAGTCTTTGAGCAAAGCACATGCCACGTAACGGCTCTATTTCCCAGAAGCGGTTGCGAAATTGATGACAGACCGCCAAGCCCAAAAACGACCGGCGTTCCGGCGTCGAACGCGCCTGTCTCGGGTATGGATTCGGCACAGATCGGGCACAGCCGTTGCGACTCCCCTTTGGACCGCGATCCGGGGAATCAGAGGACCGCGGGCCATCTTCGATTACTCAAAGGAGGTTCATATGAGCACTAACATCGTATCGGTACTGAACGATCTGGTCGAAACGTCGAAGGACGGCGAGAAGGGCTTCCGGAAGGCCGCTGAAGACACGAAGGACGCGACCCTGAAGCAACTGTTTACAGGCCGCGCCGAGGACTGTGCACGCGGTGCGCACGAGTTGCAGGATGTGGTCCAGCGACTGGGTGGAAAGGCGCAAACCGGCGGCACGGTGGGTGGAGCGCTACATCGGGGTTGGGTCGACATCAAGTCGGCCGTGACCCATCGTAGCGATCACGCAATTCTCGAGGAATGCGAGCGCGGTGAAGACGTCGCGAAGAAGAACTATCGTGACGCGTTGGACAAGGAATTGCCGGCGGATGTGCGCGCCGTGGTTGAGCGCCAATACCAGGGCGTAATCGAAAATCACGACCGCATTCGCGATCTGCGCGACCAGTACGCTGCGGCCAAGCCGTAATCACGGGTCGCATGTTGAAATCAAGCCGGTGCACCGAAGGTGCGCCGGCTTTTTTACATTCATGTTCATAGATTCGAATGACTATTTGCTATCCCTGTCGGTCTTGATGTTCATCGCACCAGGGATGGGCGCCAGAAAAAACCCACCGGCTGCTACCGCAGCCGGTGGGTTCATGTCGCGCGCACTCGCAAACAGGTAACGTAGTTTATTGCGGTGAGCCCTTGTCGTTGGTACCCATCGCCGACGCCGCAGCAGCAGCCGACGCGCCCCGAAGGTGCGTCGCCTTGTTCTGCTTGTGCAAGGTCGTCCCGTGCGAGCTCTTCTTGCTCATGCCCATGCTTCCTGAAGCCGCCATACCGCCCTCTGTGGGCGAGGCGGTAGCACCAGCGTGCCCACCTACTTCGCTCGCGCCCGCGCCGGCCGTCGGCCCACCTGACGAGCCTCCGGCTGATTGAGCCAATACCGGACCTGAGAACGCAAGAGCCAGTGCGCCGAGCAAAGCAATCTTTTTCGTTTGATTCATGAAAATCTCCTTTCCCTGAGGATCCGGTTCATCGAGATTTAAGCGAAGACCAGATCCGTTATGAGTGATGGACTGCACCCAGACTTCTATATTCGGACTTCTTATTAATTGCTTCGTACGGCCGTGTAACCACTAACCAGAAACAAGCAAAACGGACGGCGAGCGCGCCGCCCGTTTTGCACCAACCCTTACTCTACGATCTTCAGGTGGTTGCGCACCGATGTCACGCCGTCAACCTTCGACACCACGTCTTCCGCACCGCTTTTGTCATCAGCGGTGGGCACCGTACCCGTCAGCGATACAACGCCAGCACGGGTCTTCACATGAATATGCGTGGACTTGACATTCTTCGCGCCCAGCAGTTCCGCCTTGACCTTGGTCGTGACTGCCGTGTCATCGACCTTTGTACCAATCGACGTGGAGGCGCCTGTCGACGTGGTCGCGGTTTGTGCACTGACGTTAAGCGCAAACACGACACACGCGATACTGCCGGCTGCCTTCAGGATTTGGGTCGATTTCATCGTGATTCTCCTTCTAGTTGGTTTGAAAAACTGCGGCGTTGCCGCTGTGTTATTTGAGCGTAGGCCGCCTCGTACGGCCGCAGCATCTTTGCTGCAAAGCCCTGCTCGTTTTCATACCCGCGGCGCCAAGACCCCACGAGTAGTGACAGGTCAGACGCAAAGAGCGTGCCGGATCGTCCGCGACAATCGGCAAATGTGACGTTGAAAGCTGCGTTAAGACCGTATGCTGCAACGCTTACCCGCTGTTTTGTCCACACCCTGTTTACCTATGATGTGGGGCCCAAGATGCCTCTGCCTACCCGCAGTGCTTTTGCCCGTGCGCGTGTAAAAAGTGCGCGCATTTGCCGGCCGATCGAATGCCCAGGCATGCCGTTAGCTGCGGAAAATCGTATTGAAATCTAGCGCTCGCGTGCTCTGCAGCGCGCATGGCATGACTGTTGCTTTTAAGGACTCACGAAAGTCCTAACATTGAGGAACAACACGCAATGCCGCCTTCCCTCGAACTACGCACCAAGCAAAGTCTTGCGCTCACGCCGCGCCTTCAGCAATCGGTTCGTCTGCTGCAACTTTCATCGCTCGAGTTTCAGCAGGAATTGCGCAACGCGCTTGATACGAACCCGTTCCTCGAGTATGACGAGACGCAGGCAGAGGACAACGCGCTGTCCACCGACAATGGCAACTCCATGGCTGACACGCCCGCGCCCGTTGATCAGAACGCGCCCGTCGATGCCCCAATGAGTGCCGAAAGTAACGCCGATACATCGGATAGCGGCGACTCCCAGTCGCATGAGGATTCGATGAACGAATTCTCGTCCGATCCGTTCGGCCGGACATCGACTCGCAATAATGGCGATGGCGAAGGCTCCGACCCGGCCGACTGGGTTCGCATTGAACCCTCGCTGCATGAAACGCTACACGACACGCTGCGGCTTTATCCGATCAACGATCGCGACCGGGCAGTGGCGCAGCTCATCATCGAAGCACTCGATGATGACGGCTATCTGCGTCAGGATCTTCAGGAACTGTCGGAGCTCGTGGATATAGAGCCGACGTTGTCCGAGGCTGAGTTGAATATTGCCCTGAAGCTCGTGCAATCGCTGGACAAGCCTGGTGTGGGCGCGCGTAACTTGTCCGAATGCTTGTCGCTGCAACTCGACGCGCTCGACCCGGAAACGCCGGGACGCGCAGTCGCGATCGAGATTGTCACGCATTATCTTGAGCGGCTCGCGCGCCGCGAGCAGGCCGAGTTGCAGAAGAAAATTGGCTGCAGCGCGGAAGAACTGCGCATCGCCTGCGCTCTTGTACGCAAGCTCGACCCCAAGCCGGGCGCGAATTACGGTGCGGCGGAAGACAACTACGTGGTGCCCGACGTAATCGTGCGGCAGGTGAAGAAAAACTGGGTCGTGACGATCAATCCCGCCGTGCTGCCCCGTGCGCGCATTCATCGCATGTACGCCGAGCTGTTCGCCCAGTCGGCGGGGGCAAGCCGCTCGCCGCTTGCTCAACAATTGCAGGAAGCGCGCTGGCTGATCCGCAACGCGCAGCAACGTTTCACGACGATCCAGCGCGTGGCGGAGTGCATCGTGTCGCATCAGAAGGCTTTCTTCGACTACGGCGAAATTGCGTTGAAGCCCCTGGTATTGCGTGATGTCGCTGACGAACTCGAACTTCATGAGTCGACCATCTCACGCGCGACGGGCAACAAGTACATGTCCACGCCGCGGGGCATCTTCGAGTTCAAACACTTCTTCCCGCGCGAGCTCAGCACCGAAAGCGGTGGTACCTGCTCGGCTGCTGCCGTGCGTGCCCTCCTGAAGGAAATGATCGCGAAGGAAAGCAGCAGCGACCCGCTGTCAGATGTGAGCCTCGCCAAAATGCTTGCAGACCAGGGGGTGATCGTCGCGCGCCGGACGGTGGCGAAGTATCGCCATTTGATGAAGGTGCCGCCGGCGGAGTTGCGCCGAGGTTAAAGCAGACGATCAGACGGTCCGGCTTCACAGGCTGAAAAGCAGGCTGAAAAAGAACGCCCCTCTTCTACTTCCAGGGGCGTTTTTTATCGCCAGCCGGAGTTTCGTTGCGTGCGTCTGCGCGCGACCATCGCCGACACCTCCGCGCCCAGCAGAAACACCGCCGCCGAGTAATACAGCCACATCAGGATGATCGCGAGCGACCCGGCCGCACCGAAAGTATTTGCCGTGCCCGCGTGCTGCAGATAGAACGCGAAGAGCCGTTTTCCTCCTTCGAACAACACCGCTGCGGTCGACGCACCGAGAGCGGCATCGCGCCATTGCATGCGCGCGCTCGGCAGGAATTTGAGCAATACCGCGAACGCGAGCACCATCATCACCAGCGAAATGGCCCGCTGCGCCACCGCCGCGATCAGGAAGGACGGCCCGCTCGTGCCCAGCACCCATTGCCCGACCAGAACCACGAGTGCATCGAGTACGAGCAATGCCACAATCAGCAAGGCCGCGCCCAGGACGAACGCGAAGGAAATCGCGCGAACCCGCAGAATGGCAATGATGCTGGCCCGCGTGCCCGTCACGGGCGCAGGCCAGATCACGTTGAGCGCCGTGTAGAGCGACGAAAAGGTCGCCGATGCCCCGACCAGCACGCCCACCCCCGACAGGATCGCCGTGCGCGTCGCGATGTCCGCATGCCAGGCGTTGGCGACGATTGCTTCCAGGCCGTGCGCGGCGTCGGCACCCACTATCCCGA
>Ga0302308_10004126_pt1 | contig 11462 bp, 7 predicted proteins | sample III_Palsa_E3_3_FD_200531 | JGI IMG/M metagenome (GOLD analysis project Ga0302308, IMG submission 200531) | Peat permafrost microbial communities from Stordalen Mire near Abisko, Sweden - III_Palsa_E3_3 | ecosystem: Environmental > Terrestrial > Soil > Palsa > Peat permafrost | place: Sweden... | reverse complement strand
GCGCGAACTGCTGGCCAAGGTATCGAATGCGGATTTCAGCAACGCCGGCTTCCGCTTCGGCACGAGCCGGGAGATCGATCTGGGCTACGCTCGGCTGCGGGCGACACGCCTCAGCTATGTTGGAGAACTGGGCTGGGAGTTGTACGTGCCGGTCGAGCAGACGATCGCCGTCTATGAAACGCTGCAGGCGGCCGGCGAGGAGATGGGCCTGGTCGATGCGGGGTACTACGCGCTCGAATCGCTGCGGCTCGAGAAGGGTTATCGGGCCTGGGGGCGAGAGCTGACGCCTGACTACCACTCGCTCGAGGCGGGACTTGGCTTCGCACTCAAGCTCGGCACCGAGCATGGCTTTCGTGGCCGCGCAGCGCTGCTTAAGCTCAAGCAACAGCCGCTTCACCGGCGCATGGTCAGTCTCACGCTGGCCGATCCGCAGGCCATGCTCTGGGGCGGTGAGCTGATCCTGCGTGACGGCCAGCCGGTCGGCCACTTGAGTTCCGCCGCTTACGGTCACTCGCTCGGCTGCGCCGTAGGCATGGGCTATGTCGCGCGCGAGGACGGCGCGGCCGATGAGGCGTTCATCAGTTCGGGCCGTTATCAGATCGACATTGCCGGTACGCTGGCCGAGGCGCGAGTGCACCTGCGCGCGCCGTTCGATCCCAAGGGTCTGCGGATTCGGGGCTGAGTTTTGCGCTCCGTTACTTTTGCCGCCGTTGCTTTTGCCGCCGTTGCTTAGATTTCGAGCGCGTGGTCCGGGACGCTACATCAGACTGGGAGCGCTGCCCGCGCCGGCGAAAAGCCGCCTAATTTATGCCGATTATGAAACAATAGCCGCCTTAGGAGCATTATTACTTCACCAATGGTACAAGTGGGTGTGACGCCTGCGAAGGACCTGGGCTCTAGAGGCGCTTAAGCCTTGCCTGCAGAACAGGGCCGAGGGTTGAGCAACGCCGGGCCTGGAGGCGAGCGAACCCAACCGATATTCCGTGCCCAATTGACATGGTTTACGGGCCAAAGCTGTGGGCGAGTTCGTGTCTCCAATGGGCGCTATAAGGGCGCCCGTCTGCATCGCCGGCGGTGCGCCGCAAATGGACTGAGGCCACCGCGGCTCTCGCTTCGGGTGCTATTGCCCTGCTGTGCCGGCCAAACTATTCTCGCTGCAGATCGCGTTTACAAACTTAAACCTGACAGGTGAAGCGGGTTGGGGCCTCGAGCAGCGCAGAATCACAACAGACGCCCCGCGCAGCGCCCCTGAGCTGCAGCCAGCGGTGGCTCCGCCCCGAAGTGGCCTGCTCCTGTATCGCCCCGATCCTGCTCGGCCTGCCCGATTCCTAAGGCCTGCACTGATTCGCTGGTTTGACTGGCACCGGAGATGGAATGAATCGAATACGGTCCCTGATCCTGTCCCTCGCCTGCCTGGTGCTGCTCGGGTCCCAGGCACAGGCGGACGATGCCAAGGTACTGCGGATCATCAGCTGGGCCGACTATGTGCCCGCCGAAGTCATTGCCCAGTTCAAGCAGGAAACCGGCATTCAGGTGCAGGTCACGCTCTCCAATAACGAGGAGATGATCTCCAAGTTGCGCGCCACCGGCGGCGCAGGCTTTGATCTGGCGCAGCCCTCGCAGGACCGGATCTTCGGCGCGCAGCAGGAATTTCGGATCTACAAGCCGATCGACATCACCAAGGTGCACACCGAGGAGTTCGTGCCCGAGCTGCTCGCGACCGTGACCAAGAATGCCACGGTCGAGGGCAAGCTCTACGGACTGCCCTATGTCTGGGGCACTGATGGCCTGGTTTACAACGCCAAAAAGACCAAGGTGAGCGACTACGCCGATCTGTGCCGGCCGGAGCTGAAGGGGCGCACCGCGGTGCGCCTGAAGCGCCCGACACTGATGGCCTTCGCGCTCGCTGCCGGCAAGGATCCATTTGCGCTCTATAACAATGTGCCGGCCTACACCGCACTGATGCAGAGCGTCGGCCAGACCTTGAGCGCCTGTAAGGCGAACTTCCGCTTCTTCTACGACAACAAGGATCAGCTGCTCAACGGCATCCGCTCCGGGGAAATCGATGCCGCGATGATGTGGGACTCGGGCGGCTGGGCGCTGAATCGCGAGAACCCTGACATCAAGTTCGTCAATCCGAAATCGGGTGCCCTCGCCTGGATGGATACCTTTGCGCTGCCGGCGCGTGGGCGCAACGATGCCGGCGCCTACGCCTGGATCAATTTCACGATGCGCCCTGAAGTCGCGGTCAGGATTGCCAAGTCGATCGGCAATTTCATGGCTTCCAAAGGCGCCGATGCGCTGATGGATCCCAAATTGCGGGCGCAGTTTGCCGAGAGCTTTCCTGATGGGCTGAAGAATGTGAAGTGGTATACGGCGATTCCGCCGGGCCTCGAGGAAATCGAAGGCAACGTGCTCGATCACATCAAGGCGGCCAATTGAGCGCGCTGCCGGGAACCGCGGCGGCGCCCGATCTGGAGGCGCGCGGCGTCACCAAGCGTTTCGCCGGCCACCAGGCGGTTGATAACCTCTCCTTCAGTGTCGCACGCGGCAGCTTCTTCTCGATTCTTGGCCCCTCGGGCTGCGGCAAAACGACCTTGCTGCGCATGATCGCAGGCTTCATTGCCCCCGATGGCGGCGATATCCAGATTGGCGGGCGCAGCATGGCCGGCGTCGCGCCCAACCGGCGCCCGGTCAACATGGTGTTCCAGCAACTGGCGTTGTTTCCGATGATGTCGGTGAGCCAGAACGTGGCCTTCGGACTGGCGCGCCGCGGCGTGGCGCGTGCCGAGCGGCAGAAACGTGCCGAGGACATGCTCGGGCGGGTAGGCCTTGCGGGTGCTGGCAACAAGCGCGTCGATGAACTCTCCGGCGGCCAGCGCCAGCGCGTGGCGATTGCCCGCAGCATGGTGCTCGAGCCGACGCTGCTGCTGCTCGATGAGCCGCTCGGGGCGCTCGATCTGAAGCTGCGCGAGCACATGAAAATAGAGCTCAAGCAGCTGCAAGCGGCCTTCGGTACAACTTTCGTCTACATCACGCACGATCAGTCCGAGGCCCTCGTGCTCTCCGATCATGTGGGCGTCATGAACCACGGTCGCTTCGAGCAGCTGGGGACGCCGCAGGAGCTCTACTACGCTCCGGCAACGCCGTTCGTGGCCGGCTTCGTCGGTGCCAACAACAAGCTTTCAGGCAAGGCGGTGAGCATCGACGGGGAAATCGTTGAGGTGCTTGCAGCCGAGGGCTGGACGGTCCGCGCGCGTCGCCATGGCAGCGTGGCCGTGGGCGCGGCGGTCGAGGCTTTCGTGCGCCCCGAGGCGACAATCCTTGGCCGTACCGCCGCCGAGCTGCCGGCAGGGCAGCCGGTGCACAGCGGTGAAGTCGAGAGCCTGCTGTTCGATGGGGCCAACTCGGCCGTGCTGCTGCGGGAGGAGAAGACCCGCTTCGAGTTTCGCATCGCGCTGCCGCAGACCGGGCAGTTCGCCGATCTGAAAGTCGGTGCCCGCGTGTTTTTTGCCTTCGATCCGGAGCGCGCGATCTGCTTCAGCGTGACGCCCCGTGGCTGACGGAATCGCCACCTCCAACTGGCATCGGCGACTGATGCTCGCGCTGCTGCTGGCGCCGGCACTGCTGTGGCTGTTCGGGCTGATCCTGCTGCCGCATGCCGATCTGCTGCAGCTCTCGCTGCGTGAGCGCGTGGCACCACGCGAGTACGTACCGAGCCTGGCGCAGTTCCGGGCCTTCTTCGATGAGCCGCTGTACTGGCACGTATTTCTGCGCACCGCGGTAATGTCGGCAATCGCGACCGCACTGACGCTGCTGGTGGCGTTCCCGATCGCCTGGACGATTGCCAAGCTGGCGCGCGGCCGCATGAGCGCGCTGCTATTCGTGGTGTGCCTGATTCCGTTCTGGGTCAGTGAGACGGTGCGCACGCTCGGCTGGATGATCCTGCTGCGCGAATCCGGCGTGCTGCCGGCGCTGCTGGTGAAACTTGGGATCACGCAGATGCCGGTCGAGCTGCTCTACCACGATGCGACGATCCTGGTGGGCCTGGTCTACACCTCGCTACTGTTCATGGTCGTGCCGCTGGTGGGAAGTCTTGAGAGCCTGGACAACACGCTGATCGAGGCCGCCTACGATCTGGGCGCCAAGGGCGGCTCGATCCTGCGCGAGATTGTGATCCCGCACGCGGCCCCTGGCATCACGGCCGGCTGCATCGTGGTCTTCATGCTGACGCTAGGCAACTACCTGACACCGACGATGCTCGGCGGCAAGAATTCGCAGTGGTTCACCGAGACGATCTACACCCAGTTCATCACGCGCTTTAACTGGGAACAGGGTGCGGCCTTTGGCTTCCTGCTGCTGGGCCTGTCCACCGCGATGGTGTGGCTGGGCCTGAAATTAAGTGGCCAGCGCTTCAGCGATGTGATGCGCCGTTCATGATACCGAGCCTGCCAAGACCGGCCTGGCTGCGCGCCGCCACCTCGCTGTACGTCGGCGCGTTCCTAGTGTTCCTGTTCATGCCGCTGGTGACGGTAGCGGTGTTCGCGTTCAACAATGCACCCTATCCGGCGCCCCCCTGGCATGGCTTCACACTCGACTGGTTCCTCGGCAACGAGGCGCTCGGGCGCACCGGGCTGTTTGGCGATTCGGAGCTGCTGGGCAGCATCTGGACCAGCACGATGGTCGCGATCTGGGTCACGGTGCTCTCGGTGCTGATCGGCACCGCGAATGCCTTTCTGATGGAGCGCGCAAAGTTTCCTGGCAAGGGGCTGCTCTCGGTGCTGATGCTGACGCCACTGGTGATTCCGGGCGTGATTCTGGGTATCTCGATCCTGGCCTTTGCCAGCCGCATCGCTGATCTGTGCAGCGATCTGTTCGGGTTGGATCTGGATTTCCTGCGCCCCGGCCTGCCGCTGGTGGTGCTCGGGCAGTTCTCGTATATCGCCGCCATCGCAACGCTCACGATCAGCGCGCGCCTGAAGCGCTTTGATCGGACGCTGGAAGATGCCGCGCTGAATCTCGGCGCATCGCAGGGTGCGGTGCTGCGCACGATTACGCTGCCCTATCTGCGCCCGGCACTGATCGGCTCGGCGGCGATCTCGTTCCTGATGTCGTTTGAAAACTTCAACACGACGCTGATGCTGGTCGGCTCGGACGCACCGCTGACGATCATGATGTATGGGCGCATGCGCGAAGGGGCTACGCCGGTGCTGAATGCCGTCAGCCTGTTCCTGATGGTCGCGTCAGCGATTCTCGCCCTGACTCTGCTACGACGCGGTAAGCGCCCGCAAGAGAGCTGAGCGGCACTGCATTGGGAACCGATTTGGCCCTGGCCCGCTGGCCGAGCCCTGCCAGATAGGCATTGAGGCGTTGCTGGTCGCCGGCCGATGCGCCGAGTCCGGTCTTCGTGTGCCGCCAGTACATATCTTCGCTGCTGCTGGCCCACTCCTCGCGCAGCAGGTAATCCGCTTCACGCTGCGTCAGCCCGCCACCGAAACTCTGGCCGAGGCCACTGCGGTTTTTTGCACCCTCGAGGACCCGATCGAGCCGCGTGCCGTAGGCATGAACGAGGCGGCGCAGTTCCTGCGGCCAGAGGAATGGCCAGCGATGCCACGCGCTCTCGCTGTAGCCGCGCAGACCCTCGGGGCCGAAGTCGCCACCAGGCAGCGGTGCGTTGCCGGTCCATGGCGGCGCGAGCCGCGGCAGGTGCGATGCCAGACGCGCCAGCACGCGCTCGGCCAGCGGCCGGTAGGTGGTGATCTTGCCGCCGAACACCGAGAGCACCGGCGCAACACCGGCCGGCGCATCGAGCTCGAGGGCGTAGTCGCGCGTGAGTTCGGAGGCGGCGGCCTCCGGGCTGTCGATCAGCGGGCGCAGCCCCGCATAGCTCCATACCACATGCTGCGGCGTGATCGGCTGCCGGAAGTAGCGATTGACGGTCTCGCACAGGTAGTCGGTTTCCTCGGGCGTGATCGCCGCGCGGCCCGGGCCTTCGCTCCAGTCGACATCAGTGGTCCCGATGAGCGTGTACTCGCCCTGGTAGGGAATCACGAATACGATGCGTCGGTCCGGATTCTGCAGCACATAGGCCTGATCACCCGCATACAGCCGCGGGACCACGATGTGGCTGCCCTTGACCAGTCGCACATCGGGACCGCTGCGCACGCCAATGCGCTGGTGCAGGACATCGGCGACCCAGGGGCCAGCCGCATTCACGATGATGCGGGCATTCACGGTATAGCGTTCGCCGCTTGCCACCTGCTCAATCTGTGCCTGCCACTTTCCGTCGCCACGCGCGGCACTGAGCAGGCGATGTCCGATACGGATCTGGGCACCGCGCTCGGCAGCATCTTTGGCATTGAGAATCACAAGACGGCTGTCATCCACGGTGCAGTCGCCGTAGCTGAAGCCGCGAGAAATTCCGGAGCGCAGCGGTGCGCCAAGCGGGCTCGATGAGAGGCGGATGGATCGGGAGCGGCCGAGGCTGCTGCCGGGTGCCAGCAGATCGTAGGCCAGGAGCCCCGCGCGCAGCAGCCAGGAGGGGCGCTGCTGGGCATGGTGAGGCAGGATGAAGCGGGCGCGCGATACCAGATGCGGCGCAATCCGCAGCAGTCGTTCGCGCTCCTTGAGGGCCTCACGCACCAGACGCAGCTCAAAATACTCGAGATACCGCAGGCCGCCGTGGATCAGCTTGGAACTGGCTGAGGAGGTGTGATGCGCCAAACCGGCCTGTTCGATGAGCAGCACCCGCAGGCCGCGCCCAGCCGCATCCCGGGCGACACCGGCGCCGTTGACGCCGCCGCCCACTACCAGCAAATCAAAATCCCGGCCGATGTTCACCTGTACTCCCGAAAAGCGACACTAAGCCCTAGAAAATATTCGTTTTAGAATATATTGTGTCCAGAATGTTGACAAGCGAACATTCTAAGGCCAATGGCGTTCGTTCAGGCTCACCTACGTGGTAACAGGGGGTTCAGCCTTCCGGCGCGCTGGCGACGTGCAGCGTGACGCCTCCAGCGCTCAGCCGTTCGCGCAGTGCCGGCGGGGGCAGGGTGTCGGTGAACAGCGCGGTGACCTCGCCCAGGGTTCCGAGCCGCACCATTGGATGTCGCGCAAATTTGGTGTGATCGGCCAGCAGGTAGGTGGCGCGGGAGTTCTTGATGATCGCACGCGCCGCGCGCACCTCGTCGTAATCGAAATCCAGGAGCGTGCCGTGCTCATCGATGCCGCTGATGCCGATGATGCCGTAGTCGACACGGAACTCCCCGATCATGTCGCAGGCCGACTGGCCGACGACGCCCCCGTCGCGATTGCGCACGGTGCCACCGGTGATCATCACGGTGAAGGAGGGATTGCGCGTCATGATCTGCGCAACGTTCAGGTTGTTGGTGATGATGCGCAGATCCTCGTGGCCGAGCAGCGCGCGTGCCAGGGCCTCGGTGGTCGTGCCAATATTGATGAACAGCGAGGAATGATTCGGGATGTGCTGCGCGGTGAGTTCGGCAATCGCGCGCTTCTCGGGACTCGAGAGTTCCTGGCGCTCGCGGTAATCGATGTTCTCGGTGCTCGAGGCTACGCTTGCGCCGCCGTGGTGCCGGCAGATCTCGCCCTCATCGCCAAGTTTCGTCAGGTCGCGGCGCACGGTCTGCGCCGTCACGCCAAAAGTGCGCGCCAGTTCCTCGTTGCTGACGTAGCCACGCTGCTGCACGATCGCTACGATCTCCCGGTGACGCTCTTCGGCCTGCATCCGTCCCATGGTCCCGCCTGTGACATCGCTATCCGATGGCGGCGCTATCATGCCCGAATTCAGCACTGCATCGCCAAGTCAGGGAATCTGTAGATGTCGGGCACACTGGTCCTGTTCAGCCTCTCAGGCTATGTCGGCCTGCTGCTGTGGGGCACTCACATGGTCAGCTCCGGCATCCAGCGCGGCTTTGGCGCGGCGCTGCGCCAGGCGCTCGAGAAGAACCTGGGCAGCCGCTGGCGCGCCTTCTTTATCGGCGTTGGGATCACGGCGCTCTTGCAGAGCAGTACCGCGGTCGGGCTGATGGCGACCTCCTTCACCGCCGCCGGTGTCATGGCGCTCGCCCCGGCACTGGCGGTGATGCTCGGCTCCAACGTCGGCACCGCCGTAGTCGCGCAGGCGCTGTCCTTCAACATCGCCATCGTCGCACCGCCACTGGTGCTGCTGGGCGTGCTCGCCTTTCGCTGGTCGAGCGGCAGCCGCCTGCGCAATATCGGCCGCGCCACCATTGGCCTCGGCCTGATGCTGATGGCGCTCTCGGGCCTGCAGCAGACGCTCGGCCCGGTGGAAAACACCCCGCTGCTGCGCTCATTCCTCGAATCACTCGGCTCCGAGCCGCTGCTGGCTGCGCTGGTGGGTGCGATCCTGACCTGGGGCTGCCACTCGAGCGTCGTCATGGTGCTGCTGGTGGGCTCGCTGTCCGCGAACCAGGTCATCGGCGCGCCCGAGACCCTGGCGCTGGTGCTGGGCGCGAATGTCGGCGGCGCGCTGCCACCGCTGTTTCACGCCTCGACGCCGACCGCGCGGCGGGTGCCGCTGGGCAATCTGCTGGTGCGGCTCGTGGGCGCGTTGCTGCTGCTGCCCTGGGTGAGCCAGCTCACTGAGCTGATCCAGCATTACATTCCAGGCACGGCGCGCCTGGCGGTGAACTTCCATCTGTTCTTCAATCTGATCCTGGCAGCGGTGTTTCTGGGCAACGTCAAGCGCTCGGCCAGCTGGCTGCTGCGCTGGGTGCCCGATCCGCCGCGGCCCCAGGATCCGGGCCGGCCGCTGTACCTGGAACGCGCGGCGGTCGATTCGGCCTCGGTGGCGCTCGCGAACGCGGCGCGCGAGACGCTGCGCATGTCGGATCTGGCCGCGGCCATGCTCGAGCACACGCTGACGCTGCTGCGATCGGGCGATGTTGCCTTTGCGGCGCGCATCGCCGCACAGGATCGGGCCACGCGGCAGCTCGGTGGCGCGATCCGCACTTATCTGGCGGCCATCAGCGGCGAACAAACACTGGATGATCGCGGTGAAGCCGCCAAGGTCCAGGAGATCCTCTCGGCCGTGATCAATTTCGAGCACATCGCCGATATCCTGGCCAACAGCCTGACCGACTTTACCGTCAAGCAGCTCAAGCGCGGGCAGATGCTGGCGCCTGAGGAGATCGCCATTGTCGCCAGCATGCAGGTCGAGCTCGTGGACAGCCACAAGCTGGCCTTGAGCGTGTTCCTGCGCGGCGATCGCGCCGATGCCCAGCGCCTGGTCGAGCGCAAGCGCCGCATGCTCGAACTGGAAGGGGATGCCACGCGGGTGAGCATCCAGGTGCTGCGCGATGCGGCAGTCTCCGGTCGCAACGGCAACGGGGATTCACTCGGGCTCGCGGCCGAGGAGAGCGGCCTGCTGCTGCGAATCGTGCGCGACCTGCGCCGCGTGCATTCGCACCTGGCAAGCTTTGCCTATCCGGTGCTGCGCCGGACGGCGCTCAGCGTGGCCGAGACCGAGGCGGCAGAGAGCGCGCCCGCGCCCGGCACCTAAAGCGCTCTTGGACGCTCCCGCGAGAGCGCGGCAAGCACCTTGAGATTTCTGGCAGACTGAGGACCTCACGGAGTCTCTTGCATGCCAGTGACCGACCATCCTTCGCCAGGCTCGCCCAGCGACGATGATGTCAAAGTGCTGCACAGCCTGGGCTACGCCCAGGAGCTGTCGCGGCGTCTGAGCCGTTTCTCCAACTTCGCGATTTCGTTCTCGATCATCTGCATCCTCTCAGGGGGCGTGAACTCGCTCGCGCAGGCCACCTCCGGAGCGGGCGGCGCGGCCATCGGCATCGGCTGGCCGCTGGGCGTCATCATCTCGGGATTCTTCGGCATTGCGATGGCGCAGATCGCCTCGGCCTACCCGACAGCCGGCGGCCTGTACCACTGGGGTTCGATCCTCGGCAATCGCTTCACCGGCTGGCTGACCGCCTGGTTCAACCTGCTGGGACTGGTCACGGTGCTGGGCGCCATCAACGTCGGCGCCTACAATTTTTTCATCGGCGCCTTCGGGCCGGCGCTCAACCTGAGCGACTCGGTCGCGGCGCTCGTAATCTTCGTGCTCGTCGTCACGGGCCTGCAGGCACTGATCAATGCCTACGGCATCTCGGCCACCGCGCGCCTGACGGATTTCTCGGGCTATCTGATCTTCGGCACTTCGCTGCTGATCGCGCTGGTGTGCCTCACGCACACGCGCCAATTTGATTTCTCGCGCCTGTGGCGCTTTGCCAATTATTCAGGCGCCAGCGGTGGCGAGGTGTGGCCGGCGGTTTCCGGGGGCTGGGTCTTCATGCTCGGCCTGCTGCTGCCGCTCTATACGATTACCGGCTACGACGCCTCGGTACACACCTCGGAGGAGACCAAGAATGCGCGCGTTGCCGTGCCGCGCGCCCTGCTCTCCTCGATCCTCTGGTCAGGGGCCTTTGGTTATTTCTTTTTGGTCGCCTTCCTGCTGATGGTCCCGGATCTGGACGAAGCTGCGAAGCAGGGCTGGAACGTGTTCTTCTGGGCGATGGAAGAGCGCGTGCCGCTGGGCCTGCGCGATCTGGTCTACGGCCTGATTTTCATCGCGCAGCTGCTGTGTGGGCTGGCCACCGTCACTTCGGGCTCGCGGATGATCTTTGCCTTTGCGCGCGACGGCGGCCTGCCCGCCTCGAAGCGGCTGGCCCATGTCTCGGCACGCTACCGCACGCCCGGTGCGGCCATCTGGGCCACAGCGCTGCTGTCAGTGGCATTTGTCTTTGGCGCCAAGGCGCTCGAGGCCGGTGGCACGCCGGTGTATACGATCGTGGTCTCGTGCACGGTGATCTTCCTGTTCCTCTCCTGTGCCCTGCCCATTGCGCTCGGTCTGTTCGCCTACGGCGGCCCCAAGTGGCCGACCATGGGACCGTGGAGTCTGGGGCGGGCGGGCTTTTCGCTGTTCGCGCTGCTGGCGATCGCTTCGATGGTGCTGATCTTCGTGCTCGGGATCCAGCCACCGAATCAACAGGCGCTGAACGTGACGATCGGGTTCCTGGTGGTGACGGCGATCATCTGGTTCGCCTTCGAGCGGCGTCGCTTCAAGGGTCCGCCGCTCGGCGGCATGATCGCCGCACGCCAGGCCGAGATCGCGGCGGCCGAAGCCGCGCTGAGGAAATCTCAGGACTGAGGCGGCGCTACGGCGGAATCGCCGAGCGCAGTGGCGAGGGTGCGCTGCGCGTCTGCGGAGTCGGGCTGAAGTTCGAGCGCCTTGCGAAAGCAGTCGATCGCTTCGTCCGGACTGCCGTGGGCGAGGAGCGCTTTGCCCAGCCTAAGGTGTGCCTCGCTGAGCTTCGGATGCAAAGCGAGCACCTGGCGGTAGATCGCGATCGGCTCCTCCACTTGGCCCGTGGACAATAAGCCATCGGCCAGTTCTGCCTGGGCCTCGGGGAAATCCGCCTTGG
>Ga0302308_10004120_pt1 | contig 11477 bp, 12 predicted proteins | sample III_Palsa_E3_3_FD_200531 | JGI IMG/M metagenome (GOLD analysis project Ga0302308, IMG submission 200531) | Peat permafrost microbial communities from Stordalen Mire near Abisko, Sweden - III_Palsa_E3_3 | ecosystem: Environmental > Terrestrial > Soil > Palsa > Peat permafrost | place: Sweden... | reverse complement strand
GATTGCGCGCCCATGAGGCGAGGCCGGACACGGGCTCCGACTGATAGGGAGCGGAAAACCTGCGGGCCATCGCGTTAATTCTGCTCGAGTGGGAACCTGGCCGGGCGAAATGCCCCGGGCTCTCAAATATGCCCGTTTGAGACCACGGCGCTGCGACGAATTCAAGGGAAAGTAGGCGAATAGCGAATAAGGGACAGGAAAGACCTCGTCCCGCCGTTCTTCCCTATTCCCTATTCGCCACTCACCATTCGCCGCTGCCGCCCCCTTCAGGCCGCCGCATTCGGAAAACTGTAAGCCTTGAACTGATCGCGCAATGCGGTCTTGAGGATCTTCCCCGTGGCGGTGTGCGGAATGCCATCGACGAAGGCGACGTCGTCGGGCATCCACCATTTGGCGATCTTGCCATCCATGAATTTCAGGATGTCCTCGCGGGAGGCGTTCTGGCCCTGCTTGAGTTGCACGATCAAGAGCGGCCGCTCGTCCCATTTCGGATGATGGATGCCGATCACGGCGGCTTCGGCGACCGCGGGGTGCCCGACCGCGAGGTTTTCCAGGTCGATCGACGAAATCCATTCGCCGCCGGATTTGATCACGTCCTTGGAGCGGTCGGTGATCCGCATATAACCGTGCGGATCGATGGTTGCGACGTCGCCGGTGTCGAAATAGCCGTCCTCGTCGAGGATGTTGGCGTCCACGCGGAAATAGGCTTTGGCCACTGCGGGGCCGGAGACCTTGAGCCGGCCGAAGGTCTTGCCGTCCCAGGGCAACTCCTTGCCGGCATCGTCGGTGATTTTCATCTGCACGCCGTAGGGCGGATAGCCCTGGGTCTGCAGCACATCCAGTCGATCATCGCCCTGGAGGTTCGAGAACGGCGGCTTCAGCGTGGCCAGCGTGCCGAGCGGGCTCATCTCGGTCATGCCCCAGGCGTGACGCACCTGCACCCCCATGTCGACGAACGACTTGATCATCGAGCGCGGCATCGCCGAGCCGCCGCATACCACCATCTTGAGATGGGGCAGCTTCAGATTGTTGGCGGCCATATGGTTCAACAGCATCAGCCAGACCGTCGGAACGCCCGCGGTGAAGGTGACCTTCTCGGTATCCAGCAGTTCATAGACCGAGGCGCCGTCGAGCTTGGGGCCGGGCATCACCAGCTTGGTGCCCATCGTCGGCGCCGAGAACGCGATGCCCCAGCTGTTGGCGTGGAACAACGGCACCACGGGCAGCATGGTGTCGGCAGCGGACGTGCCCAGCGCATCCTTGGTATTGGCCATGAAAGAGTGCAGCACGTTGGAACGGTGCGAATACAGCACGCCCTTCGGGTCGCCCGTGGTGCCCGAGGTATAGCACATCGCGGCGGCGGTGTTTTCGTCGAAATTCTGCCACGCGAAATCGCCGTCGGCTTGCGCGATCCAGTCTTCATAAGCGACCGCGTTCTTCAGCGTGGTCTCCGGCATATGTGCCTTGTCGGTGAGGACGATAAAGCGGTCCACGCTCGGCAGCTTGTCGGCGATTTTTTCCAGTACCGGCACGAAGGTGGTGTCGACCATCACCACGCGGTCTTGCGCATGGTTGATGATCCAGGCGATCTGTTCGGGGAACAGCCGCGGATTGACGGTATGGCAGATCGCGCCGATGCCCATGATGCCGTACCAGGCTTCCAGGTGGCGCCAGGTGTTCCATGCGATGGTGGCGACGCGGTCGCCGAGCTTGATGCCGTCACGTTGCAGGCCTTGCGAGACCTTGAGCGCGCGGGCGTGAATTTCGGCGTAATTGGTGCGATGAATGGGGCCTTCGACCGATCGCGTCACGACCTCTTGCGTGCCGTGGAACAACGCCGCGTGTTCAATAATGCGGTGACAAAGCAAAGGCCAATCTTGCATCAATCCGCGCATGCGAACGTTCCTCCTGGGACTGTGTTATCGCTTGATTATCGCTTTCCGCGGGTGATCACGGAATTGACATGAAGTTTAGCGCGGAGAACGCCACCCGCAAATGGCCTTGTAGCCGCACTGAGGCGGTGATGGTTACCGTCGCCGCGGTGCTGTTGTCGATCTGCGTGCCGGCCGGGCCGGCCGCGGCCGCCCGGAACTCCGATTCGTTCTCCTGGGACGGCCTGTTCAGGGTTCACAGGCCGAGGCCGGGTAGATCTGGCTTGGCAAAGCCGCTGCGGCCCGCATCGGTACCCTTGCCGGCGCCACGCCCGGCCGAGGCGCCGGCGATCGAGGCCGCGAAGCCGGTGCCCGAGACGCCTCCCTCCGCCCCGAATGCCGCGGCGGCGCCCCCGGGCGACAAGCCCGCTGAGCAGGCCACAGCGCCAGGGCCGGTGGTGCCCACACCCCCGCCGCTCTCGGCCTGCCGACTGGCGCTGACCGATGCGATCGCCGTTGCCCCCAGCATCCCCGATATCCATGGCCCCGGCGGTTGCGGCGGCGACGATCTGGTGCGGCTGGAGGCGGTGGTGCTGCCGGACAAGCGGCAGGTCGCGTTAAAGCCCCCGGCCATCCTGCGCTGCACCATGGCCTCGCAAATTGCCGACTGGGTCCGAACCGACGTCGCGCCGCTCACCTTGAGCCTTGGCAGCGTCATCAGCGTTCTCGACAATTTCGACTCGTTCGAATGCCGCGGCCGTAATCGCGTCGTCGGCGCCCCCTTGTCCGAGCACGGCCGTGCCAATGCGCTCGATGTTCGCGCCTTTAAACTTGCCAATGGCCAATCGATCTCGCTCACCGACCGCACGGCGCCGCGCGAGGTCCGCGAGAACGTGCTGCATTCGGTCTGCACGCGATTTATGACGGTGCTGGGGCCGGGCTCGGACGGCTACCATGAGGACCACATCCATCTGGATCTGATGCAGCGGCGAAATAACTACAAAATCTGCCAATGGTACGTGTGGGATGCGATGCCACAGATTGCGCCGCTGCTGCCGGCCGAGCGGCCGGACGAGGCCCCGCCGCGCGAGGTCGCCGGCAAGGCGGATGCGAGTCAACCCGAGACGCCGCCATCGGATAGCGCTGCGCCGAGTTCCGAGGCGGTCACGCCCGCAACAAAAAAGCGCCGGTAAAACCGGCGCTTTGGAACGTTGCGAACCCTCGCAAGGGATCTATCGGGGGTCGTTTATTGGAAGACCGCGTTGCCGCCGCCTTGCAGGGCCATCTGCGAGTTGAACGGCGAGTCGCCATGGTGCGGCTCGAGGACGACGACGACGGTCCCGGTCTTCACCCGGCTGTACAGATCGATCACGTCTTCATTCGTCAACCGGATGCAGCCGGAAGAGATCGACGAGCCGATATATTCCGGCTGGTTGGTGCCGTGAATGCGGAACAGGGTGTCCTTGCCGCCCGAATAGAGGTAGAGCGCGCGCGAACCCATCGGATTATCCGGTCCGGGCGGCACGAAGGTCGGAACGCCGAGCCGCTCGATTTCGCCCTTGGTCGGATGCCACGGCGGCCACTCGGTCATGCTGCCGACTTTGGCTATGCCCGACCATGCCATGGCTTCCTCGCCGACGGTGATGCCGTAGCGGATCGCCTTGCCATTATCGAGCACGTAATAGAGGTAGTGATTGTCGGAATCGACCAGGATCGAGCCGGGCGCTTCCTTGCGGTGATAGTCGACGATGGCGCGGCGGAAAGGTTCGGCAACCGCAACGTTGGTGTAACGGATCTTGGCCAGCAGTTCCTTGTCGTGCGGCTTGAAATTGGCCGTATTGGTCGCCTCGTAGGTGGTGGCGTCCATGCAGCCCGCCAGCGTAATGCTGGCGGCCAGAATTCCCAAAATTGCCTTGAGCGACGACATGTGCACTTCCAATCGAAACACTTGCGCAGGCGACGCCACTATTGCGCCCAAAACGCGACGATTCCATTAATCGCATTATCGCCAAAATCGGTCGGAATTCCAGAACTTAGATGCTTGTCCCGCGATGCGGGAGCGTGGTTGTGTCCTTTTTGCCGCATGTTTTTCGATTTCTGCCCGATTTTCGCACAACACCGGACTTCGCGCCGAATCGGCGCCATTTGTCCGCCATCCGGTCGCCGCAAATGTGGATCGGCGGTTAATGTTGCGTCATCAGCGCTTGCCAGAATCGAGCCGATCCCTGTTGGGTAAATCTTCGGGTGGCTGCGTGCCCAATTTCTGGAGTCGTCCATGCTCTCGGTATTCGTCCCCTCGGAAACCTCGCTGAAGAAAGCTGCGACAGCCGATCTCGCCGCGCTGCCCGACGGCGCGGTCTGGATCGACCTCATGAAGCCGACCACGGAGGAGGACCACGCCGTGGAGCGGCTGGCCGGGATCGCGGTGCCGACCCGGGAAGACATGCAGGAAATCGAGATTTCCAGCCGGCTCTATATGGAGAACGGCGCCCGCTACATGACGGCAACCCTGATGTGCTCCTCGGACAGCGAGAACCCGCGCACCACCGCGGTGACGTTTATTCTCGCGGGCCACCGTCTGGTGACCGTGCGCTACGACGCACCTAAGCCGTTCCTTTTGGTGGAGAACAAGCTGGCGCGCGGCTGTCCGGCGGGCATCACCGGTGAAATGGTGCTGATGGAATTGCTCGATGCGGTGATCGACCGCAATGCCGATATTCTGGAGCGCGCCGGCGCCGACATGGACGCCATCAGCCACGATATTTTCGAGCCCGAGGGCGCCGCGCGCACCGGGCACGCCAAGCGCTATTCCGACATCCTGATCGCGATCGGCCGCAAGGGCGACCTGACCTCGAAGGTCCGCGAGAGCCTGGTCTCGGTCGGGCGCGTGGTGACGTTCGTCACGGCCGCGATCGACGGCGCCAAATGGTCCAAGGACATGCGCGAACAGCTCAAGACCATGCAGCGCGACGTGATCTCGCTAACCGACCACGCCTCCTTTCTCTCCAACAAGATCACCTTCGTGCTGGATGCGATGCTTGGCGTGGTCAATCTCGAACAGAACAACATCATCAAGCTGTTTTCGGTGATGGCGGTGGTGTTGATGCCGCCGACGTTGATCGCCTCGATCTACGGCATGAATTTCAAGATCATGCCGGAATTGGAATGGCAACACGGTTACCCGATTGCGCTTGCGATGATGGTGCTGGCGGCGGTGCTGCCTTACGTTTTCTTCACCTGGAAGAGGTGGCTGTAGGAATTAATGCGTTAAAGACGCGAGCGTCTTTGCACGCCGCAATCGAATGGAACCCTGCCTCAATTTCTCCGATAAAATTTGAGCGTTGCGCTGAACGTTTGAGCGAAACTTGTCTGCGATAACGCTGTCTCACGCCGCGAGGACAGCAATGGTTGAGAAATTAATAATACCCGAACCGAACGTCGTCGATTTCGCGCGCTATCAACAGGGCCGCAACGCCGCCGGCAAAGCGCTGGCGATATCGGCGCGAGTCTGCCGTCATTGCGGCGCGGCACTATCGGATGGCGAGAACGAAGACGATTGCTCAACCGTGCTCGTCACCGAGGCGCCGCGTTTGCGCAAGAGGCCCCGCAAGTTTCGGGTGGATTGAGGATTGTTCGTCATTCCCCGGCACGCGCCGATGGCTGTATCGGCAAGCACAGGCCTCGTCGTCAGGACGACGTCGTCATCACGCAGACGGATTTAAACGTGCTGCCCGCCGTTGATGTGGATCTCGGCACCGTTGACGTAGGACGATGTCTCCGTGCACAGCACATAGATGATTTTCGCCACTTCGTCCGGCGTGCCCAGCCGATGCAGCGGAATCTGCTGATCGACGATCTTCTCGGTGCCCGGCGACAATATCGAGGTGTCGATTTCGCCCGGCGCGATCGAATTGACGCGGACGCCGATACGGCCGAAATCCGAGGCCATTTCGCGGGTCAATGAAGCGAGCGCCGCCTTCGAAGTGGCGTAGGCCACCCCCGCGAACGGGTGCACCCGCGAGCCCGCGATCGAGGTGACATTGACGACCGAACCCCGGGTTGCCTTCAGTTCCTCGATCAGCCCGCGCGCCATCATGATCGGCGCGAAGAAGTTGACCCGGAACACATGGCTCCACATCTCGATATCGGTATCGACCGTGCCGAGCCGGGTGCCGTCGGCGGCTTTCGGCGAGATCGCCGCGTTGTTGACCAGCGCGTGCAACTCGCCGCCTTCCAGGCGCTGGCGGATTTCCGAGATCGCGCGCGCGGTGTCGGCGTGGTCGGCGAGGTCGACCTGGACGTGATCTTCAGGTCCCGCGCCCCACGGGCATATTTCCGGAAAGGCATGCCGCGAACAGGTGATGACGCGCCAGCCCGCGCTGGAAAAGCGGATCGCGGTGGCATGGCCGATACCGCGGCTGGCTCCGGTCAGAAGCAGCGTGCGCCGCGGACCGTGATTTGAAGAAGACATAAACGGTTCTCTCGTTGTCCGTCATGCCCGGCTTTGTGCGGGGCATCCAGGTCTTTTTGAAAAGACAGGTCTTTTTAAAAAGACCTGGATGGCCGGGACGAGCCCGGCCATGACGGCTTAAACCTCAGGGATAGAGCCTTACTTTGGTCCATGCATCATCCGGCGCGTCGCGGCGGAATTCGATGCGATCGTGCAGGCGGAACGGGCGGTCGTGCCAGAACTCGAACCGCGCCGGGACGATGCGCCAGCCGCTCCAGCCCTGCGGTCGCGGTACTTCGCCGACGATATGCTTGGCGGCGATCTTGGCGATCGCCTGCTCGAAGGCAAAACGGCTTTCCAGCGGCTGCGATTGCTTGCTGGCCCAGGCGCCGATCTGGGCCTGCTTGGGCCGGGTCGCGAAATACGCGTCGGCTTCCGCTTCCGTCACCGGCGACACGTTGCCGCGGATGCGCACCTGCCGGCGCAGCGATTTCCAGTGAAACAGTAAAGCTGCCTTAGGATTTGTGGCGAGTTCGCGGCCCTTCTGGCTCGCGATGTGGCTGTAGAACACGAAACCCCCGGCATCGTAGCCTTTCATCAGCACCATCCGGACGTCGGGCAGGCCGTCGCCGTCGACCGTGGCCAACGACATGGCGTTGGGATCGTTCGGCTCGGCCTTGACGGCTTCGGCGAACCACTCGGCGAACAACGCAAACGGCTCCTCGGCCGCGGTGAAATCACCGGATGTTAACGGTGTCGGGTGTCTGATGGAGGTCGTGTCCGTCATGTCAGGAGATCCGAATTGCGTTCGCCCGAGGCCCAGCGCGCGCCACCGCTCCAATATAGGCTCGTCCTATATAGGACATGCGAACGCGTTGGCCTATCGGCGATCGGGCCCGCCGGCACCGTGATGACATTGATTCTAATCGGTATCGCCTCGAGCGGCTGTAGCATGTCCCGGCCCGATAACGCCTTTGCCAAGATGGAGGACCAGGAGATTACCGGTTCGATCAAGCCCCGGCTGGTCAGAGCGGTCGCTCCGACGGACGGCGATCTGGCTTTTGCCCGCAACGCCGCTTCCGACGTGCTAACCAGGGGCGACAAGGATTCCAGCCAGCCGTGGGAAAACCCTGAAACCGGCGCGCGTGGCTCGGTGACGCCGCTGGCCCAGGCCTATTCGTCGGAAGGCCGCATTTGCCGGGATTTCCTGGCCAGTTACGTCAACGGCTCGTCGGAAAACTGGCTACAGGGGGCGGCCTGCAAATCCAGCCAGGGCCGTTGGGAGATCCATACGTTGAAGCCGTGGCAGCAGGGGTGATCTCGCAACCCCGTTGCAAAAATGCCACGAAGACCCCAGATGAAGGCGAGACGGGCCGAAAACCCGAAGTTCACTATCGATATCCCTGAAGGAGACGTGACGGATGCGCGACCCCTATGAGGTCTTGGGGGTGCCGCGGGGCGCCAGTGCCGCGGCAATCAAGAGCGCCTATCGCAAGCTCGCCAAGAAGCATCACCCGGACAGTAACAAGAGCGATCCCAAGGCCGCAGACCGGTTTTCCGAATTGAACTCGGCCAACGAGATCATCGGCGACGAGGACAAGCGCAAGCAGTTCGATCGCGGCGAGATCGATGCCGACGGCAAACCGCGCTTCCAAGGTTTCCCCGGCGGCGACCCGCGGGCGCGCGGGGCTGCCAGAGGCGGCTTCGAGTCGCGTACGTTCCGCAGCGGCGCCAGCCCCGGAGGCATGGGCGGCGGCGGTTTCGAGGACATCCTCAACAGCATGTTCAGCGGTGGACGTGGCGGCGCCCGGCCGGGCGGGGCTACCAGCTTCGAATTCGATCCAGGTGGCATCGCGCTCGATCTCGATCTCAACGTCGCGATGGCGGTATCGCTGGAGGAGTCGGTCCAGGGCGAGGAAAAGCGTGTCCGGTTGCCGACCGGCAAGGAGCTCAATGTCAAGATTCCGGCTGGCGTCGTTGCCGGCCAGGTGATCCGGCTGAAAGGGCAGGGCGAGACCGCGCCCGGTCACCCTCCCGGCGATCTCCTGATTACGGTCAGCATCGCGCCGCATGCCTTCTTCAAGCTTGACGGCAATGATCTGCGCGTCGAACTGCCGATTACGCTGTATGAAGCCGTTTTGGGCGGCAAGGTCCGGGTGCCGACGCTGGGCAACCCGGTCGAATTGTCGATCCCGAAGAACACGTCGAGCGGCAGGACTTTCCGCCTCAAAGGCAAGGGACTGCCCAAAGCCGGTACGGTGGGCGACCTGTTCGTCACCACCCGGATCGTGCTGCCGGACGGGAACGACGCCGAGCTCGAGGCGTTGATGCAGAAGTGGCGCGACGGGCAACCCTATAATCCGCGCAGCGATCTTGGCTGATTGTCGCCTGATCGTATCGCCCGACCCAAAAAGGGGCGGCCTCGAAAGGGGGACCAGCGCGGTACCAAACCCCGATCGAGGCCGCGTGCGCCGATCGGCGGGATCGGGCGCGCCCTAGTTTCGCGTGAGCATCCGGTGCGATATTGAGACGCCCCCATGACTTGATTCCAGATTTTCGATGTCGGAATTGGGACGTCCGGAATGACCTAATTAGTTCAAGCCTAAATTAGAGCGTTTTCCGAGCAAAACAGCACCGGTTCGCGTGGCAATCAGCTTTACGCAGGTTGCCTGAACTTGGCAGCCGTCGAAAAAGCGCCTCGAACGGAAACAGCTCTAACCGTCGATTTTTTCCATCTGGTCGTAGACGGCCTGGGCGATCTGGGTTAGTCGCCCGCGATCCGCGCTGCCGCTCACGACATAGGCGACGCCACGGTCAGCCCAGAACAACGCGCTATCGCCGCCCTCCGCCGCATAGCGCATCTGGGTCGCTTCAGCCTTGGCTTTTGCCGAGTAGATCGTGAAGCGCTCGCCGGAGGCGCTTTCATACATGAAAAACGACGCAGGTCCGGTCGGGCCCGGCAGCAGCCTGCCGCCGACGAGCTTCAATCCGGCCGCGGCCAATTCGGGGGCGTGAACGTTCCAGCCGCAGCGCTTGGTCAGCCATTGCTGAAGATGGGTGAGGTCGCTGCCAGGCACTTCGACCGGGTGACGCACCTCGACGACGTAGAGCCGATGCGCGTCCAGCGCATCCAGCGTGAAGTTCTGAAACGCCGAGGGCGAAGCGGTCGCGCCCCGCGCCAACCAGCCGGTGCCGCCGCCGGCAACGAAGGCCAGCAGTGTCGCGGCTATCGCACCATAGACCCATCTGCGCGGCTCGCGCACCAGCCGCTCGATCTCGAGCCGCTTCGGCACCGCCTCGTCGGCGACCTGATCGTAGCGCGCATGCAGCGCGTCCGCCATCGCACGCCACGACTGCACCCGCTCCGCATCGTCCGGATGCGTGGCGAGCCATGCCTCGACATCGGCGCGACGCTCCGCCGGCAATTCGTTGTCGACATAGGCGTGCAGTTCATCTTCGGTGACGGGAATCCCTGGGTCGATCATTGTCGTTATCTCTGCCTGATCCCGAGCGACAATTGCTTGCCGGCCGGTTGTGATTCCTCCGTTCGGAGGAAAATTGAGAAAAGCCGCCGTGATTCAAAACGCGTTTGTTATTTCGACATTATATCGAGATCGTTCTTAGTCCTTGAAAGCATATTCCAAGCCATTATTTCGTTTCATCTCATTTCACCCTTCACTTCACCTGCCGCAGCACCGGACGCGCGCCTTCGAGCGAGGCCTTGACGTGGGCGCGGGCACGGGCGAGGCGGGACATCACGGTGCCGATCGGCACGCCCTGGATGTCGGCCACTTCGCGATAGCTGAGCCCCTCCAGCATCACCAGCAACAGCACCGCGCGCTGTTCCTCGACCAACGTCGCCAGCGCGCGGGCGATGTCGCGGCCTTCCGCCTCGGTCCCGCTGGCGTCGGGGTTGTTGTCGAGCAACGGCATGAATTGCGGCCGCCGGGCCAGCGATCGCCGCCGGTTCTTGTTGAGGTTGGTCAGGATGGTATACAGCCAGCTCCTGACGTCGCCGCCGAGAAACAGCCGTTCCGAACGCAACGCCCGCACCAACGTGTCCTGCACCAGATCGTCGGCGATATCGGCATCGCGCGCCAGCGCGCGCGCATAGCGGCGCAGGGCCGGAATCATGGCTTCGACACTCTGACGAAATGCGCTCATTAACGCCTGATCTTGAAGTCCGGTTTCAGGTTTGCTTCGGGCTCTCTTCAAGGTCTTGTCGGCCCGAACGCCTTCCACATCATAACACCCCGACGATCCAACTATTCCGGCTGGTGAGGCTCGCGGTAAACGACCGTATCAGGGCGCGGATTTGGGCTATACCGGCCCGGAGCGCTGGTGTACCCCGAAACCCGATTAACGTCCGATCGAGGTCCCGTTCCGGCTATCACGTCGTCGGCATCAAGCGTCCGGACGCGCCGGACATTTTACGCCGGATGTCTCGCGCTGGATGTTTCAATTGGCCATTCGGCCGGGAGCCAAGGAATAGTTGCAAGCCTCAATGCCGATGCCGACGATCTATTACATCCGCCACGGCGAAACCGGCTGGAATGCCGAAGGTCGCTTCCAGGGCTCAAAGGACATTCCGCTCAACGACCTCGGCCGCACGCAGGCGGTTGCCGCCGGCGAGATCCTCGGCCGCCTGCTGGCGAGCGACGGACACCAAGCTGCCGCGATGCCGTTCGTCTCCAGCCCGCTCGGCCGCGCCCGCGTCACCATGGAATTGGCGCGGGGCGCGCTGAAATTGGCGCCGGCCGATTACAGCATCGACGCGCGGTTGCGCGAGATCGGCTATGGCCATTGGGAAGGGCTGACCTTGCCGGAGATGCAACTGAACGACGCCGCGACCTTTGCCTCGCGCCAGGTCGACAAATGGAGCGTCGCGGCACCGTCCGGCGAGAGCTATGCCAGCGTCACCTTGCGGATACGTGACTGGTTCGATTCAGTGCGGGCTGACACCGTCGCGGTCGCCCATGGCGGCACCATGCGCGCGCTGATGGTGGCGCTCGGCATTGCGACGCCACTTCAGGCCGCCGATACGCCGATCGGGCAGGGCGTGGTCTATGTGTTCAGGGACGGCGGACTGACGAAATATAGTTAAGGCGGCAGCCGCGGTCGCGGGCCTCCAGTATTCTGCGCCGGTAGCTATTTGA
>Ga0302308_10004119_pt1 | contig 11477 bp, 11 predicted proteins | sample III_Palsa_E3_3_FD_200531 | JGI IMG/M metagenome (GOLD analysis project Ga0302308, IMG submission 200531) | Peat permafrost microbial communities from Stordalen Mire near Abisko, Sweden - III_Palsa_E3_3 | ecosystem: Environmental > Terrestrial > Soil > Palsa > Peat permafrost | place: Sweden... | reverse complement strand
GGCTCTTTCGCGAGTACTACTCGGTTCCCTTCCGCATGGGCTTCGAAGAAGGTGGTTCCCGAGGCGTGATGGCCGCCTATAACTCCTGGAACGGCACTCCGATGATGATCCATCCGGTGCTCAAAGACGTGATGATCAAGGAGTGGGGCAATGACGGCATCATCTGCACAGACGGCGGGGCCCTGGGGCTTTTGATTACTGCGCACAAGACTTTTCCGGATAAGGAGCATGGCTCGGCGGCGGCGGTGAAGGCCGGCATCAACTATTTCCTCGACACCTACAAGGACGATCTGACCAAAGCGCTGGCCGACGGTTTGGTGACGGAAGCAGATATAGACGCTGCCTTGCGAGGCTGGCTGCGCGTGCTGGTGGAATTGGGTGAGTTCGACGCCGTGGACAAGGTTCCGGGTGCGAACGACCCGTATGGCCAGATTGGACGCGAGGCAAACGTCACGCCGCCATGGGAGCGCGCCAGCAGCAAGCAGCTGGCTCGTCTCGCTACCGACGAATCCATTGTTCTGCTCAAGAACGAGAACAACACGCTGCCGCTCGATCCAGCCAAGCTCAAAACGATTGCCGTAATCGGCCCGTGGGCAGACGATGTGCTTCTCGATTGGTACAGCGGCACGCCGCCTTATTCGGTCACTCCACTGCAAGGGATTCGGGAAGCTGCAGCGAAAGGCGCCAAGGTAGTCTTCGACAAGGGCGACGACCCTGCTGCGGCGACGGCCCTGGCGCAAGAGGCCGACGTGGCCATTGTCGTGGTCGGCAATCATCCCTACTGCAACGCGACACGCTGGAAGCAGTGCGACACGCCCAGCAATGGTCGCGAGGCCGTCGACCGCAAGACCCTCGTCCTTGAACAGGAAGCGCTGGTGAAACAGGTGTATGCGGCCAATCCGCATACGGTTGAAGTGCTCGTCTCAAGCTTTCCCTACGCCCTTGTCTGGAGCCAGCAGCACATCCCGGCGATTGTCCACGTAACGCAGAATAGCCAGGAGCTGGGGCACGGGATCGCCGACGTCTTGTTTGGCCAGTATTCCCCTGCCGGACGGTTGGTGCAAACCTGGCCGACCGGCGACGATCAGCTGCTTCCGATGATGGATTACGACATCACCCACGGCCGCACCTACATGTACAGCAAGGCGAAGCCACTCTACCCCTTTGGGTATGGCCTGAGCTATACAAAATTCGACTACGAGAAGCTGGATGTCAGCGCACCGAAAATAGCCGGCGACGGGCAGATCGACGTTACTGTTCATGTGAAGAACACCGGCAATCGCGCCAGCGATGAGGTGGTCCAGCTCTATGTGAAGCACACTGCTTCGGCAGTGCAGCGTCCACAGCTGGAGCTCAAAGGATTTCGCCGGATTCATGTGGAAGCGGGCGCATCGGCCGAGGCGAAAATGACAGTGAAGGCGCGAGATCTGGCCTACTGGGATGCAGTTCGGCACGCGTGGCGCGTGGAAAAAGAGCCGGTAAGGCTGCTGGCTGGTGGCTCGTCTGACAAGCTGCCTGTTTCAGCGGAGGTGACGGTTACTTCGACGGCGGAGTTCAAGCCGTAGCCGGAATTGAATCCAAAATCGTATGCAGCGAAGAGCGCCAGGCTCTGGGGGAGAGTGCCTGGCGCTCTTGTTTGGACATAAAACCGGAGATGCACGATTTCTATGCCAGTCTTTGGACGATCAAGAAATTGAAATGGGAGGAAAGTATTGAATGGTGCGCCCAGAGAGATTCGAACTCCCGACCCTCAGATTCGTAGTCTGATGCTCTATCCAGCTGAGCTATAGGCGCACTTTGGTTCGTGGCCGAACCTTTCTAAGATTACCAAGAAACCGGGTCGAAGGCAATCCGCAGAGAAGGCTGAACTTCAGGCCTTTGGAGCCTCCGCGGGCACAGCTTCTGGCGGTGGAGGAGGCACTTCCGGCAGCTCTTCAATCAACTGCAAACCGGAGCGCCGAACCAACTGTGTAACGGTGGCAGCATTCAAGCGGGTGGCATCGTATTCCACGAGTAACGTGCTGGCCGCGCGATCAAAGGACAGACGGCGAATGCCGTAAACCTCGCGCGCGTTCCCGAGTGCGAATATTTCCGATTCGCTGGGCTGGCCGCTATACCGAAAGGTGATATCAACCGTGGTCATAACTCGATCATACCAATTCCGCCGGATCGCAGCGCTAAAGCGTCTTGAGGAAACGAGCGATCTCTGGATCGTTCCAGTCAGTTGCGCCAATGAACCGGCGCCGGATCCGGCCTTGCCGGTCGATAATGAAGGTTTCGGGCCATCCAGTCGTTTTGTATTTCGCCGACGCTGTCTCTTTCGGGTCCCAGGCGGTAATGAAATCGACATGGCGAGCGACGAGGAATCGCCGATAGGCATCCTCGTCTTCGTCTACGCTGACGGCAAGAATGGGATACTCGGGATGGTCGCGATGGAACTGCTGCAGCGACGGCAGCTCCAAGATACAGGGCTCACACCAACTGGCCCAGAAATTAAGCAGAACCACCCTGCCACGGTAGTTCGCCAGATGGATCGAATTGACGTTATCCGCCACCGTAAAATCCGGTGCAGGTCTGCCGTATTCCGTGGGGTGACTGCCCCGGTCGCAACCGCTCCCCAGGACGGCAATCGCGAGGCACAGTGCAGTGAAGAGTTGCGGCTTTAGATTCCTTATACCCACATCCCTATAATACGGAGCGGGAGCCCCAGACACCATGCCCGAGGCCACAGCCGAAGCAGCGCTTGATACAAAATCCGAAGAAATCCATCGAATCGAACTGACTGTCATTGTTCCCGCCCGCAATGAAGAGGATTGCCTTGGCGCCTGCCTTGATTCGCTGGTTTCGCAATCCAGTGAATTTTTTCAGCTGGGCCGCGACTGGGAGTTGCTGGTCGTCGACGATGGGTCAACCGATCGGACACGTTCCATCGCAGAGAGCTTTCGGAACGTGACCGTACTTGCACCGCAGAAACTGGAAAAAGGCTGGACCGGGAAAGCCAATGCCTGCTGGACGGCTGCCGAGCGCTCCTGCGGCCAATGGCTGCTTTTTTCCGATGCCGACACCATCCACGAGGCTGGAAACTTGCGGCGGGCGATTCATGAGGCGGAAAAATACAACGTCGGCGTGCTCTCCTACTCGCCAAAACAACTCGTCTCCGGCCTCTGGCAGCGGGCGTTGATGCCGCTGGTCTTTTGCGAATTGGCGCTGGCCTATCCGCCGGAGAAAGTTTCCAATCCAGAACTGCGAATTGCGGCCGCAAACGGGCAGTTTCTGCTGGTGAAACGTGACGCCTACCGAGCGCTGGGAGGGCACGCGTCGGTCAAGGGCGACATTCTCGAAGATGTCGAGTTGGCCTTCCTCGCCAAGCGGCGCAAGCTGGGTCTGCGCTTCCGATACGCGGCTGACGCCCTTTCCACACGCATGTACAGGACCGTGGGCGCCATGATCGAGGGCTGGACCAAGAATCTTGCGCTGCTTTTCGGGAACTGCCTGATCCTGGCCGCGTGGCGCGCTCTGGATATCTTCCTGTTGGTTGGAGTGCCCATTCTGGCCTGGAATTACTGGAATTACGGCGTGTGGCAGCTGCCCTGGTTTACCGCGGGGGTCCTGCTGCTCCTGGTCTGGCTGCGAATTGTGTGGCGTTTTTATGCGCGGGTTGCCAAATCCAACTTCCCTGCCGTCGATTGCATACTTTCGCCTCTTGCGCTGCCGCTGTTTGTCGTTTTGCTCTATCGGAGCTGGTTTCAAAACAAGGTCCTGCACCGGGTAAGCTGGAAGGGACGGACGTATCCGGCGTGACTTTCCGGCTTCCAGCCTCTTTTAATTCACCCGAAAGGGCTTTTCGAACGCAGTTCGGCAGTGTTCAGTCTTGATCCAGTTCTTCGACTTGCGCGGGAATACTGAACCCCGCCCAACCGGGCCGCATCTTATCCTGAAGAGACTTCGCGCATGATCTTACTTACACGGCGAGCGACTTTTTCCTCCTCGCACTACTACTGGAACCCAGAATGGACCGAGGAGCAGAACGAGGACGTCTTCGGCCGCTGCTCTAACCGCAACGGGCATGGTCACAACTACACCCTTGAGGTCACAGTCACGGGCGCGGTGGACCCGGCCAGCGGATTCGTTGTGGACCTGAAGTGGCTCAAGGATGTGATCGAGCGCGAGGTGTTGGAAATTTACGATCATCGCCATTTGAATCTCGAGGTTCCTGAGTTCAAGAACTCGATCCCCACCACCGAAAACATCGCCATTGCTGTGTGGAAGCGCCTGGAAGGGCCAGTCACGGCGGCCGGCGGGGCAAGGCTAAGCAGGGTCAGGATTTACGAGACGGCTGATATCTTTGCCGAGTTTCGCGGCGAAGCGGGCGAGGCCGATCAGTGAAAGCTTACTTCACACGCGCTTACACGATCAGCGCCAGCCATCGCCTGCATTCCGATGCGTTTAGCAGCGAACAGAACCGCGCCACGTTCGGAAAATGCAACAATCCGCATGGACATGGTCACAACTACCGCATTGAAGTCACTGTGGGGGGGCCGATCGATTCTGCCACGGGCATGGTCATCAACATGGCATCACTGGATGCGGTGGTAAACACAATTGTGGTCGCGCGGTTCGACCACATGAATCTGAACCTCGATCCCCTCTTCACTGAAAAGGTGTCAACCACCGAGAATCTATGTATTGCGATCTTCGAGCTGTTAGCGGCGGAATTTAAGGCGGAAGCCTTCAAACCGGCGATACTGGAGAAGGTTCGCATTGAAGAGACCGAGAATAATTTCTTCGAATACTCAGGGGCTTAGTCTTGGTTTTAGATGAAATGCGAGATCGGTGGCGCTTTGATCTTGTCAATTCTTGGTTTTTCACGGCGAATCAATCCGAAGTCCTTTTTCATCCCTATTTAGCACCAAGATCTGAAAAGCGCGTCTGACCAGCTTCGGCAATCTGGGTCGAAGATGCGAAACGAGGAAGCAACTATGGCGCACCCGATGGTGGTAACGAAGTCCTCAAAGGCAGTCAACGCTCTGCGTGAGGCAGAGACGAGCGAGGCCGCTGGCCTGGGGGACTATTCCACGCAGGAGCTTTACCGCGAACTTATATCTCGATTCAACGAAGATCCGAACCGCGATGGACTGCTCGCAACACCGGGCCGGGTCGAGAAGGCCATGAACTTCCTGACCAAGGGCTATACCCAGAATCCCACCCAGATTCTGCGTGGCGCGCTCTTCGATGTCGACTACGACGAGATGGTGATCGTGAAAGATGTGGAGATGTATTCGCTCTGCGAGCATCACATGCTTCCCTTCTGGGGCCGCGTCCACGTCGCGTATATTCCAAACGGCAAAGTGATCGGTCTGAGCAAGATCCCGCGCCTCATCGATGTATTTGCGCGCCGCCTGCAAGTCCAGGAGCGGGTCACGCGCCAGATCGCAGACGCCATCCAGGAAGCGATTGAGCCCCGCGGCGTTGGTGTGGTGATAGAGGCCCGGCATATGTGCATGATGATGCGCGGCGTAGAAAAGCAGCAGTCCACCACAGTGACGTCGGCGATGGTTGGCTGCTTCCGCGAACAGCCTACGCGCTCTGAATTCCTCTCCCTGGTGCGGCAGCCGGCAGGCGTGACACTCTGATCGCGGAACCATCCACGATGACCCGCCGGGCCGACCCGATAAACTTGTTAGAGTGAATGGTCTGCTGGTCGTCGACAAACCGGGTGGGATGACTTCGCATGATGTCGTGAGCCGTGTGCGCCGGTTGACGGGAGAACAATCTGTGGGCCATCTGGGTACGCTCGATCCCATGGCCACTGGAGTTCTACCCCTGCTGCTGGGCAAGTACACTCGCCTGGCGCAATTCTTTTCTACCGCAGACAAAACCTATACCGGCACGATCCGATTCGGCTTTGCCACCGACACCTACGATGCCGAAGGCATTCCGGTTGGCGAACAGATAGAACCGATCTTGTCTCTGGAGCAGGTCCGTAACGCGGCAATCCCCTTCCACGGCGAAATCGAGCAGATGCCGCCGGCGTTCTCTGCCAAGAAGATTGGCGGCAAGCCGGCATACAAGCTCGCTCGCGAAGGTAAGCCGGTCGAATTGAAACCCAAGATCATCCATATTCATGAGTTTCAGATTGAGGAACTTACGGGGGATACTGCGACCTTTCAGATGAAGGTGAGCGCGGGTGGATATGTGCGCTCGGTGGCTCACGAACTCGGTCACGCGTTGGGCTGCGGAGCGCACTTGAGCAGCCTGAGGCGAACCCAGGCAGGAGTATTCGGGCTCGATCAGGCCTTTACGCTTGAGGCGCTGGCGGAACTTGGGTCCAACACGGAGTCGGCGACGCTCCACCCGCGAACGCTTCTACCGGAAATGCCATGCGTGACCGGCGACTCGGTCGCGCTCGGAAAACTGCGCAACGGAGGCCAGGCGAATCTGGCGGAGTTTTCCGATGTGGGGATGGTGAAGGTCTTTGCTGGACAACGAGAACTGGCGGCCATCGCCAGGCGCATCGCCGGGACGCTCTTTCAGCCCGTGATCGTGATGGGATAGGAGTGTTCGCTGTTCGTAGGCGATATGAGTAATCCGGCCTCCCGCCCTTTCCGAGAAGACAGGCGCAACCGACCCAAGTTTCCGAAGACCCCGTTTTCAAGGTACTCGGCTATTCCGCTGGGAGATTGTGGCGAAGGGCACCCTCTTCGTATTCCCAGCGCCCAGTTTCCGTGCCCTTTGCAAGCAGCTTTGCAACCTGGCCGAAGTCCACGGTACCTGGCACCTCTACTGCAAAGAGTCGTGTGATGTACGATAGCTCGGACTCGCAACCCATTTCCCTAAACTCATCGCGTGCTGCCTGCACATCCGCACTGTTAGAGACAAAAATTCTAAAGACGCTGGCAGGCGAAGGGTTTACCACGCCATCGAAGATTAGGGTTCCATCCTCCTTTCGCACCCGGACCACATCCCCAGGGCTTACTCCACGGGTGAAGAAAGGGATATTGTCAACAGAATAGAGGCCGGACCCGGTCTCTTTCGCCCACATCGTTTCCCATTGATCGGGCGGATAGCCATCCTCATCCTGCACCAACTCGAAGGCGATCTTGACCCCCTTAGATTCCAAGTGTCCTCTGTTCTGAAGCGTGGCGCACTTCCTATTCTCATATACTTCCAGCGAGGTCAAGCTTATAGGAAGATTGGTCCCGAACGTCCAGTCCGGAAAGTCGAAGTTTCTCACAATCCCGTTTTCACGGAACCCCCACCCTCATCGCCTCCTTGAGCGTATGGATGCCAATGCCGAATCGGGCGAGGCGCGCTGTTGATTTAGGAGCAGTGACAGACGTGACCAAACGAAATGTGTTCCGCACCCTGATTTCAAACCCCGTCCATCTCAAGGGTCCTTCTGATTGTGCATGGAAGGCGGTGACCGCCTTCCGTGCACAAGGATAGTCTGCTCATGGCGCTTCACCTGTGCGGGTAACCCGTGAAAACGTAATCGCTCGTCTTCACCGCGGTGTGGCACGCGAATCCGCACTTGGCGTCGTTCCCTTGCGGTGGCTTGTCCTTCAGGTTGGCGGGTCTGAACGCATCGGACGCCGCGTCATACTCGAAGGCGCCGTAACCCCATCCGCCGCTGTCGGCGAACCTCCTGCTGTCCTTCACCATGAGATCAACATCATGCTGGGAGCCTGGCACCGTTGGCGCACCTGGTTCGGCGGGATTTACTTTCGCGTTCCAATGGACCTTCACCATCTTGGCGCCATTCGGAAAGGGCTTGCCGTTGCCGGGATAGCCCGCCTTATAAGCGTTGATCATCACCGGATTTCCGAGGATCGCAGCGAGCGTATTTCCGTTGTGACTGACGGCGATTACCGGCCAGCTTTCGTATCCCTTGAACTCGGAGAACGCGAGGCCACCCGGTATTTTGAGGGTGTACTTGTCCTGTGTGGAAGTGGCGGCTTGTGCCTGGGACGGGGCCGCTGTGGATGCAGCGTCGAGACGGGGAATCTGGTGGATGAAACGTGCAAGCTTCCAGGTGTCGTTCTCGGAAATGCTCGAGTGCCAGGCAGGCATGCCGGTGAGGCGAACTCCGTTCTGGATGATCCAAAACAGTTCCGCGTCGCTCCAGTGCTGCACGTGAGCTGAAGTCAGATCCATGGCAGGCGGGGCCATGCTGCGTCCGATCTCGGTGTCTCCGCGCCCATCCGCGGCGTGGCATTGGGCGCAAGACCCAAGAAATACTTCCTGGCCCTGGCTCACGATCTCATCCGTCTCAGGCAGCGGGTTCGTCTTCTTTCCTGCTTCCAATGGAATGGCAACGTCTTTCGCCGCATTGGCCAGGCTGGTTTCGTCCTGGGAAGGATGTTTGTCAGCAGTGCAACCTGGAAGCAAAGCGCACAGCATTGCACTGATCACGCCGAACACTAGCTCGTGTTTCATCGCTACGCGGCGATCCTTTGCGCCCCACCGGCCAACCCACCCCAGACCCACAGATTCCCTCTTACGTTCAGGCATCGTGTGTTCTCCTCACAAGGCACGTTTTCCAAACCCAATGTGATCTACGTCTGGAATGATTCCGATTAGGCCAGAGGTGAGGGAGTGAAACAATTGGACGAAGGTATCGACCGACACCTAGGTATCAAATGTGCGGGAGGGATGTCAGGGGAGGGGTGAACGTGGCCAACACGCACTCTTTGGAGTTCCCGAAAAATCGCTCTTCGGAAACTTGCCCGATTCGGCGGCAAGGTACCGAGAACACCATTTTCAAAGAAGTCGGCTCCGCAGTTGGGATGGCTGCTGCGGGGTTCTGTCCGGATAGTCGACCAATCACTCGGAAGGACCCGACCGAAGGGATTCAACAGCAGCACTTCTAAGGATTTCCGGTGATGTGGATCCTGATAGGCACCGAAGAAACCGTCACAAAAGATCGCATTTCCTGTGAATCGGATGTGGATCTCAAGCTGTCACAAGGCGGATCGGACGCCGGGTAGGGACTCCACGTAACTGTGAGGCGATAGGTTCCGGGCAGCGTCGGTAACAGATTGTGCTTTCTATCAGCGGGGAGTCCGAGTTCATACACCCGGCCGACCTCTAGGGGCACCGGGCAATCAACAGGGCCACTCGATCCGCTGGCTATGTATTGCAGATTAGATGGTTCGTCGTTTCCGACGATGCGGCCTTTCTCATCGATGATGGTCAGGTGGAAAGCTCTTGCAACTGGGACATTCTTGATGAAAGTCGGCCTATCGGGAATGGCGTACAGAGGGCGCTCGGCAGATTCGATCTTAGCTTTGATGTAAAGCGGAATGTTTTCGCCGACTGCATAGGTGGACTTGTCGAGTGAGAGAGAAACTCGCACACCTTGCTGGGTAGGCCCCCAATTGTCCGGCGTTGAAGGCGAACTCTGCCCTGAAGCTGACAGGCCAAGAGTAGCGGCGCCCAACAGCGCAAGCACTGTCTTCATGCCAGCCAGAATAGCCTCGGTCGAACTGCTAGGGGCTGAAGCCCACTCTTCATCATGGATTGGATTCAGAGACCTCAAGGCCCTTGCTCCCTTCAGCGGAACGACGCGGAGATCGCTTAGTAGAGCCGGAAGCGAACTTCTACGCTGACCATGACCGGGACTGCTTTGTTGGACTTCTGATCGACGGCAGGCTTGAACTTGTATTTTTGAACCGCCTCAACGGCTTTTTCATCCAGACCCATGCCGAGCGTGCGGGTGACATGGACATTCTGCGGATTGCCGTTTGCATCGACGATGAGCGTTACCACTACCGTGCCCTCATACTTAGCGCGGCGGGCCTCATCGGAAAACTCAGCCTCGGGCTGAAAAATCGCCTTCGGAGGACTGACACCGTTGCAGCATGCATATACGCCACCGCCTGCGCCGTGTCCCGAACCCGGTCCGAAGCCCGTGCCGTTGCCGCTGCCAAGACCGCCGTTTTGGCCGGTTCCCATGCCACCGCCGGAGCCCGTTCCGTTGGAGGCGAGTGTGACGTTTTGTGAGTTAGTCACGCCAACCATGGGCAAGGTCGGATTGTCAGGCAGCTTGATGTTCTGTGGAACGTCGATAGCTGACTGGATCGGAATGATGGGATTCTTGACGACGGCGACCTGAGGTGGAACGATGGGGTTCTTTTCGATCTTGGGGAGATGGCCTTTGACCGGGGGCGCCACATCATGAGAGCCGCCGCCGCCACCGCCGCCCATTTTTCCCGACTGGGGGGTAAGCGGCTTCCAAGCCGAAATATCGACATTGCCCAGGGTGACCGTCTTGACGACCGGTGCGATCTGATTCCGGAAGGCGAAGAGTAGAAGTGCGAGGATTCCCAGGTTAACGCCGGTAGAGATCGCGATTGATACCGGGTTCCGCTTGACCGCCATCGGGTCCACAACCGCGATCGGGGTGCTGGTCAGTTCGAGCGGCGGCAGCTTCTGAGGGAAAAACAGATCGTGCACGTTTTCGAAGAGGTCGGCAAAAACAGACCTCTCTTCGAAGGCCTTGCCGAGCAGGGCGTCCAGTTCGTGACCATCGGTCGAGGGAAGATTCGAAGAGGCGTTGTAACCGGATCCGCGGCCGTTTTGCGAACCTGCGGTTGCAGTGGTTTCAGATTCAGGCGGGTTGAGCAGATCGTTTGCCATAGTTTCTGCCGGTTCTCATCTCCCTGACGTTCAAGGGTCGGCTGGGGTTTCCCAGAAGAAACGGGGAACCCATCTGTTTATTATGCGGGAGCAACGCCCCTGCTGTCTCGCACCGGCGGGTGATTTCGTATGCACCTTTTGGATGCGGGCCAATATTGCACAACTTCAACCGGACAAACAGCCTGAAACACGACCTCTTCACAATAGACGGTACGCAGGCCGGGTAGTTACCGGATTTTCTTCGATTGGTTGTTTACACTGAAAGTTGGACGCTTTGCACCTGAATTCGGGAGTAAGAATGCCTGCAGTACCAGAACTTAAAGCAACCCTGACGTTGCCCAAGACTGATTTTCCGATGAAGGCAAATCTGCCTCAGAACGAGCCTGTGCGCATTGAGCGCTGGGCCAAGCTCGACATTTACAACCAGTTACGCAAGGCTTCGGCTGGGAGGCCCAGCTACCTGTTGCACGATGGCCCACCCTACGCCAACGGACCCCTGCACCTGGGCCACGCGCTCAATAAGGGCCTTAAAGATTTTGTCGTCAAGTCGAAGACCATGGCTGGTTTTGACTCGCCTTACGTGCCGGGCTTCGACTGCCACGGCCTGCCGATCGAGATCAAGGTAGACGAGCAGTTGGGGCGCAAGAAGCTGGAAATGCCCGCGCCGGCCGTTCTCGAAGCCTGCCGAGCTTATGCGCAGAAGTATGTCGACCTCCAGACCTCGCAATTCGAGCGGCTCGGCTGCTTTGGCCGCTGGAACGACCCTTACAAGACCATGTCGCGCGACTACGAAGCACGGACGCTCGAGACGTTCTACGGATTCCTGGAGAAGGGCTTTG
>Ga0302308_10004110_pt1 | contig 11493 bp, 11 predicted proteins | sample III_Palsa_E3_3_FD_200531 | JGI IMG/M metagenome (GOLD analysis project Ga0302308, IMG submission 200531) | Peat permafrost microbial communities from Stordalen Mire near Abisko, Sweden - III_Palsa_E3_3 | ecosystem: Environmental > Terrestrial > Soil > Palsa > Peat permafrost | place: Sweden... | reverse complement strand
GCTTCTCGATCAGATGCAGCGCGGCGTCGCAAAGTTCGGCGACGTTGTGCGGCGGAATCGAGGTCGCCATGCCCACCGCGATGCCCTGCGCGCCGTTGGCAAGCAGGTTCGGAAAACCGCCGGGCAGTACCACCGGCTCTTTCGACTGGCCGTCGTAATTGGGACGGAATTCGACGCCGTCCTCATTGATGCCTTCGAGCAGCAGCCGCGCGACGTCGGTCATGCGCGCTTCGGTGTAACGATAGGCGGCCGGATTATCGCCGTCGATATTGCCGAAATTGCCCTGGCCGTCGACCAGCGGATAACGCGAGGAGAAATCCTGCGCCAGGCGCACCATGGCGTCGTAGATCGCCTGGTCGCCATGCGGATGGAATGAACCCATCACGTCGCCGACGATCTTGGCGGATTTCTTGAACGCCGTACCGGGGTCGAGCCGCAGCAGCTGCATGCCGTAGAGGATGCGGCGATGCACCGGCTTGAGGCCGTCGCGGGCGTCCGGCAGTGCGCGGTGCATGATGGTCGAGAGCGCGTAAGCGAGATAGCGCTCCTCGAGCGCGTCACGCAGCATCACCTCGTGAATTTCGGCCGGTTCAGGCGGAATCAGTCTCTTTCCCATGGGGAGGGGTTAAACTTTTGGGGTGAATCGGGCAAGCCGCGAATCAGCGTGGCGGCGCGGCCTGCGTCCGGTCACAAAACCGGGATCGTCGCCTCCACGACCGGGAATATGGCCCTGGACCGCTTCGTTTTAATCCCGTTGCCCCTGGCGGCCACCGCGATAGGCTTTTGGCGAGGCTACTTTCCTGCCGCGCCTGATCCTATTCAGCCCAGGAGCGGAAATTTAGCCCCAATGAATAACTTTAACCCGCCCCTTCGACAGGGCGGGTTTTTTCGTCGGCACGGGTAGCCCGGCCGTCACGGAACCGGCATCCCGGCCCGGTGCTTCGCTACCGCATTGATAAACCCGTCGCGGGCATCGGAATGGCGCTGCCCACGCGGCTCCAGCACGTGGCGCAACAGGAACAGCCCGGTCAGCCGAAAGCCGTCCTGCAAATCCTGATCCGACCAGCTGTTTGACCCGCCCTCGCCTTCGCGCAGAAAAGCCGGCAGACGCAACAGCCGGTCACGGTAAGGCTCGCCGGCGGCCCGCGATACCGCGCCGCCGGATTTCGGCGAAACATAAATCAGCTCCGTGGTGCCGCCGGTCGCCGCGCAATTTTCCAGATCAAGCCCGAAACCCAGTTCGGCCAGCATCGCCAGTTCGAATCGCACCAGATGCACGGCGGCATCGCCGGCGTCGTCGAAATCATCGAGGATGCGGCCGAGCATCTCGTAGATGTCTTCGTGCGGATCGCGCTCCGGCAGCAACCGTACCAGCGAGGCCAAATGGGTGACGCCATAGGTCGCATGCGCCGATCCCAGCAGGGTCGCCGCACGCAAACGCGTGCCTTCAACGACATAATAGCCAAGATGCTCGTCGAGCCGCGCCCGCCATACCGTCGTGACGCTGTTGCCGGGTTGCAGCAACGGACGCATCCGCTTGCCGGCGCCGCCGCGCACCAGACCGAGATGGCGGCCGTGCTCGCGCGTCAAAAGTTCGACGATGGCCGAGGATTCGCCATGCCGCCGCACGCCCAGCACGATGCCTTCGTCGGTCCATTCCATGGTTGGAAGTTTATCACGCAGGGTAGGCAAAGCCACCGGGTCGCGCGAACGCGTGACGGCTCCGCTTGCGGCCACACCGAATTTAGTGTACAACTAGTACAGTTATTAAACACATGAGGCGATCGCGCGACCATGAGCGAGGCCGTGGCTTCCGGGCCGAAATCCCAAGATAGACGGCCGTTGAGCCCGATCCTGCTGCGCGAGCTATCGGCCCGGTCAAATTTTCAGGGGCTCGTTCGCGTGGTCAGCCATTACGGCGTGATCGCCGTTTTGGGCACGCTGGTCTGGATGGTATCCTCGCGATACGGCATCGGATGGGCGTTGCCGCTGATCGCGGTGCAGGGCTATTTCGTGGCGTTTCTGTTCATGGCCGTACACGAGACAGCCCACAAGACAGCCTTTCAGAGCAGAGCGCTCAACCTTGCCGCCGGTCATCTGTCGTCGTTCGCGATCGCCCTGCCCTATGAATATTACTGCCTGTTCCACTGGGACCACCATCGCCATACGCAGGATCCCGACAGGGATCCGGAATTGCTGGTGGGGCCGGTCCCGGCCTCGGACGCCCATCTGGCGCTCGCCTATAGCGGTCTCCTGCAGGTCGCGATCCGCGTGCGACTGATGTTTAGCCATGCCTTGACCGGCAACGTCTCCGTGCCCTGGGTTCCCGAGCACAAACGTCGCATCGTCGTGACCGAGGCACGCGCCTACGTGGCAGCCTATGCGCTGCTGCTGCTCGCCTCATTGGCGCTCCACAGCGCGATCCTGCTCTGGATATGGATTATCCCGCTGCTGTTCGGCCAGATGATCCTGAGGCCCTACCTCTATGCCGAACACACCGGATGCGAGCGCACGCGCAGCGCTTTCCAAAACACCCGCACCACCATCACGGCGCGCTTCGTCAAATGGTTTGCGTGGAATATGCCCTATCACGTCGAGCACCACGCCTACCCCTCCGTCCCGTTCCATGCGCTGCCGAAGCTGAACCGGATTGTCGCGGACGAGATCGTGTTTCTCGGCCACGGTTACCGGGCTGTGACGCGGGAAACCTGGGCCTGGTTCCGGCAAACGCGACGTCTTGCCAAATGAACTTGCCGGATGATCTTGTTAAGTGAGCCGCAGCGTGACGCCCGACCGGCACCTTGACTAGCGCCCGGTATCGGATCCCGGTCTCAGCAGGCTGTCGACGAGATTGCGAGCGTAGGCCGGCGAGAGCGGCTTGATCCCGAAGACGTAGCGGTAGAACAGATTGCCATAGATGGCGTCATATAGGTTCTCCGGCGCTCCAACCGCGCCGATGCTGCCATCCTGCTGTCCCCCCGCGATGATCTCGACTGTGGCGGACCTTCGAAAGTTGAGATAGCGCTCGTAGAACATCTCCGCCGATCCGGTCTTCGAAATGCATTCGGAGATCACCGCGAGTTGCACCCTGCCGAACTCGCCGAGCAGCGCTTCCGTATAGGCCGCGGCGTGCCGTCTGACGCGCGCCACCGGGTCGCCGGTGCCCGAGAGCGGCAGCACCACGGATGCCTGGTTCAGGAACGCGTCGATCAGCAGCGCCTCTCTCGATGGCCACCATTTGTAAATGGTCATCTTTGAAACATTGCAATGGCGTGCCACCGCGTCGATGCTGGTGGCCGCCAGACCCGTGGTCGCCATCAGCGTATAGGCGCTTTGCAGAATGGCGTTCGTCGTCTCCGCGGAGCGAGGTCGGCCACGGCGGCCCGCTGCCGCAGCGCTCACCGGTCCGGTCCTGCTCTTCGCCATAACCCGACCTTTCACTCGCTTCTCGCGATCGTCAGATCACCCGTTGAACCAGCCCTTCGCGTCGCCGGTAAAGGAGAAATACAGCCCGCCCACCGTCAATGCGCAGGACACGGTTTCGATCGCGCTATCGAGCAGCATGCCGACGTCGCCGATGGTCTCCAGCAGCGAATAGACCGACAATATCAGCGCCGCGAGCAGCACCCAGCGCGGCCAGTTCTTGCGCCGTTGCGCCGCCAGCCAGACGAAATACACCAGCAACAGGATCATGCCGGCCGCCATCACGGTCGCGGTCGTAATCATCTGTTCCGTCATCTCCGCGCTCGGCGTGCGATCCTGGAACGCGACCGACAGCGCATCGAGTGTCAGCGACAAATACAACAGCGCCTCAAACCAAACCACGTTCCTGGGTACGTTCATTCTGGGTGCATTCATTTCAGGTAGTTTTTGCCAGGTGGCGGTTGGGGACGCCGGTTATTCCTTCGGGAAATCCAGGCCCATTTCGCGGTAGCGGTCGGGATCCTCGCTCCAGTTTTCGCGCACCTTCACGAACAAAAACAGATGCACGGGCACACCCACGATCTCGGTGAGCTCTTTTCGCGAATCCGCGCCGATCGACTTGATGGTGGCGCCGCCCTTGCCGAGCACGATCTTGCGCTGGCTTTCGCGCTCGACAAAGATCGTCTGCTCGATCCGGACGGATTTGTCCTTGCGCTCGGTCCAGCTGTCGGTCTCGACCGTGGACTGATACGGCAATTCCTGATGCAGCTGCCGGAAGATCTTTTCCCTGGTGATCTCGGCTGCCAGATGCCGCAGCGGTGCATCCGACATCTGGTCCTCGGGATAATGAAACGGCCCCGGCGGCACCATCGCGGCGAGCGTGGCGCGCAAATCATCGACGCCATCGCCGGACAACGCCGAGATCATGAAGGTCTGCTGGAACGGCAGACGATCGTTGGCGGCCTTGGCCAGCGCCAGCAGCTTTTCGCGCGGCACCAGATCGATCTTGTTGAGCACCAAAATCTTGTCGTGCTTGACCGTCGCAAGCTTGTTCAGGATCGCATCGGCTTCCTCGTCGATTCCCGATTTGGCATCGAGCAGCACGCAGACGAGATCGGCGTCATGCGCCCCGCTCCAGGCCGTCGACACCATGGCGCGATCGAGCCTTCGTTTGGGCAGGAATATCCCGGGCGTGTCGACCAGGATGATCTGTGCGTTGTTTTCGATCACGATGCCGCGGATCAGCGCGCGCGTGGTCTGCACCTTGCGCGAAACGATCGTGACCTTGGAGCCGACCAGCGCGTTGACCAGCGTCGACTTGCCGACATTGGGGGCGCCGATCAGCGCGACAAAGCCGCAGCGCGTCGCAGCCACCGATGCGCCCGTGTCGGGAGTTTCATCCGTCATTGCTACCGCCACCAACGCCTTCACGTTCAATCATTACGGATGCCGCGACCTTCTCGGCCGCGCGCTTGCTGCCGCCAACACCTTCGGCCGGGTCCAGTCCCGGCAAATCAACGGCGACGCGGAACTGGGGGTCGTGATGCGGCCCGGTGCGCTCGACCTCGCGGTAAACCGGCGTCGGCAGACCCTTGCCCTGAGCCCATTCCTGCAACACGGTTTTGGGATCGCGCAACGGCCGGCGCGGCTTGCGCATCCGCTCGATCCAGTTGCGCTCGACGAATTGCGCCGCGGCGCTATGGCCGCCGTCGAGATAGATCGCTCCGATCACCGCTTCGCAGATGTCGCCGAGCACGGATTTGCGCAAGCGAGCGCCCGCGCCGGCGCCAACCGCGCCAAGCTTGATGTCATCGAGCAGTCCCAGCGACTTCGCGACGTCGGCGCAGCTCTCCTTGCGCACGAGATCGGCCAGGCGTTTCGACAACTCGCCTTCGTCGGCCTTTGGATAGGCGCGGTACAGCATGTCCGAGACGATCAGTCCAAGCACGTGATCGCCGAGAAACTCCAGGCGCTGGTAGCTGTCGGCGCGATGGCGGGTAGCCGGCTTGAGCGCCGAGACATGCGTAAACGCGGTAGCCAGCAGCGCCGCGTCGGCGAACTTGTGGCCGATTCGCGCCTCAAGCGCGGCCTGCGCGGCCTTGGCGCTGACCTTGCTGCGCTTTTTCTTTGCCGCCGGCTCGCCGCCAGCGTCAGGCTGAGCGGATGCCTCGCCCGGCTGCGAGGGGGTCTGGATATCCTGTGCGTCGTCGTTCATCGCACAAGGGAGAATATGCGATTCCAGCGCACCGCGGTTGGCCAGCGCCAGAACATCCAGGCGTGTTCGCCCTCGGCAATGGAGAAGAAGATCATCTGGGCGCGGCCGATCAGATTCTCGAACGGCACATAACCCACCGCCGACAGCACGCGGCTGTCGGTCGAATTGTCCCGGTTGTCGCCCATCATGAAGAAATTGCCCGGCGGCACGGTGTAGACGTTGGTGTTGTCGTAAAAACCGTTGTCGACGCAATCCAGCGTCTCGTAGCTGACATTGTTCGGCAAGGTTTCCTTCCAGCGCTTCACCCGCGCGGTGGCATCCGACGACCCGCACGGGTCCTCGCCGATGAAATCGCTTAGCCGCTCGCGCACCACCGGCTTGTCGTTGATGTGGAGCAGGCCTTCCTTCATTTGGATGCGGTCGCCGGGCAAGCCGATCACACGCTTGATGTAGTCGGTGGAATCGTCCTTCGGCAGACGGAACACCACGACGTCGCCGCGATTCGGCTCAGAACCGAAAACACGTCCCGAAAACAGCGGCGGCGACAGCGGGATCGAATAGTGGCTGTAGCCGTAGGAATATTTCGAGACGAACAGATAGTCGCCGACCAACAGCGTCGCCTTCATCGATCCCGAGGGAATGTTGAAGGGCTGGAACAGGAAAGTGCGGATCACCAGGGCGATCAGAAGCGCATGAATGACGACACGGATGGTTTCGCCCAAGCCGCTTTCAGATTTTGTTCCGGATGTCACGCTCATCGTTTTCCCGATTTCCGTCGCGTCTACCGCACGGTGGCAGAACATGTTCCCCACGCGAACAGCAAGCCCGTTTCGCGTCGAGGAGATGATCGATTCTGATGTGAAAGCGAATCCCGGCGCAAACCCGAATTCGCCCTGTTTCCCCGCGGCGTTTTAGACGGTTGTTCGCAGCCGCGCAATCAACGGCACCATCAAAACTTGCTAATCCATTGATTAGTCGAATATTTTTAGTTTTAGCCCCGGCGCTGGCGGCGTCCCCTCCTGGCACCTCAGGAAGTGGCCTTCGGGACCGCCGAAATTATGACGAACGCCTGCGCCAATGGCCAGTCGTCGGTGATGGTAAGGTCGATTCGCGCCTCATGGCCCGGCGGCGTCAGCGCCCCGAGCCGGGCCAGTGCCCCGCCGGTCAACAGCATGCTCGGCCGGCCGCCCGGCAGGTTGACGACCCCCATGTCCCGCCACCAGACCCCGAGCCGGATTCCAGTGCCGAGCGCCTTGGAGCAGGCTTCCTTGGCGGCAAACCGCTTGGCATAGGTCGCCACCACCATTTTCTGGTTTTTGGAGCGCCGTTCGGCCTTGGCGCGTTCTGCGTCGGTGAAAATCCGGTCGAGGAACCGATCGCCGTGACGTTCGATCACCTTGGCGACGCGGGTGATGTCGATCAGGTCAGAACCGATGCCGATGATCATGCCCGGCTCACGGCTTGGCGGCCGCGATCCATCGCGGCGCGCATCGCGCGAACGGTTTCACCGAGGCCAACGAACAGCGCCTCGCCCAGCATGAAGTAGCCGATATTCAATTCGGCGATCTCGGGCAGGCCAGCGATCGTCTCCGCCGTCTGGTAATCGAGGCCGTGCCCGGCGTGAACCTCCAGCCCCGCGGAGCGGGCGAGTGCCGCTCCCTTGACGATGCGCTGCCATTCGGCTTCCGCCCTGGCGGCATGGCCGTCCACCACGGCATCGCACCAGGCGCCGGTGTGAATTTCGATCACCGGCGCGCGCAGTTCCGCCGCCATCTCGATCTGACGCGGGTCGGCGGCAATGAACAGCGACACCCGGATCCCGGCGTCGTTCAATTGCGCGATGAAGGGTTTTAGCGCGTTGTGCTGGCCGATCACGTCGAGACCGCCCTCGGTGGTCAGCTCTTCCCGGCGCTCCGGCACCAGGCACACCGCGTGAGGTTTGGTCGCGAGCGAAATCCGCAGCATGTCCGCGGTCGCCGCCATCTCGAAATTCAGCGGCTTCGAAATCCCGGCTTTCAGCCGCGCCATGTCGTCGTCGCGGATGTGACGCCGGTCCTCGCGCAGATGCGCGGTAATGCCGTCGGCGCCGGCCTCGATCGCGACCTGGGCTGCGCGCAGCGGATCCGGCCGCTCGCCTCCCCTGGCGTTGCGCAAGGTGGCGACGTGATCGACATTGACGCCGAGACGCAGCGGAGGAAGTTTGAGCATGACGACCCCGTGAGAGAACCCTGACTGTCACGCGCGGGCTCGACCCGCGCATCCATCTTCTTGAAAAGGATGGATTGCCGGGTCAAGTCCGGCAATGACGAAAAAAGCTACCCATTGACGCGTTCGACCCGTGCGACGACGGCCTTGGCGCGCAACTGGGCGATGATAGCGCTGAGATGCTTGAGGTCATAGACCTCGAGATCGATGGTGAGTTCGGTGAAATCCGGCGAGCGCCTCGACATACTGATGTTGTCGATATTGCCGTCATGCTCGGCGATCACGGTCGCGACCTGGGCAAGGCTGCCGGGTTCGTTGACGTTATCCACCATGATCCGCGCCGGAAAGCGCTGCGGCGTCGTATCGTCGACATCCCAGCGCACGTCGAGCCAGCGCTCCGGCTCCTCCTCGAAATCCCGCAGCGCCGGCGACTGGATCGGATAGATCGTGATCCCCTCGCCCGGCGACACGATCCCGACGATCCGGTCGCCCGGCACGGCGCCGCCATTCGGCGCGAACTTGATCGGCAAATCCGAATTGATCCCCCGGATCGGTATAGCGGACGGGCTGCGCGCGGGATCGGACGGTGATTTCAGCTTCAGCTTGTCGGCAAGGCTCTTTTTGGCGCCGAACCGCCCGATCCGCTCTTCCTTGTAGTCCGGATACATCGCCCGGGCGACGTCGGAGGCCTTCAACTCGCCGCGTCCCACCGAGGCCATCACGTCGTCGATCGAGGCCCGCGCCAGCCGCGGCAGCGCCCCCTTCAGCTTGTCGTCGGCGTATTCGATCTTGGCGCGCACGAACAGCCGTTCCACGATGCGGCGGCCGAGGCCGGCATATTGATCGCGCACGGCGGTGCGGGTCGCGCGCCGGATCGCCGCCCGTGCCTTGCCGGTCACCGCGAGCGCTTCCCACGCCGACGGCGGTGCGGCCTGGGCCTTCGAGGTCAGCACTTCGACCTCGTCGCCGTTTTGCAGTTCGGACGACAATGGCGCGAACTTGCCGTTGATCTTGCAGCCGACCGCGCTGTTGCCGACATCGGTATGCACGGCGTAGGCAAAATCGATCACATTGGCCTGGCGCGGCAGCGCGATCAGTTTTCCCTTCGGGGTAAAGCAGAACACCTGGTCGTGAAACAGTTCGAGCTTGGTGTGCTCGAGAAACTCTTCCGGATTAGCACTTTCGGACAGTATCCCGATGGTACGACGCAACCAGGCGAAGGCATTGGATTCTCGCTTGAGCAGTTCGGTCGGCGAGCCCACGCCATCCTTGTAGAAGGCATGCGCGGCGATGCCGAGCTCCGCAATCTGGTCCATCTCCTCAGTGCGGATCTGCAGCTCGACGCGCTGATTGCCGGGCCCGATCACCGTGGTGTGGATCGAGCGGTAGTCGTTCTGCTTCGGCGTCGAGATGTAATCCTTGAACCGGCCGGGCACCACCGGCCAGGTCGTGTGCACGACGCCGAGCGCGCGATAGCAGGCCTCGACGGAATCCAGCACGACGCGGAATCCGAAGATGTCGGACAATTGCTCGAAGCCGACCGATTTGCGCTCCATCTTGGTCCAGATCGAAAACGGCTGCTTGCGCCGGCCATAGACATGCGCAGCCATGCCGTTCTTTTGCAGGTTCCGCGAGAGCTGGCTTTCGATTTCGCCGATCAGATTGCGGTTGCGCTCGGCAAGCGAATCCAGCCGCTGCATCACCACCGCATGGGCATCCGGATCGAGGGTGCGGAACGACAGGTCCTCGAGCTCCTCGCGCATCTCCTGCATACCCATGCGGCCGGCGAGCGGCCCATAGATGTCGAGGGTTTCCTCGGCGATGCGACGGCGGGACGCGGGCGGCACGAATTCCAGCGTCCGCATATTGTGCAGGCGGTCGGCCAATTTGATCAGCAGCACGCGCACGTCGTCGGCGATCGCCAGCAGCAGCTTGCGCAGGTTTTCGGCCTGTTTGGCCTCGCGCGAAACCAGCTCCAGCCGCTTCAGCTTGGTGAGGCCCTCGACCAGCGCACCGATTTCATGCCCGAAGATCTGGTCGATTTCGGCGCGGGTGGCCTCGGTATCCTCGATGGTGTCGTGCAGCAACGCCGCGACGATGGTGGCGTCGTCGAGCTTGAGGTCGGTGAGGATCGCCGCCACTTCCAGCGGATGCGAAAAATAGGGATCGCCGGACGCCCGGGTCTGGGTGCCATGCGCCTTCATGGCGTAGACATAGGCGCGGTTCAGCATGTCTTCGTTGGTGTCCGGGTTGTAGGACCGGACCCGCTCAACCAGATCATATTGCCGCATCATGCGCGAGCGAGGCGACTTGGCCGCCTTGACCGTCTCCTTGGCAGCCTCACGCGGGGCAGGCGCCACGGCGACCGAATCGTTCGCGGCCTGCATCTGCCGGGGGGTGCGACGCCAACTCACCATCGAATCACTGCCTTCGTGCGGACCGTCGGATGCGGCCCGCCTCACCGTACAATCTAGTGCGTTTTCGAGCGATGCTGCACCTTAAGGTGCGGCAAGGTGCGGCGGAAACGCTCGATTTTTCAAGACGGAGCGCAGTCTAACGCGAAACCGGCGCCCCGCTGATCAATTCGAGGACAGCTCCGCGCGATCGCTCCTGCGCCCGAGAGAGACTCAAGGTAACCACAAAAACGTCAATAAAAGCAAAGGCCCAGGCGAATGCCTGGGCCTTTGTTGAATGAGACTGGTCCGGGACAGCCGGAGCCGCAAGATGGACGGCTTATTCGTCTTCTTCGGGCTGCTCTTCCGGGGGCGCAAGGCCTTCGAGACCCTTCAGGAGCTCTTCCTCGGTCATGCGTTCGACCGCGACCTCGGTGTCGTCGGCATCGACGCTGGCGCCCGCCGAACCGATCAAAGGCACCGTATCGGGCTCGGGCTCATCGACTTCGACGAACTTCTGCAGCGAATGGACCAGTTCTTCGCGCAAATCCTCAGGCGATATCGTCGAATCCGCGATTTCCCGCAGCGATACAACCGGATTTTTATCGTTATCTCGATCGATCGTCAGCTGCGAGCCGGACGAGATCATGCGGGCGCGATGCGCCGCCAGCAAAACCAGGTCAAACCGGTTGTCGACCTTATCAATACAATCTTCCACGGTGACGCGCGCCATCGACTGTCGCTCCGTTAAATTGGGACCGAAAATGCAGGTTGAACCCGCTAGTTATAGCGACCGGCGGCCTTGCGCAAGACCCATTTGTGATTTGGCCGCAGCAACCGGCCCTGCTAACGGAAGCCGGGGCCAGAAGGCCGGAGCGTCCAGACATGCCCAGAAACGTCTCTGGCACCGTCCGCGACAAGAAATTGCTTCATAAAAAGTAAGCACTTCATTACAAGTCAAAAGGACGGGTTTTTCGCCCTCGCCAGACCACATTTGCGGTGACGTTTGGCGAGTTGGATTTTCCGAACTTAGACAGCCTCCCCGGCAACGCGCGGCCGGTCGCCGCCGCGCCAAAAACGTTCACAACGCGAGTAAACTTGATGTCACTTCCTTCGAACAAGATCGCGCTTTTTATCGATGGCGCCAACCTTTATGCGACCGCCAAGACTCTCGGCTTCGACATCGATTACAAACGTCTGCTTAAAGAATTTCAGAGCCGCGGCACCTTGGTACGCGCGTTCTATTACACGGCGATT
>Ga0302308_10004109_pt1 | contig 11495 bp, 6 predicted proteins | sample III_Palsa_E3_3_FD_200531 | JGI IMG/M metagenome (GOLD analysis project Ga0302308, IMG submission 200531) | Peat permafrost microbial communities from Stordalen Mire near Abisko, Sweden - III_Palsa_E3_3 | ecosystem: Environmental > Terrestrial > Soil > Palsa > Peat permafrost | place: Sweden... | reverse complement strand
TTTTATCGAAATGCCGCCGGGCGCGTATCAACTGGAAGTTCACGCAGCCCGATACCAGGATCTGTCGAGCTTAGAAATAGAACTGAGGCCGGGCGATGATCTTGTTCACGAACTGACTTTGGTCGCGGGTCCATCAACCGGCCCGCCATCGCCGCAATTTCCAGAACTACCGCCCGGAAATACGACCGGCACGCCAGGAACCGAACCATCCGGCCAACCCCCGGTCGCGCCGGTTTTGAGCCAGGACGCCAACTCCGGAAAATCCGCACAAAACCCAGCTGCGGAACCTTTGCCTGCGCCCGATCAGGTTTTCCGTACCGAACCTGACCGCTGGCTGATCACCATGCCCAATTGGGACCGTTACGGCATTGGCGGCGAGTATCCCTACGTGCAAGGCAGCCGCTGGGATCCGTTTAATCGCAACAAACTGAAAGGTGATGTGCCGATCTTCGGCAAACAAACATTCCTCAACATCACCGGGATTAGCGATACGTTTATTGACGGCCGGCGCCTGCCCGTGCCGAGCAATATCAGTTCAGCGCAGCCAGGCAGCAGCGATTTTTTTGGCAAAGGCGAACAGTTCTTTCTCGATCAGACGTTTCTGTTTTCGTTCGATCTTTTTCATGGCGACACTTCGTTCCGCCCGGTCGACTGGCGGATTCGTATCACTCCGGTGATCAGCCTGAATTTCCTGAAAGTCCGCGAACTGGGCATTGTGAACGTAGATGTTCGCGGCGGCACTTCGCGCTTCGATGCGCATGTTGGCTTGCAGGAAGCCTTTGGAGAGGTGAAACTCCACGATATCGGTCCCAACTACGATTTCATTTCCGTGCGCGCCGGCATTCAGGGATTTAACAGCGACTTTCGCGGTTTCATTTTCGTCGAGGAACAGCCCGGCGTGCGCATTTTCGGCAACCTGCATTCGAATCTCTGGCAATACAACGCGGCCTATTTCAATCTGCTGGAAAAAAACACCAACAGCGGATTGAATTCCATGGCCCTCCGCCACCAGCAAGTGATCATCGCCAATCTTTATCGCCAGGATTTTTTATTTCAGGGCTACACCGCGCAGGTCAGCGTGCATTACAGCGACGACGACGCCACAATCCACTACGATGACAATGGTTTTCTGGTGCGGCCCTCTCCCGTGGGCGCGGTTTTTTCCAATGGCATGATTCGCCCGCACAGCGTGCACGCCGCGTACCTTGGTTGGACCGGCGACGGCCACATCGGGCCGGTGAATCTGACTCACGCTTTCTACCAGGCTTTGGGCAACGACAGTTTCAATCCGATTGCCGCCAGACCCGTCAGCATCAACGCGCAAATGGCGGCACTCGAACTTTCCGTGGATAAGGATTGGATTCGATTCAAAGGCTCAGCATTTTACGCCTCGGGTTCGGGCGATCCACAGCATGGCCACGCCCGCGGTTTCGATTCCATCGATGATTTCCCGGAATTTGCCGGCGGCATTTTCAGTCTGTGGAACCGTGAAAGTATTCGCCTGACTGGATCGGGAGTGGCGCTGTCCGCAGGAGACAGCCTGCTTCCTGATTTGCGTTCGAGCAAGAACGAAGGCCAGGCCAATTTTGAAAATCCGGGGATTTTCCTGGCGAACCTCGGAACGGATTTCGACATTACGCCCAAGCTCCGCGGTTTCGTGAACGTGAATTACCTTCGCTTCGAGCGTACCGAGACGCTCGAGCAGATTTTGTTTCAGGCGCCGATTCGCCACAGTATCGGTTGGGATTCGAGCGTCGGGGTCCGCTACCGACCGCCGCTAACCGAAAATATTTCGATCACTGCCGGCGCCGCGACTCTAGTTCCCGGACACGGCCTGAAAGATATTTACACCGGAAAAGTCATGTATTCGTTTTTTACCGATGTGCGGTTTCAGTTTTGACTGATTTAATTTCGCAACGGTAGCAAGCGTAAACCCATATGCCGGAGTTTGCAGCGAACTTGGCAAGTCGGATACGACGTTCAGGACGCGTGTGGTCGTTCCTGATCACCGCCGCAATCGCGATCGTTGTGTTGCTTCTGTTTGAAGGCCGGATGCGCGCTTCGCAAACCGCGGCACAACACGGCAATTTGTTGGGCCAGTCTCAAGCCGACGTCGATCGCAAAAACACTGGCTGTGTTTCGTGCCATGTATCCACCGACGAGCCGTCGATGCATCCCACGCGCACAATCCGGCTCGCCTGCACCGACTGCCATGGCGGCGACACAACTGTGGTTGCGCAAGTTGGAGCAAATCCCAAGTCGGCGGAATACGAACAGCTGAAAAAACGCGCGCACCCCCAGCCCAACGATCCGGCGCTGGCGAACACGTCGGCGAATCCCCCGCGGCTGTACACCAAATGGTTGCGCGAAAGCTACGAATACGTGAAGTTCGTCAATCCCGGCGACCTGCGCGTAGCAGCCGAAACCTGTGGTGCGAACGGCTGCCACGCGCCGGAGGTCTTGAAGGTAAAAACCAGCATGATGACCCACGGCGGAATGTTGTGGGGTGCCGCGCTCTACAACAACGGTTCGTTCCCACTGAAAAATACGCACTTTGGAGAAAGCTATTCGTCCGACGGTGTACCGCAGTCCATACATACGGTTCCCCCGCCGACGCCGGAGGAAACGCGGCTGAAAGGCATCGTGCCGGAACTAACCCCACTCGAACGCTGGGAAATTTCGCAACCCGGCAACGTGCTGCGCGTTTTCGAACGCGGAGGCATGAAGAAAGGAGAAATCGGCAATCCGGACCGCGAGGAGGAAGCCGGACGTCCCGACGACAAATTAGGCGAACGCGGTTTCGGCACTTTGTTGCGAACCGATCCGGTATTTCTCGGCCTACAGAAAACGCGGCTGCTCGATCCGCTGCTCTCGCTGCCCGGCACCAATGATCAGCCCGGCGATTACCGCGGCAGCGGCTGCACTTCCTGCCACGTCGTCTACGCCAATGACCGGTCGCCGCAACACTCAGGGCCCTACGCGCCTTTCGGCCACCTCGGCGAAAGCGCGTCTTCCGATCCCACGATTGCAAAAAATGAATCCGGCCATCCCATAAAGCACAGCTTCACCCGCGCCATCCCCTCTAGCCAATGCATGATTTGCCATGTTCATCCCGGCACGAATATGGAGACGACTTACTTCGGCTACACCTGGTGGGATAACGAAGCCGACGGCGAATCGATGTATCCGCGCGACCAGCACAATCCAACTGAAGAGGAGAAATATCAGGTCTCCCTGCGTAATCCGGAAGGTGCAGCGGCGCGAGGGCTGTGGTCCGACCCAAAATTCCTGGAAAAGCTGGGTAGCCCGGAATTCAACAGCAAGCTGCAACAATCGCAATTCGCCGATTTTCATAGCCACGGCTGGGTTTTCCGCGCCGTCTATAAACGCGACCGCCAAGGCAATCTGCTCGACGGCGACAACAAAATCGTAGCCGGGGATGATCCGGACAAATTCAAGAAGGCCGTCCATCTGGCGGACATTCATCTAGAAAAAGGAATGCACTGCGTCGACTGCCATTTCGAGCAGGATGCGCACGGCAACGGAAAGCTCTACGCCGAGCCGCGCGCCGCCATCGAACTCGACTGCACCGACTGCCACGGCACCATCGACCGCAAAGCCACCCTGGTCTCTTCGGGGCCCGCCTCGCCTGCAGGCGGAACTCATTTTGACGCGCTGCGCACGCCGTGGAGCGCGCGGCGTTTCGAATATCGCGCGGGGAAATTATTCCAGCGTTCGATGGTTGACCCTGAAAAAGAATGGGAAGTGGTGCAGACCCTCGACACCATCACTCCTGGCAACGAGCATTACAATCAAAAATCGGCGTGGGCCAAAACGATTCAGACCGATGGCAAATCTTGGGGCAACGTGCCCGCCGACGCGGCGAAGCTGGCGCACGCCAACAGCCGCATGACCTGTTATGCCTGCCACACCTCCTGGACCCCGAATTGTTTCGGCTGCCATCTTTCGATGATGGCCAACCAGCGCAAGCCCATGCTGCACAACGAAGGCCTGACCACGCGCAACTGGACCGGCTACGATTTTCAAGTACTGCGCGACGACGGTTTCATGCTCGGAATCGATGGCACGGTGACCGGCCATCGCGTGGCCCCGGTGCGTTCCTCGTGCGCCATCGTGGTCAGTTCGCAAAATCAGAATCGCGACTGGATTTATTACATGCAGCAGACCGTTTCCGCTGAAGGATTCAGCGGCACGGCCTTCAGCACGTTTGTGCCGCACACCGTGCGCGCCAAAGAAACCAAAGCGTGCGACGACTGCCACATTGCCGATCGCAACGACAACAACGCGTGGATGGCGCAGGTCCTGCTGCAGGGCACGAACCTGCTGAACCTGATGGGCCGCTACATTTATGTTGCGGATGGCGCGAAAGGCTTCGACGCCGTGGCCGTCGCCGAACACGATGAACCGCCCGCGATTATCGGCAGCTACCTGCAACATGTCGCCTATCCGCAGGATTTTAAGCAGCACGTCGGGCGCGACCGCCAACTCAAGGAGGCCTACCACCACCTCGGAAATGTCTTGGATTTGCAGCTGCGCGGCGAATATCTGTACGCCGCTTTGGGTAAGGGCGGCTTCCGCATCTACGACGTGGCGAATATCGATAACAAGAACTTTTCCGAGCGCACCGTTACCGCTCCCGTTTCACCTCTTGGACAGCGGTTTTATGTGCCGACCAAATTCGCGACGGCCGTGGCCAGTCCCTCCACACAAGCGGTGGATCCGGTCCGCACGCGCCGTCCGGAAAACGAGGAGCAAAGTATCCACCCGCTTTATTCGTACCTGTATGTCGCCGACAAATATGAAGGACTCGTGGTTATTGGCGATCCGGATCCAAAAAGCAAGCGACCAGGCGTCAGCACGCTGCTCGACGGCAATCCGCAGAATAATTTCCTGAAACGTGCGCTAGCCTTCAATCCTGAAGGAATTCTCAACGGCGCGCGCCGCATCACCATCGCTGGAACTTACGCGTACATGCTCTGCGACCAAGGCCTGGTGGTCGTCGATCTGGATAATCCCCTGCAACCGAAAATCGCAGCAAAAATCGGAGTGCCGGAGTTGCAAGAACCCCAGGGTATCGCCATTCAATTCCGCTACGCCTTTGTGGTTGACCGCGGCGGCCTGAAAGTTATCGACGTATCCGATCTCGCCCGCCCGCGCATAGTTTCCGGCGCCGCGCTGCCGCTGCGGGATGCGCGCAACATTTATGTGGCCCGAACCTATGCGTATGTCGCAGACGGCAAACAGGGGGTCGCGATCGTGGATGTGGAGCAGCCCGAGCAGCCCACACTCGCGCAAATGTTCACGGCGGACGGCGCACTCAACGATGTGCGTGACATCAAAATTGGGATGGTCGACGCCAGCGCTTTCGCTTTTGTCGCCGACGGACAAAACGGTTTGCGTGTGCTGCAAATTCTTTCGCCCGAAGATTCCACAAATTCCTACGGCTTCAGCCCGCGGCCTACTCCCAAACTAATCGCCACCTACCGCACGGCCGGACTCGCACTGGCCATCTCTAAGGGAATCGACCGCGACCGCGCCGTAGATGAAAGTGGAAACCAAATCGCCGTCTTCGGCCGTCGCGGCGCCAGACCCTTTACCCGCGAGGAAGCCGCCCGTCTCTATTTGCGCAACGGCCAACCCTACACCGTTCCGCGCGACCCTCCAGAGTAAACATGCAATCGGCCGCCGCGTAACGATATTGCCTGGCGCGCTGCCGGCGCAATGGATGCCGCCGCGCCGGTAGCGGTCGCGTTGATATCCTGCGCGAACCGTGAAGATCGTTGCCGCCCGACTTGGTAACGGTTCCAAATTCCCGCGGGCAGCGCGATCGGAATAGCAATTCCTGGCGTAACTTCGGATCATCCTCAAAATGGCGCTTGACGCCGTTATTGAAGGCGGTAGGGTAAGGAATGACGCCCAAAGAAGGAAGAGCCATGGATTGCACAGCTCAATCTCGCCCAAAGGGCACTGCAGGAGTTGACACTGCGCAGAACGATCTGGCCCTGTTTTCCAGCGAGTCCGTGCTTAACATTTTGAAATTGATTTTTGCCGGCGCTCCGCTGCCAGAGGTTCTGGCGATCATTGCCCGGCTAGTGGAGTCTCCCAGCGACGGCACCTTCTGCACGATCTGGCTCCCCGAGGAAGACGGACGGCGACTATATTGCGCCGCTGCGCCAAGTCTCTCCGGTTTTTGTGCACACGTAGGCTGTACGACAGTTGGTCCGCAGGGCGCATCCTGCGGCACGGCGGTTTTTCGGAAGGAGCCAGTTTATGTGACCGATATTCTCACCGACCCGCTCTGGGACGATTATCGTCATCTCATGTCGCCTTACGGGATTCGCTCCGTTTGGTCGCGTCCGCTGTTCACCAAGGAAGGTAAGGCCCTCGGCACTTTCGCCATCCTCTATCGCGCGGCGCGCAATCCCGACGCTACCGATCTTCGCTTGATTGAAGACGCCACCTACATCGCAGGCATTGCAATCGAGCGCCATATTCAGGAAGAAACGGTGCGTCACGAGCGCGATCGGCTGCGATTGCTTCTGGAAATCGCCAGCAGCGTCACATCCAGGCTTGATCTCCGGCGAGTGATTGACGCGCTTTCGACCAATCTATTTCAGGTGATGCAATGTGACGTGTCCGCCCTAATGCTGCCCGACGCCGAGAGCGGTGAGTTACGCATTACGAGTTTGTACAACTCCGATGTGCGAGGACCTTTCCGCGAGCGCTCGTTGGTGCCGCTGAATCATTCGATTTCGGGCCACGTGTTGCGTACGGCCAAGAGCCTGCGGATAGATAGCTTCGAACAGGTCCGCGACGATCCTGAGATTTATGGGAATCCAAAAGGTCGGCTGCTTTACGCGAGCGTGATGGAAGAGGGCCTGAAGACCGGTTGTTATCTTCCGCTCATAGGCCGCGACCGCGTAGTCGGCGTCTTAATGCTCGCTCGGCGTTCGGGCAATGTTTTCGCGAATGACGACGTCAGCTTGCTCGAACAGGTGGCCCACCAGGTAGCGATTGCCGTCGAGAATACGTTGGATTACGAGAAAGCCACAAAAGATCGAGCGAAGGAAACTGAGCAACGGCTGTACCTCGAAGAAGAAGTTCGCGCCGAGTTCGGGGCCATCATAGGCGACAGTCCCGCCTTGAAGACCGCACTAGATTTCGTGTCGGTGGTAGCGCCTACAGATTCCGGAGTGCTGCTTCTTGGAGAGACCGGAACAGGTAAAGAGCTGATCGCACGGGCGATCCACAATCTGAGCGGCCGCCGCGCACGCGCCTTTGTCAAACTGAATTGCGCGGCAATCCCCCTCGGGCTCCTCGAGAGCGAGCTGTTTGGCCACGAAAAAGGCGCGTTCACCGGGGCAATTGCCCAAAAAACTGGCCGCTTTGAACTCGCCAACGACGGCACGCTTTTTCTTGATGAGGTCGGCGATATTCCGCTCGAACTTCAAGCGAAATTGCTGCGCGTCCTGCAAGAACAGGAGTTCGAGCGGCTCGGCAGCAACCGCACACACAAAGTTGACGTTCGCGTGATTGCGGCGACACATCGTGACTTGGCCAGCATGGTAAAGCAGCTCACCTTTCGCGAAGACCTCTATTACCGGCTGAAGGTCTTTCCGATCCAAATTCCGCCCTTGCGGCGCCGCGCCGACGACATTCCTCAACTCGTACGGCATTTTGTGAGCATCCACGCGAAACGCATGAATAAAAACATCGATCAAATTCCGACAGAGACGATGGAATCCTTGGTGCGCTATCGCTGGCCCGGAAACATTCGTGAACTGCAGAATTTCGTCGAACGAGCGGTAATTCTCTCTCCCCATTCTGTGCTTCGCGCCCCGGTCGGGGAGTTGGAGCCATTTCAACCTCGCCAGGAGCGAAATGTCTCGATGAGCGGGCTCGCCGAGGTTGAACGAGAACACATTGTACGTGCTCTTGAGGCGAGCAATTGGGTCGTCTCAGGTCCCAACGGCGCGGCCGAGCGTCTGGGCATGAAGCGCACTTCATTGGTTTACCGGATGCATAAACTTGGAATAAAGCGAAAGTCTGCAGCTCCGCACGCAACTCCTGGGAAAAGCCGCGGAGCACACGGCTGATCGGCAGTTGACAATCTTCCTCCGCCAGCATCCACGGTTTGAACCAGCTGACGGATTTGCCTGACCGCCGTTTGTCACTGTCGGCCTGCCGTCACTCCTTCGTCAGCAATTTCTGGAGTTGCCCGCTTGTCTTATGCACACATCTAACGCAGTCATCGTGACTTAGCCGCGAAACTACCTCGTTACCGAGAACTTCCTGGTTGGCCATTCACTTGCGTTAGCAGAGTTCGTCCGTCATGACGTAATGGCTTCAAAAGCATAGTTAGTCGACGAGTAATCGGGAGGAACTTCATGGATCAGAATCAGCCAGCGCAAACGGCGAAGCGCGACAACCATTGGGCTGTGCCCCTCCCATCCGTTCGAAGTGTCGAAGCGGACGGCGTCAAAGTCTTCTACCGGTCGGCGGGCGACCCGAGTGCGCCGGTGGTCCTTTTGCTGCATGGCTTTCCGTCGTCCTCCTTCATGTTCCGCGAGCTCATTCCGCGGCTCGCCGATCGCTACCGGGTAATCGCGCCCGATTTGCCCGGTTTCGGCTTCACGGAGGTGCCCGCCGAACGGAAATACACCTACACGTTCGACGCGCTGGCGGTGACGATCGAAGCGTTCACCCAAGCGCTCAAATTGAATCGGTATGCGCTCTACGTCTTCGACTATGGCGCGCCAACAGGTTTCCGGCTGGCGATGGCCCACCCCGAACGTGTCACCGCCATCGTTTCGCAGAACGGAAATGCTTACGAAGACGGCCTTGGCGACGCATGGGGACCGATTCGAAAATACTGGGCCGAGCCGACCGCAGAAAATCGAAAAGTAATCCGCGACAACGTTTTGACGCTCGAGGGAACTCGGTGGCAGTACACGCACGGTGTAGCCGTTCCGGAAAGCGTTCCGCCGGAGTCTTACACCCTTGACGAAGCGCTATTGGAGCGCCCAGGCAATAAAGACATTCAGCTGGATCTATTTCTGAACTACGCCTCCAACGTGAAGCTCTATCCGAAATTTCAGGAATATTTCCGCAAATCTAATCCGTCGTTGCTCGCGATCTGGGGCAAGAACGATCCGTTCTTCATTCCGGCGGGCGCAGAAGCTTTCCGGAAGGACATTCCGAACGCCCAAATTCAGTTTCTCGATACAGGACACTTCGCGCTGGAGACGCACGTCATCGAGATTGCATCAGCGATGAAGGAATTCCTCGACAACGCTTTGAGTAAAGGCGACGCGAAGTCCGCACGCTGAACACCTTTTCTAGTACCTCGACACTCCTCGTGGAGAATTCTTGGTGACACGGACCGCGGCACCCCCGCCATTTTGTAGGAGCTACTCATGGGAGCGGAAGGACAAATGGAACGTAGTCGTTTTCTCGGAGCGCTCACCGCCGCGTCGATCAGCGTCGCGCTCCAGGGATCACTGAAGAGTGCCGAACGAACTCAGAACGACGCACAAGTGGGTGCGAGTTCAACTGGAAAAGTCAGCAAGTCCGGAGAATTTCCTGACAACTCCACAATCGTTTTGGTGCACGCGGCCTGGGCCGATGGGTCCTGTTGGAGCAACATCATCGGTCCACTCGAACGGCGCGGACTGAATGTAATCTGCGCGCCGATCCCGCTCACGTCACTCAGCAACGATGCGGCGGCGTTGAACTGGGCGCTCGAACGCACGACCGGACCAGTCGTTTTGGTTGGACACGCTTACTCGGGCGCCGTGATTGGAGCAGCGAAGGAAGACCGGGTCAAGTCGTTGGTTTATGTTGCTGCGCTGGCGCCCGACGAAGGCGAGACGGTGGCGAAAGTCTTCTATCGCGACACTCCGAGTCCCCAACAACCCAAGATCGTCCCCGATCCGCACGGATATGTCTGGATGCCAGTCGACGCGTTTCATGAGGCGATCGCGCAAAAGGCGTCGGCGGAGCAAGCGAGGATCGCGGCCGCAGTACAGCGGCCAATTTCGGTCCAGTGCATTCAAGAGCCGGCACCGGCGCCGGGGTGGAAGACGAAACCGGCATGGTACCTCGTGGCCGAAGAAGACCGCATGATCAATCCGAAGACGCAGCAATTTATGGCCGAGCGAATGCACGCCACGGTCAGGTCGCACCCGGTGGATCACACTCCGATGTACGCGTCGCCGGCGGTAGTGGTGGACGTGATTCTGGAAGCTGCGCAAAAAACTCTTTCGCAATAGGGACGAATGCCATGAACGCGAAATCCGTTGCAATCGTCACCGGTGCGAGTCAGGGAATCGGGAAGGCTACGGCGCTCAGGCTGGCACGCGATTTTTCAGCATTGGTTCTTGCCGCACGAGACGAGGAGAATCTCGCCGCGACCGCTGCAGAGGTGCGATCGACCGGCGCTGAGGCAACCGTGCTCGCTGTCGATCTGCGCCAGCCCGAATCTGCAGACATCGTCGTGAACAGTGCGCTCCAAAGCTTCGGCCGTGTCGATGCCCTCCTCAACATCGCCGGCGCGGTGCCCCAAATCGATTTGTTCGAGATGAGTGACGCGCAGTGGGACGACGGCATGGCGCTCAAGCTGCACGGCGCGCGCCGACTGACGATCCGAGCCTGGGAAGCTCTAAAGGTTTCGAAGGGATCGGTGGTGTTCATCTCCGGAAGCGCCGCCCTCGATCCAAAACCTGGATTCGCGGCGGTCGCCGCCACGAACGCAGCCATCATCGCAATCGCCAAAGCGTTCGCAGAACAAGGAATCAAAGACGGCGTACAAGTGAACAGCGTAGTGCCGGGCGCTGTGATGACCGGCCGCCGCCAGTCTTTCTTCGAAAAGTGGGCGCCTGCTCACAATCTCAGCGTCGAAGAAGCAATCAAAAAATTCCCAGTGGAAGCCGGCATCAGCCGCTTCGGAAAACCCGAGGAAATCGCAGACCTCCTGGCCTACCTCGTCTCCCCCGCGGCGAAGTGGCTGACCGGAGCGTCCGTGCGCATGGACGGCGGCGAGACCAAAGGCGTTTAGCAGTACTTGCGCAAAAGAGAAAATCCGCAAAATACCGCGGCTCTGCGGTTTTTAGTTCGCGCGAAATAGAGGAGGCATCGAAATGAAGATATGGAAAAAAGTGGCTATTGCGGTCGTGGTGGTCGGTCTGATCGCCGTTTGGTATTGGTTCCGGCCGGACCGCCTTTTCAGCAACGTGCAGGTCAGCGAAGGAATGCCAGCGGTGCAGGGCAGCGCGGCGACGCAGCCCATTGAGTCCGGTACGTTTTACACCATCCTTCATCCGACGTCGGGGACAGCAACGATCTACCGTATGGCCGACGGAAGCCACGTTCTTCGATTCACAAATTTCAAAACGTCCAACGGTCCCGACGTTCACGTCTACATGGTGGCCGCCGACGACGCGAAAGATAACGCCACCGTCGAGCAAGCCGGCTTT
>Ga0302308_10004091_pt1 | contig 11516 bp, 9 predicted proteins | sample III_Palsa_E3_3_FD_200531 | JGI IMG/M metagenome (GOLD analysis project Ga0302308, IMG submission 200531) | Peat permafrost microbial communities from Stordalen Mire near Abisko, Sweden - III_Palsa_E3_3 | ecosystem: Environmental > Terrestrial > Soil > Palsa > Peat permafrost | place: Sweden... | reverse complement strand
CCGAGTCATTGATTTGTTGCATTTTTGTCATCCTGAGCAAAGCGAAGGATCTGCTTTCTTATCGACACCTCGAACACTCAACAAAATGTGGTGTACTTCCGACTCAGAAGACTAACCCTCAACCCCACAATCACTATTTTCCCAGATCCTCAAACTTCAAATTCAAAATCGGATACAACTTCCAGTCCTTGTAATCAAAGTGCCACCACTCCTTGGGAATCACCTTGAACCCCTGCTTCTCCATCACCTCACGCAGCATCGCGCGCAGAGCCCGCTCCTCGTCCGTGCCACCCGGGTAGTCGGCATAGGCGCGCTCCGTCATCTCGTCATAGCCGCTCGGCATCTTCACTTCCTTGCCCGTCTTCAAATCGTATAGAGACAAGTCCACGGCGCACCCGCGGTTATGCATCGACCCCGCCGCAGGATTGGCGACAAAAATTCTCTTGTCCACTGGCACAGCATCCCAGAAAATCTTCGTCACATACCACGGCCGGTAGCCATCGTGGATGATCAGCCCATAGCCCTTCGCCTTGAGCTCCTGATGCGCACGCAGCAGCCCCTCCGCCGCAGGCCGTTGCAGGAACGCCCGTGCCTGCGTATACACCGGCGTGCCCAGAAAATTGTTACTGGTCGCATAGCGGATATCCAGCTTGATCGTTGGATCGAGCGTCACCAGCTCCACGAGATCCGGCTTGAGGAAACTTCCCTGTTCAACGGGTGGCTGTTCCTTCAGCGCCTCCGCACGCAACTCCTCCACCGGCCGTACCGGCGTAATCCGAAAACTGACCTCCTGCGCGAACCCGGGAGTCAACAAGACCAAAGCCAAGACGCAAGGAGAAATAAAAAGGTATCGAGATAATTTCATGAGCCTCATCGCAACAATGACTGTCGCGTTGAATGTACCATGCTCAGTTTCGAAGCTGGCGAATCACCATGAGAGTACCGGGACATCCTTGACGTTTTAGACCGGGGACATGGTTTACAAGCCCCTTGCGGCGAGAGTGGCTCTGATTGCGGGTTTTCGGCGGGCTTTGCCGGTCTTCAGATACATGATAGTCGTCGTAGTAGCCGTGGTAATGTGGGAATCCCCGCAGGGATTTCCAAGGGGTGTGGGAAGGGTGGAAAGCCAGCTTTATGGCTTTCCATGCTTTCCATACCCCGGCATTTCCATGGCTTGTTTTTGTCAGATTTGCGTTTCAACTACCTGGCACGAGAGCCAGTGATTTGTGCTACTCCGGCAACATCGGCCTATCGCTTCGCTGTGCCTGGGCATCTTCAATGCGCTGAAGGAGGCAATCATCCGTCCCTTCGAGAAACTCGGCGCAGTGCTCTTCCAGGTCTAGATACAGGTGGCGAAAGGCATCTAGTGGATCGCTTGAGAATCCGGGATAGTGGCTTGCGTTAGGTCTTCCCAGTACCGAACGCATGTACTCCTGATGAGACATCGAACGTGGACCAAGGTGGTAGGTCACCATTCCCAAACTGTGACGAAAGTGAATTTCCAGCCACCGATTGTCTTTTCGAAACTCCCCAGAAGCAAATTGACCACCGCTGCTGCTACCAGCATCAGTCGCCCTGTAGGCAAAGCCATGCTTAAGAAACAACGGTTCGAGGAGGTTGGAACCGAGCTCCAACGTTCCCACTGGGTCGCTACTCATTGGCGCACTCCAAGATTCTTATTCAATTCAGCATACGGCAGCTGTTGCCCATTGAAAATGGCACTTGCGATGAGTTCGAAGCTTTCGATTGCTCGCAAGCAGTTCAATACGCTCATGGTCGGAGCGCCGGTCGAAACCGCATATCCGCGGTATTGAACTCGCCCAGCTCAGTGTGGCAGAAGAAGACGCGGTGCACGTCCTCATCCATCTGTTCAAGCCCGATCTCTTCGTTGCGGAATACTTCGCTGACGAAAACTCGGCCCTTGTGCCAACTAATGTCTCCACTGTTGTTCACCCTCCGCGTCTGAAACGATCTTGGATATTGAAAGCTCGCCACCCTGCTAGGCAGCAGCCGAGTGCTGGGTACGTAGATGCTTCCCGGCGTTTCGTTGGCAAGCGCCTCATGCGGCCGCTCATGGTTGAAGACAAGGCGGAAGCGATCAAACTTCTTCTGCTGCGCGGTCACTGTGCGTGCTGGTGGCTTCGCTGTGTCCTCCTTGAGGGTGCGGTGCATCCGTTCATGTCTCCCATTTTGCTGAGGGCATCCTGGCTGGATGCGTTCATGGACGATACCAAGCTTCATCCAGCCCAGCGACAACTTCGACAGACCCAGCAGGCCGACGCCCGCGAACGGAGCTCCGTTGTCGGTTCGAATACGCTCGGGCACGCCATACTCGCGCATCGCCGCATCGCAGACGGCGCTTACTTGGGCCAGGTCCATCCGGGCGACCGCCTGGCAGCGGATTAGAAACCGGCTGTGCGCATCGGTGATCGTGAACGGGTCGCAACGATAACCGTCGCCAGTCAGGAAGTACCCTTGTAGGGTCGAGCATCAGCGCCGTGCGGCATTGCTGCCGTCGGGTTCTGATGCCCGCCCTCCGAACCGGACGTGCACCTTTCGTTATGCATCCGGCTCTCCGGGAACGCTGATGTATGCAGGAGTGCGCATCCAGCCTCTGCGGAAGCGTTCCACGCGCAGCATGGAGAGAAGGAACTGCTCAACATTGCCTTCACGCCATAGCTTGCGAGTGGGGCGAAGAAGACTCGGCAGTCTTACGAGCCGGGTTCTCTTACGATGGAGTTTACTGTGCTTCTTCATCAGCCAACGCCAGATGCAGTCCCCGACATAGAAGTCGAGTGCAGCGAACTGACGGCTTGCGCCGGTGCAGAAGCGATAGTAGTTTCCCCATCCCCGCAGAACAGGATTGAGTTTCTGGAGAAGCTCAGACAGAGACCAGAGCGTATTAGCGCCCTTGGTCATCTGCTTCACCATGTACCGAAGATCCGCCCGTTTGCTGGTTGGTATCTCGATCCTCGGCATATAGCCGAAGCGCGGATGCCACTTGTAGCGCACCCGTTGACTGAGGAACTGGAAGCCCTCGGTCAGATCAGAGACCCGCGTCTTTTCGATGGATAGCTCCAACTTCATCGACTCCCGCAGGTAATTCGCAAGGTCTGCCTTTTCCTGCTCGGCTTGCTCGCGAGTACCAGATACAAGAACAACGAAGTCATCTGCATATCGAATCGGGAAGAACACTGCCCGCCCAGCTTTACGGTCCGTCATGCGGGCCCACAACGCCGCCGTCGTGGCATCACTCTTGCGGCGAGCCTGGAGTTTTCGGCGATGATGCGTCCACCGCTCGTATCGTTCCTCGATGATGCCGAGGGCGATGTTGGCAAGCAGCGGCGAGATCACACCACCTTGTGGAGTGCCTTTGTCTGTCGGAAGCAGGAAGCCATCCGCCAGAACTCCGGACTTCAAGAACTGCGCGATCAACCTCGTGACCTTACCATCGGTGACGCGAGCACGAACCCGCTTCATCAACTGGTGGTGATCGATGTTGTCGAAGCAGCCCTTGATATCTCCTTCGATAACCCATTGGTAGGGCGTCCGCTGACGCCGGCCATCTTCTGCCGTCGCTCGCGGTCGCATGCACATGCGGATATGCTCCAAGGCGCCGTGGCAGCCTCGCCCGGGTCGAAACCCGTAAGACACATGCCAGAAGCCAGCCTCGAAGATCGGTTCCAGGATATTCTTAACCGCGCATTGAACTACGCGATCACGCACGGTCGGGATGCCGAGGGGTCGGAACTTCCCCGGCTGACGCGGCTTGGGGATTAGCTTCCGTCGTGAGGGACTCGGCTTATACCGGTCACCCTTCAGGTCGCCACGGAGTTGTTCCAGGAACAAGTCCATGCCCATCACCACTTTGATTCCCGCTACTGTCATCCCGTCGACCCCGGCAGTACGTCGCCCTTTGTTGAGAGCGATTTTCTGCCAGGCGCATCGCAGGTTGCGGATGTCTGTAATCCAGTTCCACACCTCGCGGTAGCTGTCTTCAGGATGTGTCCTGCTCCATTGATAGAGCTTGCGTTGCACGCTGAGGAGCCAGGCTTCATCAGCCTGATCACCCAAGTCCATGGATAGTTCCTCCGTCTTCGCAACTCTGTCGGTTCCTTGCCTGCCTTCGCCATGTACACGGCTTTCCCGTGTTCGGACTACTACGCAGGCTCCGCTCCCTCGATTCACCATCTCCAGTCTCCGTGGCTAGCCCGGCTCCGTTGCCAGGCGGTTAATCAGGGTTCCCATGTTCCAGTCCTCGACCTTCATCTCGTAGGTGGCATACTTTACCCCTGGCGATTCGGAGCGACAACCTGTGAGGAGATCATCATCGCTGAGTCCGTTATCCAGACCCGTCAGTGGAGAACTTCAAGCCCCACCAACTCAGACCGCATAACTCCCGGTCCCATCTGACCTACTACGGGAGCATTGAGCTATTCAAGACAGAGGCTTCCAACGTATGCTTCGTTATCTCACCATAAGACGTTTGGTAGCCCGGCACATCGATGATGGCGATGTCCGGTACAGTTCAGTCCGTCAGCTTTTCCACGCATCGTCGGAACACGATACGCTTGGACAGACCCCTTCAACTCAGGCTCCTTCCTGAGTCGGACCGCATTACAGCGGCCGGTCAAGAGCCAGCAGGCGAAAAGACTAGATCACTAACTCATCTCATCCTCCTCGCCGACATGGCGCGCTGAAATCCATGCACCAGAGCTGATTGGGCGCGGTCACCATCGAGAACGGTTGCGAACTCGGTGTGGCCCGCCGTTTCTTCCTCTTCGGGTTGGTGAGCCCGGCCCTACTGAGGATCTGACCCACCGTGCTTGCCGCCGGCCAGTTTACGTTCGGGTTCATGCGTTCCAGTCGCGCCTTGAGCTTCCTCGCTCCCCAGGAAGGGAATCGCTTCCGTAACGCGAGTACCTCGTTCTCGATCTCGGCCGGTGTCGCGTATGGGGAACTGTGCGGCGTGCGGGTCAGATCGAGCAGGCCTTCAGGCCCAACCTCGTCGTAACGCTTGATCCACTTGTAGGCAGTCGGACGCGAGATGCCGTACTCGTGACAAAGATCAGTCACGGACATTTCTTCCTTCTGATAGCTCGATAAGAACTGCAGGCGTTGATCCACGGTTCGAGTCTCTTTCCAAGGCATAAACGCATCTTCGTGCGTCAAGCCAAAGCTGGGAAAGCCAACTGTTCTCCGCCATGGTGTAAACCATGTCTCCGGTCTGTTTTGTAAAGCATCTCCCCGGTATGCTCAACCAGGTCTCCCCTCGTCGCCGATCAACCGGACAGCCACAGCAACTCGCCTGAACCCGCAGCCAGGAGTTCAGACTGCGCAGAATTCTCCTCCCAACGCGCACAATCAAAGAGAGCGATGCCTGGCCCGAGAGGTTGGGTGGTTGCGGGGGAGCATGCGCTGCATTCATGACTTCGTGGAGGAGATTCTCAAGGGAAGATCAGGCACCCGGCCCACACCGCCAACTTGAGGCTTGCGTAGAATTAATCCCCAAAAGCGCACAATGAAAATAAGCGCCAGTCCCACCCGCCAACGGAGGCCAGCTATGTTCCCCAAACCGCGATCCCACCGCCCGCACCGGCTCCGCTATACTCACGAAATCAACGGTGAAACCAGCCTCCCCTAATTCGATTAGGTGGCGGAGTCCACAAAGGACAAAAGCCCCGCAAAATCATGCACAATATGTCGATAATACGCACCAAAAACGCGGTATACGGACACGCAATTTCGCATATAAGCTAAATAGAATGAACAGTATACGGGCAAGAAAACAACTCGGGCACCCCCTTTTTTACACTTTTTCCGGTCCGGGATTCCCCGTTTCTTCGCCTCTTCGCCGTCTCCGCTAAACTGGAAGGTCACACCACGATCCTTCCGGAGCCCGCTTGCACACCGCCACAGAAGAACGCCTCATCCGCCCGGCCAGGAACATCTATGGAAGCCTGCGCCTGCCCGGCGACAAATCCATCAGCCACCGCTACGGAATGCTCGCAGCCTTCGCCGAAGGCGCCTCGCGCTTCAGTAACTTCTCCACCGGCGCCGACTGCGCCTCGACGCTCGCCTGCATGGAAGCGTTGGGAGCAAGCGTAAAGCGCATCGAAGACGGCCCGAACAAAGGGATCGTCGAGGTGACCGGCATCGCAGGCAAAGTCAATCAGCCAGGCGGAGATTTGGACTGCGGCAATTCCGGCTCGACCATGCGCATGATCTCGGGATTGCTTTCCGCACAGCAGGGCGACTTCACCCTCGTCGGCGATGCATCCCTCTCGCGCCGCCCCATGAAGCGCATCCAGACGCCACTGGAATCGATGGGGGCGCGCCTCACACTCACCGGCGGACATGCCCCGATCCACATCCAGGGCGGGCAACTCAAAGCCATCGACTTCACCACTCCCGTTCCCAGCGCCCAGGTCAAGACCTGCGTCCTGCTGGCCGGCCTGCAAACCGCAGGCACAACCACAGTTCGTGAAGCCATCCGCACCCGCGATCACAGCGAGCTCGCCCTGCGCGCCTTCGGAGCCAACGTCGAGCGCAACCTCATCGACGGCATGAATTCAGTCTCCATTTCCGGTCCGCAAACCCTCCACGCCATCGAAGCCGCCGTCCCCGGAGACATCAGCTCCGCAGCCTTCTTCCTCTGCGCCGCCGCACTCTTCCCCGGCTCGCAATTGCTCCTGGACTCGCTCGGCCTGAACCCCACACGAGCCACACTGCTCGACGTCCTCACCTCACTCGGCGCCCAGATCGCCGTCCTCAATCTGGAAGACAAGAACTCAGAGCTCATCGGCACCGTACAAATCACCGCGCCCGCCGAAGGCCTCGGCAGCACCTCGGTCACCGGCTCACTCGCAGCTCAACTCATCGACGAGCTTCCAGTCCTCGCCGCGATTGCACCCTTCACGCGAGGCGGCATCCGCATCCGCGACGCCAAGGAACTCCGAGTCAAAGAATCCGACCGCATCGCACTCGTCGTCCAGAACCTGCGCGCCATGGGCGCCGAAGTCACCGAGCATGAAGACGGCATGGACGTCCCGGGCAACCAGCACCTCCACGGAGCCACGATCGACTCCGGCGGCGACCATCGCATCGCGATGGCCTTCAGTGTAGCCGCCCTCCGTGCCGAAGGAGAAACGTTGATTCGCGGCTCCGAATCCGCAGCCATCAGCTTCCCGGAATTCTTCGATCTGCTCGACTTCGTCGCGGAACGCTAGGAATTGAACCAATTCCCAAAGGAAAGACCCGGCACTCCGATTGAAGTGCCGGGCCTCTTTGCTTGAAAAAGCAACGCTACTGCTGCGGCTTCGGAGTAGTCGGCTGCTGAAGCTGCTGCTGCTGATTCTTCTGCTCCTCAGGCGTCGGCACCGTGGGCTCCTTGGCGTCCTTAGCCGCCTCCAGCCCAGGCACCACTGGCGCCTGCTTCACAACGCCCGCGGCCGAGTCTTGCAGACTGATTCCGTAGTGATCCAACGTGGTTGCAAGCAATTGATACAGGCTGGCTCGAGCCTGCGCGTAAGCTGCCCTCGCCGAGGTGAGGCTGTTTTCCGCCACAGCGAGATTACGCGACTGCTGCAGCACCAGCGCTGTTGTCGATGCTCCAAGATGAAGCTTCTTCTGCTCCGCATCCAGGCTCTGCGCGTTGAACCTCTGCGACGCCTCTGCCGCCAACACCGCTGCGCGATCGTTGGTCAACGCAAACTGCGCATTCGTGATCTGCATTCGGATCTGCGTGTAGCGCTGCTCCAGAAGCAATTGCGCCTGACGGTATTCAATTAATGACCGTTCGTGAACCGACTGAGCAAGGCGATTGCGGATCGGGATGTTGAGACTCAATCCAAATCCCTTGTCGGGGGAAGAGTTGTTAAAGGTGTTCTGGATCGCGGTGCCGTAGCCAGTCGCTGGCGTCGGCGGAGTTGTGGGAGGGCAGAACTCAACCGGGCAATTCGGATTGGGGGTTCCAGCAACCCCCGACCCAGCAATGTATGCAAAAACGTCCGCCGTCGGCAGCAACGCATTCCTCGAGCCTTTTACCGTGATTTCATCATTCTTAAGAGTCAGCAAAGCCTGTTCAAGCTCTGGCCTTTTCTGAAAGGCCTCCTGCACAAGCTCTTCAGTCGGCTGCTTTTCTTCGGGCAATTCCTCAAGGCTCACGCGGTCCGTGGGAATGACATCGGCCTTCGCCAACGCAGGATCATTCAGATTGCGTGCGATGGCCTGCTTGATGATCTGCTGCTGATAGTTAAGGGCGCTCTGAGAACTGATCAGCGATTGCTGATCCGCGGCAACGGATGAGTCTGCAGTCACTACATCCAGCGGAGCCATGGTGCCGATCTCCAACTGCTTGCGGTCGTCCGCCGCTACTTTCTTGCTCTGTTCCAGCGCGCGCTCTTTGGCCTGCAGGTCCTCGTAGGCGCTCACCAAGTTCCAGTAAATATTCTCAACCTGGTTAACGGTGTAGAGAAGCTGCTGCCTGAAGGATGAATCAGTGATCCGTCGGTCGTTGACCGCCTGGTAGATAAAGCGATGGTTGACCCAGATGCCAGCACCCTGCAGAAGGTGTTGCGTCACAGTAGCCTTGAAACTTGAATTAAGAAGAGGACTGAAGGCGGCGACAAAATTGGTGTTGGTCTGGTCCTGGTTATTGAAAGCAACCGCTAGTGAAGTACCTGGGGCGAAACCCTGCGTGTAGGTAAAGTTAAAGGTCTTGGTGACCGCTGTTCCGCCGGTGAAGAAATTCGTTTCAGGTGAGGTTGAGCGATCGTACTGTAAGGTCGCGGTACCCACGGGATCAAAGGCCTCCGGCGCCGGTCCAGCGCCGTTGGCTGTCAGCGACAAGCCTTGCGTGCCCGAACCCGCGCCGCCCGAGCCAACCGAAGTACCGCCTGGGCCACCGCCCGTGGTCAGCGTCGAAGATCCTCCACTGAGAGTATTCGTAACCAGACCGGATGGAGCGCCCAGGAGGCCAGAAGGCCCACCCGCCTTGGCACGCAGAATATCCGTATCAGCGATGTCCAGGTCGTACCGGGCTATCGCGATGTCGTAGTTGTTCTCGAGAGCCAAAGCAAGCGCATCCGAAAGGCTGAGGTAAATCTTGCCGTCTTTCACGAGATCGCCCAGCCGCACAGAATTGTTAAAACTTGTACTCGGTATCTTTGTCGGCCCGTAGACCTTGAACGGATTACCCAGCAATCCAGCATATGGCCGGGAAAAATCACGCGACGAAGGCCGCAAGTAAAGCGGCTGTGTAGGCACTGGAACCGGCTCCGCCGGCAGCCCATTCAGAATCTTGTCCCCCGGTTGAGCCGTGGCCTTCGAGGTGTCCTGCTGCGCAAATCCTGGTGGCGTTCCTGCCATCAGTCCCAGAATCACCACCGCGGCAGCTCGCAATCCTCCAGTATTACGGTTGCGGCGCTGGCCGCCGGCTACTATGGCATTTTCCATCTTTAGGTCCTTCTCCTGCGTTCCATTAAGATTCCGATACAAATGCATGCATCCTCTCCACTTATCCATTTGCCATTTTGCGGGCTGTGCGGGCTGCCGCGATTCGAGACCGTCTCGCCGCTTCATCGGACGCAATTTCTCCGCACTTTCGATGGGAATCCTCAGCCGGTCAAGTAAGCCTGTTTCTGCTACGGATTGGATACGTCTTGGACGGCGAATTCGTTCCCATGAAAGCTCCCGACAAGAATTGCCACGGCCAAAAGAGCCTTATTCACTTAACGATGCTGTCCGCTGATCTCTACTTTCGCATGGAAAAGCTGAGTATATCCCAGCAACCGATGCCAGTTGGATCACTCGATCATGCTCTTCGGGACTCCGTCCCATAAGATCGATAGAAGGGACCTATGCAGAACTGGAAGCTAACGCTCGCCTACGATGGCACCGCCTACCACGGCTGGCAGATTCAGCCCGGTCTGCCCACAATTCAAGGCGAACTCCAGTCCGCTCTCCAACGAGTACTCGGCCGAAAATGGGGTCAGACTCCCCTGCCCCAGGGCTCAGGTCGCACCGATGCCGGAGTTCATGCGCTCGGCCAGGCAGCCAGCTTCACTCTCGAACCGCCCATCCCCGCCGATAACCTCAAGCGCGCCCTCAACCGTACCCTTCCGGCAGCCATCCGCGTTCTCGACGCCAAGCCAGTCCCGGAGGCCTTCCACGCCCGCCACTCCGCTAGTGCTAAGACATACGAATACCGCATCTTCCGCGGCGCCCTCTGCTCGCCCTTCCTCGCACCCTACGTCTACCATTGCCGCTGGAAGCTCGACGTCGAATCCTTGCATCAGGCGGCTCTTGACGTGATCGGCGAGCACGACTTCACCAGCCTGGCCGCAAGCGATCCCGACATTGCCCTGCGCAGCGAAGAGGTTTCAGACGCCGATCCGAACTCTCCTTCTAAATCCCCCATCCGCACCATCTTCTCCAGTGCCTGGGGCTTAAGCGCAGGCCTCGAGCATGCTGGCGACACTCCGGGTGCCGCCTTGGGCGAAACTCTGATCTACCGCGTCCGGGGCAATGGATTCCTCCACCACATGGTCCGCAACCTCGTCGGAACGATGCTCGAAATCGGCCGCGGCCAATTCCGCCCCAATTCAATATCGCAAATCCTCGCAGCGCGCTCCCGCTCCGTCGCCGGGCCGACCGCTCCCGCATGCGGCCTATTTCTGCATTCCGTCGAATATCCTCCCGTGTAGACCCTCGCGTACTCTCGCGGCTCCCCTGCTACCCTTGAATTACCCGCATGGCGATTCTCTCGCGCAGCTCGGCCTTCTCACGCGTCACCGCGCTAGCCGAGCAGCGCAGCCTCCACGAAGCCTTCCGCTGGCTACATCTGCACGGCCAGCAAATGATGCGCTGGCAGACAGAGCTGGTCGCCATTCCCGCCCCACCCTTCGGCGAAGAGCAGCGCAGCCTCTGGATCGCCGAGCAATTTCGCCGCGCCGGCCTCATCGAAGTGCATGCCGACTCCATCGGCAACGTGTCCGGAATCATTGGCGCAACTCCAAGGGACCTGAGCAACTCAGGTCCCGACGATGCTGCCGAGCCGGTAGTCCTCCTCTCGGCCCATCTCGACACCGTTTTCCCCATCGGTACCCCTATCGATCCAATCGTCAAGGACGACCGTCTCGAGGCTCCAGGAGCCTGCGACAACGCAGCCGGCGTCATCGGCATGCTCGCCATCGCCCACGCTTTGCGGGAATCGAAAATGCCTCTCGGAGCGACCCTCGTCTTCGTTGGCAACGTCGGCGAAGAAGGCGAGGGCGACCTGCGCGGGGTCCGCCATCTCTATCGTCACTCCCCGTACGCGAGCCGGGTCGCCGCCCACATCGTACTCGACGGGGCCGGCGCAGAAACCGCCGTAACTCAAGCCCTCGGCAGCCGCCGCTACCACGTCACCATCTCCGGCCCGGGAGGCCACAGCTTCACCAACGCCGGCACACCCAATCCCATTCTTGTCCTAGCCTCAGCCCTGACAAAACTAGGCGACGCGCCGCTCAATTCCT
>Ga0302308_10004087_pt1 | contig 11523 bp, 10 predicted proteins | sample III_Palsa_E3_3_FD_200531 | JGI IMG/M metagenome (GOLD analysis project Ga0302308, IMG submission 200531) | Peat permafrost microbial communities from Stordalen Mire near Abisko, Sweden - III_Palsa_E3_3 | ecosystem: Environmental > Terrestrial > Soil > Palsa > Peat permafrost | place: Sweden... | reverse complement strand
TTCGACATAACCCGACAAGGTCTGCGAATCCGGCTTTTTCGTGATCAAGCGAACATTGCCCGCCATGGCGCCGGCGCCGTACAGCGTTCCTTGCGGACCGCGCAGGACTTCGACCGATTCCAGGTCCAGCGCCTTGATGTCGGGGGTCCACGACTTGAGCGCGATCGGCGTGTCGTCCAAGTACACCGACACGAGCGTGCGGTCTTCGGTTTCCGAGGCGTCGCTGCCGCGCGTCGCCAACCCACGAATGGTGATGGTGTTGATGCCGTTGCCGGTCGACTCCATGTTGACCGACGGCGCGAGACGCGCGAAGTCCGACAGGCTCGTGAGATTGAGTTTGGACAGCATTTCCGGATTGATCGCGGTCACCGCCATCGGGACCTCTTGAATGTCCTGGCTGCCCAGGCGCCCCGCAGTCACGACCACCGTCTGCAGCTGAGTATCCGGAGCGCCGGCCGCCGAGTCCTCCGCCGCGGTCTCCGCGCCGGCGGGCAGTCCTGCGAACATTCCGGTCGCCATCACGGCGGCGAGGCGCAAGTGTCGCGAGCGCTTGCGCTCGGTGTCAGTCGGTCCACAGATCGATGTCATCAACATGGGTTTGTTTCTCTCGTGAGCAACGATGAATTCGCGCTGCATTAGAGATAACAGCAAGTGAAAGACAGCACCAATAAATTAACCTGGGGTTTCTATAACGAGAGCCGATAGCGATGTGCCCGCGTGGCGTCCAGTGCAGGGCACATCGGTACGCGGCATCATGTTGGTGCGCAGCGCACGTCGACGGCCACCGAATCGGTGCACGACATCCACGGTGTTCAATAGGCGCGGCTGCGGACCACGCGATTGCGAATCGGGCGGCCGTCCATACAGCGTCGGATGTTGTCGAGAAAGAGGTCGAGCGTGCGCGGGACGTAGGACTCCGGATCGTCGCAGGACAGATGCGGGGTGATGATGAGACGCGGCGCGTCCCACAACGGTGAATCGGACGGCAACGGCTCCGGATCCGTGACGTCGATGATGGCGCCGCTGAGGGTGCCGGCGAGGAGTGCCGCCCGCAACGCGTCCTGATCAACCAATCCCCCGCGACCGAAGTTGGCGAAACCAGCCTCGGGCTTCATGCGCTTGAACCGGTCCGCATTCATGATGTGGCGCGTGGACGGCGTCAACGGCATGGCCAACACGATGAAGTCCGCCTCAGCCACCGCGCCGTCGAGAGCGTCGAGACCAATCACCGTATCGAAGTGGCGTGTGGGGCGTACGTTGCGTCTGACGCCCGTTGTCCGCAACCTCAAGCTGCGCGCCGCCGCCGCGATGGCCCCCCCGATCCCACCGGTGCCGACGATCAACGCGCTACGTCCGGCAATGTGCGAGCTGTACGCCTTCGACCACGCATGAGCCCGCTGCGCGCTGACGAAATGCGGCATGCGACTGTGCAGCATGAGGAACACCATGGTGGCCCACTCCCGGATCTTCGGCGCGTGCACGCCGCTCGCCGTCGCGAGCGCGATGCTGCGCGGCAGCCAATCGAGCGGCAACAAGTGTTCGATACCCGCGGCGGCCACTTGGATGAGCTTGAGCGCACTGCCGGGCGAGGCGATGTGCTCCGTGGGAAATCGAAAGCCGATCATCGCATCGGCGGCCGCGACGCGCTCACCGAAGGCCGGATCATCGGTCGCGCACCAGGCGAACTCGACCGGCGGCATTGATGGAGCCGCCCGCGCGAGCGCCGCCTCGACGCGGGACGGTATGATGCGGAACACGGCTTCCTGATTGGGGTATTGCGCCACCAGCACGTTGAGCTTGTGCATCAGCCGACCTGACCTCCACCGCTGTCGACGACACGGTCGAGCACCCAGTTGGCAAAGGTATGCACCAGCGGCTCCATGTGCGAGAGCCGTCCCACTTGGGCAAAGGGCGAACTGATGCCGTGTTGTTGAATCTCGGAAATGACGTTGTCCTCGGGTATGGATTTGTCCCACCGGCGGTAATAGCGTTGCGACACCTCGGCGAAATCGTCGCGCGCCACGGTGGCCCGCGGAAAACAGGCGCCCGATACCAGATGCATGGCTTGCGGCCCACGCGGATGGATCTCGAGCCACCACAGACAGTCGAAGGTCAGCGCCAGCATGGTGCTCGGATAGATCAGAATGTAATAGGTCCCCGCGGCGCTCGCGCCCGTCAGCGTCGGGATATACGGAAATCCGGTATCGCCTGTTTCCAGGGCCCTCGTCCCGGTATGCGCGGTATAGAGTCCGCACCACTGCCCCTTGCCGATCAGCGGCGGCGTGATGCTGCGTTTCTGTCGCTGGATGGTCTGCGCATGCACGGTCGGCACGTGGTACGACTCCATGGCGTTTTCCACGTAGATTTTCCAATTGCAGGCGATATCCCACTCCTTGCGCCGCACGGTCACCATGTCATCCAATCCGTAGGGTGCGAGCAGCGCGGGCAAATCGCCCAAGAACTCGAGCAGCGGCGGCGCCGCGGGATCGAAACACACGAACAAGAACCCGCCCCACGCCTCTAGTCGAAACTCGCGCAACCCAAAATCGGCCCGCTCGAAGCCCACGGTCTGATCCATTTCCGGCGCGATGCGCAGTGCTCCGGCCAGGCTGTAGTTCCAGCTGTGATAGGGACAGCGAATATCCCGCGTCGTGCCTTCGCCCGACAGCAGCCGGGCACCCCGGTGACGGCAGGTGTTGGCGAACGCGCGAATGGTACCGTCCTTGTCGCGCACCACGGCGAGCGGCACCCCGGCAAAATCCAGCGTGAGGTAGCTGCCCGGCTCGCGCAGTTGGTCGGCGCGTCCGATGAAATTCCAGCTCTTAGCAAAGATCTGCCGCACCTCGCCGCCATAGAAGCCGGTCGAGGTATACGCCCACGGCGGCAGCGTGGACGCCTCGAGCAGCGGGAGACGCATATTGGCAAAGTGATGTGCCGACAACGGATCGGCGGGCTCCGACCAACGCGGGGGGCCGGCGGACGGGGCGGCAACCATGCTCAGTCCCTCCAGTTGGGATAGTTCGTGTCGAGCAGACGCAGCAGCGCCGGCCACATGCGATGCCCGGCCGCCGCCGGGTCTCGCGCACTCGTGTATTGCTGCATGGTGGTGCCGATGGTCGCCGCATCGGGCATGGTGATGGTGCGCCCGGTCGAGAGCACGTCCATTTGCACGCGCGCGGTCTGTTCCAAATAGTAGGTGAAATAAAACGCCGCGGGGATGGTGGCACCGACGGTCAAGAGACCATGGTTGCGCAGCACCAGTGCGATCTTGCCCTTGATGTCCCGGTCGAGCCGCTCGCCCTCGTCCAGATTGAAGGCAATGCCCTCGTAGTCGTGATAGCCGATGCGCTCATGGAACTCGATCGCGAATTGATTCATGGGTAGGATGCCGTCGGCCAGGCAGGAAATCGCGACGCCGGCCCGGGTGTGCGTGTGAATCACGCAATTCACGTCGGGACGCGCCCGCAGGATGGCGCCGTGAATCACGAAGCCCGCCGCGTTGGCCGCATGTCGTCCACTGCCGACGACGTTGCCGTCGAAATCCAATTTGACGAGGCTCGCGGGGGAGACCTCGTTGAAAAATAAGCCGAACGGGTTGATGAGAAAGGCATCCTCGCCTGGGACGCGTGCCGATGCGTGGGTGAAGATGAGATCATCCATGTCAAAATGCGCCAGCAGGCGATACACGGCCGCCAAGTGCAGCCGCACATCGTCTTCGGTGTCGATGTCTATTTTTTTCGCGGGGGCGTCTTGGATGATCATGGGTCACTGGCTCCGTACATATCGGTTGCTCAAAACGGGATTGTCTCGATGACGTATTCGATCGTCGCGCGCTGTGCGCGGACCGAACGCCTCGGCGTGGCCGTGGCGACGGCGAGCGTCGCCGTCGGCGCGCGCTGTCCGTTCGCGACCGCGGGTATCGGCGCCGTGGTCAGTCAGAATCGAACGCATCCCTTGATCGGGCCGCGCGCGCTGACGCTGCTCGAGGCGGGCGCCTGGGGCGATGCGGCCGCCCGTCAGGCCGCCGAGGCCTTTGATTTTCCCGAATGGCGGCAGGTGGCGCTCATCGACGCGTCCGGGCGCATCGGTACCTATCACGGCGCCAAGTGTTCCGGCGTGCACGCCGAGGCGCGCGGCGAGGCGGCTGTGTCGCTCGGCAACTTGCTCAGCTCGGCGCGAGTGCCGGAAGCGGCGCTCGCCGGGTACGACGCTGCCACGGGAACTCTCGAAGAACGTCTGCTCGCAGGACTCGCCGCCGGCCTCGCCGCGGGCGGCGAGATCAAGCCGCTGCGGTCGGCCGCGCTCGTGGTGGTGGATCGCGATGCGTTTCCGTATACCCACTTGCGCATCGATGCCGACGCGGATCCCCTGCGTAAACTCGAGGAGCTGTGGCAGCAGTGGCAGCCGGTCGCGGAGACCTGCCGGCGCTGGGCGCTCGATCCCGACAACGCGTGACGCGGATGTCGACGCCTCACGCAGGACTGCGCTTCCTTTTTGCAATGCGCGGCTTGGCCGCCGGCGGCGCTTCCTGTTCTTCCGTAACGGCCGGAGGCGCCGCGGCCACGATGGCGCCGTAGGCGTGGTGCAAGTGCAGGCGGACGGCTTCCTCGGCGGCATCGGCGTCGCGGCGCTCGATGGCCTGCGCAATCAGTCGATGGTCATCCACGGCGCGCCGGGTCTCCTCGAGGCTGTACCGACGCAGACGCCGGGGGCTCGCGAATAACTCCCGATATTCGCCCACCAGTCGCCGCAGGCGTTCGGCGTGACTCGCCGTCGTGATGGCGAGATGAAACTCTTCGTTCAGGCGCGCACGCGTCTCGACGTCGCCCGGATCGGTGTTGGCGCTGGCCCGCGCCAACTCGACGATGCGTGCAATCTCCTCCTCGCTGCCGCGTTCCGCGGCCAAGCGGGCGGCGCGGCCTTCCAGCGCCTCCCGAATGTGATAAATGTCGGTGAGCTCTTGCCGCGGATCGACGACTTCAATGCCCCATCCCCGGGCACTGCGCACCAAGCCATCCCGCTCCAGGCGGAAGAACGCCTCACGGATGGGGGTGCGACTGATGCCGAACAACGCAGCGATCCCGAGTTCCGTGAGCCGCTTACCCGGTTCGAACTCGCCGTCGACGATGGCCTGGCGCAAGCGCTCGTACGCCAGCTCCGATGCCGTCTTGGTCATTTCCAATCGCCAGGTTCCGGGTGCGTTCACCGTGATACTCCCTTCAGGTTAAATTTGGTATTTGGTCGAGACCCGCCAGGCGGCGGGCGCGCCCGAGCGAGCCGGCCCGGTCGTAGGTAGCATAAAGCGCCGCCTCCTGCGCGAACACCGGCGTTTCGGCGAACAGTTGATAGGCCTGGACACGACCGGCATACGCCGAGCTCGTGAGTTCGCGCGCCAGGTGCATGACCCGAAGCCGCTCGACGCCGTCGTCACACCCGGTGCGAAAGTATTTTCGGACGTCGGGGCCGATTTCGGCGCTGTCGAGCATGGCGTGATCGGGCAGCATCACCGGCTGACCGCCGATGATTTCGCGAAAGTGCTGCACCATGTCGCCATACGTCTGCGAGCAATATATGCGACCCGCATTCTGAATGGCTTGATTCGGCATGGCGAAGCCGCAGCGAGACGGCTGACAGGCCGTTTCAGCCGCGATCAGAAAGGACTCGATGGTCTGTTTGAACACCATGAGCTGGCTGATCTTGGAGCGCACCGCCGGGACGTTGGCCGAGCCGACCTGTTCGGCATAGAGAAGAGCCGCGCCCACCAGAATGTCCGCTTTGGCGAGACTGCGCGTGAGGTAGCCTTGCGCGGCCCAGCGCGCGAACTCGCTGCGCATGAGCGCGGCCAGTTCCGGTTCGCGGCTGAAAATGACGTCCTCCCACGGAATGAGCACGTCGTCGAAGACGATCAAGGTGTCGATTTCGTCGTAGCGCGCCGTCAGCGGATGGTCGCGCACGTCGGCGCCCGCGTAGCCTCCCGCCAGCAGCGGCATGCGGCAGATGTGTCGCACGCCCGGTGCGTTCAATTTGACGATACAGGACACCGCATAGTCGCGATTCGCCTCCACCCAACTGCCGACGGTGGGTTTGACGAAGGCCACGTGCGCATAGGGCGCACCCGTCTCGAACTTGGCGCCGCGAATCACGATGCCGGCGTCCGTTTCCTTCACCACGCGCAGATACATATCCGGATCGTCCTGCTCGTGCGGCTGCTTCGAGCGATCTCCTTTGGGATCGGTGTTGCCGCTGGTCATGAAGAGGTTTTCGCGCTGCAAGCGCTCCAGCCACGCTTCGCCGTTGGCACGATACCGTGGATCGAAGCGGTCGAACAGATCGCCCCGGTCCTTGATCACGAAGAGCGGCGACACCGTTTCATCACCGAAGCGATCCATGGTCGGACACACCTCTTGAAGAACCGTCGAGGTCATGAGCCGGCGCAACGTGAGATCGCGGCTGCTTTCGGGCACTTTGTAAAAACGCGAGCCCCGCGTGCCGTCCGGCAATTCATAGGTCATGATGTCTTGATGCGCCGGATCGTGGTGCAGGTCGTAGATCTTGCCCACGGTGTCCACCATGGGCGCGAAGGCGGGATGATCGGCGACGCTGCCCGTCACCCGCTGGCCGCTGATCCACACCTGCCGGCCATCATCGAGGCTCGCGCGATAGTCACTGCCAGTCATCAAACCCATGAAACGTCTCCGATCGAATGAGGGGCGGCCGGCCCAGGCAGATTGGCCATGAGCGACCCCAGTATGGCGGCACGATCAAACAAGCTGTCGATGACGATGCGCTCGCGGCGACTGCAAGGATCGATGCAAATGGGCCCCAACCCATCGAGCGTCGGCCGCCCAAGCGCGGCCGCAAAGCTGCCGTCCGACCCGCCGCCGGACTCGACCGCGGGATAGGGGATGCCCAACGACGCGGCGGCGCGGCTCGCTTCGCTCAAGAGCGCTGCGCTCGCCGCCTGCGGAAAGGCCGGTCGCGTGATGCCGCCGCTGAACTCGAGGGTGACCCGGGGATCGCACGGTGCCCGGAGTATTCCTAAGACGCGCGACAGCAGCGCCGCGGCGGCCGAGTCGTTGCGTGCGCGCAGATCGACGTGCATTTCCGCCGACGCCGGCACGACCTGACGGGCATCCCCGGCATTCAAGACGCCGACGTTGACCAAGGTGCCTTGGCTCAAGTCGGTCAGGTCCTCGAGCGAAGCGACTCGATCGGCCAACACCCGCAGCGCACTGGCCCCGGCACGCAGGTGCATGGTGTGAGCGGACACGCCGCGGGCGCGTACCACCAGCGCACCCACCGCGCCGCGAGCCGCCACCACCGAGCCGTCGGCCCGCGCGGGTTCGAGCACGAGAACGGCATCCGCGCCGCGAGCCTGGTGCTCGATCCAGGCTCGCGAGGCGGCGGAACCCAGCTCTTCATCGGGCACCAAAATATGTCGAATTTCCTCGCACGTATCGAACCCAACGTGCAGCAGGGCGCGCACCGCCTCGCACGCCATGACGAGGCCCCCCTTCATATCGCCGACGCCGGGGCCGGACGCCACGCCATCCGTTTCCGAATACGGCCACTCGCGGCAGGCACCCGACGGCCATACCGTGTCCAAGTGCCCGACGATGAGGACCCGGCCGCGTCCGGCGAAGCGCCGCCGGAACAAGCGGCGGGCGCCGAACCCCATGAGCGGATGCCGTTCGCAGGAAAAGCCGAGGGACCGCCACTCCCGCTCGAGCACATCCCCGACCCGGTCAACGCCCGGCGGATCGTAGGAACCACTGTCGATGGCGACCAATTCTTGCAAGGTCGCGAGAGTCTGGGAGCGGCGTTGAGCGACGAGCTGACGAATTTCGCTCGCAAGTGATTCTGTATTGTGCATACAATGAACTACACCATGAAACACCGTCCAGCACCAATAAGCACGCGTAGGTCGTCCATAAGGCACGCGCATGGGCCGGCCGGCCGACACGTCAACGTGACCCGCCACTGACCCGTGCAGATTCGTCAACTCGAGTGTTTCAGAACACTGATGTTGCACGGTACGATGACCCGTACCGCCGAAGTGATCGGCGTATCACAGCCCGCCGTCAGTAACATGATCGTCGCGCTGGAACACAAGGTGGGTTTCCAGCTCTTCAATCGCAAAGCGGGCCGGCTGGTGCCGACGCCGGAGGGGAGGCTCTTCTACGCGCAGGCGAGCCGCGCTCTCGAAGGCTTCGAAAACGCCATTCGCCTGGCCGAGGAAATCTCGCAAGGCAAGCGCGGTCACCTCGCCATCGCGGCGTATCCCAGCATTTCCATCAGTCTGCTGCCACGGATTCTGTCCCTGTTCGCCGAGCAGCGACCGGAATTACACATCAAGATCATTTCCCGCAATTCCCAGACGGTGCGCGACTTGATTGCGACCCAGCAGTTCGACATGGCCATCGCGGAACTGCCGCTCGAGTATCCGGAAGCGTACATGGAGACGTTTCCGTATCTGTGCGAATGCATGTTGCCGCCGGATCACCCGCTGACCGCCAAGTCGGTCATCTCCCCTGCCGATCTCGACGGCGTGCCGTTCGTGACGTTGTTTCGCGGCGACCCCGTGTACGAAAAGCTGGCCGCGGCGTTCTCACACTACGGCGCGCGCTGGAATATCGTGGCCGAGACCGAGTTTTTTTCGTCCGCCTGCGAACTGGTGGCGGCCGGCATCGGGGTCGGCGTGGTCGATCCGGTGGCGAGCGCGCCGTTCACCGCGAATGTGGTGCGACGAAAATTCGTGCCCGACATCACGTACGAAATCGCGATTCTCTATCCGACCAATGGCGAGCGGTCGCAAATCGCGACCGCGTTCGCCGATCTCCTGCGGCTGCATCTCGCGCCGCCCGGTTGAGTCATTTGCCGTTCAAATAGACCTGGATCAGATCGAATAGGTAGTCGCGTTCATCGTAGAGACCTTCGACCGACTTACGTTCATTCAGACCATGCACGCCGTCGCCATCGGGATCGCTGAAGCGCCCGGGCACGCCATAGGTCGGAATGCCCACCGCATTGAGCGCAGGGCCGTCGGTGGCCCCCGTGGTCATCATGGGAAACAGGGGAACGCCCGGGAAGTGTTTCTCCGCCACGCGTTTCGCGGCGTCGTAGGCCCACGGAATCAGCGGCGGCGGCGGAGTCGTCGGACCCACTTCGCCGGTCGTCACGATGGTCACGGACGGATCGGCGGCCGCCTTGATGAGCTGCGCGCGGACATTCTCGATCGGATCGCCGGGAAACATGCGGCAATTGACGTTGGCGGTGGCGCGCTGGGCGAGCGCATTGGGGGCGTGGCCGCCTTCGAGAAGGGTTGCGACGCACGTCGTGCGCAGCATGGAGTGATACACCGGATTCGTCGACACGAGGGCGTTGGCCTCGCGGTCATTCGGATCCGCGAGCAGCCGCATGATGGCGGCGCCCTTCTCGCCGCCCTCCAATGTCGCCATCGCGGTGAAGTAGCCGCGCGTCGTGTCGCTGAATTGCACCGGAAACTCGTATTGGCCGATGCGCACCAGCGCCGCCGCGAGACTGTAAATGGCATTGTCGGGACGCGGCAAGCTACTGTGGCCGCCGGGGTTTCTCGCCTCGACCAGGAAATCCTGGTAAACCTTCTCGCCGGCCTCGAATCCGAGTGACACGTGCTTGCCGTTCGCATCGCGCACGCCGACGCTGCCTTCGTTGAGCGCGAACTCCGCGTCGATCCACTCGCGGTGGTCGTTCGCCAGCCACGAGGCACCATTGAAGGCGCCGTCGCTCTCTTCACCGCAGGTGAGCGCGAGCTTCAGCGGCCGGCGAAACTTGGTACCCGCCGTCTTGAGCCGCATCAACGTGTCGGTAAAAATCGCCGCCTGAGCCTTGTCGTCGGACGACCCTCGGCCATAGAAATAGCCATTTGCCTCCACCAATACGAAGGGATCGCGCTCCCAGCCCTCGCGCTTCGCCTCGACCACGTCGAGATGCGCCAATAAGAGAATCGCCTTGGCCTTGTGGCTGGACCCCGCGAGGGTTGCCACCAATCCGCCGTCTTTCGGATGCTCCGGCACGCTGAACAGGTGTATCTCATCGTCCGCGTAGCCCGCCGTTTTGAGTCGTGCCGCCATGCGCTCGGCCGCCAAGGTGCAGCTTCCCACCGACAACGTCGTGTTGGTCTCCACGAGTTCCTTATATAGGCCGCGGAATTCAGCCTGATCCGGCCGAATATCGGCCATCACGGGCGCACAGAAGCCTGCGGCGAGCAACGCCGCCGTCACGATTGAACGCATGTCACGATCTCCCTGGTAAGCGTGCAGTATAGGGAACGAACCGGCACGCGCAAATTAGCCGTGGTTATAGATGCGCTAACCCTTAGCCTTGAGCCTATTCATAAAATGCGATAGATTTAGAACTCTGGTATGTCGCCATGGAAGTCGACTACATGACAAGAACATCGCACCGACATCGTCCGATACCGGCATTCCCTTTCACGGCCGCTGCCAACCCCATAGGGTTCGACTGGCCAATCGAGGGGCACCATGCATAAACGAAGTCGACATATATATACGCTGGCTGGCTTTGCGATCGTCTCGCTGCTGGTTTGGTGGTTTGCTCGAATTTCGTTGTGCTGGGGCGGCTACGGGTGGTTTGGCATATTCGTTTGTCATCTCAACATCGCGACATATCTTTCACTCGCTGGCGGCGTCTATGTGCTGGCACTTTTTGTCAGGGATCTGGGTCGCGGCTATTCCGAAGATCGGACCCGGCCGGGCGAATTCAAGCTTCGCACTGCCCGCCGGCAACTCAACGCGCTCGAGCCGAGGGCGCGACGGCATGCGACCGCGTCTGCGACCTTAATGATTTTGGGTCTGGGGTTCGTTTTTTGGTTGGTTTTTCTGAGCGGAGTTCGATTTTAACGCAAGTACCAGAACGCCTAGGTGGCGTCACCGTTGTTGCACTGAACACTTAGAATTTGGCATCCAAGGACGGAACGATGAACGGCAAAATCTGCAAGGCGCTGAAGGTGGGACTGCTTTCCGTCACGCTGTTCGTCGGGTGCCTCGACTGGTACCCAGCACTCTCCTATCAAAAATCCGGTCATTTTTTCTCGGTGTATCCGGTCGCATCCTCATCGAAGACCCTGGTTGACGCCAGCGAGCGCAGACTGCTCGCCTTCTGCGCCCAACTGCCTGACCAAAGCAAGGATCTCGACGCGGTGGCTGTTTATCGGCGCGTGCTCGGTCACCCAATCGACTGGGCTCGCTGGGGAAGCTCCAACACCGCCGATACCGAGTGGGTCCGGAGCATGATTAGTGTGCAACAGTTGATCCATGTCCTGACTGGCGGCAACGCTGCCGATGTGCAAGATTTTGCGAAAGACACCGTGCAACATCTCTTTAATAACGTCATGCACAGTTCAGATGCCGACAGGCGCACGAATATATGCGCCTTAGGGATAGGCATGCACATGTTGGGCGATGCCTATGCGCATCAAGCTATGGCCGAAGGATCGTTGGTGATGTATTCGACCGGCATGGG
>Ga0302308_10004086_pt1 | contig 11525 bp, 6 predicted proteins | sample III_Palsa_E3_3_FD_200531 | JGI IMG/M metagenome (GOLD analysis project Ga0302308, IMG submission 200531) | Peat permafrost microbial communities from Stordalen Mire near Abisko, Sweden - III_Palsa_E3_3 | ecosystem: Environmental > Terrestrial > Soil > Palsa > Peat permafrost | place: Sweden... | reverse complement strand
ACGCCGAGGAGTTCTGGTTCCACGACGGCCGCCTGCTGCTGCGCGGCAACAACGGCACCGGCAAGTCCAAGGTGCTCGCGCTGACGCTGCCGTTCCTGCTGGACGGCGAGCTCGCGCCGCACCGGGTGGAGCCGGACGGCGACCGGCAGAAGAAGATGGAGTGGAACCTGCTGCTCGGCGGCAGCCATCCGCATCCCGAGCGCCTCGGCTACACCTGGCTCGAGTTCGGGCGGCGCGCCATCGACGGGAGCGTCGAGTTCCGCACCGTCGGCTGCGGGCTCAAGGCGGTCGCCGGCCGCGGCATCGCGCGCCACTGGTTCTTCGTCACGACCCAGCGCGTCGGCGCGGACCTGCACCTGCTGCCTGCCAGCCGGGTGCCGCTGACCAGGGAAAAGCTACGCGAGGAGATCGGCGGCCACGGCCTGGTGTACGACCGGGCCGCCGACTACCGGCGGGCGGTGGACGAGGCCCTGTTCGGGCTCGGCGAGTACCGCTACGAGGCGCTGGTCAACCTGCTGATCCAGCTGCGGCAGCCACAACTGTCCAAGAAGCCCGACGAGAGGCTGCTGTCCCGCGCGCTCACCGAGGCGCTGCCGCCGCTGAGCCCGGGCCTGGTGACGACGGTAGCCGAGGCGTTCCGCGGGCTGGATTCCGAGCGCGACGCGCTGCGGGCCCTGGAGGAGGCCCGCCAGGCCGCGACCGACTTCCTGCGCCACTTCGGCCGGTACGCGATGATCGCGGCCAAGCGCAAGGCCGCCGGGCCGCGTACGGCGCAGAGCCGGTACGAGCAGCTCGGCCGGGACCTCACCGCGGCCGAGGAGGCGTACGCGGCGGCGGACGCGCAGCTGCAAGCGGCCGAGGCCGAACTGGACGAGCTCGGGCAGCGCCGGACCCGGCTCGAGGCGCGGCGCGAGGCGCTGCAGCAAGACCCGGCCATGCGGGACGCCGAACGGCTTGAGCTGATGCGCGCCGAGGCCCAGCGCCGGGACGAGACGGCGCGCATCAGGGAGCAAGACCGTGACCGGCTGATCATCGAGGCGCAGAAGCGATTCGTGCGGGCCGACCAGGCCGCGGCGCGGGCGCAAACGGCGCGGGCCGTGCTGAACGACGCGTGGCAGCGGACCGAGGAGGCGGCGCAGGCCGCGCTGTGCCGCGACGGGTTCCGGACCGCCGCCGACGGCTGGGGGCAGAACCTGCCCCGGGCCCGGCGGGAGACGCAGGTCGTCGCCGACCGCCAGGGGCAGGCCGTCAGCCAGCTCGGGGTACTCCTCGACAATGCCGGGGAACGACGCGATGCGCTGCGGGCGGCGCGCGCGGAGGCCGACCGGCTCACCGCGGCGGGCCAGGACGCGATCGGACGGGTGGCCGCCGCGGAGCGGGTCGCCGTCGAACGAGGCCAGGAGCTAGCTGCCGCCTACCGCACCTACCTCGGCGGGCTGGCCGAGTTGCGGATCCCGGACACCGACGAGCTGCTCGCCGCGCTAGAAGGCTGGGCCGTGACCGGCGACGGCGCCAACCCCGCGGTCGCGGCCGTAGACGATGCGGCCCGGGCGGCCGGAACTGAGCTTGGCCGCCTCGAAGCCGGGCTGTCGGCCCGGCGCGCCGAGCTGGCCGGCCGCGCCGGCGATCTCGCCGCGGAGATCGAACGACTGCGAGACGGCGGCCACGATGCCCCGTCGGCCCCGCACACCAGGGAGCCCGGCGTCCGCGATGACCGCCCTGGGGCGCCGCTGTGGAAGGTCACCGAGTTCGCGCCCGGCCTGCCGCCGGACCAGCGCGCCGGGCTCGAGGCCGCGCTGGAAGCCGCGGGGATACTCGACGCCTGGATCACGCCCGAGGGGAACCTGGTCGACGGCGACGTGATTCTGGTGTCCGGGTTCGCGCCCGTGCCTGGCCCGTCGTGTGCGAGCGTGCTGGTCCCGGCGATAGACCCGGGCGATGCCCAGGCGTCCGCGCTGTCTGGGCACAGCGTGGGCGCGGTCCTGTCGGGAATCGGACTCGGCGGTACCGACGGAACCTCGGTGAGCACCGACGGAACCTCGGTGGGCACCGACGGAACCTCGGTGAGCACCGACGGAACCTGGGTGAGTACCGACGGGCGCTGGGCGAACGGCGTCCTGACCGGGCACTGGCGTAAGGACGCCGCCGGTTACATCGGGGAAGGAGCGCGCGAGGCCGCCCGTCGCGCGAGGCTCGCCCAGCTCACCGCGGAGCTGGAACAGGTTAGGGCCGCGATCGCCGGGCTCGAGGAAGACCTGGCGGAGCTGGAGGGGCGCCGCGAGCGCATCGCGGACGAACACCGCGCGGTGCCGCCGGACGCTGCGGTGCGCGACGCGCACACGGTGGCCGCGGCCGAACGGCGGCGACGCGGCGAGCTGCGCGAGCAGCATGCTCACGCGGTCGCGGTATGCGGGCAGCGCGAGGAGGAGCTGACCGTCGCCGTCTCGCGCGCCGAGGAGTTCGCCCGCGACGTCGGGCTCCCCGCCGAACCCGGCGAGCTAGCCGGGGTCAAGGCCGGGGTGGAGGCGTACCGGCTCGCGCTCGCCGGGCTATGGCCGGCCGCCGAGGCGATGCAGACCGCAGCCCGGGCCGCGGATGAGGCCACCGGAGAACTGGCCGAGAGCCAGGGCCGCCTGGACGAGGCGGCCCAAACCGCGGCGGCGGCCCGGGACGAGGCGTCGGCCGCTCAGCTGACCTATGAGGAGCTGCTGGCGACCGCCGGGGCCGCGGTCGAGGAGCTGTACCGCCAGCTGGGGGAGGTCCGGTACGATCTGGAGCGGCGCGACGCCGCCGAGAAGTCCGCCCGAACCCGGCATCAGCAGGCCGTTGGCGATCGCGGCAAGGCCGACGGCAAGCGCGAGGCCCTGCGGGGAGAAATCGACGAGGCGGCCGGGACCCGGGACGCCGCGGTCGCGGAGTTCCAGGCGTTCGCGGCCACCGGACTGCTGCACGTCGCCCTGCCCGAGCTTGAGGTGCCCGACGTCACGGAGCCGTGGGCGGCCACGCCAGCGGTGCTGCTGGCCCGCGCGGTGAACGCCGGGCTGGAGCCGGTGGACGACGCCGACGGCCCGTGGGACCGGATCCAGAAGCGGGTGACCGAGGAACACAAGCTGCTCGCCGACGCCATGGCCCGGCACGGTCATTCGGCCGGGCTGACCCTGAGCGAGGGCGTCATCGTGGTCGACGTGGTGTTCCAGGGCCACCGTCACGACATCCCCGGGCTCGCCGCGGCGCTGGGCACCGAAGCCGAGCAGCGGGCCCGGCTGCTGTCCGCCCGGGAACAAGAGATCCTGGAAAACCACCTGCTCAATGAGGTCGCCGGCACGCTGCACGAGCTGATCACGGCGGCCGAGGCGCAGGTACGCGGGATGAACGCCGAGCTCGAGTCCCGGCCGACGTCGACCGGCATGAAGCTGCGGCTGACCTGGCAGCAGGCGCGGGACGCGCCGGACGGGCTGGATCAGGTCCGGCGCAAGCTCCGCCAGACAATCGACGCCTGGTCCGCCGATGACCGCGCCGCGGTCGGGGCGTTCCTGCAGCAGCGCATCGCCGGCGAGCACGCGGCCAACCCCGCGACCGGGTGGGCCGAGGCGCTGACCGCCGCGCTGGACTACCGCAAGTGGCACGAGTTCGTGATCCAGCGGTACCAGGACGGCCAGTGGCGCCCCGCCGCCGGCCCGGCCTCGGGCGGCGAGCGGGCGCTGGCCGCCTCCGTCCCGCTGTTCGCCGCGGCGTCGGCGCACTACAAGTCGGCCGGAAACCCGAACGCGCCGCGGCTCATCGCGCTGGATGAGGCATTCGCCGGAGTCGACGACGACTCCCGGGCGAAGTGCCTCGGGCTCCTGGCCACGTTCGACATGGACGTGATGATGACCAGCGAACGGGAGTGGGGATGTTACCCGCAGGTTCCCGGACTCGGCATCTGCCAGCTCGCCCGGCAGGACGGCGTCGACGCGGTCCTCGTCACGCCGTGGTGCTGGGACGGCCGGGAACGCCGCCGGACCGAATCGGCACCCGCGTGAGCCCGGACCGAATCGGCGCCCGCGTGAGCCCGGACCGAATCGGCGCGAGCGTGAGCCCGGACCGAATCGGCGCGAGCGTGAGCCCGGACCCAATCGGCACCAGCGTGAGCGAGGATGGCGCCGGGCTGCACCGCCTGGACCGTCTGCTCGGCGGCGAGCCGGCCGCGTGGCTGGTGCGGCGGGCCCGGGACCGGCTGGAGGCCGGACGTCCGCTGACCGGCACGGTGACCTTGATCGCCGCCACCCCGGAACAGCGGCGCGCGGTGGAGCGGCTGACCGGGCGAGCCGCTCGCTCCGGGACATCGCTATCGGTGTCGCTGACCGAGGTCGACCGCATCCTGCGGGACAGCGGTGCCGCACCGGGCGGGCTGGCCGAGGCGGTGACGCGCCTGGTCGGTCCGCTCCGGGATCTCACCCGCGAACGGGCCGACCTGGCGGCCGCCTGGGAGGCCGCGTTCGCGGCGCTGGACGAGGCCGCCGGCGGCCGGGACGAACTGACGCCGTGGCGGGGATGGCTCGACGCGACCGGTCTAGTGCGCCGTCTCGCGCCCGAACCCGATCAGGCGCGGCTGCTCCTCTTCCAGGTCGCGGCGGTACTCCGGCGGCTACCCTCGCGCGGCGTCCCCATCGGCCGGCTCGCGGCCGAGTGCTGCGGCGATGCTCACGCCCTGGATGACGGGCGCCCGGTGGGCACGCTGGCGCTGTCAGCGGTCCGTGCCCTGGCCGGCCTGCCGTTCGCGGCGGAGCCGGGTGCCGATTCCCGCCGTTCGGCCTGGGCCGCCGTAGGCGTCCATCTCGACGACCTGTCGTCGCTGGTCCTCTGCCTCGGCCTGCCCGGCGACGCGGGCACGGTCCTGGGCCGGATGCTGGCGTCGTGCCGGGAGGCGGGCCAGCCGGCGATGCTCACGCTCCGTCAGCTCCGCTGCCATGACGATCCGCTGCGCGCGCACCAGGTCCGGATCTGCGAGAACCCGGCGGTGGTCGCGGCGGCCGCCGATGAACTAGGCGCCCGGTGCCAGCCACTGGTGTGCGTCGGCGGCCAGCCCTCCGCCGCCGGGTGGCGGCTGCTGGACCTGCTCGCGGCGGCCGGCGCGGAGTTCGGCTACCACGGCGACTTCGACTGGGGCGGCGTGCGGATCGCCAGCGCGGTACGCCGCCGGGTGAACTGGCGGCCATGGCGGTATGACCACGTGGCCTACCAGTCCGCGGTAGCGGCGGCGTACCCGCGCCAGTCCGCGGTGGCGGCGCACCCGCCCGGTCCGCTGGCCGGGCTCGGCCGCCTCGCGGGCGATCCGGCCGCGACGCCGTGGGACCCGGAGCTCGCCGTGGCCATGCGGCGCCACGACCTCCGCGTAGAGGAGGAACTCACCCTCGACGACCTGCTCGCCGATCTCGGTCCCTAGCCCGCCGGACCGCGTTCATCAGCAGGTCGAACGAGAATATGCCACGATCGGAGGGTCGTTGATGACCGAACGGACGACGGATTCTCCCGCTCCCGGCGGCCTCGCCGAGCTGGCCGGCCGCCCCGTCGCCCGGATCGGCTTCGGGGCGATGCAGCTGGAGCACCGCTCGGTGGGACGGGACGCGGCGCTCGCCCTGCTGCGCCACGCCGTCGTCGCGGGCATCAACCACATCGACACCGCGCAGTTCTACGGCGCCTGCAACGACCTCATCCACGATGCCCTCGCTCCTTACCCCGGCGACCTGGTCCTGGTGAGCAAGGTCGGCGCGGACCGTGAGCCCGACGGAACGCTCGTCCCCGCCCAGCGGCCCGAGCAACTACGCGCCCAGGTCGAGGCCAACCTCGCCTCGCTCCGCGCCGAGCAGCTGGGCGTGATCAACCTGCGGCGCCTGGACGCCCGGCCCGGGCTGATCGCCGAGGGCGCCCAGCGAGTCGACCTCGACAGCCAGCTCGCCGAGCTGGCCGCGCTGCGCGATGCCGGCAAGATCGGCGGCATCGGCCTGTCCAGCGTGTCCGCTGTCCAGCTGCGCCAGGCGCTGCCGTTCGGTATTGCCTGCGTACAGAACGCCTACAGCCTGCTGGACCGTTCGGCCGAACCGGTGCTGGACCTGTGCCGCGAACACGGCATCGCCTGGGTGCCGTACTTCCCGCTCGGCTCGGCCGGCTTCCCGGGCATACCCAAGGTGACCGACCACCCCTCCGTCGTCGCCCTGGCCAGCGACCTCGCCGTGACGTCGGCCCAGGTGGCCCTGGCCTGGCTGCTGGCCAGCTACGACCGCACGCTGCTGATCGCCGGCACGTCCAGCCTCGCCCACCTGGACGAGAACGTCGCAGCCGGCCGCCTCCGGCTCCCCCCGACCGCGGTCGCCGCGCTGAACGAGCTCGTGACCAGCTAACCTCACGCCAGCCGGACGCCACGGGCATCCCGGGACGCGTGTCGGGGCGCACCGATGGCAGCTGGTCGGCATTCCCCCAGTTCAGAGCCTATCCCGGACGCAGATTAACGATAGAACAATTATTGGATTTAGCGCCCTCAACAGGATTCGGATCTCGTACGCATGGGTAATTTACACTGAAACCCCTTTACAAACGAAAGCGCAGGGCCCTACGGTCGACTCGTGCCAACGACTCCCGGACGCAGCCGCCTGTCGGCCGCGATCTCCGGGCGGCTCCTGATCATTATCTTGTCCGCAGCGGGCGCGACAGTCGCGGACTGCCGCGACGGCGGCATTCTGGTTGGCGCGGGAGTCTTCATGGTCGGCCGCAGGTTCCGGCGGCTGGCCCTCGACCGCGGGAAGAAGCTGTCCCGGTAGATGGAGACCGTGGACGCTGTCGTCGTGGAGGACCTGCGGAAGAGCTACGGCGCTACCCACGCCGTGGCGGGGGTGAGCTTTTCCGTCAGGTACGGGGAGATCTTCTCCCTGCTCGGGCCGAACGGCGCTGGCAAGACGACGGTGCTGGAGATCCTTGAGGGCTACCGGCAGGCGGACGAGGGCAAGGTGGTGGTGGCCGGCTTCGATCCGGGCGACAGGCGCACCGGGCGGCAGCTGCGCGAGCAGATCGGCCTGGTGCTACAGGATCTCGCGGTGGAACTGCACCTGACCGTGCGCGAGACGATCTCCCGCAACGCGGGCTACTACTCCAATCCGCGCGATGTCGGCGAGGTGATCGGGTTGGTCGGCCTCACCGGCAAGGAGAAGAGCAAGGTCAAGTCGCTGTCCGGCGGGCAGAAGCGGCGGCTGGATCTCGCCCTCGGCATCATCGGGAATCCCAGGGTCCTTTTCCTCGACGAGCCGACGACCGGCTTCGACCCGACCGCGCGGCGCGGCGCCTGGGAGGTCATCCGGGGGCTTTCCGGTCTGGGTACCACCATCCTGCTCACCACCCACTACATGGACGAGGCGCAGGAGCTCGCCGACCGGGTCGCCGTCATCTCCCGCGGCAAGATCATCGAAGAGGGAACGCCCGCCACGCTCGGCGGGCGTGACCTGGCCCGCGCGCGGATCAGCTTCGCCCTCCCCGGCGGGCATTCCGCCGCGGACCTTCCGGTCCAGGCCGCGGCCGACGAGAACGGCCGGCTGGTCGTCGAGGCCGACGACCCGACCGAGGTACTGCACCGGCTGACCGGATGGGCTCTGGACCACAACACTACGCTGCCCGGGCTCACCGTGGACCGGCCGAGCCTGGAGGACATCTACCTGAGCCTGACGGCCGCGCAGGACGGGGCCGGTACGCCCGAGGACGCACCGGCGCCCCGGCGCAGGATGGGAAGGCGCGGATGAGCAGCCAGGCCGCGGCCGCCCGGGCGCCGGCCCGCCGCAACACCGCGGCCCTGGTATGGCACCAGGTCCGCTACGAGCAGCTGAGCTTCTGGCGCAATCCGCAGAGCGCCTTCTTCCTCTTCGCCTTCCCGCTGGTCTTCTTCGCCATTCTGGCCGGCGTGTTCGGGAACGCTACGCTGGCCACAATCGGCGGCAGGCCTGTCACCGGGCTGCAGTACTACACCTCCACGATCGTGGCGGTGTCGGTGATGGGCGCCTGCTACTCGCAGCTGGCCATCACGCTGTCACTGCGCCGCCAGGAGGGCATACTCAAGCGGCTGCGCGGCACTCCGCTGCCCGCCTGGGTGATGTTCGCCGGGCTGGTAGCGCACTGCGTCATGCTCAGCCTCGTAGACGCGGCGCTGATCGTGGGGATGGGCGCGCTTTACGGGGTGCCGATGCCACGCCACTGGGCCGTCATCATCGTCACGCTGGTCATCGGCGCGGCCGCGTTCTGCGCGCTGGGAGTCGGGGTCGCCAGCCTCATCAGCAACGCCGAGGCCGCACCTGCAGTGGTGCAGTTCGTCTTCTTCCCGCTCGTGTTCATCTCCGGCACCTACTTCCAGGTCACCTCCCGGTTCCTCAATGACCTGGCGGATGTCTTCCCGGTCCGGCCGTTCAACCAGGCGCTGTTGAACCCGTTCGCCCTGGACCGCGGATTCGCGGGCCGCCAGCTGCTGGTCCTCGCGATCTGGGGGATAGTGGGCGGCTTTGTCGCGATCAGGCGATTCCGCTGGGACCCCAGGCCCGAGTGATGCCAGGCGCCCGGCCAAGCCGTCCGGCTCACGCTCGCTGAACCCAGGCAGACAGCCAGGCGCAGCTCCCCGGCACCCCAGCTGGCGTGGTCGGTCACCCGCGGGTTCAGGAGAGCCAAAGGGCAGGCTCCATGCAACCGACGCTGACCACAGGTCACCGAATTGGGATCACCTGGCCAGACCGAACATGAGGGCTAGGACCTCGACGTCGCCGTCCGCGACGCGGCGGCTGTAGGCACGCAGGATGCGCTACGTTGCCGTATCTGCCCGCGACGAAGGCGAACTGTCGTCAGCCTCAGGTCATGGTGCGACATGGCCCGCCCACGAGAGCGGTTTTACAGACCGGCCGCAAGCATGTCCTGACCTGCGCGGATGCTGCTGCCTTGGTCGGCTTCAGCACATATTCGGCAAGGAGTTACCTAACTAATGCCTGCTTGCTCAACATGATCGCGCTCTTCACCTATACGATCTACAATCGTTATCGCGTATCTATGAAGAACTGAGAGTGTAAAGGCTGCTGAGTCTTGGGGGGCTAATGGCTAGTGAGGGGCGATCGCTCCAAGATCGCATCCGGGAACGTCAGCAAAGCGGTTTCGTCGGCCGGCAAGGGCCGGCGATCCAGTACCGGGAGAATTTCGCATTTTTCGTTGATGATGAGCGGCGCCGGTTCCTGTTCAATATCCATGGTGATGCGGGTGTAGGCAAGACATTCCTTACCACGCAGTTCCGGGGCATTGCGGCTGGTAGTGGAGCGCTGACCGCCTACATTGACGAGACGGTGGAGGACGTCACCTCCGCCATGTCCGCTATAGCTGAACAGTTCAGCCGCGCTGGGAGCAGGCTTGGCGATTTCGAGAAACGGGCGGCTGACTATCAGCAGCGTCGCCACGAACTGGAATCCGATCCGAACGCTCCCGCCGGTGTTGCCGCATTCCTCACTAAGACCGCTGTCACGATTGGTCTTGCCGCTGCACGCGACATACCAGTCGCGGGGAGCCTTCTCGCCCCGATAGAAGGCGCCACTGTTGCCGATCAGGCCAACCAGGCGCGGGAGTATCTTGCTCGGAAATTTCGTGACCACCGCGACGTGCGTCTGCTACTTTCGCCCGCTGACGAACTTACCCCAGTCTTCGTTGCAGGCCTGAGTCGCGTCGCAACAAACCGGCCCGTCGCACTTTTCTTGGATACATATGAGCGCACCGGACTAGTCTTGGACCAGTGGCTCCGCAGCTTGTACGCAGGCCGATACGGGGATCTGCCGGAAACAATTGTCACTACGATATCCGGCCAAAAACCACTTAACCCTAACCTGTGGGGGCAGTATCTCCCGGTCATTGCAGACATTCCTCTTGAGCCGTTTAGCGAAGTTGAAGCACGCCAGTTCCTGGCCAGCAAAGACATCACTGACGAGACGACGATCGAGGTCATCCTTACCCTCTCTGGGCGGTTGCCTCTATGGCTCGCCACTCTCGCCGAGGTCAGGTTGCAGGGCAATGTGGCTATCGGCGATCCCTCGGGCGACGCAGTTGATCGGTTCCTCAAGTGGGAAAACGATCCAACACGCCGTACAATAGCCGTCGCCGCCGCCCTGCCGAGGATACTTAATCAGGACGTATTGGCAGTAATTGCGCCAACGGGTAAAGCGCGTGAACTGTTTGACTGGTTGCGTGGATTGCCTTTCGTATCCCAGCGCGGACAAGCTTGGACATACCATGACGTCGTCCGCGGCGCGATGCTGCGACTGCGGCGCGCCGAGACGCCGACGACTGGGCCATCGAACTCGACCCCAGCGACGACTGGGCCATCGGCAGCCGCGGCCAGACCTACCGGGCGATGGAGCGGTATGACGATGCGCTGGCTGATTTCAACCGCGCCATCGAACTCGACCCCGGCAACCATGACTACGCCACTTTGCGCGCCGAGACCTACCGGCTGCGAGGCAAGACCGAAGGTGCCTTATCTTAGGGGCGAGCACCTTGATCCTACGGGTACGGTCTTGCCAACCGCTCGCCTCAGCCGGGATGAGCGCCATCACCGGCCTGGCGAGCGCCAAGGCGGGCAGTCGTCAGGGGCCGGTCATGGCGCGACGCGATGCTTACCTGGCGCACGTACCCTTGGGCGCCTGTCGAACGAGAGCAGCGTACTTGGCACCGGCGCTGGATGCGCACGCGCTCGTAGCCCGTCCACTCGCTTGCTCGTCGATTCGGTTGACTCCAGCGACTTCCGAGTGGCACAGAAGCGGGACCCTGAGCATGTGGTCACTGGGTTATGAGCAGTACGACGCACGTCTTCCGCGTCTCTGGCGTCCCGGTGTATCTCCCCTGAGCAGGGCGCAAGGCGCCCGACCGTCTCCCGTCTCTCGCTACGTCTTCCCGTCTCGCCTGGCCTCGTTAGCAAATCCGTTAGCGCAGCTGGACAATACGGAAAAGGTAGGTTCCTGGACATATCCGTCAGTGCGGGTCACGTTGCCGCCAGAGAACACCTTGTTCCTATCAACGGCGCCTGTCTCAACGAAGACATAACCAACGTGCTCTAGGTGCCACCCAAGCTTCTCGATCTGACCGAGGACGTCGGTCGCGCCGTGGACCTTCGTGATCATGGTGCTCTGAGAGTAGTTCCAGTCACTGGATTTGCCCTTGACCTCAGATTCCTTAGCGAGATCTGAAAGAACCTGGCGCCACGCTGGCGGGCTGTGTCGGCCTACCCACGGGCGATGCCAGATAGCGCCTGCGGGCCTCTTCTTGCTCGCCGGCCACGCGCGCTTCTTCTCGCTCGGCGGCTAGTACTACAGCCGCAGCCCGAGATCTTGTCCGGTGTGGGCAGGTGATGCGATCTAGAGGAGTGCTTCCCTGCGGTCCGTGGCCTGCCGGCGTGCATGTCGTTAGCCTGGCGGAATGAAGGTCAACCGCTCGGTCCCGGCGGCCACGGTCATCCCGGTTCTGATCTATCCGGACGTCCGCGAGGC
>Ga0302308_10004085_pt1 | contig 11526 bp, 7 predicted proteins | sample III_Palsa_E3_3_FD_200531 | JGI IMG/M metagenome (GOLD analysis project Ga0302308, IMG submission 200531) | Peat permafrost microbial communities from Stordalen Mire near Abisko, Sweden - III_Palsa_E3_3 | ecosystem: Environmental > Terrestrial > Soil > Palsa > Peat permafrost | place: Sweden... | reverse complement strand
CTACTGTCCGGTGGGGGGCCACTCGCCTCATCGATCCAGATGATCTTGAGCAAGTCGTTGCGCTGGCCAAAGAGCAAGCCCCCTGTTTCGACACCGATTCCGCGCTCTCGATTATTCGCTGCGATCCATCCCGTCGCTTCGCTCCATGCGGAAGGGGCAATTCGTACTTGATACTGAGATGCTGGATCGTCCACGATACGGTCTGCTGACCAGACGAACCGTCTGAAGGTCCTGGAAGTTGAAGCAAGGCACGAAGGCTGAGCAATGAGGTATGCGATCGCTTTTGCATCTTGTGCCAATTCTTGCGCCGCAAGATTCAACATCGTTGCCGCAAGGGCCGCAACATCGGCACATGACCCGATGAATGTTGCATCCGAACATCCCGGTTCCGGTTGAAACATCTCTGCGCGTGGAACGGACGGCCAGAATTCATCAGTGAAACTACGCAAAGCAGTGTCTCGATAGCAGGACTGCCGGAGCTTTCGATCGACGTCCAGGGCACCGCCTGAATAACCTGCACCAGAAATAAGCATCATTGCGTTCTGTGCAAGGTGCCCAAGAGCCATCGAAACGAATGGCGTCCGCTTCGTGCACTTGCGTCTCGCAGCTTCATGCTTGCTGAGAACGGACGCCGAACCTGTCGTCTCAATAACCGCGTCCGACCCATCGGTCCAATCTTGACCATCGAGAGGATTTGACAGCAAATCCTCCACATGCGATTCGATCTCAATATTGGGACGAACTTGCTTAAGTCTCTCGCCGAGCGCTATCGCTTTCGGCTTTGTAATATCGCTTTCGGAGAACAGCTGCCGCGCGAGAATGCCCGGAGTTACAATCCCTTCATCACGGAGTATGAGCTTCTTGACGCCCGCCCTTACGAGAAACTCCGCGATGTGCGAACCGATAGCCCCACAACCCCATATCGAGACCGTTTTACCTTCGAACCATGAAACCGAAGATCCTTTGTCCCTGCGCAGCACAATTTCAGGACGGTCTTCTCGCACATCACACCACTCGACGGCCGCTGTCTTAAGAAAGTCAACAATCAGAGTCTCCAGCTCCGCGCCAAGCTGTTGAAGTCGCGGATTGTCGTCAAATCGAGCAATGCTTGCTCTAAGCCCGCGCACGATTGTCGGAGAAACATACCAAGCAGCGAGATGAAACTTCTTTTGAGTCGCGCCGGCAACACCGCGCATAGGCGTCCCGAGGATGACGAAGAGGGGATCAGCCTCATTGTTGACCAGCACGGCGTACCTGAGAACCGCGATCATCAGTGGAACAGAGACCCCGCGTTTTTCCAACTGAGAAAATAGCGTCCCCATTTTCGTTGGAAACTCGTACGGCATTGCGTGCGCCACCAAGAAGGCCGGAGCAACTGTGACGCCCTCAGCTGCCCCGCCGAGCTCGGTCCACCCGTTGATGTCCGCCCGCGTCTGGGTCAAGGTGCGAAGATTCGCGAGGCCCACCCAATTGTCGTCTGTTACAGGGGGCGTGTCGGCTCTCGGAATTACAGTCCTGCGAACGGCAGACGTGGGATATGCCACGGGAGGATGCAGAGCTTCTCCGCTGGGATTCAGTTGTCCACTGGCGGCATGATCGAGCCAAATATTAAGGCGTTCGAGATAGCCGAACATTCCATCATCGATGTTCCACTCCGAGTTTGGAGCTTGATACAGACAGAGGTGCCGCATGAACTGTACATGCGGCAGACCCGCAAAACGGGAATGGCGGACCAGGGTCGAGGGCAGTTTGTACGGGAATTCGCTCGGGATCACAACAACAAGGAGCTCTTTCCGTTTGAGTTGAATTCCGCCTGCGGCCGCGACTTTTTGAGAACAGTCCAGCAGCAGCTCGACCTCAATCGAATTGCCGCCGTATGCCTCGTCGGTGATGTTAAGAATCTCCAAGCCGCCGTCTGCACGTTCGGCAACGGCCTGGAGCTGCTCAAGTGCGAGACGTTGTCCCTCGGTCATAGAGAGCCGAAGCCCACACGTTGTGCCGGCGGTGCCGGAGTCCCGCGCGCATCCGAAATTGCAGCAGCCACCTTCGAACCCGTTGCGGCCGTAGTGGTGCGCCGCTTAAGACCGTCTTTCCCAATATCAAATATGAGCGGCGCGGGCGCTTCCTTATTCGGCTCCTGCATCGTTACAAGGAAGTCGCCGTCCTTTTCAGCCATTACACCCTTGTAGTAATTCGCTGCTTGCCGATGGGGTGGTTGGGTGGTGTCTATGGAGGGAATTGGATCGCTTGTAGAAACCACGATGCAGCCGTCTCGTCCCTGCGTCTCGATGAGCCACTTGACTTCGTCATTGGGTTCGGTCTTCTCCTTGCCCTTGTCCTCCCCAAGAGACTTGTAGCTGCAGTGATGAGGAAGTTTGAAGAGGTTCCAGCGCAGGCGATCCTCACGGTTGTGGTACATGGTGATGTTCACGATACTGGTCCAGATGTCGTGGGTAGTATCTGCGCTTAAGATGAGCTCCGTCGTTGTCGATCCTTCGAGGAAGCGGGCCTGCATTACCAGCGACGCGTCGTTGCGTTCGATGATTTCGCCATCGCAATGCTCTGCGAACGGAGAGTGGACAAAAAATTCAACGCCGTCTTGCGGAATAGTAATCTTCGGCACCGTTCGACCAGCGTCTGTGATGAAGTCGGCATATTCATCGATATTGAGATTTTGTTTTTCCATCCATTCCTTAAGGCGCTCAGGGCGAGAGAAGACCCTGATACCCTTCTTGTTTTTGAACCGATGGCGCGCCTCCGCCTGCACCACGCCTGCGTCACCGTCCGGACGGTCTTCGACGATCACTGCAGCCGGTACCCAAAGTTCGCCGATCTTTGCACGATCCTTACTCTGGTATTTTGCGGCATGCTCGAAGTAGAAAAAATCGGGTGCGCCGCAGACGTGGTCATTGTCAAGGTGCGTGATCGCCAGCACGTCAAACCCATCGCGCTTGCTCGCATCTAGGTCTTCTCTGAGCGCCTTCGCAAGGTCGATACGCTTGTCGTCCTTATTCTGGGGATCTCGCTCGTTGCCGAAATCGAAAAGGAATTTTCGGCCGGCAGTCGTCGTGATCAGACAGCTATCGGCGTTTCCGAGAGGAAAAAACTTCACTTCATGCATCTGGTGGTCTCCTAAGCTATTGAAACTAAATGACAATTTGCAACTAAGAATCTTTCGGGGCTGAAGGCTGAATGTGTGCGGGCCGAACTACTGAGTTGACACTATATCAATTGGCTCTGCATGTCAATTGGCTCTACTGAAAAGAGCCAAATAGGGAGTGGTAAAGTTGGGGAGTCGGATTCCGGAGATCACCAGAGGTGGCAGAGATATGAAATCCGATCCCAACCAGCTTTTTCTAATGGAGGATTTGGCTATGCCGCCCGGAAGACGGACAAAAGTTGTTAAGCCACCGAGCCGCGTTGAGCGTTCAGAAAGCCTCAGGAAACGGATCGTCGGTCTCGCCCAAGAACTGATTGACGAAGGCTTCGGCTCCCAACTTGTTCCGCCAGGACCGATCAAGCTCCTGGCAGATCCAATACATGACCCCAAGACTGGTGGCTGGATCGGGCACGTGGAGGAACCACTCAGCACGTACATACAGAGGGTCTCAGTAACGGATAACTTCTCGCAACGACCTCCGTTTGACCACGTCAACGATCCAATTTATCGCCGCCTGATCCGCGATTTCATCAGTCCCGGTGCCGTGATGCCGGAAGCGAAAATTGCGGCGCTTCGCCCGAGCGGACAAACCCGTATAGCGGACAGCCTCGAAACGAACGACATATACTGCTCGGTTGTAGATGGGCTGCAGCGGCTTTATTGTTACTGCATATCCATCCTTCTCGTTTGGAAACGAGAAGCCTTGGTCGACGGCGGTCTCATCCCAAAGGACGCTTGGGACTATTTCAGTGATGCCGTAAACGCATCTGGAGAGTCGAACGAAGCGACCAAAGATCTGCTGGAGAGAACTACCCGTTATGAGATTTTCTACAATATTGACCTTGGTGGCTTGCTGCATTACATGGTCACTTTTAATACGGGTCAGCGCCGGATGAGTCTTCCAGTTCAACTGGAGATCATGCAGGGGCCCCTCATCCAAGAGCTCGAGAGCACCGGTATTCCAATATGGCATGACATTAATACGTTGCCTGGGATGAGGCAGCCCAAAGATAAATTTGCAGCCTCCGCCTTGGTACTCGCAACGCAGGCGTTTATTACGAATAACGCTCAGATCACAGCCAGCACCGAAGCAGAGAACTTCTTGAATGAAAGCCAACAATACCTAGACAATGTCGGCGACATCAAGGACGTCGCTCGTACGATCAATCGAATAACTACAGAACTTCATCCAGAAGTCATGCGTGTCTATGCTGATGACCCGAACCGGCGCTTCATCCTTTCAGGCGGAACTTTTCTGTTGGGGCTCTCCGCTGCATGCGGCTATATTCGAAACCGCAATAAGATGAAGACCCTGGACGTGGCTTTGGATCGCTTGTTGAAAGAATTGAAGAAGCCATCCGAAGATCCGTGGAACCTGACCTCCTATCAAGAGGCATTAGCCATGATCACATCATCTCGTGGCAAGGCGACTCGAAGACTCGTGTATGACACGTTCCTACGATTTTTCGCGGGCGCCACCGCGGAGTTGGAATGGCTGGACACCGCAGCGCAAATCACTGGCGTGACATCCTGAGCGGTTCCGAGTTCGCAAACGTCTCAGCCGCGTCGCTAGTGTCTACGATAACCGCGACTATAGGAGCGGCTGCCTACGTTTTATAAAACGAGTCGAGTGTTGTCCTAAAGCATTCGCCCAGGCTGTGAAGTGTCTCAGTCAGGTTTAGAGAGAGGTGGGCATCAGCCAGCTGAAGGGTCTGAAACAAGCATTGAAACATTGCGAGAAGAGAGAGTCCTGTAACGCGCTCCGAGAACGAATCGACTAGAAGGTGGCCGTCCTTGCGCGAAATGGACTCTCCGATCCCGCTGACTCCCCAATGTTCCCAATCTGAAAGCTCACCGTACGGTCCATCGTATAGCTCTCGACCAACCACATCCGCCATATCCGAAAGCGTAACTGAGCCATACCATTTTTTGTGGTAAGGATCTAACGAGCCCTGTTTGGGTTTCTTCAGCCGATGCAAATGCCCAAATGCACTCAAGCTGATTTCATTTTCCTTTATAGTCGGCTCATCGACTGCTATGCCTTCTCTCAACCTGCCTTGGATAAGCCGCCAGTCATGAATGACTGAAAAGGATCGCCACCTCTGTGCGCGCTCTTCAGGAGCATGAGAGGTCCACAACAGTTGATAGAACCCATCAATCATGGTTCGCGCGAGCAACCCAGCATCTCGCCTAGGAATTAGAGAAAGTATTGATTCGCCGTGCTGAATCTGTTTACACAAAAACTGCATGGTCATGAAACCGAAATCGTCGTCATTGTGAATTGGAATGCTGCGGGATGACTCATCTGCGAGCGCAAGTATTATTTGCGCCTGTTCGCGCAAGAAGGGAAGTTCTCGCGGATCACGAATGAAAAGCTTAGCAGGGTCCATCGGGCAATTGTAATTTGGGCGTGCCGGAATGAAGCGACCAAGGGTTAGTGAAAGTCTTCCGACCACACGCAACTCGCTCAGGCACAGCACTGATATGGGCGCACCTTCTCTAACCGAGCAATCGGGAAGTGTCTGTTATCGCCCGTGTAAGGCGATCATGTTCCTTACTTGGACTGACTTTCTAGGAACGTCAGCACATGCCCCTTGAGAGCCGCAACGAAACGCTGAAAGTTGAGGTCCTCCGCAGGTTGGGCGATTTGCGTGGGAGATGCGTTTGTTGCCATCAGCAGACAAGCAGCGCTATAAACACGCTCGAGCACCAGCCTTCGAGCTAGCAGTTCGTAACGCTTGCTGTATGAAGCCTTCTCAAACGCGGGGTCTACCTTGAAGTAGGGCTCTTGGTTGCGTACAGGCGCTTTGACCCGGTCGCAGTCCTCTAAGAGAAAGAAGTATCCGAGGAATGGAGCCGGTGCGTTTCCAAACCGTCCTTCACGATAGGCGACCCAGATATCTGTAGCACTCCCGATTGCCTCTTCAGACCGGTTGTTGAAGTTGTTTCCGAATGACGGGCCAACCTGCGACTTGAATTCCATCGCCAAGACGAGCTGGTTCGCCGAGACGACGATCAAGTCCCACTTCTTCTCGGAGCGATAGTATCCCGGCAGCTCCAAGGCTGTTCGAGTCTTCACATCAGCGCGCGTCAAGCCAGCTTCAGCGAGGATGTCGGCGACGAGCACCTCCATCGCGCCCATCTGGGTGCCACCCGTCACCTCGCCGCGCGTACCGGCATCGATGCGACCACCTTCAACTTGCTTCTCTTTGTTCTTTGCGCGGGCGTCCCAATAACTTTGGACGGCCTCTTGTAGCCGCTTTTCAATGTCCAAGAGCGATCTCCAACCTTCGTTTCTCAATCCCGTAGATTCTAACGGCGCTCTGGGTTGCCAAGTCTCTGTCACGCTCGCGGAAGGCTTGAATCAGCGCCTCTTGATCTCCCTCTGATATGGAGTCTGGAGTGGGTACGCGAATGCGTCTCAAGTATTGGGCCTGAAAGCGAAGATAGCCACCACGCATCCTGACTCCGTACGATTCGACGAAGAACTGGCCAATCTCCGAGATGAGAAGACCTCCCAGGACTTCCAAGTTCCATACGTCGGATTCGACGTAGTAGAGATTGTGGTGAGGGTATGTCTCCCCGCTGTCGAGAACCGGATTGAGTTGATCCTTGATGTCCGCGATGTAGAGCTTTGGTTTCTGCGTGAGGCTGTGTGTGACGCGGTCGATTGTCTTGTACCAGGAGCTCTGACTCTTCTGCGCCGTGTGTCGCTCTCTCAGCGCCTCTTCGTGCCTCAAAAGATAGGTGTGTAACTTCGGATACCCAGCCAGAGGCACCAATCCTTCACAGTTCCACGGATCGACAAGATAGTGGCCAGACCACTTCATCGTTCCACTGCGGATATCGCTTGCGAGAGCCAATTTCAGAAGCCGTTGCGGTTCCACAAGTCCCGAGTCCTTCGTGATGAAGACCTTATCGCTACCTGTCGCAACACCGATACCGACTCGCGCATTTGCTTCCAGAGGCAAATACCGCTCTTCAAGCTCGCGCAACAGAGCAAGCTGTTCCGGGGATTGGCACGGCCATGGGTCGCTCCCGCGGAACCAAGTTTCGACTCTTGCGGTCTGAAGTCCTGCGGGCCTTGCATGGCTGAGTTTCGACCCATCCTCGACAAGTGCATGGACCAGTGCGTCAGACGGTAAGCCTGCTACCTCTGGCCCCAGACGGGCAACGACGGTCGACCCCTGAGTGCGATGCCTCAAGATACTAATGGCGGGATACGCGTCGACTTCATCGTCGAAGGCGTCGGCGCTGTGCATCTCTATGATTGCGTCCACTGAAAACGCCGAGGTAATCAGTTCCCTGAGTTCGGCACCATATTGGTTTCGCATCCATCGATCAGCACAGATGAACGCGCAGGTTCCGCCTCTTTTGAGTTGCCGTAAAGCTGCCTCAAAAAAGCCGATATAGAGATCGGCGCGTCCCCGCATCGTCGGAAACGCGCTCCGGTAAAACTGTGCCATCTCCTCCGGTATCTCTTCCAGTCGGACATAGGGAGGGTTTCCAATGACGTAATCCGCTTCGATCATCATCGAATCGACCAGATAATCTCCTGTGCGAACCCAGGAGTCAGCCAGACTCTTTGCTGTAAGACCATCCACTCCCCGGTCAGAGAGAACGCGGGTTGACAAATCACGGGCTCGCTGTGCGCTTGCCTCATCCAGTTCGTAGGCGACGAGGGAACTTCTGCAGTCAATGGCAGGGCGATTCAGACGGACACAGCAGTCCATCAACCGCTCGATCATTGGGCCGAGAAAAGCACCGCCTCCGGCTGAAGGCTCCACGGCGACGGAATCCACCAAGTTCTTATCGGACATATAACCCGCCAGCCCTAGAACGAGTTCTACTACCCATCGCTTTGTATAAACGACGCCCTTCGACTCGTAGCTCGCAGCAGGGACAGGGAAGAGAGCCAGTGGAAAGGACTGTTGGATAGGGCGAACTGCACGAATTGTCGTACCCGTATCTGCCATTTCGCTTCAACCTTCCGCTCTTCCATGGTATTCCAATGGCCTGTGAACTCCTGAGAAATGCCACTTGAGGGAGACAGCGCCTCCCTGGTTCCGGCCCGTTCCGGTCCTCCACCACCCTCCTCTGCGGGCCTTTCCCGCCCGCAACGCCCCACCCTGTATCCGTCCGCTTCGCTATCAAGAACGGTGAAGAGATCCTGCGCTAATGGGCTCTGCCCCGATCGCGCGGCGACAAGGGGCTTCCCCAATCTTCCGCGCTTCGCTTGTGCAGACCGGCCTTTGGCCGCCTCCGCTTCGCTCCGGTGGGGAGACCCCTCCCCTTGCGCCTTGCTACCCCCGCCTTCGCCAGGTGGCGTTCGGCATGTACATGCCGCGTTTCAACGCGGACGTGCAAAGGCCAACACCCAAGGAGGAAGCACCCATGAACACCACCGCAAGCACCGTTACCCCTATCAGCGAAAACCCCAAACAGCCGCAGCAACGGCAGACCGCCAAAGACATCATCGCCGCCAACGTCAAAAGTCTCATCGAGCAGCTAGAGGCCGGACATTCGGACGCCCTCACCGCCTACCTCGACGCGATGAGCCGATTCCACAACTACAGCTTTGGAAACATTCTGGAGATTGCACGGCAGCGACCGACTGCAACCCGCGTTGCAGGGCTGTACGCATGGAACCAGCTAGGCCGGAAGGTCAAGAAAGGCGAGAAAGGGATTCGGATTCTCGCACCCATCGTCGGCATCAAGCGCAAGAAGGACGAGGAAGCCAACAAGGACATCACAAAGCAGAACATCCGCGTTCTAGTGGGCTTTCGTAATGCTTACGTCTTCGACGTGGAGCAGACCGAAGGCGCGGAGCTTCCCACCCTGCGGGAGATGACTGGCACGGTAGGCGAGAACCGCGACCGTCTTGTTTCCTTCATTGAAGCCCAGGGCATTGAGCTGGCCTTTACCGAGAAGATCGCTCCCGCTTTGGGCATGAGCTACGGCGGGAAGATTGCCATTCTCCCCGGACAGTCCGAGGCCGAGGAGTTCAGCACCCTTGTCCATGAACTGGCGCACGAGATGTTGCACAAGGCCGAGCGCAGGACGACCACGACCAAAGTAGTACGGGAGACGGAGGCCGAGGCAATCGCCTTTGTGATCGGCAAAGCGGTAGGACTGGAAACGGGTTCCGCCAGCGCGGACTATATCCAGCTTTACCACGGCAACGCTTCATTGTTGGCCGAGAGCTTGGAAGTCATTCAGCAGACCTCCGGTGTCATCCTTGCCGCCTTGCAACCGCCCACCAAGGCAGAGGCAGAAATGCCCGATGCAGAACTGGCGAAGGTGGCGTAATGCAGACCATCCTTCGCATTCTCAAACAGGCCGGAGGTTGGCACCACGGCCTGTATCTCAAGATCGAAAACCCGCCGTATATGGCTTTGGTCATTGAGGCGACCGATGAGTCAGGCCCATGCGGACTTCCCTCAATCTCTGTTTGTCACTACGGCGAACAGAACGGCGACCTGATGCGCGACCCGGAGATGTGTTTCGAGCTTGGATTCGCGGCAGGAGCGCACCTTGAGCCCTACTACTGGCGGAACGACTACGCCGGGATCGAGCAATGGTCACGGTTCATCCGGGATGGAAATTACGTCTTCCACACCGCGCTTCACAACGAACACGAGCGATTCGCCAAGCTGTGGGACAACAACCTGCGTTTGCAGGGCTTCGCCGAAGCCTTCGTGCAGCAGCAGACACCCCGCGCCTAAACCCTTTCCCGCCCCGGAGCGGATGGGAAAACGCGTCCGCTCCACAACCTCAGTGCAGTGCAACCGCTCAAGGAGAGCAGCCATGCAGGATTCTTCAGTCTTCCAATTTCTAGCCGTCGACCAGATTCATGAGTCCACCACCAACCCCCGCCGTACCTTCGATGAGGCCAAGCTGTCTGAACTTGCCGAGTCCATCAAGCACAACGGCTTGATTCAACCCATCACGGTAAGGCCGAACAACCATGGCTTCGAGATCGTCGCCGGAGCCAGACGCTACCGCGCCGCGCAACTTGCCGAGTTGTTTTCCGTTCCCGCCCGTATCGTCGAGATCGACGACGCCAAGGCGCTCGAATGGCAGCTGGTCGAGAACTCGCAGCGCGTGGACGTTCACCCTTACGAAGAGGCGCAGGGCTTCCAGCGTTTGCTCGACATCCCCGGCTATGACGTTGCTGCGTTGGTCGAGAAGTCAGGCAAGAGCGCCAGCCACGTCTACGCTCGTCTGTCTCTTCTCCAACTCATCCCCACTGTGGCCGAGGCGTTCACCCAGGAGCGCATCACCGCCAGCCACGCCAACCTTATTGCCCGTCTCCCGCAGGAGAGTCAGGCCGAAGCCTTCGAGCAATGCTGGCGGAAGGACTGGCAGGACAAAGAGCCGCACCTGTTACCCGCCAAGCACGTTGCTGCGTGGATACAGGCCAACCTTTACTTGCCTCTCGCGGATGCACCGTTCGACCGCGAAGACCCCACCCTCAACCCCGCCGCCGGAGCTTGTGTCACTTGCCCCCGCCGCAGCGGATATAACACCGCGCTTTTTGCAGATGTGGTTTCGGACCAGTGCCTCGATTCAAGCTGCTACCACAGCAAGGTTGAGGCATTCCTTGACCGGGAGATTGCAGCGCATCCCGGCCTCGTCCAGATCGAGAACGGCTGGCGCAATCCCAAGAAGCAGCGACCGGGAGCCGTCCAGCGCGGCCACGTTCGGGAACTTGAAAGCGTGATCGACAACCCGGACGCGGAACCAGTGATGCCGTGCGAAGCCGCCAAACCCGCCATTGTCGTTTACGGCAAGCAGCTTGGTCGCAAATTGACCGTTTGCACGGATAAGCATTGCTCGGTGCATGACCCTCAGGCCGCAGTCGAAGCAGCCGCCCATCCTGTCCCAGCGATGGCACCCGCACCAGAAGCTGAGACGGAAGAGGAAGCCGCAGAGCGTCAAGCCGAGTTCGAGCGGCAGAGAGCAGAGTATGAGGAAGAACGCCAGCGCAGGGAAGAGGAGCGCAAACAGCAATTCGAGCAAGAGCAAGCGGAGATCGAAGCCGAGCACAATCGCAGAGGCGAAATCATCAAAGCCCGTCAAGCCACATTCGGCCGCATTCTTGAGAACGCGCCCGCCACCTTGAGCGCTGCCCAACTTCGGGTCTTGCTCCGCGCCTTCGTCAATCTTGACCCTTACACCTTTGCCGATGATTTGGCCGAGGAAATCGCGGCAGACAACGAGAACGAACAACGTAGTGCCGAAGAGGTACTGCTTTCCACCATCGACACGACCGCAGACGACAAGCTGACCCGCTTCGCCGTGCGTCTCGCACTCGCCGGACATGTCGGCATTCCACGCGAAGGCGAATTCGACTTTCTGACTGA
>Ga0302308_10004083_pt1 | contig 11531 bp, 10 predicted proteins | sample III_Palsa_E3_3_FD_200531 | JGI IMG/M metagenome (GOLD analysis project Ga0302308, IMG submission 200531) | Peat permafrost microbial communities from Stordalen Mire near Abisko, Sweden - III_Palsa_E3_3 | ecosystem: Environmental > Terrestrial > Soil > Palsa > Peat permafrost | place: Sweden... | reverse complement strand
GCGTTCCTCTGCTTCGCGTTGGCGCAAATATTTGAAGGTCTGCATCATGTCGCTTCCGGGCTTGGCGACAAATTTCTGGACCTTTTGAGCACGTCGAACGATTTCTCTTTGTTCCTGCGTATGAGGGGTTAAATGCCAAGGCGGCCCCGCTTTCAGGATTCCCAAGGGAATTTCTCTTCGTCCTCGTCGCAGATAAGATCGGATGAATCGAATATCCCCATCGACATCGACAATGATACGCACCTTTTTTCCAATCGAATCCTTCATTTTCCGCAGCACGTCGTTGGTGTACCGCGCCCCCCAAAATTCAATGTAGGGGGGGCGAAGGGATTCACCCCCACCGCGAATAGTTTTGATGTACTCCAATCTCAGAAGCCGCTGTGCAAATTCTTGAGGATCTTCGACGCGCCGCAGCGGCGAGACTGTTTGGCTGTCCCACATCCGCACGTATTCATTAGGGCTGCGATTAACGAGATCACTGTGGGGGTCAGCATTATAATTCGCCAGCAACACATCAATTATTTGCTCTAGTTCATCGATGGTCACCGCATGCGCCATAGCTTCTTTCAACGCACGCTCGCGTTCCTCCTTCGGCCCCTTAGGATTGAATCCTATCGGCAAGCGACGGAACCCATGAGTCTCCAGCGTTTGATTCAGACGTTCAATAAAAGGACGGGCGATGGGGTAACGAACACGACCATTGTTTAGGGTGGCGCCCAGAACCTTCGTCACAGCCTGCAGGGTCATTTTTGCAATATTGCCCTTGGCGCCATCAAAACACACAAAGTCCAAAAGGCGGCCGCGAGCACGGGGCGCTATGCCAGAAGGAAATCCCGCCCCTTCTTTATAAGCGAGATGGGGCAAAGTTAGGACCTTGGGTTTCCACGGGGTTATGGCATGTACTAACGATCGCATGACCGAGATCGCGGGGTAGTTCGTACTTCCGAGACGATATGAGTAACCTAGAATGGCGCGACTAGAACGATCGATAAGAAGCATTAACCATAGCCGCATCGGCGTTGTGTAAATCCATTCGCCGTGATGACCACGGGTTTTGATGACGAAATAAAAGTCACCGTTGTGGCCATCATGTTCTGTCTCTTCAAAGGGTCGCAACTGCTGCGCTCCAGATGGCTGGGCGGTAAGAGGGCCCAAGAAAGCATCGGCACTTTCCTGTTCTTTTCCATCCTTTGCCGAATAGTATTCTTCCCGCATACGATCAATGAAGCGAGTGAGCGCACGAGACCCCTGATCATCCGTATTGAATGGGTATTGATTTGGAGCGCGCAGCTTGGCGCATTTCTTCAGGAATTCGGGGTGAATTACCCGAGCAATCGCGGCGGCGGATTTGCCGCCCGCACGAAGCGCACGGTTCTCAACATAGCGATATAAACTTTCGTGCTCAGCCATCAGCTGCATAAATGCGCCGGCCAAGCCCTTGGTCTGCGCCGCCAGTTCGGGATTGATCGGCGACTTGCGCTTGTAGGGAGCGATCGAAATACGCGGAATTAGAGCATGAAAGCCATACATGGTCCCGTTAGGTCGAACGGTGAGACAGCGATCAAGCATTCGATAGATTTCGGCCTTGGAAAAGCCATAATCACCCTTAATCTTGGCGAACGGGGTGCCGTTGAGATAGGCCGTCACCGCTTTCTTGCGGCGCTCGTAGTCATCGATATCCTCTTCTGCAATATCTTTCTCTCGCGGCCTTTCCCATTGGCTGGTATCCCGTAGCTCGGGGGAGATAGCCAAGCGCTCGGCGATGCTCATGGCAGGCTCAACATTGTGTTGGAGGCGAGCGGGTGGTCGGCGAGATTCGCCGTAATCAGTCCTTTATGGATTAGTCGGGCAATTTCTACGTTAACCGTTCCTTCGAATCGGGACGCACATAGAGTCACGAGCTCTGACCAACTGGCCTTTTTGACTCTTTCAAGATGCGCCACCAAAGTCATAGCCAGTTGCTCGTCTGTCGTCTGATCCATAGCGACGAACGGCTGCAGCTGCTTTAGATTGCGCACATAAACAACGCGACTGCGCATGTCTGACCCCAGCCATATCTCGCATTTCAACTTGGATACGTCTAGCGATCGCTTGAGACGCTCAAATGAGCACGTCTTGTCGTTTGAAAGTGTCACGTCATGAAGTGCAACGCCGAATTGCATGCCGGATTTGCGTTGCGCCCAGAAATCGAGGAAACGTCTCTTCCCCTCTAGGGGCAACAGCTCAACGTGAACGGGTGGCCGCTCACAAAACCATTTGACGTCTGAATCGAACTCAAGCATTAGCCACGCATCGTACTGGGTCGGACCTACGAGGTTGACGCTCCGACCTAGTTTTCTTGACCAAGCCATGAATAGGTTTGAACGGCGAAATTCGGCACTCGAGATCTTTCGAGGCTTAAATTGCGGGGTGGCTTCGGGCATGAGCTGTGCTCGCGCGGGATCTGCCGAAAGGGATACATATTTACGTCGACTAAGTCAACCGTAAAGTTGTATCCATGTTTTTATAAGTTACTGTTTATACTGGCATTATACCGGAACGCCATTATGAAATCGGACATGATCGCTTACGTAAGTCACAATTTCGACGCGCCGATTCGGTTGCAGGCATTGGATCACTGAATCGCGGCTTCCGTTCGAACACTGCACGATGGGATCCTGACTGCCCAGCCCTTCGGCGCGTATCTTTTCGGCAGGCAGACCTTGGGCGACCAGTTCAGCTTTCACGGCGTCGGCGCGCCGTTGCGACAGGTCAAGGTTGTAGGCGTCGGTGCCGAGCCTATCGGTGTATCCACGCACCTCGACATGTCCGAACGGACTGGCGCGGAGGTGCGCCGCAATCTGCGCAATGTCGGCCAGACCCTGGGGACGGATGTCGTTGACGCCGCCCTTGTCGAACGGGAACAGCGCATCCGCGGAAAGACGCTCCACACGCGGCGGCGGCGGTGCAGGCGGTGGCGAAACGACGACGACACGATACGGGCCCGGTTCGACTACGACAGGCGCCCATACACCCGGTGTCCATACGTAAGCGCCATTCGCCCACCGCCAATAGCCCGAATGCCACACCATGCCGTGGCGCGGCGGCGGAAGCCTTTCGTAGTGATAAACCGGCGGCGGCACGACCACAACCTGTGCGTTCGCGATGATGGGAGCCAGCAACGTGGTGGCCCCTACCAGTTGGGCGACGAACGCCATGAGTTTTCGTTTCATACCGATGGCTCGCGAAGTTTAAAATGTGGCGTCGGCCGCCTTTTGCACCGGAACAGACCCGATGCGAATGGCGTATACGCTGGCATTTTAACGAGGGCGTCGCTTGTGGCGTTGACAGGGTATGACCGATCCGGCGCCCCGCATTTAGCCATCGTTGCGATTGCCTTGGCTGCACAGCGCTTACGTCGATGCCCTTCCCCGCCATCGCTACGAGCGCCCGCGACTCTAGCGCGGCGCGTGCCGGCGTGCGGCGCCGATGATCGCTACGTCGCTTTATCGCTTGCCGGCTACCCGGACTCGACCCGACGCTCGCCACATAGCGGCGCCGGGCCAGAGCGTTTGCGTGCCATCTTCCGATACGCACGCAGCGCCGGCAGGTTCGAATGGCTCTGTCCCTGGCGTAGTACGATCGCCTAGCCGTTTTAGAAAAAATAGCCGGTCATCTACCTACGGCGCGGCATGGAGCGCTGCCTGCTCGATCAGAGCGGCCACTTCTTTCGGGTGCGATTCGTAAACCGAGTGGCTGGCGCCCTTCACTTCAATCGTGTGGCTGTGGGCACGCTTGGCGTACATCCGCTCGAGATCGGGATTGATGATGCGGTCGGCCGTGGCGACGGCGTACCAGCTCGGCTTGGTCTTCCAGGCCGGTTGACCGGCGGGCACGGTGAATACCGATGCGGCGGTAAGCTCCTGCGCGTTCGCTTCGAACTGCGCCTGCTTCAGCGGCAGATCGGCGGCGAAATCGGCCGGGTAATGCGCCGGGTCGAGATACAAGAACCCATCGGCGGTTTTCTTGACGTCGCTGGTCTTGCTGGTGGCGTTCGGATAACGCTTCCCGTTGGAGACTTCGGTCTCGCCCTGATCGAGCGCATGCGCAGCGATATAAACAAGGCCGACCACCTTGGGATCATTGCCCACGTCGGTGATGATGGCGCCGCCGTAGCTGTGACCGACGAGGATGGTCGGGCCATCCTGCATATCGACGGTGCGCTTCACCGCGGTGACATCGTCGTCGAACGAGGTCAGCGGATGCTCGGCCACGGAGACGTGGTAGCCGTCCTTGACCAGAATGTCGTACACGGGCTTCCAGCCGCTGCCGTTGACCCATGCGCCGTGCACGAGAACGATGTTGTGCACCGGGGTCGCCGCCATGGCCGTACTGGCTAACGTGCCGAGCGCCAAGGCAAGCGCTGCGCTTAGAAAAATGCTCTTGTTGTTTTTGATCTTCATGGTCGTGTCCTTGGGGATGGGGGGAAGCTATCGTTTAGACTGCCGTCCGTGCTTCTTCATCAGGCGAATCGATCGTAATCCCTTCGGCCCTGCCGATTTATGAAGTTATCAGACGCCATTTAGTGGGATATCCGATGCGCCCGCTGCCCTCCGAACTTCTGCGTACCTTTGTCGTTGTCGCACAGACCGGCAGCTTCACCGTGGCCGCCGAGCACGTCAGCCTGTCGCAATCGACCGTCAGCCAGCATATTCGCCGGCTCGAGGATCTCGTGGGCCAGCCGCTGTTCGAACGGGACACGCGCAACGTCAGGCTGTCGCCGGAGGGCGAAACGTTGCATCGCTATGCCCAAAAAATTCTGGCCTTGATGGACGAGGCGATGACGAGCCTGTGCGGGCCGCCGTTGAATGGCACCGTGCGCGTCGGCCTGCCGGAGGACTTTGCCTCCACGCGGCTGACCACCGCACTGGCCAGCTTCGCGCAGCGCAATCCGGAGGTCGAACTGGTGATTGGCACCGGCCTCAGCGGCGATCTTTTTCGCGAACTGGACGAAGGTCGATACGATCTGGTGTTTGCCAAACGGCTCAGCGGCAGCCAGCGCGGCACGGTCGTGCGCACGGAACCGCTGCACTGGTGCGGTAGCCCTACTTTGCCGTTGGCCCGTGGTGAATCCGTGCTGCCGCTGGCGGTGCACCCCGAGCCAAGTATCACGCGCCGACGGATGTTCGAGGCGTTGAAAGCCGCCGGCCGTCCTTACCGGCTGGCTATCGTCAGCAGCAACGTCATGGTGATCCAGGCCGCCGTCATGGCTGGCCTGGGCATCAGTGCTTTTGCGGGCTATGTGATTCCCGACGGTCTGGTGCGTCTCGATCTGGGCCTGCCGGAACTGGGTTCTCTCGATTACGTCATTGATCGCCAGTCGTCGGTATCGCAGGCCGCGCTGGCGCTGGACATGGTGCTTACCGATGCGGCGGGCGAACTTTGACGTTTGGTATGGAGCAAAAGCGCGTTGGCTAAGGTCGCGGCGAAGCTGTCTGCCTTGAACGAGTAGTCAGGCAGTTACTCGATATTGAGCCGCTATTTCGGCTCGCCAATGTCGTAGCCAATGCTGACAACAGGCTGGCCAAATCGAGCTGAGCACATAACGTCATAGCGTTTAGCGCCCACGCGCCAATTACCGTAGAAAGCCACGCCTTCGCCAGGCGTGCTTAGCATCGACGGTCTCCAGTCGGTGGGCGTACCTCCCGTTGCTACAAAATAAGCCCTAGTTTTCTCTTTACAGAGTGCTTCCAGGCCCGTCTCTGTCCAAATGCGTTCACTGGCGAGAATCGTGATAACCACGGCCATCAGCAACGGCGCAAGAATAGAGAGAATTGGTCGTTTCATTGGGTAATCCCTCTTGCCGACTACCTAGGGTTTGACGCTTTGACCGTCACGTGGAAACCGGGCAATGGCCTGCTGTGCGGCTTCTTCCAGTGAAGTCACCACCTGATTGACGCCGGGATCGGGGGGGGTGTTTTCCGGCAGGGTCAAAAGCGCGGGAAGAAATACGGCGAGAATGCAGGCGTCGGGAAACCGGCGGCGCATTTCACTGGCGACGGCCGCACTGCCCTCTCTTTCCTTGGTCGGTGACGCGCTGACGATATAGACCATCGAGACGCCGTCGCGCGTCACTTCCGGCGGCGGATCGGCTTCCAGCGTTTCGAAATCCTGGATCGACAGATGGCGCGCGTCGATATTCAGATCGCGCAGGATACGCGCGAGAATTTCGGTGGCCAGATCGTCGCCGATCGTGCCGAGACCTGTGCACAGCACCACCGAGCGCGGCGCCACAACAAGCGGACCTTGCCAGCGCCCGCTGACGCTTTCGCGCCGTTGACGTAGCACCTGCCCGATGCTGGGACCTTCGAGCACCGACGCCGAGTGACGCCAGCGGGAATGCTTGCGTCCCTGACTGCCGAGCGATTCGATGACTCGCACGATCGCGCTGCGAACCACCACCTGCTGGCCCGGATCGATCAGCCCGTTCATCAAATCGATGCGGGTGAGCTGCAGCGCCGGCAGCAGCACGGTGTCGCAGTAGGCAGCGAAGGATTTGCGCTTTAGAAAAATGCGCGCGCTGGCGATGATTTCGTCGGAGTCGCCCGAAATTGCGCGCTGATAAAAGCGCTGCGGCATGGTGAGCGCAGGCAGATCGCCGAGCAGGATATCCAGCAGGTTCAGCGCCTTCACGTGGCGCCCAGCCACCACGAGACACAGCGTCAGCGGCGTCGACATGATCAGCCCGACAGGTCCCCACAGCCAGCTCCAGAAAATTGCGGCGACCACCACCGCCAGCGGTGAGAGCCCGGTGGTGTGACCGTACAGCTGCGGCTCGACCAATTGCCCGACGACCGTTTCGACCACCATATAAAGGCCGATCGTCATCAGCATCAGCGACCAGCCCGGATCGACCGCCGCCGCCAGCAAGCTGGCAAGAATCGCCGCCAGCCACACCCCGACATACGGCACAAAACGCAGGATGGCCGTGAGGGTAGCCCACAGCGGTGCATTGGGCACGCCGATAATGACCAGCCCCAGCCAAATCACCAGACCCACACCGAAGTTCACCGCGAATTGCGAGACGAAAAATCGCGAAAGCCGCTCGCCGGCGTCGTTGATGGCTTCCGTGGTCGTGCGCAAATCGGCGCCGCCCGCGAGCCGGATGAAACGGTCACGCAAAGACTCGTGTTCTAGCAGTACGAAAATCAGTACGACCAGCACGATGCCGGCTGTCTGTAGCGGCGGCCAGATCGACGAAAAAATGCGCGTAACCACGGCCATCGGACTGGGCGGTGGTGTGTGTATTTCCACCGGCACCACGCTGGTCGATGTCTTCAGAGTTTGCAGCGAGTCGACTGGCGCGCCCGGCTGCTCTTCCGTGTGGTCGCCGAACTGGCTCATCACCCGACCGATTTGATCCTGCACGGCCTCCAGACGTCCGGCGGTCAGCTTGCTCACGGCTTGAACCTTGGAATGCATCGTCTCCTGATATTGCGGCAGGCTGCTGGCCATATGAGCGACCTGCGAACCCATCACGATGGCCAGCCCGACCAGAAACGTCGCCAGTACCAGCACGGCGATCAGTACGGACGGCGCATGGCCCAGCCCTATCCGGCGCAGCCAGCGCACCGGTGGCGCAACCAGCAGACTGAGAATAAGCGCCAGCGTGATCGGTACCAGCACTTCCCGGCCCAGATACAGCAACCCGAGCACGGCCGCGCTGGCGATGATCGCGATGGCTCGCGAATGCGCGGGCGGTGTGGGCAGAGGATCAGATGCGGTCGACATGCAAGGGCTCCTGATCGTGGACGCTGCGAACGCAGCGGATCAGGTGTTTACCTTAGCAAGTCGCGGCCTCGGAATGCGCAAGCCTCGCCACGACATTGCCGTTCCGCCTCTGGCGATTACTCGCCGCCCTTCGCCATTGCGCGCTGATACGCCGGACGGGCCGCCATGCGCCGATTGAATGCGGTCAGGTGCGGGAACGCCTTTTCGCCGGCAAACCGTTCGGCGAACTGTGTGACGAAGATCAGCTGGATGTCCGCGCCGGTCAGGTCGTTGCCCACGAAGAAATCGCGCGAAGCGAGCTGGTCGTTGAGAAAGCCCAGATGATTCTGCATTTCGCCGTCGATGCGCGGCCCCAGCGGCGCGGCCGCCTCGCCGAGGCGGCTGGTATAGAACTTCAGCAGCAGCGGCACCATCGCCGAACCTTCGGCGTAATGCAGTAGCTCGATGTAGCGATTGTAATCGGATGTATCCTGCGCCGGTGCCAGGCGGCCGTTGCCGTAGCGGCGGATCAGATAGTCCACGATAGCGCCGGACTCGAAGATCACCTCGTCGCCATCACGAATCACCGGCGCCTTGCCCAGCGGATGGATCTTCAAAAGCGCCGGCGGCGCCAGACGGGTTTTCGGATCACGCTGGTATTTGATGATCGTGTATTCCACGCCGAGTTCTTCCAGCAGCCAGGTAATGCGGCGCGAGCGTGATTCGTTGAGATGATGCACTTCGATCATGATTGGTCCTTGAGTGGGTAGCTGACGAAGTGTATTTCAACGAACCGTAACGGGAGATGCGTGAAAGCTTTTCATAGCCATTGCCACCGTAAAGCGATGGCTCAGGGCGCATCGCCGAAAAACATCGCATCGCGCTACCGGGACGTCTGCCCTGCTCTCGTCGGCTCTGCCGCGACAACAGAATCGTCCACGGCGTAGCCTCCGCCCAGCGCTTCGATCAAGCGAATCGAAATATCGGCCTGCTGGCTTTCCAGTGCCGCGGTCCGTTGATCGGCAAGTAGCAGCTGCTGCCGGCTAATCAGCGGAGCCAGCGGTCCGCTTACACCACCTTTGTAACCGGCAATCGCCTGTTCCCAACTTTTGCGTGCATCGTCCTGCGCGCGCTTTTCCAGCGCGATCTGTTTGCGCACCGAGGTCAGCGCCGAGACCTGATCGGACACATCATTGATGGCCGCTACCAGCAGGCTGTTGTAGCGCGCCACCGATTCGTCATAGACCGAGTCGCTGGCGGCCAGCTTGGCGCGCAGGCGGCCGCCGTCGAAAATCGGCAGGCTCAGCGCCGGCCCGACGCTGAACGTGCGCGCAGGCAGCTGAAACACGTTGGTGCTGTCGCCGACGGCGACGACGCCGGCCATCGCGCTGAGGCTGATATTGGGCAGGAATTCTGTCTTCGTGGCCTTGATATCCTTGGTGGCCGCTTCGACCTGCCAGCGCGCGGCGACCAGATCGGCGCGGCGTCCCAGCAGGCCAACCGATAGCTGATCGGGCAACGCGATCTTGCCCTGATCGAGCAGATGCGGACGGGTGATGGCAAGCCCACGATCGGGGCCCTGCCCCAGCAGTACGGCGAGGCTGCTGCGCGCGGCATCGATGGCGCGATCCGCCTGCACTTTCTGCTGTTCGGCGCTGGCGACCTGCGAATCGGCCAGATACGCCTCCTGCGTCGTGCCCAGGCCACCTTCCACCAGTCGGCGCGTGATGCCCAGCGACTTGCTTGCGCGCTGCTGTTCGGCCTCGGCCACGTCCTGCTGCGCGAAGGCGTAACCCAACCGCACATAGGCGCGCGCCACGTTTACCGACAGCTGGATACGAGCGGCGTGCGCTTCGATCTGTGCCGCGCGGCTGCGCCCTAGCGCCGCCTCCCACGCGGCGCGCTGGCCGCCCCACAAGTCCAGATTCCAGGAAAACCCTGCCGTGACCGACTTGGCCCAGGCAAAGCTGCCGAGCGCGTATTCGGGATACACCGGATCCTTGCTGGAAAGCCTTGCGCCAGTGGCACTGGCGTCCAGCCCCACCTGCGGATCGCGCGCTGCATCGAGTCCATCGGCGGCGGCCTGCGCGCGGCGCGCACGCGCCTCGACTTCCGCCAGCGAGGGATTGCTCTTCAGCGCCTCATCGATCAGCGTGCTGAGCTGCGGATCGCCGAAACTCACCCACCAGTCCCGTGCAGGCCATGCCGTCGGGCTGAGCGATACATCCGCGAGGCTGCGCTCGGATTTGAGGCTGTCGGTATCGGTCAGCTTGCCGGTGGTATGCAGGCCACCGGTGCTGACACAGCCGGTCAGCGCGATGCTCAGCGCCAGCGCGGCGGTGCGAATCCATGGTCTGTCGTGGCGGTTCATGGCGTAGCGGCCGCCGTGTTGTTGGCATCGTCGGCCTTATGCGGATGCACGATCAGAGTGGCCGTCATGCCGGCGGCCAGCACGGTGCCTGCCGGCAGGTGATCGGTATCGATCGCGACACGCACCGGCACGCGCTGGGCCAGCCGCACCCAATTGAACGTTGGGTTGACGTCAGACAGCAGATCCGATCCGGTGGGATTGCCGGCGTCGGTGATGCCTCGGGCAATGCTCTGCACCGTGCCATGCAGGCGCACGCCGCCACTCATCAGGCGGATATCCACCGCATCGCCGATGCGCACCTGCGGCAGCTTGGTTTCCTCGAAATAGCCGTAGACCCAGTAGGAATGGCTGTCGATCAACGCCAGCCGCGGCGCGCCGGCGCTGGCGTAGTCGCCGACGCGCACCAGCAGATTGGTGACATAGCCGTCGGTGGGCGCGCGCACTTCGGTGCGATCCAGATTGAGCTGCGCGGCCGCTACCGCGACCTGCGCTTGGGTGACGGCCGCCTGCGCCTGCTGTTCGGCAGCCATCGCCTGATCGAGGCCCGCCTGCGCTTTGTTCAAACCGGCGCGCGCAGCATCGGCGGCCGAGCGTGCATCGGCGCGCGATTCTTCGGACACCACATCGCTAAGCCGCTGCCGGCGGCTGGATTGCTCGGCCGCCATGCCGTACGACGATTTGCTCTGTGCGGCGCCGGCCGCGGCGGCTTCCACGTTGGCCTTGGCCGCGCGCGCGGCGGCTTGCGCGACGCCGACATTGGCCTTAGCGAGATCCAACGCGTTCTGATATCGCGACGGATCGATCTCGAACAGCAGCTCGCCTTTCTTCACCGTCTGGTTGTCGATCACGTTGACCTTGGTCACCAGACCCGACACGTCGGGCGCAATGCGCACGATCTCGGCGCGCACGCGACCGTCGCGCGTCCATGGCGAATACATATAGTGCTTCCACAGCGTGTGCCCGACGATGACCGCCGCCAGCACAACGATGAAAGTCACGATGAAACGAATCAGCGTGGCAGTTTTCATGGCCGTCATTCTCAAAGCAGGAGCAGCGCAAGGCCGCCGAAGACACAAACAAAAAGCGCGAGTCGAAACACCGGTGGGTGCCAGACCATTCGATAAAGCCCAAAGCGGCCGGCCAGCCAGTCGATCAGCCACAGCAGCGCGAGCGACACCATGAACAGCAGCAGCAAGCCGGGTACCAGCGCATCGCCCAGGGCAATTTCACGAGGCATGGGTCAACTCCTGGGCCGCCGGTGTTTCCGGCATGTAATCGGCGATAGCCGACTCGCCATCGAGCAGTGCCAGTCGGATCAGATGCAGATGGTCGAGCAGCGGCCGTGCGCTTGGCTCGGCGGACGCCCGGTCGATGGCGTTGGACACAGCGTCGCGCGTGCGCGCATAACCCG
>Ga0302308_10004081_pt1 | contig 11534 bp, 6 predicted proteins | sample III_Palsa_E3_3_FD_200531 | JGI IMG/M metagenome (GOLD analysis project Ga0302308, IMG submission 200531) | Peat permafrost microbial communities from Stordalen Mire near Abisko, Sweden - III_Palsa_E3_3 | ecosystem: Environmental > Terrestrial > Soil > Palsa > Peat permafrost | place: Sweden... | reverse complement strand
TGCAGGGCGAGGCCCGCGGTGATTTGCTGAGGACATAGAAAAAAAGACGGACCGGCGCGGCGGTGGGGCCCCTCCACCGCTTCGCGGTCCCCCTCCCCCCAAGGGGGAGGAGATGGGTGGAGGAAGACATGGCGGACTTTGGCGGCGGCGATCTTGAGGCCTTCAGGACCGAGGCGCGGACCTGGCTGGAGGCCAATCTGCCGGCCTCGCTGCGCGGCCATCCCGAGATGGTCACCGAGGCGATGAACGGCGGCGGCAAGCCGACCGGCGACGTCGAGCTCTGGCGCCAGCGGATGGGCGAGAAGGGTTGGGGCGTGCCGACCTGGCCGGCGGATCTCGGCGGCGGCGGCCTGACGGCGGCCGAGGCGCGGGTGCTGTTCGAAGAGATGGCGCGCATCGGCGCGGCCAATCCGATCGGCGGCATGGGCGTGATCATGTTCGGCCCGACCCTGCTCGAATACGGCAACGACGAGCAGCTGAAGCGCCACATCCCGCCGATCGTGAAAGCCGAGCTGCGCTGGTGCCAGGGTTATTCCGAGCCAGGCTCCGGCTCCGACCTCGCGTCCTTGCAGACCAAGGCCGAGGACAAGGGCGACCACTTCCTGGTCAATGGCCAGAAGATCTGGACCTCGGGCGCGCAATACGCCGACTGGTGCTTCTGCCTGGTCCGCACCGATCCCAAGGCGCGCAAGCACGAGGGGATCAGCTTCCTCCTCATCGATATGCGCACGCCCGGCGTCGAGGTGCGGCCGATCCTGCTGATCAATGGGACCAGCCCGTTCTGCGAGACCTTCTTCACCGACGTAAAGGTGCCGAAGGAGAACCTGATGGGGCCGCTGAACGGCGGCTGGTCCGTCGGCAAGCGGCTGCTGCAGCACGAACGCCAGGGCATCTCCGGCGCGGCGGGGGGCATCGCGCGGCCGGGCGGCCTGCCGGGCGAGGGCCTGGCGGCGATGGCGCGGGACTATGTGGGTCTGGATGAGACCGGGCGGCTGGCCGACGCCGATCTGCGCTCGCGCATCACCCAGCACCTGATGGACGCGCAGGCGTTCACGCTCACCGGGCGGCGGGCGGCGCTGGAGTCGCGCGGCAACTCCGGTCCCAGCACCACCAGCTCGGTGCTGAAGAACGTCGGCTCGAAGAACCGCTGCGACGCCGCCGAACTGGCGCTGGAGGTGATGGGTCACCAAGGTCTTGGGTGGTCCGGCGACGACTTCGACGGCGACGAACTTTCGATCGTCCGCACCTGGCTGGGCGGCAAGGCCGGCACCATCGCCGGCGGCTCCTACGAGGTGCAGAACAACATCATCTCCAAGCGCATCCTGGGCCTGCCGGACCAGCCCCAGGCCAACGCCGGTGTCGGCGGGAGGTAGGGCCATGGCCGATTTCGGCGGCGATCTGGAGCCGTTCCGCGCCGAGGCGCGAAGCTGGCTGGAAGCGAATTTCCCGGCCTCGCTGCGCCGCGACGCGGGCAAGCCCGTCGATCCCGAAGCCCCCGAGGCGCCCACCGCCGACCAGGAGCTGTGGCGCCGGCGGATGGGTGAGAAGGGCTGGGGGGTTCCCACCTGGCCCACCGAGCTGGGCGGCGGCGGCCTTTCGCCGGCCGAAGCGCGGGTGCTGCGCGACGAGATGGAGCGGATCGGCGCGGCCAATCCGATCGGCGGCATGGGCGTCGCCATGTTCGGCCCCACCCTGTTGGAATATGGCAATGACGCGCAGCTGCAGCGCCACATCCCGCCGATCGTGAAGGGCGAGCTGCGCTGGTGCCAGGGCTTCTCCGAGCCGGGCGCCGGCTCGGACCTCGCGTCCTTGCAGACCAAGGCCGAGGACAAGGGCGACCATTTCCTGGTCAACGGCCAGAAGATCTGGACCTCCGGCGCCCACCTCGCCGACTGGTGCTTCTGCCTGGTCCGCACCGATCCCAAGGCCAAGAAGCACGAGGGAATCTCCTTCCTGCTGATCGACATGAAGACGCCGGGCGTCGAGCCCCGGCCGATCCTGCTGATCAACGACACCACGCCTTTCTGCGAGACCTTCTTCACCGACGTGAAGGTCCCCAAGGAGAACCTGGTCGGGCCGCTCAACGGCGGCTGGTCGATCGCCAAGCGGCTGTTGCAGCACGAGCGGTCGAGCATCGGCTCGCCCGCCCGCGCCGGCCAGGCGGGACCCGGCGTGCTCGGCGGGCCGCCGATCCAGGAACTGGCGCGGATCTACATCGGTCTGGCCGCCGACGGCCGCCTCGCCGACGGCGATATCCGCGCCCGGCTGACCTCGCACCTGATGGACGCCAGGGCCCACGCCCTCACCGGCGAGCGGATCGCGCTCGAAGCCAAGTCCAACCGCGGCCCCACGACGGCCAGCTCGATCATGAAGAACGCCGGCAGCATCCTGCGCAAGGAAAAGGCCGAGCTGGCGGTCGAGATCATGGGCCAGCTGGGCGTCGGCTGGTCCGGCGATGAGTTCACCGAAAACGAGATCAATGCGATGCGGGTGATGCTGCGCAGCAAGTCCGGCACCATCGCCGGAGGCTCGCAGGAAGTTCAGAACAACATCATCTCAAAACGCATCCTGGGACTTCCCGACACCACCCATTCCACCTAAACGTCGATCAGATGGTGGCGCCTCAGCGGCGCCGCGGCACGAGGAGATTGAGTTCAATGGCTGACTTCGGCGGCGATCCGGAAGCCTTCCGCGCGGAAGCCCGGACCTGGCTGGAAGCCAACTTCCCCAAGTCCCTGAAGGGCAAGGGCGTCAGCTACATCGAGGATGAAAATCCCGATGGCGCGGACATGAAGACCTGGATCGACGCCATGGGCGAGAAGGGCTGGGGCGTTCCGACCTGGCCCAAGGCCTATGGCGGCGGCGGCCTGACTCCCGCCGAGGCGCGGGTGCTGCAGCAGGAGCTGAACCGCATCGGCGCGTTCAACCCGATCGGCGGCATGGGCACGATGATGTTCGGCCCCACCCTGCTCGAATACGGCACCGAAGATCAGAAGCAGCAGCACATCCGCGCCATCGCCAAGCAGGAAGTGCGCTGGTGCCAGGGCTTCTCCGAGCCGGGCGCCGGCTCCGACCTCGCCAGCCTTCAGACCAAGGCCGAGGACAAGGGCGACCACTTCCTGGTCAATGGCCAGAAGGTGTGGACCTCGGGCGGCCAGTGGGCCGACATGTGCTTCTGCCTGGTGCGCACCGATAACACCAAGAAGCACGAGGGCATCTCGTTCCTGTTGATCGACATGCACGATCCGGGCGTCGAAGTGCGGCCGATCCAGCTGATCGCCGGCGCCTCGCCGTTCTGCGAGACCTTCTTCACCGACGTGAAGGTGCCGAAGGAGAACCTGGTCGGGCCGCTGAACGGCGGCTGGTCGATCGCCAAGCGGCTGCTGCAGCATGAGCGCAACGGCATCGGCGGCGGCGGCAGTGGCGGCGGCAGCAGCAGCATGTTCGGCGTCGGCGGCTCGCCGGCGGCGATGGCCAAGAGCTACATCGGCGTCGACGACAAGGGCCAGATCGCGGACAGCGACGTGCGCAGCCGGGTCATCGCCCACGAGATGGACGCCAAGGCGTTCCAGCTCACCGCGTTCCGGATGATGGCCGAGGCCAAGTCCAACCAGGGCCCCAGCGCCGCGACCTCGATCCTCAAGAACGCCGGCACCAAGGTCGGCTCCGACCGCGCCGAGCTGATCATCGAGGTGATGGGCACCCAAGGCCTCGGCTGGGAAGGCGACACCTTCAAGCCCGACGAGCTTTCCGCCGTGCGCGGCTGGCTCGGCGGCAAGGCCACCACCATTTTCGGCGGCTCCTTCGAGATCCAGAACAACATCATTTCCAAGCGGATCCTGGGCCTGCCCGACCCGCTCGGCCCATCCAGCAATTGAACGATCGAGACTAGAGGAAACAACAACATGGCCGTTTTGACCGAAGAACAGAGCATGCTGCGCGATGCGGCGCGCACCTGGACGCAGGAGAAGTCTCCCGTCTCGGCGTTCCGCAAGATGCGCGATAGCGGCGCCCCGCTGGGCTACGACCCGGCCGCCTTCAACGAGATGGCGGAGATGGGCTGGACCGGCGTCATCATCCCCGAGGAATACGGCGGCTCCGACTTCGGCTATCTGAGCCTCGGCCTGGTGCTCGAAGAGCTCGGCCGCACGCTGACCGCCTCGCCGCTGCTGGCCACCGCGCTCGCCTCGGCCAGCGCCCTGATCCTCGGCGGCACATCGGCGCAGAAGGAAGCCTGGCTGCCGAAGATCGCCACCGGCGAAGCGGTCGCCACCCTCGCCATCGAGGAAGGCCCGCACCATGCGCCGGAAAAGGTCGCGCTCGCCGCCGCCAAGTCGGGCGCCGGCTACAGCCTCTCGGGGACCAAGACCTTCGTGCTCGAAGGCATGGGCGCCGCCCTGCTGATCGTCTCGGCCCGCACCTCGGGCAAGCCGGGCGACAAGGACGGGATCACCCTCTTCCTCGTGCCGGGCGACGCCAAGGGCGTCACCCGCAAGCAGCTGAAGCTGGCTGACAGCCGCGGGGCCGCCGTGGTCACCTTCGAAGGCGTCGAAGTGGGCGCCGACGCCGTGCTTGGCGAAGCGGGCAAGGGCTGGGAGCTGTTGGAAAAGGTGCTCGACCGCGCCAGAGCCGGCCTCGCCGCCGAGATGCTCGGCTCGGCGATCCAGGCCTTCGAGACCACCCTCGACTATCTGAAGACCCGGGTGCAGTTCGGCCAGGTGATCGGCTCCTTTCAGGCGCTGCAGCACCGCGCGGCCAAGATGTTCACCGACCTCGAACTGGCCCGCTCCTGCGTCGAGGCGGCGCTCACCGCCATCGACAACGACAGCCCGGACGTGCCGGAACTGGTCTCGCTGGCCAAGGCCAAGGTGGGCGACACCCTGCACCTGGTCTCCAACGAGATGGTCCAGATGCACGGCGGCATCGGCATGACCGACGCCCACGACGCCGGCTTCTACCTGAAGCGCGCCCGCGCGGCCGAAGCCACCTTCGGCGGCCAAGCCTACCACCGCGACCGCTACGCGCGGATCAACGGCTACTGATTGCCTGGCCGCGAAGGCCGGACTTTAGCAAACGCCCCGGCCGAGAGGTCGGGGCGTTTTTGCGTGTGGGTGTGGAACCGGGCGGGGGCGCATTGCCGCGAAGCGGAGGTCAGCCGCGTCAGCATCTCCCACCCGCTCTGGCGGCGACGCTGCCTTAAAGGCGCCATTAATCCACCTGTGCGAGTAACGCGGCTTCAGCCCTCTCCGCACCAATCAGGCCGGGATTCGATCCGTCATGAGCACTGTCACGATCAACGGCGCCAGTGGCGTTAATGGCGTCACCGGAACATCTCCGGGGGGCGCGGGACAAGCTGGGACCGCCGGCGCGGCCGCGGTCGCGCCGGCGAGCGTGGCGACCGACGCCTCCAACTCCGCTACGGCCAACGGCGGCGTCGGCGGCAATGGCGGCAACGGCGGCGCCGGCACATCCAACGGCCAGTTCTTTAGCAGTCCGGGCGGCAAGGGCGGCGCCGGCGGGGCTGGCGGTGCGGCGACGGCCGAGGCGACCTCTGCCTTGAAGTCCCCCGGCGCGACCAGCGCGGCGGCGACAGCCACCGGCGGCGCGGGCGGCAACGGCGGCAGCGGCGGCTCAGGCGCGCCAAACGGCCCAGGCAACCTCGGCGGCGTCGGCGGCAAGGCGACCGCCTCGGCCTCCGACACCAACGCGGGGGGCATATCCGCGGCCAGCGCAACAGCCAACGGCGGCGTCGGCGGCGGCGCGGTCGGCGCGGGCCTGACCGCCGCCGCCGGCGGGGTCGCGGCCGCCAGCGCCAAGGCGGTGACTTCGACGGCGACGTCGGCCACGGCGACGGCCATCCAGAATGGCGGGACAGGCGGAACCGGCTATTCCGGCGCGACCGGCGGCGCGGGCGGCGCCAGCACCATCAGCAACGCGGTGAGCGGCTCGACCCGAGGCGGTCAGCTCAACCTCACTCAGAACGCCGTTGGCGGGGCCGGCGGCTCCAGCCAAACGGGCCTGGCCGGCGCGGCCGGCGCGGCGACCTCGACTTTGACGTTCAGTTCCACCGAGGCGGCCGACCAGAGCGCCACACTGATCGTCAACGTCAGCGCCAATGGCGGAGGGGGCGGTTCGGGGACCAGCGGCGTCGCCGGCGGCGCCGCCACGACGACCAACACCGTCACCGGCCTGCAAGCCGTCTCCCTGGGGGCCTATTCGACCGGCGGCAACGCCGGCTCGGCGAGCACCGGGAACGGCGGCGCCGGCGGCGTCGCCGATTCGACGGCCACCGGGGTCGGCGCGGCGAGCGTGACCGTTCTCGCCAACTCGGCGGCCGGCGCGGGCGGCGCGGGCGGCATCGCCGGGGCCGGCGGCGCCGGCGGCGTGGCCACGGCGACCGCCGCGGCGACCGGCTCGACAGCCTCTGCCACATCGTCGGCTTTCGGCGGCGGCGGTGGAACGGCCACCGGGCCGGACAGGACGGCTGGCGCGGGCGGCAAGGAGTCTGCCGACGTCAGCGCCAGCGCGACGATAAGCGGCGCGAGCACCGCATCGGCGACCACCGTTCAGACCGGCGGCAATGGCGGGACCGGCGACAACGCCGCCAACGGCGGCGCCGGGGGCGCGAGCAGCCTCAGCAGCAGCGTCAAGGGCACGACCAGCTTTGGCACGCTGGCTCTCACTCAGACCGCCAATGGCGGCGCGGGTGGGTCCAGCTTCGGCGGAAAGGCCGGCGTGGGCGGCGCGGCGGCCTCGACCCTGAGCTTCGATGACACCAAGAGCGCAACGCTCACGGGCGCCTCCACGGCCAACGGCGGATCGGCCGGCGGCGAGACCAGCAGCGCCACCGGTGTCGCGGGCGGCGCCGGGACCTCGGAGACGGTCCTCACCGGTATCCAGAACGTGACAGCCACGGCGGACGCGGCCGGCGGGACCGGCGGCACGGCCTTGGGCGGCGGCGTCGGCGGCGCGGCGAAATCGGAGGTGGCGGCGACAGGCGAAACCGTCTCAGCCACCGCCACCGCCGACGGCGCGACGGGTGGGATAGCCGAAGCCGTGGGTCACACGGGCGGCGTCGGCGGGAGCGCGACGGCGACCGCCAAGGGCGTTTCGACCAACTCCGACGCGGTGACGGTGAGCGCCACCGAGACGGCTGGCTCGGGCGGCAGCGGCCAGAACGGCGCCAACGGCGGCGCGGGTGCGGCCGCCAGCCTGACCAACGGCGTAACCGGTTCGACCAGCGGGGGGACCCTCGCCCTCACCCAGACCATTAGCGGCGGGGCGGGTGGTTACAGCGCTGGCGGAACGACCGGCGTGGGCGGGGCGGCGAACTCGGCTTTCACGTTCGACGCCATCAAGACCGGCCAGCTCAACGGTGTCAGCACCGCGATCGGCGGGTCGGGCGGCAACGGTGACTACGGCGCCAGCGGCGCCGTTGGCGGCGCGGCGACCGCCTCGGAGACGATCACCGGCGGCCAGAGCGTATCGGACCTGGTGACCGCCGTCGGCGGCGCTGGCGGCCAGGGCGACGATGCCGGGAACGGCGCCGTCGGCGGGGTCGCGACCAGTGCGACGGCGACCGCGCAGGGCACGACGGTGATGGCGCAGGCCGTGGCCGTGGGCGGCGCGGGCGGCGTTGCCGAAGGCCCAGGATATAAGGCCGGCGCGGGCGCCGCGGAATCGGGCGCGGCAAGCGCATCGGCGACGGCCAGTGGGTCCGGAACCACGTCGGTGACCGCCATCCAGACCGGCGGCGCCGGGGGCGTTGGCCTGGATGACGCCAAGGGCGGAGCGGGCGGGGCGAGCACGCTCACCAATGGCGTGATGGGCGGGACATACGGCGGCTCGTTCAACCTCACGCAAAATGTCGGCGGCGGCACGGGCGGGGCGAGTTACGGCGGAACCGCCGGCGTTGGCGGGGCGGCGACGTCGTCGCTCGCCTACAACGACACCGGGAGCACCGAGAAAAGCGGCACGATCAACGGCGCGATGACCACGACGGGCGGGACCGGAAACGGCGGCTCCGGCGGCGTCGCGGGCGGCGCCGCGGCCTCGACCATGACCCTGACCGGTTCGAATGCGGTGAACGCAACCGCCACGTCCAATGGCGGCGCGGGCGGCGGCGGCGTCCTGACGGGCGCCGGCGGGGCCGCCACCACGACCCTGACGGTGAGCGCCGGCGCGGCGGCGGCGGTCAACGCCAACGCCAACGCCGGAACCGGCGGCACGTCGATCGGACCAGCGACGGCGACATTGAAGGCGACCGGGGCCAGCGGCACGTTCAGCGCGACGGCCAGCGGCGCGCTGATCGACGGATCCTTGATCCAGACGGTCTCGGCGCAGACCAGCGGGGTGCTGGATGGGACGAGCGTCGCCAGGGCTCACGTCGCGATTGGCGGCGCCACGCCGGCCGTGGTCAGTAATTGCCAGGGCGTGGCCGAGCTCACCGCCACGCCGACGGATGGGTCGACGGTCCTGTCGGCGAACTCGAAGATATCCAGCATTTTCAACGGCAGCACGACGTTCTTCGCCGACGGCGAGTTGGGGGGCAGCTACTCCAGCGCCGGCGTCGCACCCCAGACGGTCACCAGCACGATCAGCGAGACGGTCGATCTGACCCAGCTTGCGTCACGCGGAAACCTCGTTATGGGCCTCTACGGCGGCGCCTTCACGGGAACCGGCTTCACCACCCTGACCTTCAACCTCACCGTCGATGGCGTGGCGGTGATCAGCAACGAGACCTTCAACACCGCCGCCAGCGCCAAGGCCTATTTCACCAACGACGCCTTCACGCTCGGCTCGCTCGTGAGCGGCGCTTACAGCGGGTCGACCCTGGACGTGGTGGCGACCATGTCGATCGTCGGCGGCTCGGTAGGGTCGGGTTTCAACGGCGAGATCATCTTCGGCGATGCGCCCGCCGCCAAGGTGGCTTCGGTGAGCGCGGCGGCGACGTCGCCCGTGGTGTCGCATGCCGTCGCCCAGGCCACCCCGGAACAGTTCGTCCAGGCAATGGCCGCCTTCGGCGCTTCCGACGGCGGCGGCGCCGAATTGGCGCTGCCGGCGCAACCCAGGTCCGAGCTGTTGCTCGGTGCGAGCATTGGCCGGCGAGACATGGCCGCGCACGTCTGAACGCAAGCGACGCCGGCTTCTACCTGAAGCGCGCCCGCGCCGCACCGGGTGACCGGCGCCGCCTCACTGCGGTCAGGTAGAGCCAGATGAGATGCTCCAACATGTAGGGCGGCGGCGCCATTGAATGCTGTGTGAATCGCGGTTGCGCGCTCGACCTCGCCGGCTCTATGTTCTGTGAATTCTTGTCACCCGTTCCGAATATTGAGCTGCTTCAGCGCGGTCCGGCTGGTCCGAACGCGCTTGATTGAGTTGCCCCGGGGGCTGCGCTCGGCGCCGCCTAGATCGACCGGGCCCCGAGCGCGGAGGACTCAAGGATGACCGTCACCGTCTCCTCCGGCGCCACCAGCAGCTGGCTGACCATCTCGAGCGGTAACCAGCTCGTCGTGCTCTCCGGCGGCGAAGTCGATATTGTCTTCCTCAGCGGCGGTTCGGCGACGCTGTCGTCGGGAGCGTCGGGGAGTTACATAAATGTGTACTCCGGCGCGACGGTGAGCTTGGCGTCGGGGGCGATCGGAAACGAACTGACGGTGACCTCCGGCGGTGTGGTGCAGGGGCCGGGAGTACTGCAATATTATAACGAGGTCGCCGGCTCGGTCAGCGGGGTGACGCTGGAGAATTACGGCAATCTCATATTGTTGCCGGGCGGGGTCGCCAGCGACGTAACGGGCGCCAGTTCCAGCACAATTCGAATCGACAGAGGCGCGACGGCCACGGATACGGTCATCTCGTCCACGGCAAACATCGAAGTCCAGGGCTCGGCCGTGGGAACGCTGGTCGAAAGCGGCGGCGAGGAAGAACTCTACACGGGCGGCGTGGCCTCCGGCGACACCGTCCGGGGCGGCGGGCTGCTGGTCTTGTCCGGCGGAACCGCGAGCGGCGTGACGGTCGAGAGCGGCGGGACTTTCGTTTTCGGCGAGAAGCTGAAGAGCGACTTCACCTTCACCTCGGGCCCGCTGACGAGCACGGCGGTGCTGAGCGGCGTGACGGTTTCGAGCGGCGCCTATGTGGAGGTGGACGGCGCTACGGTGCCGAGCGGCGTGACGTTGAGCCTGGCGTCGGGGGTGCTTGCAAACAACCTGACAGTCTCCAAGGGCGCGGTGTTGCTGGGACCCGGAGAGTTGGGCGCGAGCGAGTTCGGCGACAGCGTGGTCGCCGGTACGGTCAGCGGGGTGACGGTTGGGGGGCGGCTACTACAACACCCTCGAAATATTGTCCGGTGGAGCCGCCAGCGACGTGACGGTCGCCAGTGACAGCACAATTCAAATCGACTCCGGCGCCGTGGCCTCGGGGGGCGCCGTCCAGAGCGGCGGACAGCTGTTCCTGGACAGTGGAACCGCCAGCGGCGTGACGGTCCAGAGCGGCGGGACGCTGGACTTCGGTGGCCTTCTGAAGAGCGATATTACGTTCACCTCCGGCCCGGTGACGAGCACGACAGTGCTGAGCGGCGTGACGGTTTCGAGCGGCGCTTATGTGGATCCAATCGACGCGTCGGTATCAGCCGGTGTGACGGTGAGCCTGGCGTCCGGGGCGGTCGGCTACGCCTTGGAGGTTGCCAAGGGCGGGGTGCTGCTGGGACCGGGAGGGTTGAACGGCGACAACGACGTCGCCGGCTCGGTCAGCGGGGTGACGTTTTTCGGCGCCCTCGAGTTATTGTCGGGTGGGGCCGCCAGCGGCGTAACCGCCCTGTATGGCGGCGGAATTCAAATCGACTCCGGCGCGACGGCCACGGACACCGTGGTCGACGGCGGCGGCTATGGCTTCAGCGCTTACCTCGATGTCATCGGCTCGGCCGTCGGCGCACGGATCGAAGACGGCGCCAGCGAGACGATCTCGTCGGGCGGCGTTGCGAACGGGACCGACGTGCTCAGCGCGGGCGGACAATACATTCTGTCGGGCGGCCGAGACGTCGGCGCGACGGTGTCCAGCGGCGGGTTCCAATTTGCGCTGGCCTCGGGGACGACCACGGGGACGATTGTGAGCGCCGGCGGCAAGGAGATCATCTCGTCGGGCGGCGTTGCGAACGCGACCACGGTGTCGACCGGCGGCGGCGAGGCGATCCTGGCTGGCGGCGGCGCCGTGGACGCGACCGTATCGAGCGGCGGCAAGGTCGACGTGCTGGGCACGACCACCGGCGACGTGGTGCGCGCCGGCGGCCACGAGGCCGTCTCATCGGGCGGCGGCGCCGTCGATGCGACGGTGTCGAGCGGCGGGGTGCTCTATGTGCTGGCCTCGGGGACGGCCAAGGGGACGCAACTAAGCGCCGGCGGCTACGAACTCGTCTCGTCGGGCGGAGTCGCCGACGCGACCGACGTGCTGAGCGGCGGCGCCGAGGATGTCTATTCGGGCGGCCTCGACGACCACGGCGTGGTGTCCAGCGGGGCCGCCGAGGCGATCTACGCCGGCGG
>Ga0302308_10004080_pt1 | contig 11534 bp, 10 predicted proteins | sample III_Palsa_E3_3_FD_200531 | JGI IMG/M metagenome (GOLD analysis project Ga0302308, IMG submission 200531) | Peat permafrost microbial communities from Stordalen Mire near Abisko, Sweden - III_Palsa_E3_3 | ecosystem: Environmental > Terrestrial > Soil > Palsa > Peat permafrost | place: Sweden... | reverse complement strand
CCACCTGCCGACTACAACACCGCTCCCTGTTCGCCTACCTCACCGACACGCTCACAGCCCACGCCCGCGGCGACCCAGCTCCCATACTCACCTAACCCCACGCGACGCTGACGGACTGAACGCTTACCAAAAACGACCGATTTGCAGGGCTTTTCTCCTCGGGAGCGACGGGACTCGAACCCGCGGCCTCCGGCGTGACAGGCCGGAGTAAGGGTGCTGAAGCCAGTGTTTTCAGTGGTTTACGATCGCTCAAAGTGGCCTTGTAAGAGCTGATTCTGGCCCGTGCGGTACTGAAAGCGGTACTCGCGCAGGCGTGGTACTCGCTTGGTACTCTCCACAGATCGTGCGAAAAGATGGCGGCTCCACTCACACCTATCCGACCGGCGCGCTGGTCGTGGTCGAGCGCGGCGACGGGCCGGTGTACGAGGCCAAGTGGCGCCGTGGCCGCCAGCAGGTCAAGCGGCGCGTCGGGCCGGCTTGGCTGGAACATGGCGCGGACGGCAAAGGCTGGTGCCCACGGCGCGGGCGGATGCCAGACGGGTTCCTGGACGAGAAGCGCGCGACTGTGCGAATGGCCGAGCTGATCGCCGAGCACGAGGAGCGGGAGCGAGCGATCGAGGCGGGTGAGCGCGAGCGCCGGGAGCAGGGCGTCACGTTCAGGGATCTCGCGGCAGAGTGGCTCGATCACCTGAAGCGCGAGCGCGGCGCGAAGCCCTCGACGCTGAGCGACTACCGCTACATGCTCGCCGAGCCGGGGACACCGCACCAGCGCGGGAAGGGCAAGAGCCCCGGTCCCGTGATGGCGACATTCGGCGACCTGCCCGCCGCGAAGATCACAACCCGGCAGGTGTCCGCGTTCCTGCGCCAGCTCGATGAGAGCGAGGTCTCCCCTCGCACGGTCAACAAGCACCGGCAGCTCCTCTCCGCGATCTTCAACTACGGGCGCCGCGAGGACACCCACAGCCTGCCCGCCAACCCGGTTGAAGCGACGACCAAGCGCCGAGAGCCCCCGCCGGCGGTGCTCGACTTCTACGAGCCCGAGGAAATCGAGGCCCTCGCCCAAGCCGCCGGCGGCGGCGGACACCGCGGCCCGCAGCACACGAACCTCGAACCCGACGAGATCGCATGGCGGGTACGCGAGGACGCCCAGGACGCCGAGCTGTTCCGCCTCGCCTCCTACACCGGCCTGCGCCTCGGCGAGCTGCTCGCGCTGCGCTGGGAGGACATCGACCTCGACACGCGGCGGATGGTCGTCCACCGCGCCGTCTCCGCCGGGGTGGAGGGGCCGACCAAGAGCTGGCAGGCCCGGTTCATCCCGCTCGCCGACCCAGCCGCCGAAGCCCTCATCCGGCTACAGGCGCGCGGCGACTACACCTCACGCGAGGACTACATCTTCTGCTCGCGCCTCGGCCGGCGCCTCGACCCCTCCGCGGTGCGCAAGCGCTTCAAGCGCGCCCGCGACGCCGCCGGCCTACGACCCCTGCGCTTCCACGCCCTGCGCCACGCCGCCGGCAGCCTCGTCGCCCGCCACGCCGACGCGCGCTTCGTACAGGACTTCCTGGGGCACTCGCGGATCACGACCACCGAGCGCTACATGCATGCCAAGGCCCGGCCCGAGGATGTCGAGCGCGTCAATCTGGCCTTTGCTCTGCGGACTTCTACAGATGCGCCATCCGTTAGGCCGATATAATGTCCAACCATATCGCCAAATATACGGCCAATATGCAGGCAAATAGTTCGCCAAATGTTTTGGGTAGCTGTCGAATAGAAGGACAGACTGCAAACCGACCACTAGCAGAGGGAAACCATGCCGCAGCTCCGCTCAGCACCACAGGACGCGCATAGGAAAGCGGTCGAGTCAACGATCCAGGACGTGGTCGGATACATGCAGGAGGTTCTCGGCCAGAAGCTGGTCGCCTACATCGCCGGGGTATCCGACCCCCGCACCGTGGGCCGCTGGGCGGCCGGCGAGCGCACACCCCGAGCAGAGCACGAGCAGCGGCTGCGCTGCGCCTACCAGACCTTCCAGCTACTACTCGCCGAGGAGTCCCCCCACACCGTGCGTGCCTGGTTCCTCGGCCTGAACCCGCAGCTCGATGACCAGTCACCCGCGCAGAGCATCCGCGACGGAGCGTTCCGCGACGTGCTCGTAGCCGCCAAGGCGTTCCTCGCCGGGGGATGAGTGGCACCGAACCCGAGGGTCGTCGAGCCTCCGAAGAGCGGCCTCTGGAGAGTCGGCCGCTCACCTGAACCGCTCCGCTTCTCCGACCCGCTCGACCCCGAGCTACTCGAGAGCCGCGCCACCGGAAACCGCTTCGACAGCCCCACCGGGGACTACCGCGTCTGCTACTTCGCCACGACGCTCGACGGATGCTACGGAGAGACGCTCTCCCGCTTCCGACCCGACCCCGGCCTCAGCGCGATCGCCCACGAAGAGGGCTTCATGGCACTCGGAGATGTCCCGGCCGACTGGCGCCACCGGCGTCTCGCCGTCCGCGTAACGCCCACACCGAGCGATGCGATCCCAACAATCCGCTTCCTCGACGTCGAGGCAGCCGAAACTCGGGCCGTGCTCCGCGAGGAACTCGGCGAGCTACTCGCGTTCTATGGATACAGCGACCTTGATGTTCCGACCGTCCGCGGTGGCGACCGCCGCATCACGCGCTGGATTGGACGCTGGGCCTACGAGCAACGCGACGCAAACGACCGCATGAAGTTCGCGGGTATCCGATACCTGTCCCGGCTCTCCTCGGAGTGGGAGTGCTGGGCGCTCTTCGAGAACGTCGCGCTTGATGAGCAGGAGCGACGGCCCATCCCACGCGATGACGAGGCGCTGCTACGCATAGCTGATCTCTATGGCTTGACTGTGTTCTGATGTGACATCAGGACGCCTCCAACTAAAGGGCCTCGATGCCCCCGATCGGAGCCTGCCTCACCGTTGCCTCCACCTCGTCGCGCAGGAAGATCCAGCGCCGGCCGAGCTTGCGCCCAGGAAGGACCCCGCGCCGGGCGTATTCGAGCACGGTCGAGATCGGCAGATGCAGCAGCTCGGCGACGGCACGGCCGTCGAGGACGTCTTCGCGCGTCAGCCGAGGAGGGGGAGAAATGGATGTGGGGAGCGTGTTCATCGGGCTTGGGCAGAGATGCGTCTGGGGTTATTGACCCTGAGCGGCCGAAAACGGCCACGAAGTTTGCGAACGCCCGGCCGCGCCTGAGCCGACACCCCGGCCCCTTCTTGCGCCAGCTATGCGCGCCGACGGCGCCGGCCGTCCCCGGCAGCCTGGCCGATCACCTCCAGCGACACCTCCGCAGATCCGTGACGCCGGACCTCTCGTTGCCATCGGATCGCTTCGCTCCCCTTCCTTCACAGACTACGGGTATGTAATACCGCCGAGGCTGTTGTCCGGTCGTGTTCGTAGGGTCGTTTGACTAGGACAGGGGCCTTGTGGGAAGACGCAATGGTGGGGCAGGCCGTCGTGCATTTGGGCTGCGAGCCCGTCAATGACTATATGGCCGCCCCTGCGACTCGCCTGGTTGGGCTGAGAGCTCGAATCCGTATTTGTCGCTTGCCCGCCGCGCCTTCCAGTTCTGAGTTCGATGTTCGTGGAAGGGAGCGAAAATTGCGGTATTTCGGTGTTGATGTTCACCTGGAGTTCTGCGAGGTCGCGGTCGCCGAGGGCGGCAAGGTCTCGCAGGTCGGGCGGATCGCGAGCACTCCGGAGGCGATCAGGGAGTTCGCGGCGGGTCTCGGCAGCGAGGACCAAGTCGCGCTGGACGCGAGCGGCAGCGTGATGGCGATCGCGAGGATCTTGCGAGAAAGCAACGTTGGCCGTGTCGTGGTTTCTGATGCGGCGCAGACGCGTGCGATCTCGCACGCGCGGGTGAAGTCCGATCGTTTCGACGCGGCGATGCTCGCGCGGCTGCTCTCCTCAGGGATGCTCAGCGAGGTGTGGGTGCCGGACGAGGCAACGCTCGCGTTGCGCCGGCGTGTCGCTCGCCGCGCGGCGCTGGTGCGGGCGCGCACCCGAACCAAGAACCAGGTGCACGGTGTCGTGATGCGCTGTCTGCTCGGCCGCCCGCCTGTGAGCGACCTGTTCGGCCGCAAGGGCCGCGTCTGGCTTTCAGAGCAGCAGCTCCCCGAGGAGGAGGCCGAGACGGTGCAGGGTTGCCTGCGCCAGATCGACTTCCTCAACGGCGAGATCGCCCAGCTCGACCAGAAGATCGCAGAGCAGGCTCTCGCGTGGCCGGGGCTGTGCAGGCTGTTGACGATCCCGGGTGTGGACATCGGAACCGCGGCGGCGGTGATCGCGGCCGTCGGGGACATCTCCCGCTTCCCGAGCGCTGGCCAGCTCGTCGCCTACCTGGGGTTGGACCCGAAGGTCCGCCAGTCTGGCTCAGAGCCCGCGCGTTATGGGCACATCTCAAAGCGCGGCAACGCGCAGGCCCGCTCGATGCTGGTCGAGGCGGCATGGATCGCGATCCGCAGCCCCGGCCCGCTCAGAGCGTTCGGTGAGCGCGTCCGTGCCCGCCGCGGCGCCCAGGTCGCAGCTGTCGCTGTCGCGCGCAAGCTCGTGGTGCTGTGCTGGCAGCTGCTCAGCAAGGACGAGGACTACGCGTTCGCGCGCCCATCGCTGACGCGCCAGAAGACACGGCGGCTGGAACTGACCGCCGGTGCGTCACACCTGCCACGCCGTCACGACGGGCTGACCGTTTCCCCGACCACAGGGCAACGCGCGGCGGAGCGTGAGCTGCAAGCCCAGGCAGAGCTTGCCTACCGGCGCCTGGTCGCTGACTGGCGCGCGGCAGCACCGAAGAAAGATGGTGCGGGCGCGACACCGGGGCGCGCATCTTCTCATAGGCCCTCGAAGGGCAAAGCCGCGCGGCAGGCCACAAGCCCCTGACGCCTGCGCTTCGCTCACGTCAGTCACCCGCACCACCACACATCATCGCACCCCACAGCACCCGACGCGACGGCCCTGCCGTCGACGCGTCTCCCTGCGCCACGAGCAGGCCCCGACGCAACAGAACGGCCGTATAGACCAGATGCACAGCCCTCCGGGCGCTGTGCGATCACCGTGCCACCCACGACCCGGCCAGCGCCCAAGGCGGGGGCGGCAACGCTCCCGCGCACACAGGTGGGCCAACGATCAAAGCGCCGCACCCAAGGCCGCCCGATGGGCGGCCAATCCCCATTATCTGCCGCACAAAGCGCCACCGCCGCCGGCGTCAAGGCCAAGCCCTACCGGGCGGCCTACGGCCGGCCTTGACCCCGGCTCCCCCACCACCCCAGGCGTCCCACCGGCCGATACCTCCAAAGAAAATCACGGCCCAAACCCTTGACTTTTCATCCAAACATGCACGGCCGTGCCGCGGCACAGCGAGCGCTGTGTGACGAAGTCGGTGGCCGGTTGAGCGTGCTCGCGGTCAATAACCATGTGATGACCGCGGCCAGCATCGGTGCTGCCAGGGGCGGCTGGTACGCCCGCTACCTGGAGAGCAAGACCGTCCAGCCCGAGCGCGGGGACTACTACCTGACCCCGGACGGCGAGCTGACACAGGCCCCCGGCCAGTGGCTCGCCGACACCGAGACCCTGCAAAGGTTGGGGATCCACGCCGGCGGGCCGGTGGACGGCGCGGACTTCATCGCGTTGATGGAGGGCCGCCATCCCGGCACCGGCCGGTGGCTTCGACCGGAGGGCGCCGGCGGCGGCCGAGGGGGCGGGATCGACGTGACGTTCAGCGCCCCGAAGTCCGTCTCGACGGTGTGGGCGCTCGGGGACCCGTGGCAGCGCAAGCAGATCGAGCAAGCACACGCCAAAGCTGTCGAGCAGACGATCCACCATCTGTGCGAGCAGGTGCCTGTCGTGCGTCGCCGCTACAGCGGCCAGGTCGTCGAAGAGCACGCCAAGGACGTGATCGCCACCGAGTACCGGCACACCACCGCCCGCGGCGTCTCCGGCGCCCAGGCCCCGGACCCGCAGCTGCACAGCCATGTCGTGATTACCGGCGCTGTCCGCGAGGATGACCGGATCGTGGCAGTCGCGTCGCGGCCGATCTTCCGTAGCGCACGGGAGCTGGGAGCGTTCTACCGCGCTGCGCTCGCCGAGGAGCTGGTGCGGGAGGGGTATGCGATCGAGCAGGGCACCGGCAAGGACGGCCGGTATTTCGAGATAGCCGGTGTCCCCAGGGAGCTGTGCGATGCGTTCTCCGGGCGCTCCCGTGAGGTAGCCCGGGCGGCGGAGCGCTTTCGCGCCCGCTACGGCCGCGCACCCGAGCGTGGCGAGCTGCGCAACCTCGCGCTCGAGAACCGCCGCGCGAAGACTCTGACCACACGCTCAGACCTACAACGAGTGTGGACACAGACCGGACACGATCACGGGTTCGGCCCGGATGAGGCCGTGCGACTGATCGGCGCGTCCGAGCGTCCCACGACCGGGCGTGGGATCGAGGATCGCGTCGCGGGGAAGCTGACCGAGCAACACGCCGTCTTTCAGGAGCGCGACCTGCGCGCGGTCGTGCTAGAGCAGGCCGCAGGCGAGCTGGCGCCAGATCAGGCGCTCGCCGTCGCGCGGGGAATGGTTCGCGACCGGCGGGTGCTGACCTTAGAGGGCGGGCGGATGACGACCCTGGCGGTGCGCGCCCAGGAGCAGGCGATCGAACGCCGCGCCGCCCAGCTCGCCCAGCCCGCAGGCCGGGACGTCGGCGACGTTGCGCGCGAACACGCCGCCCGCGAGGTCGCCGAGCGGATCGGCGGGCCACTCAGCCCCGAGCAGCACCACGCGCTCGAAGTCCTCACCGGCCCCGAGCGCGCCGCCGTGCTCGTGGGCCCCGCCGGCACCGGCAAGGGAGTGGTGATCGACGCCGCCGCACGCTCAGAGCAGCACGCTGGCCGCGAGACGATCGGCATCGCTGTCTCGGGCTCCACAGCCGAGCGTCTCGGCGCCGACAGCGCCGCACTCGCCGGGCACACACTTACCCTCGACTCGCTCGTCGCCCGCGCGAACACCGGCACCATCCATATGGGCCACGACAGCACGATCATCCTGGATGAGGCTGGGATGGCTGACCACAAGCGCCTCGACGCGCTCACCGAACTCGTGGAACGCTCAGGCGCGAAGCTGATCGCAGTCGGCGATGGCAAGCAGCTCCCCTCGATCGGCCCCGGCGGAATGTTCGACCGGCTCACCCTTCATGCACCCACCGCCGAACTCGCCGACATCCACCGCACCAAGGACCCCGCCGACCAGCGCGCATGGCAAGCGCTACGCGCCGGAGAACCCGAGCGCGCGATGGCTCACTACGCCTCCCGCGGCCAGCTACACCTCACAGACACCCGCGATCAAGCCGCAGAGCAAGCCGTACAAACATGGGCCACGCTCACCGAGGGACGCGACATCCGCGAGGTAGCGCTGATCGCCGACGCCTCCAACCAGGAGATCGACCGGCTCAACGCCCGCGCCCAACACCTCCGCGCACAACGAGGAGAACTCGGACACCACGAGATCCCATTACCCGGCGTCCACTACGACCTGCGCGAAGGCGACCGCATCGCGTTCACCGCGCAACACCGACCACATGGCCTGCCGCGAGTCGAGAACGGCACCCGCGGCCAGGTCAGCTCCATCCACGAGCAAGGCGTGACCGTCACGCTCGACGGGTCCCAGCGCCGGGTGCAGCTCGCCGGCGAAGACTTGCAGTCGCTGAGGCTGGCCTACGCGCAGCACGTCTACCGCCAGCAGGGGGCAACCGTCGAGCGCACCGTCGTGCTCACCGGCGGCTGGCAGACCAGCAAGGAGACCGCCTACGTCGAGGCAACCCGTGCGCGTCACGGCACCACCTGGTTCATCGCACGCGACGACCTCGGCGCCGAAGGACAGGACGCCGAACGGATCACAAGTTTGGCCCAGAAGATGACCAACAGCCGCGCGCACACCCCATCACTCGCGCACCCGGAACGCTTCGACCCCGGCTGGACACCGAGCCACAACCCTCTACGACTTCGCTCCGCCCTCTCGCCGACGCGCTGGCTGATCCGCACATCTAACCGCGATACCCCCGACCATCGTGTGAGCCGCGGGCGCTGAGCGAATCCTGGGACGAACCGGCGGGAACTTGGCACTTGCGTACTCTCGCTACGACCTGACTGCCAGGCATCGACCACAACCTTACGCGGTGGCAGCAGAGCCGGGTGAACCGTGTCGAATGGAAGCAACGCACACGCCGCTCCTTGACGACGCCTGGATCATTGACGGCCGCGCACTACACAGGCTTTCGCCAGTATGCGCTGCATTGATCGATTCGCGTCACGGCGGTGCCATCGCCAACCCGGCTCTTAAAGTCGTCTGTGGCGCGGCCCGCGCCCGGAACCCCTGCATAATCGTCGATTACAATATAACCGCCCGGCACCACGAGTTCATACAGATTGTCCAGAACCGTATAAGTCGAATCGTACCAGTCCCCATCGATGTGAAGAACGGCGATAGGGCCAATTGCGCCACGGGCGATCGGCAAGGTGTCCTCAAACCAGCCCTTGCGAACATGGAGGCTGTCCGGCGAGCCGAAGCGGGCCACCGCTTCTTCCAAGCGCTCCTGGCTACCCAAGCACTTGCCCTTAAAGAACTGGCACGCTTCCTCAACGTCGAAATTGACATCGTTGCTATCGCGTTGCGACGGGGCCGGCAAACCCTCAAATGAGTCAAACGCCCATATCGCACGTTTGGGTGCTCCGGCAGACAAGAGTGCTGTAGAACCACCGTTGTAAGTGCCACAGTCCACGAGAGCCCCAGCCAAGGTATCGCGGTCGGCGTGCCTCGCAAATCGGTAGAGCGCCCGACCGCGAATCGGGTAAAGCATCGTGAAATCCTCTGCAAATAGGACTCGATGGATCTGCGTGCCTTTTACATAGCTACGCAAGGACCGCAGGTCGCGTAGCCGAGGGATCGACTCCCATCCCACAAGAACTCGCTCGCGCGTCGCAGGGGAAGCCCATCGGAGATACCGATCGGTCCACGGTAGCGCCGGGGGCGGAAGCGGCCTTGTATCGCTTAGCACATTCATTTTCCCTGCTCGCACGTAGTTTAGCCTACAAGCCGGTCAGGACGCGGACACCAGCGGGGTTCGGGGCATTACGACCCCGAACCCCGCGTGAACGTCTGCTCCGGGGCTGGTATTGTCGTTGCGGGTTCCTTTAGTTGGCGACTCCTTCCGCCGACAAGATCAGTGGCCCCGTCCAGGATCCATTGGAACTATAGCGCTCCCAGGAAGCCAGCTTGTTGTTGTATCCCTCTGCCACAGCAAAGAGATTCCCTTTCGAATCGAACGCCTCGCTCGGCGCTGAGTAGGCGGTCTGTGCTCCCGACACGATTTCAGGGCCGTACCACGAGCCGTTCGATGCGTAGCGCTCCCACATATAGAAGCGATTTGCATATCCCTCCCCTGTGACCAACAGATTACCTTTTGAGTCAAACGCCTCGCTCGGCGCTGAGTAGGCAGTCTGTTCACCCGACACCGCTTCAGGGCCGTACCACGAGCCGTTCGATGCGTAGCGCTCCCACATGTAGAGCCGGTTGCCGTAACCCTCTGCCGTCACAAAGAGATTCCCGTGCGAGTCGAATGCCTCGCTTGGCGCGGAGTACATCGTCAACGGTCCTGAAACAACGCTCGAAGTAAGCCACGTGCCGCTTGCTTCTCGCACTGTGGCGTAGAGGGGGTTGCTCAGGCCCTCACTGGTGACATACAGATTGCCTTCGCTACCAAATACGGCGGCTGGCGCATCTTCCTTCTTTGGGAAGTATTCGTGATTGTCTTCCAAGACGCAGGCTTCTGCGCTATTTGACCACAAGCCCTGCACCCACGAGCCATTCGACAGTTGGTTGTCGCCCGAGGCGCAAATATCGGCAATCTCATAACCTTCGCTGTCTGTCCAGCCGGTTCCCGGATCAGGGTCCGTCGCACTCTCGGCATACTCATGGGATGCAACCATTGACGACACATTGTCTGCGTTGCCACTAGCATCGTAGCCGATGCATCCTTTGTAAAATGGTTCATTACCCATATACGCCACGAACGTGTAACTAGACCCGGATGAATCTATGCTGTGATACCCACAGAATCCCGTATCAAAGCCTGATTCATAGGTAGTGCCCGGAGCTGGCACCACGACGAACTGTGCGTTTGGTTCGCGGGCCCATTTCGCTTGAGCGATCGCATACGCAACCTCTTCTTCAATCTTCGTGTTGTTGAACGATGTTGGGGCGCTCACGCGCGTATCTATCAGCGTGCTCGCGACTCCCGCATCCTGCGTAACATAACCGAGGTCGTCGTAGTATTGACCGAGTATCCCTTGCCATGACGAGTTGCGCAGATGTCCGTATAGGCTGAGGAGTTGTTCCTTCAAGGCGACGCCTGTCGATCCGTTCCAATTGCTTCCATCCAGGATAAGAAAGACGCTCGGATCATGCTGGACCTTGCCACCTTTAAAGGAAACTGGCACAGACGGACAATATCCTGATTCGCAGCGACGACCTAGATCGTTATGGACTTTTTCAGATGTCGGTGTTGCCTGTGATTGACTGGTCGGCGCGCCAAAAGGCAGCGCCCCCACTGCGGGCATGAAATGGACTGACCTATTCCCGACCCACGAAGGCGTGGATGTACCAGGCGGCAGGCCATGGTTAGACGCAGCGAGCACCTGGCTAGGAAAGGTGAGCGCGGCCGCTCCTACGAGTGTCGCTAGTAGACACCTTACCGTTACTGGCCCATATCTGCGGGTTCTTATGCTTGGAGCCGACACAATCAATTCCTTTCTTTCGCATACACGTTGTTCAGGTGTGACGCGCGTGAGTGGGTGCGGCGGTCCTCACGCCGATGTCCGCGGGAATAGCCCTCGCTGCTATTGGATGCCAGAACAGGTCCGGCGCGCCGAACACCGTAGCAAGGCCGTATGAATGGAAGCAGACAGACCATCGATATGGAACCTACCACATGGCGCGAAGGGAGGTCTACCCGGAGTGTTGGGGTGTGCCCAACACCGCCAAGGACCCCCAAGTTGCGCTCGGCCGCGCGATCCGCCTGCGCCGCGAAGAGGTCGGTATCTCCCAGCAGGACCTCGGCCTAGAGCTTGGCTACGACCAGGGATGGGTTTCCCACATCGAGAACGGCCGCACCAACCCTGCCTACGGCACAGTCGATCGGCTCGCCCGCGCCCTGGCCTGGCCCATGTCCCGTCTCGTCACACTCGCCGAGTCCGTCGAGACCGAGGACCGTAAGCCCCTCGACCAACCACTGCGCGGTAAACACGGACGACGACTAGACAACTGACTCGCGCCGCAACAACAGGCCGCATGCGGAGCCCGCAACCGGCGACCTCCGGTCTGCAAGCCGGGACCACCTCGATTCTCCGCGGAACAGGGGCGAGCGTGGTACTCGCCTGCGGTACTCGCGCCCAAACCCGAGACCCCAACAAGTACCATCACCCAAAGAAAAAGCCCTGATTACCAGGGCTTTCCCTCGACGGGAGCGACGGGACTCGAACC
>Ga0302308_10004070_pt1 | contig 11543 bp, 10 predicted proteins | sample III_Palsa_E3_3_FD_200531 | JGI IMG/M metagenome (GOLD analysis project Ga0302308, IMG submission 200531) | Peat permafrost microbial communities from Stordalen Mire near Abisko, Sweden - III_Palsa_E3_3 | ecosystem: Environmental > Terrestrial > Soil > Palsa > Peat permafrost | place: Sweden... | reverse complement strand
GGCTCCCTCCGCTACCCGCCCGCGTTCGCCGACCTGTCCGGGGCCAACGCCGCCGCCGGCACCCCGGCCGGCAGCGGCCTGCCCGACCTGCGGATCGACGGCTACGTGGGGACGCGGCTGGCCGCCACCGTGCGGATGACGGCCGACACCAGCCGGGACCGGCTGTCGCTGGCCCTGGCCGACGCCGAGATCGCCGGCGACGGCTCGGACGCGACGGCGGTCACCATCCGCGTCACCGACGCCTACGGCAACCACCGGCCCGGCACCGCGGGCGACGTGACGCTCGCCCTCACCGGGCCGGCCACGCTGATCGCGGCCAACCCGTTCCCGCTGGCCGCCCTGGGCGGGGTGGGCGGCGGCTTCATCCGCTCCCGGGCGGGCGAGACCGGCCGGGTGACCCTCACCGCCACGCATGCGACGCTGGGGGAAGCCAGCGTCGGGCTGACAGTCACCTAGGGACCGTTCGGAAACATTTATTTGAATTTTTCTTTTATTCTCGAGAAAAATCAAAATCGTTATATCGAACGGACCGGTGTTCCACCCCGCACGCTCCGCCATCTGCCCACCTCACCTAAGCTTTCGCAGATGAGGGTCAGCTACAGCGAGCTGGGGGCCCGGGAATTCCGGGCGGCGATCGGCGAGCTTGTCGGCGTCTACGCCGCCGCGATGAATCCCCCCGAGCGGCTGATCGGCGGGCGCGAGGCGATCATGGACCGGCACGCGGCCAGCCCCGGCTTCCGCTGCCTGACCGCGGTTGACGACGGGGTGGTGGCCGGCTTCTGCTACGGGTTTCACGGCGAAAGCGGGCAGTGGTGGCACGACATGGTCGCCAGCGCGCTCGCGTCCCGATCCGGGGCCGGGTACGCCGGGCCCGGGCCGGAGAACCCGGAGGTGACGGCGTGGCTAGAGGACTCGTTCGAGATCGCCGAGCTGCACGTGCTGCCGCCTTACCAGGGCGCGGGCATCGGCCGCACGCTGCTGCTGTCGGTCACCGACGACCGCGACGAACGGACCGCGGTGCTGTCCACCGCCGACGCGCAGACCCGGGCCCGGCGGCTCTACCGGGGGGTCGGGTTCACCGACCTGCTGACCGGCTTCCGCTTCTCCGGCAGCGAGCCGCGCGGGCGTTATTGAGCGTGCAGAAGTGCAGGCCGGGCGCCCCCTCCGCGAGCAGCCGCTCGCACAGCGCGGAGGCGTAGCCGACGCCGATCTCGCGCGCCGCCGCCTGATCGCCCCGGTCGGTCGCGGCCCGGAGCTGGTCGAGCAGGCCGACCGGGACCTTGCACCCGCTGAACTCGACCATCCGGTCGAGGATGCGGGGACTGGTGGCGGGCATGATCCCGGGGATGATCGGCACCTCGCAGCCGAGGGCGCTCACCCGGTCGCGCATCCGCAGGTAGTCCTCGGGGTTGAAGAAGAGCTGGGTGATCGCGAATTCGGCCCCGGCCCGGCACTTCTCGACGAAGTAGCGGGCGTCGGCGTCGGCGTCGAGCGAGCGCGGGTGCAGCTCGGGGAACGCGGCCACCCCGACGCAGAAGTCGCCCGAGGCCTTGAGCAGCTCCACCAGCTGGACGGCGTGCGCGAGGCCGTCCGGGTGCATGACCCACTCCGCGTTCGGGTCGCCCGGCGGGTCGCCGCGCAGCGCCAGCATGTTGCGCACGCCCACGCCCGCGTAGGAGCCGATCACGTGCCGCAGCTCCTGCACCGAGTGATCGACCGCGGTGAGGTGCGCGACCGGGTCGAGCGAGGTCTGCTCGGCGATCGCGCCGGTGATCGCGACGGTCGTCTCCCGGGTCGAGCCGCCGGCCCCGTAGGTGACGGAGACGAACGTCGGCTTGAGCGACTCGAGCTGCCGGATCGCCTTCCAGAACTGCTGCTCGGCCTTCTCGCTCTTGGGCGGGCTGAACTCGAACGAGAACGACCGGCCGGTCTTGAGCACCTCGGCGATGCTCGGCGCGGCCCGGCGGTTGAGCCCGCGTGGCGCGTGCGTCGGCTGAGGCTGTCTCGGTCTCGGCGGCATGTGGGCAAGCATAACTCACGACTTGGTTTTCTGTGCTGCCACCACAAGGAGATTTCGGACAGGGGAGAGAGGCGGCCCGGTCTGGCGGGTCGCCTCTCTCTGCTGCCTGGCTGGGAGCCTGGAAGTGCTGGGAGCCTAGAACGCTAGGGCTTGGGCGCGGCGGTTGACCTCGGTCCCGCGGTGCGCGTTGAGCGCGTCGATGGGGGTGCCGGGGAGGGTCTCGTCGGCGGTGAAGAGCCAGCGCAGGGCCTCTTCGTCGGCGAAACCGCAGTCGAGCAGGACCGTGAGCGTCCCGCTCAGGCCCTTGACGATCTGGTCGTCGTGCAGGAAGGCAGCCGGGACGGCGCGGTCACCCCCCGGCCGGGTGAAGGCGAGCAGCTTGCGGTCGCGGAGCAGTTGCTTGACGCGACTGATGGGCAGGTCGAGCCGGGTGGCCACCTCGGGGAGTGACAGCCATTCGGCGACAAGTGCGTCAGCTGAGGGTTCTATCTGTGCCACGTGTCCAATGTCCCACATCAGGGCCGGTTTGAAACAACCGACATTCCACCACAATAGGGGATCTTTCCCCTGGTCAGCTCGAATTTATTTGGCCAGCCACGCGGTCGCGCGCTCCCGGAGCCAGTCCGCGGTGGCGGTCAGGCCGTCGGTCCGCACGCTGAACAGTACCTGCCGCCCGGCCCGCCGCCGACTGACCAGCGCGCACTCCTCGAGCACCGCCAGATGCTGGGCGACCGCCTGCCGGGAGACCGGCAGCCGGGCCGCCAGCGCCCCGGCGGAGACGCCCGGGGTGCTGGCGAGCAGCTCAAGCAGCTCTCGACGGCGCGGATCGGCCAGGGCGGCGAACACCCGGCCCGGATCGGTCACCTGCCTTACGCCGGGGGGTACGGGGGCCGGGGGTGATCGGGGGCGGGAGCCCCCGATGCCAGCGGGCTGTCCCCCCGCGGGACGGTACTGCCTTGCTCGGCCTTGATCCGGAGGCCTGCGAGCTCGTACTGCCAGCCGCCGGCGTTCCCCTTCCACTTGTCCTCCCGCAGCGCGTCCGGCAGGTCGAGCGACGCGAAGCCGCTCTCGACCACCGTCACCCCGACCTCGTCGCCGACCGGCCGCAGGTAGAACTCGACCAGGGTCGCGTTGCCGGGCACGGGGGCAGCGCCGCCGAACGCGCTCGCCCAGCGGAACGACGCGTAGCCCTGCGGCTCCAGCCGGATGACGTCGATCACGTAGGGCCTGCTGTCGCCGCCGTACTCGATTGACAGCCGTCCCGGGTTGCGGGCCGGCTCGGCCGTGCTGCCGGGCAGCCACCAGCCCGGCCGGGTGACAAGCTGCCATACCTTGTCCTGAGTGGACCGGATGGTGATCCGGTGTTCGATACGGTCTTCCATGACAACGCCCTCCCTCAACCGCGCAATGCCTGCGGAGTCTTGCATATCACCGCAATAGGTGCAACTTGACACTTGCAGATATATGCCCAGCGGGCACGCCGGGCATGAGCTGGCCGCCGGCCGGGCTGCAGCCTGGGTGTGGCCTGCGGCGTGACCTGCGCCGCGGCCGCGTTGTGGTCAAGATGAGACAAAGTGATGAATAGGGCGAAGCCCGTCGGCGGCGGGCCGTAAAATCGTCCGTGATGGAATCTGCGCCTGCGGACATGCTCACGGGGCGGATGCTCGACCGGCGCTACCACGTCCGCTCGCGCATCGCGCACGGCGGCATGGCCACCGTGTACCTCGCCACCGACACCCGGCTCGACCGGGAGGTGGCGCTTAAGGTCATGCACGCCGACCTGGCCCGCGACGCCGAGTTCGTGAGCCGGTTCATCGGCGAGGCGAAGGCAGTGGCGCAGCTGTCTCATCAGAACATCGTCGCGGTCTTCGACCAGGGGGCCGACGGCGAGCACCTCTTCCTGGCGATGGAGTACGTGCCCGGGCAGACACTGCGGGCGCTGATGCGCGAGCGCGGCTGGTTCACCTGGCAGGAGGCGCTGGGGATCCTGGACCCCATCCTCGCCGGGCTGGCGGCCGCGCATCAGGCCGGGATCGTGCACCGGGACGTCAAACCGGAGAACGTGCTGATCACCCCGGACGGCCGGGTCAAGGTGGTGGACTTCGGGCTCGCCCGGGCCTCGGCCGCCGTCGGCAACACGCGGGCCGGCCAGATCATCGGGTCGGTCGCCTACATCGCCCCCGAGCAGGTCACCGGGGGTGTCACCGACGCCAGGACCGACGTCTACTCGGCCGGCGTGCTGCTGTTCGAGATGCTCACCGGGCGGCAGCCGTACAGCGGGGAGACCCCCCTGGCGGTCGCCTACGCGCACGTCAACTCCGACGTTCCCGCGGTCGGGTCGGTCGTCGGCGGGGTCATCCCGGCGGTCGACCAGCTGGTCGGCGCGGCCACCAGCAGGGACCCGCAGTGGCGGCCCGCCAACGCGGACGTGTTCGGGCGGGCGGTGCGATCGCTGCGCGGCCTGTCCGGGCCGGGCGACTCGGTCAGCGGGGCGTGGACGGCGTCGAACGGCGCGGCCGCGCCTGGTGCGGCCGGGACGGCCGCGGGTACGGCGGCGGCCGGGACGGTCGGGTACGGCGGGGATGCGTTCGAGGGCGGGTTCGCCGGCGAGCGTGGCGGGCGTGGCGGGCACGGCGGCGGCTACCCCTACGGCGGGGCCGGAGCCGCCGGGGCGGGCACGCTGGAAGTGGCGGGCGGCTCGTCGACGACGATGTTCGAAGGCGGACGGCTGGGCGGTACGGGATACGGCGGCGGGGCCGGGTACGGGGCCGGGTACGGCGGGGGCGAGTACGCGGCCACGGGCCGGTACGACGCCGGCTCCTACCTCGGCGCAACCGCTGTGGGCGGCGGTTCTGACGAGCCCGGCGGGCGGGAGCCGTTCCTGCAGCGGTGGCTGTTCAGCAGGCGGCTCGCGTACCTGGCGGTCGCCGTGGTGGCCGTGATCGCGCTCGGCGGCGGCGGCTGGTGGCTGACGTCCGGCCGGTACACGACCGTGCCCTCGGTCGACCGGACCTCGGTCACGGCGGCCGAGCAGGAACTGCGGCAGGCCGGGTTCAATGTGAGCATCGGCACGAGGGAGATCGACAACGACGTCGCCAAGAACGACGTCATCAGCACGTCCCCCTCAAGCCGGGCCCTGCCCGGCGCGACGATCGTGCTGACCGTCTCGCTCGGCCCGCACATGATCAACGTGCCCACGGTGACCGGGAAGTCCCTGTCGCAGGCCGAGTCGGCGCTGCGCGCGGCCGGCCTGATGGTGGCGTCGACGACCAAGCCGGTCGGCGTCAACGGGACCGTGGTGCTGAACTCGGTCGCGGGTACCGTGCCGCCCGCCGGGACGTCGTGGCCGCAGAACCAGCCCGTCACCATCGAGGTGGTGGCCGGCCTGGCGCTGCCCAACCTGGTCGGCCAGGACATCAACTCGATCGAGCAGTGGGCGGGCAGCAACAACATCCACCTGCAGCCGACCAACGTGCAGAGCAACCAGCCGCAGGGCATCATCCTGTCCCAGTCGGCCGCCCCGGGAACGCCGGAGCCGCCCGGGTCGACGGTCAGCGTCAACGTCTCCGAGGGGCCGCCCGAGGTGCAGATACCCGGCAACCTGATTGGCGAGCGCTTCCAGCAGGTGCAGCAGCAGCTGACGCAGCTCGGCTTCAAGGTGGTCGGCCAGCAGCAGAGCGGCTTCGGCCAGAAGGTCACCAGCGTCAGCCCGTCGGGCCAGGCCCCGGCCGGCAGCACGATCACCGTGACCTACGGCGGATTCGGCGGGATCTTCTAACGCCCCCATGGGACTGATCGGGGCGCACGCGACCGTGACCGGCGGGCTCGCGACGGGCGGGCTGGCGTACGCGGCCGAGGTCGGGGCCGAGGTCATCCAGGTGTTCGTGTCCAATCCGCGCGGCTGGGCGGCCGGGCCGGGCGACGCCGGCCAGGACCGGCGGCTGCGCGACTCCGGCCTGCCCGTCTTCATCCACGCGCCGTACCTGATCAACCTGGGCTCGGGTGACCCGGCGGTGGCGTCGAAGTCGGCCTCCGCGGTCGCGCACGCTCTGCAGCGCGGCGGCGAGATCGGGGCGCGGGGCGTGGTGGTGCACGCCGGGTCGGCGGTGGGCTGGGCGGACCGGGAGCAGGCGCTGCGGCAGCTGGGCGAGATCGTGCTGCCGCTGCTCGACAAGCTCGGCGACGACGATCCCGACCTGCTGTTCGAGCCGATGGCCGGGCAGGGGCAGATGCTCTGCGCGCAGGCCGGCGACCTGGCACCGTACCTGGCGGCGGTCGAGCGGCACCCCAAGGCCGGGATCTGCCTGGACACCTGTCACATGTTCGCGGCCGGCCACGACCTGACCGCCCCCGGCGGGGTCGCGGCGATGCTCGGCGAGCTGGTGGCGGCGGCCGGACCGGGCCGGGTGGGGCTGGTGCACGCCAACGACTCGCTGCTCGGCTGCGGGTCCAAGCGGGACCGGCACGCGGCGCTCGGCGCGGGCGAGATCGGCACCGAGCCGTTCCGCGAGCTGCTGGCGGCGCTCGGCGATGTTCCCTTCGTCGTCGAAACTCCCGGCGGTAAGGCGGGTCACGCGCGTGACATCGCTACGCTGAAGGGATTGCGCGCGGCATAGACGCCGCCAGGCGCGTGGAGGGGCGGGTCGGATGGTTGTCGTGATGACCGCGGACGCGAGCGTCGCCGAGATCGACCACGTGGTCAGCGTGGTGCAGGAAGCAGGGGGCGAGGCGTTCGTCAGCCGGGGCGGGGCGGCGGCGATCATCGGGCTCTCCGGCGACGTCGAGCGCTTCGCCGCCACGCTGAACCTGGCCGGGCTGCCCGGCGTCGCCGACCTGGTGCGGACGTCCGCCCCGTACAAGCTGGTCAGCCGGGAGCATCGGCGCAGGCGCTCGGTCGTCCGGGTGGCGGGGGTGCCGATCGGGCCCGACACGCTGACCGTCATCGCCGGGCCGTGCGCGGTCGAGACGCCCGAGCAGACGCTGGCCGCCGCGAAGATGGCCCGCGCCGGGGGCGCGTCGCTGCTGCGCGGCGGCGCGTTCAAGCCGCGCTCGTCGCCGTACGCGTTCCAGGGGCTCGGCGAGGCCGGGCTGAAGATCCTGGCCGACGTCCGGGCCGAGGTCGGGCTGCCGATCGTGACCGAGGTGGTCGACGCGCGCGACGTCGACCTGGTCGCCTCCTACGCCGACATGCTCCAGGTGGGCACGCGCAACATGCAGAACTTCCCGCTGCTGCAGGCGGTCGGCGCGGCGGGCAAGCCGGTCATGCTCAAGCGCGGCATGTCCGCCACCATCGAGGAGTGGCTGATGGCGGCCGAGTACATCGCCCAGCGCGGCAACCTCGACATCGTGCTGTGCGAGCGCGGCATCCGCACGTTCGAGACGGCGACCAGGAACACGCTCGACATCTCGGCCGTGCCGGTCGCGCAGCGGCTTTCGCACCTGCCGGTGATCGTGGACCCGTCGCACTCCGGCGGCCGCCGGGACCTGGTGCTGCCGCTGTCGCGGGCGGCGATCGCGGTCGGCGCTGACGGCATCATCATTGACGTCCACCCGGACCCGGAGTCCGCGCTCTGCGACGGCCCGCAGGCGCTCATCGAATCGGACCTGCGGGAGCTCGCCAGCATCGCGACCCACCTGTCACCGCTGGTCGGCCGCACCCTGACCCCGGCCCCCGCGGCCTTGGCGCCGCACGCGTAGTGGCAACTCCCGCTCCCGCGCACACGAGGCGACCCTTCTTGCTGTATCTCCGTTTGCCTTGCCTTGCCTTGCCTTGCCTTGCCGGCCCGTCTCCGGCGGCATGTCGACTACGCCATCGACAGGTTTCGGCTCCTGTCGGCTACGCCATCGACAGCGCCTAGTGGTGTCTCTGGCGTAGGCGACAGGTCGCGCTACTCGGGGCGGTACTCCTGGGCGGTCAAGGCGAGCTGCTCGGCGAGCTCGGCCGCGTCGAGGCGGATCTCGATGCGGCGCAGGTCGTCGATCTTGGCCCTGGTCTCCACCCGGCGCGGGGTGAGCAGCGTGCAGCAGTCCTGGTCGGGGAGCTCGGAGATGGCGAGCGTGTCCAGGCGCCGCGCCTCGGCCATGATCTCGGTCTTGTCCCAGCCGAGCAGCGGGCGCAGGATCGGCAGCTTGACCGCGTCGTCGAGGGCGGTGATGTTGGTCAGCGTCTGGCTGGAGACCTGGCCGAGGGAGTCCCCGGTCACCAGCGCGCTCGCGTGCAGGCGGGCGGCGAGCGCCTCGGCGGTCTTCAGCATCAGCCGCCGCTGCGCCATCACCTGAAGGCGGCCGGCCCCGGTGGTCGCCAGCGCCTGCTGGGCCTTGCCGAATGGGACGACATAGAGGCGGGACTGACCCTGGAACCGGTCCAGGCCGCGGACCAGCGCATACGCCTTATAGATAGATTCCGGGCCGGTCAGCGGCATTCCCGAGAAGTGCAGGAACGTGCAGCGCAGGCCGCGGCGCATCATCCGGTAGGCAGCGACAGGCGAGTCGATCCCGCCGGACATCAGCACGACCGCCCGGCCGCTCATCCCGACCGGCAGCCCGCCCTGGCCCGGCTGGCCGCTGGTGAACACGAACACCTCGCGGGCGTCGACCTCGACGAAGATCTCCGTGTCCGGGTGCTTGAGGCTGACCTTCAGCTGGTGGGCGGCGTTCACCCGGTCGCCGATGAGGACGTTGAGCTGCTCGGAGGTGATGGGGAAGCGCTTGTCGCGGCGGCGCGCGCGGACCGCGAAGGTGCCGCTGGCCGGGCTGGTCAGGGCGATCGCGGCGGCGGTGGCCGCCTCCGGCGTCTTGTCCACCCGCAGCGCCCGGCAGACCCGGACGATGCCCGGCACGTCGGCGACCCGAGCCGCGACTCGGTCCATCGCCTCGGCGCGCTCCGCCGCGGTCATGCGCTCGGCCGCCTCGCCCTCGCCGTGCGCCACTCGGAGGACCAGCACCCCCTCGCGCACCGTGAGTTCCACGGGTACACCGGTGCTCCGCACCGCCGCGCGGACGTTTGCCTGCTGCATCCGCACGAACTGCTGGCGGTTCTTCCCCTTGAGGAAGATCTCGCCCAATTTGAGCAGCACGCACGGCTCGCCGACGGTTCGGTTGATTACTGGGGGGGCCGTCACCGGATCGGTCATGGACATCCCTCCAGTCTGCCAGCTCTCCGGCCCGGCCGGGTCAATCGCGGCGCTCTCGCGCAGCTCCAGCCGGGCGCGACCGGGAGCCCGCCCGGCGGTGGCGAGGCACCGGCGGCGACCGCCCTGCCCAGCAGCCCCGCCTTGCACGTTTAAGGACAAAGCACTCATTCTTGCTCTCTCGCGGGGAGCCGCATAGCGTGAGACGATATCTCCCCGCCCGCCGATTCCCGAGGGAGAAATTCCATGTTCGAGCGGTTCACCGAGCCCTCGCGGCGCGTCCTGGTCCTGGCCCAGGAAGAGGCCAGGATGCTTGACCACAACTACATCGGCAGCGAGCACATCCTGCTCGGGCTGATCCACGAGGGGGAAGGCGTCGCGGCCCGGGCCATCGTGTCGCTCGGGCTCACCCTGGAGATGGCCCGCGACCAGGTGAGGGACCTGATCGGCGCCGGCCAGCAGACCCCGACCGGGCACATCCCGTTCACCCCGCGGGCGAAAATGGTGCTCGAGCTGTCGCTGCGCGAGGCGCTGGCGCTGAAGAAGGAGTACATCGGCACCGAGCACATCCTGCTCGGCCTGGTCCGGGAGGGTCACGGGGTCGGCGTCCAGATCCTCATCACGGCCGCCCCGCTGCCCGCCGTCAGGGAGAAGGTGCTGCTGCTGGCCGCCGACGACGAGGGAAACCCGGCCGGCCCGGACGAGCAGCTGGCGACGGAGTGGCTGGCGGGCGGGCCGCAGGCAGGCAGCGTCGGCCTGCGGCTTCCGCCCCGGGCGGTCGTCAGCGTCCGAGCTCAGGTCGTCAGCGAGTTCCGGGAGACCCTGGCGTCGATCGGCGGGACGCTGGAGGCGCTCGAACGGCGGCTGACCGGGATCGAGCGCCAGCTCGGCATCACCGCGGAGGCCGCGCAGGAGGGGCCGGATGAGCCGGGCCGGGCAGCGGAGGATGCCGCTGCGGCCGGGCCGGAGGCAGCCGAGGCCCCGCCGGAGGCCCTTCAGCCGCCGGATCGAACCAGTGAAGCGCCAGAAGGCGAGACACCAGAGGAATCTGCGGAGTAAAGGGCCCCACGCAAAAGAAATTGCTGGTTCGGGGGGCGGCCACGTAACGTGGATCTTCCCAGCCGACGTAGAACGGACCCTGTCATGTCGTGGCGTGCGCCTGCCCGCCGGTACCCGGTGCTCGCCATCCGCGACTTCCGCATCCTGCTCATCGACCGGCTGCTCGCGCCGTTCTCCAACGGGTTCTCGATGGTCGGCGTCTCGTTCGCGGTGCTCAACCTCACCGGGTCGACCGCCGACCTGTCCTACGTGCTGGCCGCGCAGGTCGCCCCGATGCTGGTGTTCACCCTCGTCAGCGGCGTGTTCGCCGATCGGCTACGGCCGCAGTGGGTGATCATCGCCGGGAACATCGCCGTCATCGTCGGCGAGGGCACGTTCGGCCTGCTGGTGCTGACCGGCCATCCGGCTCTGTGGACGATGATCGGCCTGGAGGCGCTCAACGGGATCGGCGCGGCCATGTTCTACCCCGCCTCGCAGGCGCTGCTCCCCCAGATCGTGCCGGACGCGCTGCTCCAAGAGGGCAGCTCGATCAGCAGGCTGGCGATGAACTCCGGGCAGATGACCGGCGCGGCGTCGGCCGGGCTGGTAGTCGCGCTACTCGGCCCGGGGTGGGCGCTGACCTTGTGCGCGATCGGCATGACGGGCACGATCCCGCTGCTGCTGTCGCTCAAGGGCGGCCGGACCCTGCGGTTCGCCGCCGCCAAGGGCTCCGGGATGATCACCGAGCTGCGAGAGGGGTGGACCGAGTTCCGCAGCCATACCTGGCTGTGGGCCACCGTGATCCAGTACGCCCTGGTCATGATGGCCTTCAACGGCGCCTTCCTGGTGCTCGGCCCGGTGGTGGCCAGAACGCACCTCGGCGGTCCGGCCGCCTGGGGGGCGATCACCGCCGCCGACGCGCTCGGCCTGGTGGCCGGCGGCCTGGTGTCGCTCCGGTACACGCCGCGCAAGCCGATGCTGTTCGTGGTCGGGTCGGGCGCCGCGATCGCCCTCACCCCGCTCGCGCTCGCGCTGGTCCTGCCGCTGCCGGTGATCTGCCTGTGCGCGTTCGCGCTGGGCACCCTGATCGAGGTGATGATGGTCCAGTGGACGGTGCAGATGGCCACCCGCATCCCCTCGGACAAGCTGGCCCGGGTCTCCTCTTACGACGCGCTCGGGTCGATGTCGGCGATGCCTCTCGGCGCCCTCCTGGCCGGCCCGCTGGCGGCGGCGATCGGCGTCTCCGCCACGCAGTTCGCCGCGGCCGCGGTGATCGTGGTCGCGTCGGCGCTGACGCTGATCCCGCGCGAGATCTGGACCATCCGCGCCGACGACGCCGTCGGCAGCGGCATCAT
>Ga0302308_10004065_pt1 | contig 11549 bp, 11 predicted proteins | sample III_Palsa_E3_3_FD_200531 | JGI IMG/M metagenome (GOLD analysis project Ga0302308, IMG submission 200531) | Peat permafrost microbial communities from Stordalen Mire near Abisko, Sweden - III_Palsa_E3_3 | ecosystem: Environmental > Terrestrial > Soil > Palsa > Peat permafrost | place: Sweden... | reverse complement strand
ACCTTGAAGTATCAAATGCAAAGCTTGGTTTTCTGCGCATCAACATTCTGAACAGCGGACTACAGGACCCAAACCCCGTTCCTGGTCTCGATGGCATCCCAACGATTCGCAACTATAGGTTCAGCAATATTCATGTGACCGATGTTCCGGTGCTGGTGCAGGCGAACGAGATTCATGCTGACAAGCCACTGGACGGCTTCTCGCTGATCAACGTGACCGGTACGTGCGGCAAAGGAATTCTGCTTGCGAATATGAAGCACGTTGAACTGAAAGACATCAAGGTGACAGGCTTTAGCGGTCCGCTGCTGAGCACACACAATGTGACCGGCAAAGGCCTGGAGGGCGCTGTTCCGCTGACGGAGACAGCGAAGGTTCCCGATCCCATTCCAGTACCTGCTACGCCATTCGTATTGCACTAAATTCATCATCGAAACGAAGTCAGAGAAGAGGCGGAACGTTGCGACATTCAATCATCGTTTGTGCGCTGAGCATGATGCTCCTGCCGGGAGCGAGTTACGGCCAGACAAAACCGGAAATACCTTCGCGGCCCGATCCAAAGGAGATTCCTCTTCCTGTCATCCCCACGTCGATGAAGGCGATGCCTGGTGTGGATCAGCTACCTGACCATCCAGGCATGCCCGACGCTCTGATCATGAACAATGGCCACCGCGTGCAGACTGCGAAGCAGTGGCAGCAGAGGCGCGAAGAGTTGAAGCAGACGCTGGAGTACTACGCGGTGGGCCAGGCGCCGCCTCCGCCCGGCAATGTCAAAGGGAAGGAGATCAGCTCACAGCTTCTGGCCGATGGCAAAGTCAGATATCGCCTGGTTCATTTGACCTTTGGCCCTAACGAATCTCTCTCGATGGACATCGGCATCTTCACGCCGGCGAGTGGTGGTGCGGTCCCGGCAATCATTTCGCCCTCGGGTACTCCGCCTGGAGCTACGCCGCTGCCGCGTCTGCCTCAGGGCGTGAATCAGGGCAAGGGGCAGGATGTGCTGCTCGTAACTGGTCCGATGGAGCCGGGCGCAACGCGAGAGCTGCCACCCGGCGCACGAGAAGGGCAACCGGCAGCGACAAGGCGTGGGCCCTTTAGCCCGCGTACCGCCGAGGAGATCGCTTCGACCAATCCCGCCATCGCTCATGGATATGGATTCGTCACCTTCAACAATAACGATTGCGGCGAAGACACGACGCTGCGTCTGCGGATGGAAGCTGGGCGTTTCGCACGACGCGTTTCTATCCTGCATACCCGAACTACGATTGGGGACTTCTGCGGGCATGGGCGTGGGGCGTCTCCCGTATCGTCGATTATCTACAGACCGATCCGGCGATTGATAAAAACAAGCTGATCGTGACCGGCGTATCCCGCACGGGCAAATCGGCTCTGGTTGCTGGCGCGTTTGACGATCGCATTGCGATGACCGCTCCGGTGGCAAGCTCTGGCGGTGGTACACCGGCGTATCGTTTTAGCGGCGCTGGCCGCGGCGGCAAAGAGGGTCTGACGGAGATGGTCCAGAAATACCCGAACTGGTTCTCGCCTCATCTACACCAGTTCTGGGGCCAGCAGGATAAGCTGCCATTTGATGAGCACTGGTTTATCGCGCTCGTAGCGCCGCGACCCTTCATCTCGCTGGAAGGCACACACGATCAGAACGTCAATATCAACGGCGTTTATCAGTCTTTTGTGGCGGCAAAGCCTGTCTTCGCATTCCTGCATGCGGAGGGTCGCCTCGGCATCAGCTTCGCAGATCGGCCACACGGCATGGTGCAGGGAGACTGGGACGCTATGCTGGCCTTCGCGGATAAATTTCTCCTGAACAAATCAGTCGACCGCAGCTTCGACCAGTTTCCTCCTGAGCTCCTGAAGTAGTCATCACCGAATTAGGATCAGAAAATGAAGATGTCGCGTCGCAATGGAAAACATTCGCTTCCTGTGCTCAGCCTGCTGGTCATGCTGCTGGCAATCATCATGCAAACAGCGGGAGTTTGCGCTCAAAGCCCCGAGACACCAGCAGCAGCGACGCAGCACCCTGCGCTCTTTCTTGTTGGCGATTCGATTATGCATACCGGCACAGGGACAGGAGAGACCGGGCCGTGGGGATGGGGTGCAGAGATCATTCCGATGTTCGATGCGGCGAAGATTCACGTATATAACGAGGGCCTGGGCGGACGCAGCAGTCGCGGGTACATCCAGGAAGGCGCATGGGCAAAGATAATGGATCGCCTGCAGCCTGGAGACTGGGTCATCCTCCAGTTCGGACACAATGATGCAGCGAACTCGCAGAACTATCCTGATCGCACCACGCTGAAGGGAGATGGCGATGAGACGCAGGAGATCGAGTCACCTGTAACTCATCAGAAGGAGACCATCCACAGCTATGGGTGGTATCTGCGCCAGTATGTTTCGGATGCGAAGAGCAAAGGTGCGAGCGTCATCATCTGTTCTCCTCCGCCACGCAACCTGTGGCTGGAAGGCAAAGTTGTACGTGGGCTTGATGGATATGCGAGCTGGGCCGCAGATGCGGCGAAGGTGAGCGGCGCACGCTTTATCGACCTGAACACGATCACTGCCGACAAGTACGATGCACTAGGACAGGACGCGACAAAGCCATACTTCAATGATTTTCAGCACAGCAGAAAAGTAGGCGCACGGCTTAATGCGGAATCAGTTGCGACAGGTATCAGAGGGCTGAAGGATTGTGCCCTGAGCAAAGATTTGCTGTCATCCCATTGAGTCTTTCGCGCAGCAGATCGAAGCTTCCCCCATGCGCGGCGAGGACTTCATCCCGGCCAGCGGGGGTCCGACAGGGCGCGGTCCAGTCGGCATAGGAGAAATCGTCTTCGCCGGACGCCTGGATCACGCCGTCCAGCGAGATGCCATGATTTTGAGCTTTCTCATTGCGAGTCTCCGTGGCTAAATGATTTTATATTCGGCCGGATTTTCAGGAACGCTCGCACTTCGACAGGAACCCGGCAGGCGACGACGGCTTTGCGTCCCCACGCGAGCGCCTCGTCCATGTCAGCGGCTTCGAGTATCCAGAAGCCGCCCACGTGCTCCTTGGTCTCAAGGTACGGCCCGTCGGTGATGACCACCTCTCCACTAGGCGGCTTACGTAATGATTTCGCCTTGGTTGCCGATTCCAGGCCGCCAGCGAAGAACATGGCGCCGGCGGCATCCATCTCTTCGTTGAGCGCGCTGATATCGCGAATCATCGCTTCACCTTCCAGCGACGGGTCGTAGTTTTCGGGGTGTTGAATTGCAACCAGATATTGCGGCATATCTTCTCCTGTAATAGTCCTTCAGGCGGGGTTCTCTGCCCGGCCTTCACTATATCGTCGAACCGCGAGACCGGAATTCGACAAATTGTCCAGAAAATTTAGTTCTTATGTTTGAGTAGCGGTCTTGCACTCCTCACCTACCTGCAGCCGCGTAGTGGGACTTCTTCGGCGGAACCCACGCACAGATGACTTTCGAGTAGCCCGTCATCCTCCCAGAACTCCGAAAGTTCAAATTCCGCCCGCAGTGTTCGGTGGGCGACTCGGCGATTTGGCAACATTTGAGCAAGAGATCGACCCATGCCCAAAATGGATATTCACAGCGATTTTGCCTGTCGATTGGCATAAGCAGCCAGGAACATGTCAACCGCAGTTCCTATGTGCCTTTTCCTTTCCTTTGCGTTCGGGGGTTTACGGACCAGCATGTAAGCATGCGAGAGGAACTGCCCGAGGCAGAGACTGAAGAAGAGTTCGGCACCTTTTGCGGTATCCGAGAGCATAAGTGCACCTGAGTCGACCTGTGCCTTGAGGTACTCAGCTAATTGATTCTGTTCCCGTTCCGGACATAGCCGCCAGAACTTTCCAGCCAACTCAGGAAACTGCGGCGCCGCCGAGATGAGAGTGCGGTTGAGACGCTGCATCTCCGGCAACAGCATGAAGTCCAGGAGATTCGATCCGTATAACGCCAATACTTTTTCGATGGATTGCTTTTGAACAAGTACCCGAGAAAACTGCTGTAACAGGATATCTGTCTTCCGCGCGATCACCGCTTCGAAGAGCTCTTCTTTCGTAGAAAAGCGAGAATAGAGAGTCTCTTTTGAAGCGCCTGCAAGCTTCGCGATGGACGCTACGCTGGCGCGATCGAATCCTTCCTGCAAAAACAGTTCCGCAGCCGCACTGAGGATCTTGTCCAGGCGCGCTGCGGCCTGCTTTGCTGGTGGACGACCCGAGGTGGTTGACTTGCGACGGACAGGGACCGGTATATTAATTTTCTTTGACATGGGTCTGGGAGTTTGCCAATAGAGAGTTCCTGGAAGTATTGTAGTCAGAGTCGGTAAATCGAACCGAACAGTACGGTTTTATAGAGAGATTTCCTAAAATCAATTTCCCGGAGATAAAAATGATTAAACTCGACGACGCCCGCCGAATCATCGCCGCAGCGGAAAAGAAGGCTGCAGAGATCGGTCAACCTATGAACATCGCCGTCGCGGACGAAGGCGGCAATCTGGTCTCCCACGTTCGCATGGATGGGGCCTGGATAGGCAGCATCGACATCTCGATAAAGAAGGCTTACACGTCACGCGCTTTCGATATTGCAACAAAAGACCTCGCCACCCACTCGCAGTCAGGGGGACAGTTCTTCGGCATTCACGCTTCCAACAATGGAAAGGTCATGATCTTCGCCGGCGGCATCCCCCTCAGGAAAGACGGCAAGGTCGTCGGAGCGATTGGAGTCAGTGGCGGCGCGGGAGAACAGGACCATGCAGTCGCCGAAGCCGGAGTTGCAGCGTTCTAGGCTTCGTTACCTCAAACCTTCGGTCAATGTCGCTTCACCCACGAATTAATCGGTTGGGAACTTGACCTCATCGCAATACACGATTCACTCCTGCTCTCACAGCAGAAAGGAACTACCATGGCATCCAATCGCGGAGTTGTCTTTCTCGGCCCGAACCACGTCGAAGTGCAGTCCATCGATTATCCTAAGCTGGAGAATCCGGCCGGAAAGAAAATCAATCATGGCGTTATTCTCAAGGTGGTATCAACCAACATCTGTGGCTCCGATCAACACATGGTCCGTGGCCGCACGACCGCTCCGACCGGGATGGTCCTCGGCCATGAGATCACAGGAGAGGTCGTCGAGCTTGGATCCGACGTCGAATATATCAAGATGGGTGATCTCGTTACGGTCCCCTTCAATGTCGCCTGCGGGCGCTGCCGAACCTGCCGCGCCCAGGAGACCGGCGTCTGTTTGAACGTTAATCCTGGCCGCGCCGGAGGGGCCTACGGGTACGTCGACATGGGTGGGTGGGTCGGTGGTCAAGCTGAGTACGTGATGGTCCCCTACGCCGATTTCAACCTTATTCCTTTCCCGGACAAGGCGCAGGCTATGGAAAAGATCAAGGATCTCACCATGCTCACGGACATCCTTCCCACCGGCTTTCACGGGGCGGTTAATGCAGGTGTCGGCGTCGGTTCTGTCGTATATGTGGCCGGAGCTGGGCCCGTCGGCATGGCTGCAGCCGCGTCAGCCTATATTCTTGGCGCCGCAGTTGTCTTGATTGGTGATATGAACGCGGAACGGCTCGCTCATGCGAAATCCGTCGGATACGAGCCCATCGACCTCAGCAAGGACGCCTCGCTTGAAGACCAGATCGAACAAATCGTTGGAAAGCCGGAAGTTGATGCCGCTATCGATGCTGTTGGCTTCGAGGCAAAATCACATGGGCACAGCGGAGTCGAGGCCCCGGCGACCGTTCTCAATTCTTTGATGACCATTACCCGCGCTGCTGGCTCCATCGGCATCCCAGGCCTCTACGTCACCGAAGATCCAGGTGCCAGGGACAAGGCGGCACAGACTGGAAATCTGAGCATGCGCTTCGGGCTTGGCTGGGCGAAATCCCACCGATTCTACACAGGGCAGACCCCCGTGCTGAAGTATAACCGGCAATTAATGCAGGCGATCCTGCATGATCGCCTGCCCATCGCAAAGATCGTCAATGCGACCGTCATCAGCCTCGATGAGGCTCCGCAAGGCTACAAAGATTTCGATAAGGGCGCAGCAAAAAAGTTTGTGCTCGATCCACACGGTCTTCTAAAAAATGTTTCCTAGCACATAGTCCACCGCATCGATACGTCTGAATAGCTCGTCCTTCCGGACGGGCTATTCAGTTCTTTGGATCCAAACCAACGAACCTGCTTTGACCCTCCTCAACTGGCGAGAACAGGCCGAGTCACCCACCGTGGCCCCCTGTTCGATTTCTATGTTGCCCCTCTTGAGAAAGGGATGCGAGCGACGATGGCGCGTCTCACCTTGGCACGAAAGATTGCCAGCATCACTCTAATGATTTGAAACTACAGACCGACTTAGCCACGCACCTTTCTCAGACGCTATGTTTCTTTAGACTGTGTATAGATCAAGTGACGCAGGACCATGTCTTTGGCGAGGTAACTCAGCATACGGCACTCCAATTCGGTGTCCGCTCGGGTAAGCCGCTCATGTTGGCGCAGATGTTCCGCCCACGAATGCACCAGCATTATCTCCAGATAGCGGTCCGCAACTTCGGTGTCGCGAAATACTCCCCAGCTGTAGGCACCGTCCCGACGTCGTATCCGAGCATATTGATGGATCGCTTCCACGAATTCCGCGGTCCGTTCTGGAATGACAGAGTATTCGATCGTAACCAGCACGGGTCCCTGCTCAAAGGCATCCTCTCTGACAACAACAGGCATACGCCAGTGGTTCCAGGGACTCAGGTCCGTGGGCGCATCAGGAAGCTTTGCGAAAAGCACGAGCACGGTAGTCGCGATTGTTCCAATCCCGGCTGAGGCCAGAGCGATCCCGACGCCCTCTCTCTGGGCGACTGCGCCCCAGACCGCGCTCCCAAGAGCGAAACTTCCCTGAAAAACCAGAATGAAGACTGCAAGAACTCGCGCCCGTACCCACTCTGGCGCCAGGTTCTGTACCAGAGTGTTGATCAGAGAGACGAAAAGCACCCATGCCGCACCGCCAATCAGCATGACGGGAGCGAGTGTGCTCAACCGGTGAAAACCACTGATCATTGCAATCGCAGTCCCGAGGATCACTACTCCCGACGAGACAATAACCTCCGTCGACCATCTGGCGCAGGCCGGCTGCATGATCAAAGCACCGAAAACTGCGCCAACCCCAAAGAATCCGAGCAAGAGTCCATAGCCTGTTGCGCTCTTATTGACGTTGTGTGCAACCGTTGGCAGTAACGCAAAGAGCGCGCTTGAGAAAAATATGACTACGCCTGTCCGAACCACTACGGTGAGAATCGCGGGGGAGTAGCGGACATAGCGAATGGCGGCAACCGTCGCTCCTGTGAACGTCTCCGGTGGCGCGGTCAGCTTGCGAACAGGCCTTTTCCACTTCGCAACAACCAGAATGACCCCGAAAAACGCTATGAAGTTTGTCACGAATGCCGTGGCGACGCCGGCGGCGGCTATAACTACACCGGCAAGCGCAGGTCCAACAGCTCGGGCAAAGTTGAATTCGATCCCATTCAGTGCTGACGCTGACGCGAGGTCTTCCCTGGGTACCAATTCAGGTAGGATTGAGCGCCACGACGGCGTTTCAAATGCATCCCCCGCCGAGAGCGCGAACGTCAATACCAGCAGCAACCAGGGGGACATAAATCCGCCGATGGTCAGCACGCAGAGGAGGAGTGCCACGCCCGCCATCCATGCTTCGGTGGCGAGAATCAGTTTGCGGCGGTCGACGATATCTCCAGCAGAACCAGCGGGGAGTGATAGCAGAAAATAGGGCAGAGACGAAGCGGTTTGCGTGAGTGCAACGTAAATCGGCCCGGCATGGAGTGAGACCATCAACCACGCAGCGCCAACACCCTGCATGAACGCGCCGATATCGGAGACGACATTTGCGGCCAACAGATTGCGGAAGGTCGGCACGCGCAACGGTCGCCACAAACTCGACGCCCCCCGCGGGGCCGACCTCTTTGCAGCGGTATCTGTCAATTGGCTGCGCCCCCGTTCTTATTTGGTGGCCATCGGTCCTAACCAGTCTGGCGACTCCATCCTCAAGGTCTTGGCAGGCTGTCCTCTCGTTGTGGCCATTTCTGTGATTTCATCAATCCTATTCCCTGGGCAGGCCGCGGTCCTCCGGCTCTGAAGCGCGTACGAGGATAGGCCCTCGATTCGCGATAAACAAGTACTAAAATTACCGGATTTTAGGCACATCTGCAGTGGAATCGGGCAACAATGGGTTAGTAACGAGAAACGCTTTCTCATCAGTGATGATGATCAGTTCTGAGATGGATACGCGGAAATCATGAACAAGTCGGCAAGAGTACGGTCAGTTACCGATCCCAGGTACAGTGATCAAGCGGAAAACACCGTTGCGACATAGGCGGCAAGTGCTGTTTTAAACTCCTCAACCACGATTGCTTTCCGCGCAGGGTCGGCCTCGGCATACATCTGCATCATGCCCCGCACAATCTGCAGCATGACGCCGGCACGAAGCTGCGCGGACTCGATGGTGAGCGACGGAAGGCGGCGGCGCAGAGCATCGATGAGGGTCGCACGAAAAGCACGCTTCGCAGCAGCAGTGCGGCGCAAGCGAATGGGCGCAGCCTGAAGTTGCAGGTAACCTGGATTCGTTGCGATGAAGTTTAAGAAACTGTCCAGGAAGCATTCAGAGAACTCTTTCGCCGAGAGCCCCTTCACTTCGTCGAAGAGCGGCTTCCAGTGCTGCTCGATCTTTGCCGCGTAGATGTCCAGCAGCGCCATCGCGAGCGCCTTCTTATCCGGGAAGTAGCTGTAAAGCGCGCCGATAGATGACCCGGCACGATCGGCTATCGCCGTCATGGTTGCACCCTCAAAACCGAGTTCGGCGAACAGAGAGTCGCCCGCTTCCAGGAAAGCGGCGACCCGACGGGTAGAGCGATCCTGCTGCGGTGCGCGACGAGCAGCATTTGACAAATGCGAGGGCATCCTCATATTCTAAGCTGACAATTGCGAGGACATCCTCACATTGCAAAACATTGAGGCAATATGACCGAGACACTGATCCTTGATCCGAAAAAGACGGCGCTGGTTCTGATCGATCTGCAGAATGGCATCGTTAGCCGCGACACCAAACCATACCCCGCCAGCGAAGTGATCGAGCGATCGCGCAAGCTGGCTGATGCCTTTCGCGCGAAGAATGCGCCGGTGGTCTACGTCCGCGTGATAATGAGTGACTTTCTCTCGTTGCCCGCGGACGAAGTGATGAATTTGCCGAAGGATTTGCCGGCCCACCTAAGCGAGATCGCTGAGTCCACAGGCATGCAGAACGGCGACCTGCTCATCTCCAAGCGTCATTGGGGCGCATTTGCGGGGACTGAGCTGGAGCATGAGCTGCGCAGCCGTGGCGTTGAGACCGTGGTGCTGGCCGGCATCGCTACCAACCTCGGGGTGGAGAGCACGCTGCGTCAGGGCACCGGGTTGGGTTTCGCGTTCGTCACGGTGGAAGACGCCTGCAGCACGTTCTCGCCGGAGATGCAGGCATTCGCGTTCTCGGCGATCTTTCCGCGCCTCTCCAAAGTCCGCAAGACACAGCAGGTCCTCGAAGCCATTCTCTAACCGCCATATGAGCCCGGACAGGCTGCCGGCCGCATCTGAAAAGTAGCCTGTGTCGCTATGTTGGGCTCGTTGATGTCGCAGATCGGCGCGACGGTAGTGAACGTATGGCTCTCGAGCCTGGCCGTGGATCTGCATAGCTCGTTGGCGACGATTCAGTAGGTCACAAAACGGTTATCTTCTTGCGCTTAGCCAAAAGCTCGCGGTGCTGGGTGTGAACTTTCTGTTACAGAAATATGCAAAGCAAAGAAGGTTCGATCGGAAAGGCAGAGTAAGTCTTCAACAGCGCCCTATAAACTTCAGGCTGGACGATACTTCATCGCAGGTGGTGCGCCCCTCTGAATTAGTATGAGTATCAATACGGGAGCCAGGATTTGACTCTCGTTTTCCTGCTTCTGATCTGAATGCGCGGGATGAGGTATTTCATGAAGGCTCTGCTTCTATCGGCATACAACCATCTGGAAGTGACGGATCTGCCGAGTCCGATTCCCGGTCCGGATGAACTTCTTATCCAGGTATCGGCCTGTGGTATCTGCGGCAGCGACGTTCATGGATATGACGGCTCGACGGGGCGGCGGATTCCTCCCATTGTCATGGGGCACGAGGCCGCTGGAGTAGTAGCTGCTGTGGGCTCCGAGGTTGGAGACTTCGCGTCGGGGGATCGCGTGACCTTCGATTCGACGGTGTACTGCGGCAAATGCGAGTACTGCCTAAAGGGTGAGGTGAACCTTTGCAATCAGCGCCAGGTCATCGGCGTCTCGTGTGGGGAGTACCGGCGAGCAGGAGCATTCGCCGAGTTTCTGACCGTTCCTGCGCGGATCGCTTATCGATTGCCCGAGAGCTTCTCTTTCGCGGAGGCAGCGATGCTCGAAGCTGTGTCGGTGGCACTTCACGGCGTGGCAGTTACGGAGATGAAGGGCGGAGAGACGGTGCTGGTGATTGGAGCCGGCATGATTGGCTTACTGCTCTTGCAGGCCGCTCGTGCCGCGGGCTGTTCGCGTGTATTTGTGTCGGATGTAGACGCTACGCGGTTAGCCCTCGCGGAGAAGCTGGGGGCAGATGCCACTCTGCTGGCCTCCGGAGCTCCCTTGATCGAAGAGATACTTCGCAGAACCGACAACGCCGGTGTGGACGTGGTCCTCGAAGCTGTGGGTCGAGAGGAGACGATCGCGGCGGGCATCGACTGCACGCGCAAGGGAGGGACAGTCACACTGGTTGGCAACATCTCTCCGCAGATCATGTTGCCTCTGCAGAAGGTTGTTTCGCGCCAGATACGCCTGCAGGGATCCTGTGCCTCAGCGGGAGAGTATCCGCAGGCAATCGAGCTTATCTCCAACGGCAAAATCAAGGTCGATTCGCTGATCACCGCGGTCGCACCGCTCAGCGAAGGACCGTCGTGGTTCGAACGCTTGCATGCACGCGAGCCCAACCTGATGAAGATCGTGCTGGACCCCCAACTCAAATCCGCTTCTAAAGCTGGAGACCGGCAATGACGATGAACGCACTCTTTGACCTCACGGGGCAGGTCGCCCTGGTTACCGGCACCAGCAGAGGTCTGGGCCAGTACTTTGGGCGAGCTCTCGCCAGGGCCGGTGCCGATCTCATCGTGACCAGCCGCCGCAAGGACGATCTCCTTCCCTTTATCGTGGAGGTCGAGGCGCTCGGGCGACAAGCTATTCCACTCGAACTGGATGTGCGCGATCAACAGAGTATTCAAGCGATGGCCGAGGCTGCGGAAGCCAGCTTCGGCCGCATCGACATCCTCGTGAATAACGCAGGCTGCAATGTCCGGAAGCCGGCCTTCGATGTCACGTGGGAGGATTGGAATCTGATCCTCGATACGAACCTGCGCGGTAGCTTCTTCGTTGCGCAACAGATTGCCAGGCGAATGGCGACACGGGGGTATGGCCGGATCGTCAATATCGGCTCGGTGACCAGTGTCTTCGGCTATGC
>Ga0302308_10004063_pt1 | contig 11551 bp, 10 predicted proteins | sample III_Palsa_E3_3_FD_200531 | JGI IMG/M metagenome (GOLD analysis project Ga0302308, IMG submission 200531) | Peat permafrost microbial communities from Stordalen Mire near Abisko, Sweden - III_Palsa_E3_3 | ecosystem: Environmental > Terrestrial > Soil > Palsa > Peat permafrost | place: Sweden... | reverse complement strand
TCCTTCACTATAATCAAGTCCGGATCAAGGTATACCAGGTGCCCCGGGGACCCAGGCCGGAATGACCGTATCCATCCAGAGCTTTGCCGCCTGCAGCGAGAGTTTGCCCGCGCTGATGGATTTCGTTGCCCAGCGCAGCGGCGCCCTCGGCCTGCCGCGCGGCACCAGCCTGCGCCTGCAGCTGGTGGCGGAGGAGCTGTTCACCAACACCTTCCGCCATTGCCCGACCGCCGTAACGGCGCAGTCGGTGACGGTGCGGATCGAGCAGGTCGGGGAAGACATCGTACTGACTTATGAAGACGGCGCGGCGGCCTGCGACCCGCTCGCCCACCTCGATCACACGCGCCTGCAACTGCCCCTGGCGCAGCGGCCGGTCGGCGGGCTGGGAGTGGTATTGATCGATGCGTTTGCGGAACGCGTGCAGTATGAGCGGGTGCAGGAGCGCAACCGCGTGCGGGTGTGGCTGCGCGGCAATCCCCAGGAAAACCCCTGAGTCCTGCGGCAACGGCAGCCTCTTGCGCAAGCCTCTTTCAGCAGGCTTGGGCTGGGCTACACTGAAGGCCGCCAATGGAAGGCAGCCTCCCAAGGAAACACGCAATGACCAAGACCGCAGCCGGTAACGATGCGCACATCATCACTACTGCCCTATCCTCCAGTCAGCTTCTCTACGATCCGCTGCTGAACAAGGGCACCGCTTTCAGCGAAAGCGAGCGCGATGCCTTCGATCTGCATGGATTGCTGCCGCCGAGCGTGGTCAGCATCGAGGAACAGGTGGGGCGGCGCCTGCAGGCACTGCGCGAATTCTCCAACGACCTGGAGCGCTACGCCTTCCTGCGTGAATTGCAGGACAGCAACGAGACGCTGTACTACGCCCTGCTCACCGCCAATCTGGAGGAACTGCTGCCCATCGTCTACACGCCGGTGGTGGGCGAAGGTTGCCAGCAGTTCAGCCGCCTGTTCCGCAAGCCGCGCGGCCTGTTCCTGAGCCCGCCGCACAAGGACCGCATCGGGCAGATCCTGGCCAACAAGCGCTTCGACGGCACCGAGGTGATCGTCGTCACCGACGGCGAACGCATCCTCGGCCTGGGCGACCAGGGCGCCGGCGGCATGGGCATCCCCATCGGCAAGCTGGCCCTGTACACCGCCTGCGGCGGCATCGCGCCCGGCACCACCCTGCCGATCATTCTCGACGTCGGCACCGACAACCAGGAGTGCCTCGCCGATCCTCTGTATATCGGCTGGCGTCACGCCCGCGTCCGCGGCGCCGAATACGATGACTTCGTCGAGGCCTTCGTCGCTGCGGTGTGCGAGCGCTGGCCGCATGTGCTGCTGCAGTGGGAAGACTTCGCCAAGAGCAACGCCAGCCGCCTGCTGGAGCGCTACCGCGACCGACTCTGCACCTTCAACGACGATGTGCAGGGAACCGCCGCGGTGGCCACCGGCACCCTGCTGGCGGCGATCAATGTCACCGGGGTGCCGCTGAAGGAGCAGCGCATCGTCATCGTCGGCGCCGGCTCGGCCGGCTGCGGCATCGCCAACCTGCTGCTGCATGCGATGGTCGATGCGGGCCTGAGCGAGGCCGATGCGGCCAAGCGCTTCTACCTGATCGACATCAAGGGTTTGATGGTGGAGCCCCAGGAAAACGTGCTGCCGTTCCAGAAGCCTTTCCTGCAGCAGAGCGGCGCGGTAGCGGACTGGAAACTCAAGCAGGCCGGGCGCATCGACCTGATCGACGTGGTCAACAACGCCAAGCCAACCGCCATGATCGGGGTCTCCGGCCAGGCCGGCGCCTTCGGCGAAGACGTGGTGCGCGCCATGGCGCAGCACGCGCCGCGGCCGGTGATCTTTCCCCTGTCCAATCCCACCTCGCACAGCGAAGCCACGCCCACCGACCTGATAGCCTGGACCGAAGGGCGCGCGGTGATCGGCACCGGCAGCCCGTTCCCGCCGATCCAGCGCGACGGCCGCAGCTTCAAGGTGGACCAGACCAACAACGCCTACATCTTTCCCGGCGTCGGCCTCGGCGCCATCGCCGTGGGCGCGCGCCGCGTCACCGATACCATGTTCATGGCCGCGGCCAAGGCGCTGGCGGAAAGCTCGCCGGCGCGGCACGATCCCAAGGCCAATCTGCTGCCGCCGGTGACGGCGCTACGCGAGGTCGCGCTCGCCGTGGCACAGGCAGTGGCCCTGCAGGCGCACAAGGAAAAGCTGGGCAAGCGCATCGGCAAGAACAAGATCGAAGCGGCGATCCGCGCCAAAGTGTGGACGCCGCAATATCTGCCTTATCAACGTCTGCGTCGCAGATAGAAGCGACATGTGGGCGCCGGATCGATCTGCCATCAAATCTTGCCGGCGCTGACAAGCTTGCTGATCATGCTGGCCGGCTGGTATCAGCCGGGACTGTGCGAAAACGCGGCCTGAAGCTTGCGGTATTTTTTTCGGCCAATGGATGAAGCGAGCGATGTCGCGATTCATTGATACAGCCACCTGTCGAAGCGGGGTGCCCGGCTACGGCGGGAGATCTTGTCGCGGAGTCGAGGACACGCGGCGCTACCGGCTGCTGATCTGCGCTCTATAGCCTCACCAGGCCCAGCGCGACTGCCTTCACTGTGGCCTGGATCTTGTTGGTCGAGTTCAGCTTGCCGAGCACATTTTGAATATGGAATGTCACGGTGCGGTCGGACACCCCCAAAATGGCGGCGACCTCCTCGGCGGTTTTGCCATCAGCGGTCCAGCGGATGATCTCGGACTCGCGTGCCGTCAGCACTGCGCCTCCTTCCGGAACCATGTGCGGCGTGAGCATGGTGTACATGGATGCGTGGACCGCCTGGGTCAGCCAGACCAGCTTGCGCCTGTGCTTTTCGATTTCGGCGGCGCTTAGAGGTTCGGATTCACGCGACAGGGAGAGCAAACCGAAACTGCCTCCCGGCCCCCATGCCGGCTGCGCCATTCCGACATTCAGGCCAATGGCCCGCGCGTCATGCCAAAGCGCGGGGGCGGTTTTGAAGGTCTGGTCGTTCCAGATCACGAGCTTGCCGGTACTCATTCCCAGCGATACGGTGGGATCGACCTGAAGGTAGCCGCTACGCTGGTAATGGTGCATCCAGTCTTTGGGGTAATTGTCCAGAACCCGAATCTGCGGCTTCGATACCGGGATCGGCAGGCGCAGCCCATAGCTGCAGCAACTGAATCCCAGATACCTGGCTGCCTTGGACACGGGCGCAAACAGATCCTCCGCGCTACCGGCGCCGCTCAAGCTCTGCAGCAATTCCCTGATCCAAAGCATCCGGAGGTAGCCCATGATTTTTACTGTCAAAGTTACCAGTAATCATCTGCTTCACGGGCCGCTACATTGATCGATTGACGCAAATCGGGCTAACCAATGACTAAACTTCGTCACGACCGTGCCCCAGGAAAGTGCATCGTGCCGCAGCGCAGCAGCGTTGACGGCTACATCCGCCTGCACCAGCGCGACTTATCCATTGTTAAGCTCATTCACGTTTGTACCCTTCGTGACACCGCCTTGTTGAGCGCTGTAGCGCACGGTGCACTATCGGCGGGCCTCACCGAGTGGGTCGGCAGGCTTGATGGCTGCCCCGCCGAAATCTCCATCGGCTGGGATTGGTACCGCGACCGCCACAACCGGATACGGCTGGCGGGCTCGGACATTCGCAGCAACCTCATGCTGATCGGCATTTCGGGATCGGATTGGGGCATGCAGCGAACCGAGCATGCCCTGAGACGCTGGCTCCATCGCCACGACTGGGCGCAGGCGATCGCCAAGAGCGCGAACGAATTTCTCCATTAGCAAGCTGTAAAGGTTGACAGTTACGGCGACAGGCCGTCCGGCGCTTCAATGCCCACCACCCATACGGGGATGGTGACATGGCCGGCATTGTCGCGGTGGCATCGAGATCGGATCTCTCGCCTGTACACGAGGAGGAACTTGCGCGCTACAGGTACCGGATTTTCGTCGAACGTCTGGGCTGGGCCATTGCCGATGGCTACGGACCGGGCGAGTACGAACGCGACCAGTTCGACTCCGCGCAGACCATTTACATCATCCGGCGCAATCCAGCCGGCCAGATTTGCGGCTGCGCGCGCCTGCTGCCGACGGATGGCCCGTATCTGCTCAAAGAGGTATTTCCCGATCTGTTCACCGAAGGGGAACTACCAAACATGCCGCAGGTGTGGGAGCTGTCCCGCCTGGCGGCCACCCGGGCGGACGTCATTGACGAGAGCAAAGAAGATGTCCTGGACGGCGTGCGCGCGATGATGCGCGCCGTGGTCGACTTTGCGGCGTCACGCGACATCGAGCGCCTGGTCGGTGTCACCTATGTTGCGATGGAGCGGTTATTCCGCCGGCTGGGCATCCACGCACACCGGGCGGGCGTTCCCCGCCTGGTCGACGGCAAGCTGATCGTGGCCTGCTGGATCGAGATCGACGCCGCTACCAAACATGCCTTGGGGATCGAGAACTGAAGGAGGTCGTTGGTTGCAGGTGTATCAATGGAATTTATTTAATCAAAACCTTTGCCTTTGCCAATCATTCTGGAGAGCACGATGAAACTAAAATTTCTATCTGGCCTGTTGGTTTCCTCCGTCCTGTTGAGCAGCGGTCCAGCTTCCGCTCAGGAAAGTGCTACGACTACAGCCATCACGGACCCAGCCAAAATCTCGGACATCGCAAAGCCCGCCGCTACAGCCGACACCGGATCTTCCGCCAAGACCAAACATCACAAGAAGGAGGCTGCTGCCCCCGCCGTCATGAAGCCCCAAACCGATATCAAAAGTCATCTGCCTGGCAATAGATGAGCGGCAGCGAGCTCAAATTCATAGCGCAGACCAATACCTGATCGATGGAGGGGGAAGCCGTGAAAAAAGTGATCGTGGGCCTTATCTTGCCGATTTGTCTCCTGCTGGCTTCCTGCTCCAGCAGCAAGGCCGAACCAAAAATTGCGGCGACGGAAAAGCAGGTTTCGACCAAGGACGCGGATCCAGGCGTTGTGCTCATTTCGACGCGGCCTACCGACATTCCCGGCGGCGCGGCCAACGCGAGCCTGACCCAGGCCGCGCAGTTCGCCTGGAACCAGTTCATCGCGCTGAATTGGCCCGCCGTGCCACAGGACGGCACCAACCGTGAGAAACCGGACAGCGCACCATTCGGCACCACCGGACAGCCCCTGGTCTGGCAAACCTACCGTTCCAGGGACGAGTTGTACCCCTGGCAGACATACCTTCCACCCGGTGCGACGATGGATCCCAACACCGGCAACGTCAGCTTCAACTACGACGCAAAGCCGGTCTACCACTATCAAAACAAAATCCAGTCCTGCAATCAGAGCCCGCCCCCACTCGTCCCGCCCTGGGTCAACCTCGACGAGATTTCGCAGATTGGCCTGAACTTCATGTTCGACGGTAATCCACTCGGGCAACAGTACCCGGCGAGCGGCAATTCGGTGCCGAAGCTGATCCGCTTCCTGGCCAAGGGCAACCGGACTTATTCGAAGTACATCACCGACAAGAGCTACTACAACCACGGCGGCAATTATTTCCAGGATGTCACCAATTTCACCAACGCCGTCGCAGCCGGCAAACCGCCGGCAGGCGGGGTCAGTTTCGTCGAGTTCCCGAGCGACACCGTCATGGTGAAGTCCGCCTGGCGGCTGTTGACCACGGCCGAACTCGCCAGCGGCAGGTTCTACACCGCGCCGGTGCGCTTTTACGAGAAGAAGGCCGGCAATCTTTGCTACAACGACGAAGCCGGTTGGGGGATGGTGGCGCTGCATATCGTGCAGAGGTCGCCGAGCACGCTCCACTACTTCACGTTCGCAACGTTCGAGCAGGCCGACAACATCAAGAATGGGTTTGGCCAGCCGGTAGAGGGCGTCGCCGGCGAACTACCGAAGCCGCCGGTCGGCACTCCGACGATCCCGGACATAGCCCATACGGACTACCCGAACCCGGTTACGACTACCGCAAAAGGAGCTTTCTGCGACACGGACAACGACGCCCGCCTCGCCTACAAGAACATCGCACCCGGCTTGCCGCAGGCGGCCGATGGTCACGGCGGCATCTGCGTGTACAACCGCAGGTACCCCATTCCCCAGCAGATCATCGATGTCAACAAAGAGGCTCAGCAGAAAATCCAGACATACGAACAGGCCAACAATGTGAAGAATTCGCCCTGGCCTTATTACAAGCTCGTCAACGTGCAGTTCCAGCCGTTCAACGGCGCGGACATCAACGACAGCAATCCCAATCGGCTGTCCTCGACCTACCGGCAGGCCAACATCGTCGTCGAGACCAATTACACCCTCCAGAACTTCTCCGGCCGGCTGCTCAATGACGCCCTGCCTACTGACGGCCAGACTACCGACTTCACCAATCCCCCCGGCACCCCGTTCAAGAACGTGGTGGTCGCAAACGGCGCGGGGACGGCATTCGACCGCTACAACATGGGCGGCTGCATGGGTTGCCACGGCAACGCCCAGGTCAGCGGCACCGACTTCAGCTTCATGTTGAACGAAGGCCCGGAACTCGCGCCCGAGTCGCCGGACTTCTCCGACGCGGCGAAGGCCGCTCTGAGGAAGAAATACAAGTTCTGATCGGAACCAGGGAGAATCATCATGGCGACCTACAAGATCCATCCTGCTATCGGCATTGCCCGTGTCGGGGACAGCCCCGAATACTATCTGGCGCCGGAAACCGTGGGCGGCCTGCCCAGCATCTACTCCAGCGCGTCCACCAACATAGATGCGTTCCGCGACAAGGATGGCAAGCTGCTGAAGCAAGCCGTCCGCTTCAAGATCTTTCGCTACGACGAGCTGCATCCGCATGGAGTGGAAGTCACCGGAGGTCAGAATGGCGTCATTGGGATCAGCTGGACCGTTTCTGTGGCGAACAAGAAAGCAAGCTGGTTCCAGTTCGAGCAGCAAACGGGTTCCGCACAAGGCCCGTACCCTTCGGACTCGGCACCTGTGCCGACGGCGCCCTATGGGTTCGTCAACGACAAGGGCTATGACGCCAACAACAAAGCCAATCCCTACATACCGGGCAAGCCGGTGGGCAAGCCGACAGACCCTAACGCGCCGTCGAATCCACTGCGCTACAACGTTTCTTTAAACACGAGCGACGATCCTGCCACGATCAACGATGCCAATCGTCGCAAGCTGATTCTCGCCGCCTTCGGGGAAGTTTCTTCGCCGGAGGAGCGCAGCGATTTGACTCTTTCGCCTTCTGACTATCCCTTTCTATCAACCTTGAAGCCGAATCCGATCTCTCACCTGGGTAGTATCCTGGAGGATGACGATCTAAGTCTCATTTTCCTGCCGGGCGACGGCAACTCAGGGACGACCTCCACTGACGGCATCCGCATCACGCACTACGCCAACAACGAGGGCTGGTTCGACGACACTTGCGATGGTGTGGTCTCTGCATCAGTTTATTTCGCGGGCGGCGGGGAGAGCCCGGCCGGCACCGCCTGGGTCCTTGCGGCGCCACCGGCGTACGCGCCGCAGGTGCTGAACCAGGTCACGATGTACGACAACATGTACGACACCTTCGTACGCAAGATGTTCGCGAATCCGCAGCTATACGCCGGCAACGGCTTCGATCCCACCTACAAGCCCAGCTATCCCGACGAGATTCTGCCCATTCTGAGCCGCCCGGACATCTATCAGTACGTCTGCAACATTCCCGTGAGAGGCACGCAGCAGCACCGCCTGGTTCAGCCCACCGCGCCGGATCCGGCCTCCTTCAATCAGGACTTCTTCGGATACATCCGCCAGCGCGGCCTGAACGATTCGGGTGATGGCGCCAACGACGTCGGTGAGAACAAGTCCGGATTGATGCCATTCCTGGCCGGCGACAATCCGATCTCGAACCTTACCATCTCGAAGTACCTCGGGCTTACCGAAACCCAATACTTCTTTCTGTCCCAATACAGCAAGGGCATCTATACCAAAAACCGCTTACCCGCGCTGGGCCCGGGGCCCGAGCTCGACAAGGCGGCTTTGTCCAATTGCGTCGGCGGCGCTTTTTCGCCAGGCATCGAAATCACCTGGATCACCCGCAGCCCGACGATCTACCAACCGTTGCCGAGTCCCTTCGGGCCTTCCGACTTGTTCCGAATTAATGGCAATATTTCTTTGGTCCCGTCGCTCACCAAAGGAAGTTCCGGAGATTACAGCAACGATACTCTCGAGCCGGGTGACTTGACCAAATACATGGCTCAACCCTGGCAGGCGGATTTCAACGAGTGTTCGCTGCAGGACATCAGCAATGGTGCGGTGAACAAGTATGGCAAACCGCCCAACGAGACGTCGGGCGGGAACGTCACCAACTATTGGTGGTGGCCCGCGCAAAGGCCTTACGCCGTGTTTCCACAAGCCGAACCCACGCAGCAGGTGATGTGGACGCGCGACTTCGTCGACGACGGCACGGACGGCATCCTCCGATCGGACATCCAGATGGTGACCTGCTGGAAGTACCTGGGCTTCATCGTCGAGAGCAATCAGCCGGCGCCGGCGCCGCGCTACTGGGAAGTCTCGCGCCAGACCAACCAGATCAAAGCCTACAAGCCGCCGAAGCCCTGAAACGCCCGGCGTCATGTTGACCGAGTGCGATGTCGCAATCGTCGGCGGCGGCGTTGCCGGGTGCGCGACGGCCATCGCCCTGCGCAATCGCCGCCCTCTGAGCATCGCGCTGATCCACAAGGCCGAAACCCGCTTGTTTCCAGTCGGCGAAACGCTGCAGCCCCAGGCCCGGGAGCTGGCGGAGAAGCTCGGCATCCTGGAGGAGTTGCGGCGCACCCCGCACCTCCCATCCAACGGCGTGTGTTCGGCCTGGGGAGATTCGACGCTGGCATACAACGATTACCTGTTCAAGGCCTCCGGCAAGGGATGGCTGCTGGATCGCGCCGCTTTCGATCTCTCCCTGCTCGACAAGGCCCGCGGCGGCGGTGTCCATGTCGTCGATGCTGCGTATTCCCGCCTCGACAGCGGCGCCGATGGACGATGGCTGCTGTCGACGCGGAACGGCGCGGCGATCCGCTGCCGCTTCGTGGTCGATGCGACCGGCAGGCGCTCAGCCGTTGCGGCCGGCCTCGGCGTGCCGCGTATACGATTCGACGAGTTGCATGCTGTCTACGCCCTGTGGGACGGCCGGCCCGAGGTCTTCCCCCACCACACGCTGGTGGAGAGCGTGGAGAGCGGCTGGTGCTACGCGGCCGCGCTTCCCGGGGAACGTTTCGTCACGGCCTATTTCACCGACAAGGCGCAGATCAAGGCGAACCGGCTGGCGCAGCCGGACCGGCTGCTGCCGCTGCTGTCACGCGCGCCCAACGTCGGGCGCTTGTTGAGCGCATCCTCGAAGCTGGCGGGCACCCGGGTGGCCGTCGCCGATTCGAGCATGCTGGACTTCGCGGGCTCCGAAAGGGGCTGGCTTGCCGTGGGGGACGCCGCTTCAGCCTACGACCCGCTTTCCTCGCAGGGCATCGCCAAGGCGCTTGAAGGCAGCCTGGCCGCCGCGGACGCAATCGATTCCTGGCTGAGAAGCGGATCCGGCGCGGTTGAGGCTTACTGCCGCAATATCGAATCAGGCTTCGATCAGTATCTGGCCCAGCGCCATCACTACTACGGGCTCGAATCGCGCTGGAACAAGAATCCATTCTGGAAACAGCGCCAGGACTGGATCGGGATCCATCCCGATTGGGTTCTTCGAAGATCGGGACTTCGGAAAAACATTCCGAACCGGATCGTCAGCGCCGAAGTGCTCGAGCAGATTCTCGCAGCCTTCGGCGGCGAGGCAAGGCGCGCCCACGAAGCCGTCCGCCTGGTCCGCAATGCTCTGCAGAGGCGCTTCTCCGATCACCGCTTGATCCAGGCCATGCGCTACCTGGTCGAATCGGGACACCTTGCAGTTCAGGCTTCGGGCGACGGCGTCTTCAGTGTGTAGTGGCACAGATCGGCGGCCGCTCTGGCCGCTCATATTCGACCGGAAAAAGTGGTCAACATCACCGGAGTGCTCGCGGCGGGCACAGCTCGCCCTGCGCCGGCGACAATTAAAAAAGGGGCCCGCGGGCCCCTTTTTGATCAAACCGCTCAACTCACCAAATCGCTCACTTCATCGACTGGCGCGCGAAGAAGGTGGTGATGCGCTGGTAGGAGGACGGCAGCAACCGCACCATCAGGTCGACGACGTGCGCATCCGGTCCGATCAGCACACGGCGCTTGTTGCAGCGCACTGCCCTGAGAATGGTCGCGGCCGCGCTGTCCGCCGTGGTGATGAACAGCTTCTCGAACTTCTCGCTGCCGCGCTCATCGTCCAGGCCGATATCGCGGATCGATTTGGTCATGCGCGCCGCGCGGGCGATGTTGGTCTTGATGCCGCCCGGATGCACGCTGGTGGCGCTGACATTCGACTTGCCCAGGTCCAGCTCCTGCCGCAGCGCCTCGGTGAAGCCGCGCACCGCGAACTTGGTGGCGTTGTAGGCGCTCTGGCTGGGAATGCCCATCAGGCCGAACACACTGGAGGTGTTGATGATGTGGCCTTCACCGGAAGCCTTCAGGTGCGGCAGGAAGGCCTTGGTGCCATGCACCACGCCCCAGAAATTGATGCCGACGATCCACTCGAAGTCCTCATAGCTCATACCCTCGACAGTGGCGCCCAGGGCCACGCCGGCATTGTTGAAGATCAGATTGACCTTGCCGTGATCGCGCACCACCTCGTCGGCCCAGGCATAGACCGCGGCGCGGTCCGCCACGTCGACCTTCTTGCTGGTGACCTTGACGCCGGACTGCGCCGCCAGCTGCGCCGTTTCCGCCAGACCGGCCTCGTTCACGTCGCTCAGCGCCAGGTGGCATTTCTGCGCCGCCAAGCGCAGCGCCAGGGTGCGGCCCATGCCGGAACCGGCGCCGGTAATGGCGGCGACCTTGTTTTCGAATGACTTCACGATATTCTCCCTTTGATCTTATTTGGATTGCCTCTCCCTCTGGGAGAGGCCGGCGCTCCGCTTCGCCCACCAGCTTCGACCCCGCCGTACGTGCCGGCTTCTGCTCCGTCGCCTCGGCCACATAGTCGCGCAGATCGAAACGCTTCAGCTGGCGGCGGAAGCTAAAAGTGAAGCCCGGCCACAGGCTGGTGTTCTTGCCACTCGGATGCAGGTACCAGCTCTTGCAACCGCCCGCCGTCCACACGGCGTGGCTGAGCTGCTCCTGGATCCTGGTATTGAAGCGCGACTGCACCTCGGGCTTGACGTCGACGCTGCGCAGCTTGCCCGCGTCCATCTTGCGCAGGGCGTCCATCACATAGTTCACCTGCGACTCGATCATGTAGACCATCGAGTTGTGGCCCAGGCCGGTGTTCGGTCCCACGATCAGGAACAGGTTGGGGAAGCCGGCCACGTTGGTGCCCTTGTAGGCTTCCGGGCCATCCTTCCAGGCGTCGACGATGTCCTTGCCGCCGCGGCCAAACAGCACGCCCTTGGGCATCGGATCGGTGGCATGGAAGCCGGTGCCGTAGATGATGGCGTCGACTTCGCGCTCGGTGC
>Ga0302308_10004060_pt1 | contig 11555 bp, 10 predicted proteins | sample III_Palsa_E3_3_FD_200531 | JGI IMG/M metagenome (GOLD analysis project Ga0302308, IMG submission 200531) | Peat permafrost microbial communities from Stordalen Mire near Abisko, Sweden - III_Palsa_E3_3 | ecosystem: Environmental > Terrestrial > Soil > Palsa > Peat permafrost | place: Sweden... | reverse complement strand
GCGTGATCGCTTGAGGTTGAATAACACGAAAGCGTGAATCACGCGATCAAACCAAGAGCTAGAGCGTGATCGCGACACCGGCAGCGATGCAACCTCAAGCGATCACGCTCTAGTTCCGAGACAAGACCGAGATTTTTAGCGACGCGCCAAATTGACAAAAGTTTTTTGCTTCTTTTTTTCAAAAAAGAAGACTTCCTGTTTCTTCTATCGCTGCTGCAACACCACAGCCCCCACATACGGCAGGTTCAAAACCTGTCCGCTGTAGATTTGGGCGTCGTACCCTCCATTGGTATACTCCTGCTCGAACTCCACTTGGAACACCGGCCAAGAGGAATTGAATATCTCCTTGTATGCCGCGCCACTTGGCAGCCCCAGCCACGAGCTATCTTGTTGTTGGTTGGGCGTGCCAAAGGTGACCACGGTGAAAAGCTTCTTGCCCGCCCCGCAGGTATAAGCCACCGTCAGATTTCCCGTCGCTACCACCTGGCAATTCGCATCCCCGCGCAGGCCTTGGGACGGATCGTTGCGAAGCCCCATAAGTTGCCGGAACCATGCCAGGATCCGCGTTTGGTCCGTGGCGCCGCCGGCGGGGAACTCGCAGCTCTGCGGGTTGATGAATTCCTCGTTGTCAGGGAAGGAGAATGAGGCAGTCTCACCTATTTCCTGACCCATGAACAGCATCGGCGTTCCGTTCGAGAGCAAGGTCAGCGCGCCCATCGCCTTGGCCATTTGGTAGCCGAACCCGAACGGCGGACGCGCCGCAATCCGCTGATTGGCGGCGTTCTGGGCGCTTACCATGTCGTGCGATTCGCCGAACCTGACTGCCTGGAAAAACGGCCGGCCCCAGTAAGCCGGGTTGTCCATTTCGCTTTCCAGGCTCTGCGACTCGTCCCAGCCGGGGTGATACAAATCGTAGCACGCATCCTCAATGCGGTAGGATTCGTCGATGCCCCACTGCCCATCCGTTACCCCAAATGACGGATTAGATATGTCCCACGGCTGGGTGGCCGAATTCTCCGCCACGATATATGGCCAGTTCCGTCCCTCCGCGGTCGCTGCCTTTCTTAGGGAATCGCGGATGGTTCCGAGAAAACCCCAGCCACCCGAGGCCACCACTGTCTGGGTATCGTCCAGACGGAATCCGTCCAGATAGTAGGTGCGGAACAGATAGATCGTCGCTTGCCTGAAGTACTCGATCATCATCGGATTTCCACAGTCCATCCGGTCGCCGTCGTATTGTCCATTGCTGTACTCTGGCGCGATGACGACCAGCGAGGAGGTAAGCGAATGGTTGTAAACCAGGTCCAGCATCACACCGCGCCCGGCCGCATGCGCGGCATTTACAAACCGCGCCATGGCCGGCCCGCCGCCATAATAGCTGTCGATCGCGAAATAGAATGCCGGATCGTACCCCCAGGACTCCGCACTGCTGAACTCGGTCACCGGTAGCAGCTCGAAAATGGTTACCGGCAATGCCCGCAGGTAGCCGGTCCGGCCCAGGCGGCTCACAATGCTCAATTCATCCACCAGCAAGTCGAAGGGCTCTGGTATCGGTTCCCCGGCCTGAATATTCGTGAACCGCCGCACGTGCATTTCGTAAATGAGGAAATTGTCCCAGCCCATCGTCTGCCACGGCTCGGCGTGGGCCGTGTTATAAACCGCTTCGACATCCAGCAGCAGGGACCACGAAGTATTCGCATCGTTCGGATCCTCGCCCGCCGCCGTCACGAGCGAGCCTCCGTCAAATACGGCACGCGCACCGGGGTCGATCACCTCCGTGGTGTCGTTCAACAGGAAGCGATATTTCGTGTTGGGCGCGACCTGGACGGCAGGCACGGCACACCACCAGTAGAAATCGTCCTCCGTCAGACTCATCGGCACCTGCAGCCGGTCGAGGCCCCCCGCACCGTTCCCGATCGCCAGAATTAGCGTGGCGCAGACCGCATGGGGCGCATGCACGACGAAGTAAACCTGGTCGTTTAGAAAGGTGGCGCCATGGGGCATCTCGCGCGCCTGGAAAATGCCGGCGTTCGCGACCGGACACCCGAAGGCTGCCGCCATCAGCGCGGTCCGGCTCGGTGGCTCGCCAAATTGCGCCGGACCGCGCTCGCAGAGTCCGTAGATACCTTCCACAGCGTAAAGCGTTGTCGTAGCGGTGGTCACCGAATAGATCCGGCTGGTAACCAATTGATCGTACGGTACGGACTCAACCCCGTTCGCGGGGATCAGAGTGAAAGTTGTCGCGGTGTTGAGGTTGACGCCCAGTGTCGCGAGCCAGGTCCCATCCAGCTGCTGTACCGCCGGTACGGTTTGATCCGGAGGCGGCCCCCCTACAGTGACACTTACGCTAAGTCCCCCTGCAAAAACCGAGTTTATCGGCTTCGGGGTGATCGAAAGCTGCACCTGTTTCATTGAAACCCGCACCCATCCTTCGGAAACGGCCCACACCTAACAGTAGTATAACCAGCCTCGGTTTCACCAGCCGCCAAATTGGTTTTGTGCCGATTTTCGGGGTCCGGTCAGGCGGAGGAGTGGCGGGGGAACTGGCGTTAAGTAAGGGTTCTCAGAAGTCTGGCCTGTAGGATGATAAAGGAAATCAACATGTTAAGGCGAAGAAGGAAGCATCTTTTTTGAAAAAAAGAAGCAAAAAACTTTTGATGGATTAGACCGGAGTATCCCGACGATGGAGCAGGACACCCCCTTGGTGACAAAGTTTTTTTGCTTCTTTTTGTTCACAAAAAGAAGAATCCTTTCTTGCTTCAACCGATTGATTTCACACAAGTGAAGGCCGTTTAGCCCAAAAGCTTGGTATCACGGCGTTCTTTTCCGATATCATATAGGCATCGACGTTCTCCAAAACGAACAGCGCGGCGACCAGGAGGTAGGATGACCCAAATTTGGCGCGGATCAATTGGCGTAGCTGCGGTTCTGAGCCTCGCTGCATGCACCGGCCTCTCGCCACAACGAGACATTGGCGCGGTGGCAGGCCTTACACAGATACAGGACACGATCTCTAAGTTTGATCAAGGCGCACACTCGATTTCAACGTCCGAAACAGCATTTCTGAGGTCTGCTCAGACGGCTGATTGCAATTATCAGTTCTATACCGCAGCTTTCGTGTTCGCCAATGACCCTGATCGAATCCCCAAGATTTCCCTGACCCTGGAGACACCATGCACTCCGAACGTGATTACTCCGCACCAGTTGGAGGAGCGGCAGAAGTTGATGGAAGCCATTGTGCTTTACGCCGATCAAATTCAGGCGGTCGCATCGAGCGGATCGGATAAGGCACTCTCCGCGAACTCTAAATCGACCGCCGCGGAGCTGAATTCTTTGGCTAAAAGCCAGAACCTTATGACCGGTACTGGCAGCTCTATCGTCACGGATCTCGGGCAGGCCGTGGCAGGCCTTACCGCGATCGTCTTGGCTCCGCAACAGCTGTCCGATATCAAAACCGCGGCTGCATCCGAAGCCGAAAATCTTTCTATTGTGGTCAATTACCTCAAGCAGGAGAACACTGCGCTGGCCTCGGATATGGCTGGCAAAACTGGGGCCCTCGCCGATATCCTGGATACCACGCTTGCCAAGGAAAAAAGGGCCGGAGACCCGAACCTGCTGCTCGATGCCGTTTATGCACGCAGCATTCTTCAGAATGGCGATGCAGATCCAGTCAATACCACCAAACAACTCAATGTAACACTTGATAGCCTGGTTGCGGCAAATGAGGCTATCGCGAACGCCGGTACCGGAGGCATTGTCGCCGACGTCAACGCTCTGATCGCACAAGCTCAGGCCATCCAAAAAACGCAAGCAGCGCTGAACAAGTAACCAACCAGCGGAGAAATCACGTGCCAACCACGACGCAATTGGGCAATATCCAGAACGCACTTGCTCAGATCAAACTTGCCATACCTCCAGCCCAGGCCGCGGTCGGCGCCACGGCAGACCCGGATGCGAAATATCAGCTGACGCTCGCAGAAATTCAGTTGGTGAATACCCAAACGACGCTTACGCAAGCCCTGATCGCGGCCGACGATACCGTATTCGCCACGGATACCGAGAAACTGAAGGCGCAGGCGGAGGTGCTTAAGGAACAAGCTGCTAAATTCAAGAAGATCGTTGCCGACGTGGATACGGGTGTGCGAATTGCCGGTTATATCGCGGAAGCAGCTAAGTTTATTGCTGCGATTTGAGTGGGGGGCGCTTCACGCCCGATTCCGGTGAGGCGTTGTTTGGGGGCAGAACGGTTAGGTAGAGAAGCATCTTTTTTGAAAAAAAGAAGCAAAAAACTTTTGTTAATATGGATCGGAATACACATTCCTTAGACATGTGCATGTAAATGCTAAAATTGACAGGGCATTTTGCGCAATAGTGACGGTTTGGTCGTGGGCTGGTTGCTTCACACGTGCTCGCAATGACGGCGAAAATGAGGGGAAGAAGAGAGGTGGGTAGCGCAAGGGCTCACCCACCCTACGGACCGGTTGCAAGAGTCTGTCGTGATTTTCTCATCACCTTATAGAACAAAAGTTTTTTGCTTCTTTTTTTCAAAAAAGATGCTTCTTCCCTCCCCTTCCCTTCTCTGCCCCCGACCTTATCCTGACGGGCGCTTGAACAATAGTTGCACGAACTGCGCCAAATTGCGGCGCCATACTGGCCATTCGTGGCCGCCTGGGGTTTCCACGGCACTGAAGCGGATGTTTTTATGACCGAGCCATTGTTCCAACTGATGCGTCGGGTCGATTAGCGGGTCGTCGGTACCGCAGGATACCCAAAGCAATTTCAGGTTTCGCGTCAATTGCGGATGGTCGGCTGCGGGAAAGGCCTTGGCGAAATCCGGGTCGAGCATTGGCAGGCCGGCGCTGAAGCTGGCGACGTTGGCGTATATGTCGCTGTGCGCGATGCCGATCGAAAGCGCCTCGGCGCCGCCCATGGAGAGTCCGGCCAGCGCGCGCTGGTTGGGATTGTGGCTGATGCGGTAGTCGCGCGCTACACGGTGATCGATTTCGTTCAGTAGCAGACTGGCGAAGTTCCGTAGTTGCAGCGCCTGGGCGGAGGGATCGGTGTTCAGTGCGGCGATGTTGGCGATGCCATAGCTTCGCGGCATTACCATGATCATCGGCGTGGCTTGGCCCGTTGCGATCAGATTGTCGAGGATCAGATTGGCGCGGCCACTCGAAAGCCAGCCGGCGGCGCTGTCGCCCAGGCCGTGTAATAGGTACAACACCGGGTAAGGTGTTGCGCGAGTGGGGGCGTATCCCGGCGGGGTGTAGACGTAATAATCCTCGGGTGCGCCAAGGATTTGCGAATGGTAGACGTAGTGCGCGACGGCGCCGTGGGGTGCGTTTGTCTCTTCCCATACACGCGGGGGATGACCGGGAACCACGAATTGGCTTTGCAGGTTCGGGGGGCCGTAGATGATCGTCGGGTCGGGGGTGTTGGCGGGATCGGCGATCTGGGCGCCGCCTACTACGAAGTTATATGAATAGATGTCGGGCGCCAGTTTTGGCGTGGTGTAGATCCAGAGCCCGTCGCTGGTTTTTTGCATCGGCTCGGGTAGCAGGAAACCCAAACCGTCGATCAGGATGAAGGCTTGGTTCACCGCCGGCGCCCATAACCGTAGCGTCACCCGGCCATCCGGCGCGACCGTGGGGGATTGGAAGTCCGGCGCATTGCCGATGCCGTCGTCTTCGGGCGCGATCAGGGGGAAGTTGGGATGGGTGGTTTGCGCGATGGCGGCGGCGGGCGCCGACGCGAGCAGGAAGCCGATCAGGACCATTGCCTGGCGCCGTGTTCGACCGATGGTTCTTTGCATCATTCCCCGCCGCCGTGGCTCCTGGCTCACACTGCTAGCCCAGGCTGCAATCCCGCCGCACCTGCCCTGCGTACCTGGTCCAAACCTGAGTCTGGCCAAACAGCGAGATCCCCAGATAGCCGCGCAGGTCCAGTCTGCCGTCTGGCGACACCACCAGATCGGCACGATAATCCGCGCCTTGCGTGGGGTCCGTGATCTGGCCATGCCATCTGCCGTCGTCGCCCAGCTTGGCCGGGTGAATGAACTCCAACCCGCACTCGCTGAAGCCCATGTAGTTCTTCGGCGGCGGTTGATCGCGGAAGCCGACGAACCTGCCGCACACGCCGCCATTGTCGCAGGGCGCGATCTCGACCACGCCCGCGCCATCCTGCGTGAGCCAAAGCCCCGTCACATCTGGTGCGGCAGCGCCGATAAACACGAGCGCCGTCAATGCTATAGCAATCCGGATTATTTGTGCCAACGTCGCCAACCTTCCGCGCGCAGGGTGCACGCCGGGCAGGAACCACAGCCCTTGCCCCATGCGTGTACGTGGGTACGATCGCCGAGATAGCAACTGTGGGTCTCGTCCACGATCAGCTGCACCAGGTGGTCGCCGCCGAGCGTGTAGGCGAGCGCCCAGGTGGCGGCTTTGTCGAGCCACATCAATGGGGTCTCGATCGCGATCCGGTAGTCGAGCGCGAGTGAGAGGGTTGCGGCCATTGATTGGATGGTGTCGTTGCGGCAGTCCGGATAGCCGGAGTAGTCGGTCTCGCACATGCCGCCGATTAGGAGGTTGATCCCGCGGCGGTAGGCGATAGCGGCGGCGGCGGTGAGGAAGAACAGGTTGCGGCCGGGGACGAAGGTGTTGGGTAAGTTGTTGGCCTGCATGGTGATTGCGATGTCCTGCGTGAGCGCGGTCTCGCCCAGGCCGCCGAGGGTGGCGGTGAGATCGACGATGTGGTCCGTGCCCAGATGGCTGTGGTGGGGGGCGATCCGGTTCAGGATTATGGGGCGCTGTTGGAGCTCCACCGCGTGGCGCTGGCCGTAGCTGAACCCGATCGTCTCGACGTGATCGTAGCGATCGAGCGCCCACGCCAGGCAGGTGGTTGAGTCCTGCCCGCCTGAAAATAGCACCAATGCCCGCGTCTCCGTCATTCTTGCGCCAAACCTCCTGCGAGTCGCACCCGCAGCCTACAGCAGAGCACCCACTCGCTCTCGTTAATAACGCCCGTTCCCCTGGTCTTGGGGCCCTATTCTCCCTTAATAGGATCGCCATGCCCCAGGATTTTTCCGAGCACGAGATCGAACGCTACTCCCGCCATATCCTATTGCGGGAAGTCGGTGGCGTGGGTCAAGCCAGGCTCCGCGAGGCAAGCGTGCTGGTGGTCGGCGCCGGAGGGCTGGGAAGCCCGGTCGTGCTCTATCTCGCCGCGGCGGGAGTGGGGCGGATTGGAATCGTCGACGACGACATTGTGGAGCTGTCGAATTTGCAGCGGCAGATTGCGCATACCATGGACTCGCTGGGGGAAGCTAAGGTGGCTTCGGCGGCGCGGGCGGCGGCGGCGATCAATCCGGGGGTGGTGGTTGAAGCGCATCAGGTGCGGTTGAGCGCTGATAATGCGTTGGATTTGATTGGGCGTTATGATCTGGTGTGCGACGGGACGGATAATTTTGCTGCGCGTTTGCTGGTGTCCGATGCTTGCGTGATTGCGCGGAAGACGCTGGTTTCGGCGGCGGTTACCAGGTTCGATGGGCAGTTGGGGACTTTTCGGCCGCATGTTGGGGGGCCTTGTTATCGGTGCCTGGTGCCGGAGGCGCCGCCGCCGGGTATGGTGCCTAGTTGCTCCGAGGCGGGGGTGTTTGGCGCCGTGGTGGGCGTGATGGGGAGTATGCAGGCGGTCGAGGCGATTAAGGAAATTCTGGGGATTGGCACCAGCTTGGCGGGATCGTTGGTGGTTTACGATGCTCTGGCGTTGCGGTTCCGGACGATACGTTTGCCGGCGGATCCGAATTGTCCCTCTTGCGGCGCGGCGTCGCGCTGGCATGATCTTTCGCACCATGAGGTCGAGTCGGAGGCCGGGTTCTGTGCGCGCTAGGGTTCTGTTGCTGCTGACGCTCGCGGCTGCAGCGCCGGCGGCGGTGCCGTTGCAGCCGATCGTTACCGTGACCATGCCGAAGATTGGGGCGTCTACCGGATTGCCGTTGCCGCGGTTTGCGTCGTTGAAGACTAGCCCGGTGGATATGCGAGTGGGGCCCGGGTTTCGGTACCCGGTGACGTGGGTTTATCAGCAACGCAATCTGCCGGTGGAGATTATTCGGGAGTATGACGTTTGGCGGCAGATCCAGACGTCTGACGGGACGCAAGGCTGGGTGCAGGAACTGAAGCTTTCGGGCAAACGGGAGTTTTTGGTGACCGATGGGACGCGTGAGTTGCACTCGACGACCGAGGTGGATTCGCCGGTGGTGGCGCGGGTGGAGCCGGGAGTTATTGGACATATTACTTCGTGCGCGATCGGATCGGATTGGTGCGAAGTGTCGGTCGATGGCGTTGATGGATGGCTGCTGCGGTCGGAGTTTTTTGGGACGCTGCCGGGGGAAGTGCTGCCGTAGGAAGTCTTCTTTTTGGAAAAAAGAAGCAAAAACTTTTGTCAGTTAGTGGGCCAGCGCCAATTGAGGACCTCGGGCATGTCCTCGCCATGCTCGCTGATGTAGAGCTTGTGCTTTTCCATGCTGGTCCAGTAACGCGCCTTCGCATGACCGATCTGGTCGTGGAACCTGGGAATTCGCGTGACGGCGTCTAGAGCAAGCTGGAAACGATCTAGATTGTTCAGGACTACCATGTCGAAGGGAGTCGTGGTGGTGCCCTCCTCCTTGTAGCCGCGGACGTGAATGTTGCCGTGGTTGTGGCGGCGGTAGGTTAGCTTGTGGATGATGGCGGGGTAACCGTGGAAGGCGAATATTACCGGTTTGTCGGTGGTGAAAAGCTCGTCGAAATCTTGGTCTTCGAAACCATGGGGATGCTCGGATTGGGGCTGTAATACCATTAGATCTACTACGTTTACGACCCTGATCTTGATGTCTGGGACGTACTCGCGGAGCAAGGTTACGGCAGCTAAAGTTTCAAGCGTTGGCACGTCGCCGGAGCATGCCATTACTACGTCGGGATCACCGGCGTCGTTGCTTGCCCAATGCCAGATGCCGGCGCCGGCGGTGCAGTGCTTTACCGCCTGGTCGATGTCTAGCCATTGCCACTCGGGCTGTTTGCCCGCCACGATTAGATTAATGTAATTGCGACTGCGTAGGCAATGATCCATTACCGATAGTAGACAATTCGCGTCTGGTGGGAGATAGATGCGGACTACGTCGGCTTTCTTGTTTGCTACGTGGTCGATAAAGCCGGGGTCTTGGTGGGAGAAGCCGTTGTGATCCTGGCGCCATACATGCGAGGTTAGCAGGTAATTTAATGATGCGATCGGCTTGCGCCAGGGGATGCAGCGCGACGTTTTAAGCCACTTGGCGTGCTGGTTGAACATTGAGTCGATAATGTGAATGAAGGCTTCGTAGCAGGAGAATAGACCGTGGCGGCCGGTTAAGAGATAACCCTCAAGCCAGCCTTCGCACATGTGCTCGCTGAGGATTTCCATCACGCGGCCGTCGATGCTTAGATTTATGTCTACTTCCTGGACCTCGGCCATCCACTCCTTGCCGGAGACTTCGTAAACTGCTTCCAGGCGGTTGGACGCGGTTTCGTCGGGGCCGAAGAGGCGGAAATTCTGGCTGTGCAGGTTGCACTTCATTACGTCGCGTAGGAATGTTCCTACTACGCGGGTGGCCTCGGATTCTACGCTGCCGGGAGTCGGGACTGATACTGCGTAGTTGTGGAAATGGGGCATCGCTAAAGGTTTTAGTAGCTCGCCGCCGTTGGCGTGGGGGTTGGAGCCCATGCGGCAACGGCCGGTGGGGGCCAGGGCGGCTAGTTCCTCGCGGAATGTTCCGTGCGCGTCGAAAAGCTCGTGGGGGCGGTAGCTCTTCATCCATTCTTCTAGCTGGACGAGATGCTCGGGGTTCTTGAAATCGGCGATGGGGACTTGGTGGGCGCGCCAGGTGCCCTCGACGGGCTTGCCGTCGACGAATTTTGGGCCGGTCCAGCCCTTGGGAGTTTGGAAGACTATCATTGGCCAGCGTGGGCGCTCGTGCACGTTGTTGTTGCGGGCTTGGTTTTGGATTTCTTGGATGCGGGCGAGAATTTGATCCAGGGTGCCGGCTAGGGCTTGATGTACCAAGGCTGGGTCATCGCCTGCTACGAAATGAGGGTCGTAGCCGTAGCCTCGGAGAAGTTCGGTTAGCTCCTCGCGGCCGATGCGGGCTAACACCGTGGGGTTGGCGATCTTGAAGCCGTTTAAATGGAGGATTGGTAGGACGGCGCCATCGCGGGCGGGGTTCAGGAACTTGTTGGAATGCCAACTGGTGGCTAGCGCGCCGGTTTCTGCCTCGCCGTCGCCGATGACGCAGGCTACGATGAGGTCGGGATTGTCGAAGGCGGCGCCGTAGGCGTGGGCTAGGGAATAGCCTAGCTCGCCGCCTTCGTTGATTGAGCCTGGAGTTTCTGGGGAGACGTGGCTGGGGATGCCGTAGGGCCAGGAGAATTGGCGGAAAAGGCGTTGCAAACCGTTGCGGTTGCGCTCGATCGCGGGATAGTGCTCGGTGTAGGAGCCTTCCAGATAGCTGTGCGCTACCAGGCCGGGGCCGCCGTGGCCTGGGCCGATTACATAGATCATGTTCAGATCATTGTCTTTAATCAGGCGATTGAGATGCACATAGATAAAATTCAATCCGGTGGTGGTGCCCCAATGGCCTAGTAGACGGCGCTTTACGTGCTCTAGCGTGAGGGGGACTTCCAATAAGGGATTGTCCTGTAGATAGATCTGACCGACCGATAGATAATTTGCGGCACGCCAGTAGGCGTGCATTTTTTCTAGTAGCTCGGGGGATAAGGGGTCGGACATCGGGAAACTTCCATGACTTGAGGCCGGCGAAGGAGGAAGCATCTTTTTTGAAAAAAAGAAGCAAAAAACTCTTGCCTGTTGGAGCACACCGGCCAGGGGTGGGTGCTCCCCTAGGTGACAAAGTTTTTTTGCTTCTTCTTGTTCACAAAAAGAAGACTTCTTCCTGTATCTTAACCTATTGATGTTACTTGCTATCACATTGGACCGCCGGCTACCCTATCGGCCGGCACCTTCCTAGCGCGAGCTTCGGAAAGTACCTATATGCTTGCCCATGACGGAATACGACGTGATTATCCTGGGCGCCGGTGCCGCGGGGCTGATGTGTGCGATCAGTGCCGGGCGGCGGGGGCGACGTGTGCTGGTGCTCGATCATGCCGCCGAGGTGGGCGCTAAGATCTTGATTTCAGGCGGTGGACGCTGCAACTTCACCAATATTGGCACCGTGCCGGAACGGTTCTGTTCGGATAATCCGCATTTTTGCCGCTCGGCGCTGGGGCGCTACACGCCGCGGGATTTCGTGGCAATGGTGGAGCGGCACGGCATCGCATATCATGAAAAAACGCTTGGGCAGTTGTTTTGCGATGGCTCGGCGCGGGCGATCGTCGCCATGCTGCTTGCCGAGTGCGATGCCGCGGGCGTGATGGTGCGGACTGGGCATCGGGTGACCGATCTTAGCCGGGCGGACCGGTTCCGGGTCGAGACCGACCGGGGAGACTTTCACGCGAGCAGCCTGGTGTTGGCCACCGGTGGGTTGTCAA
>Ga0302308_10004058_pt1 | contig 11557 bp, 5 predicted proteins | sample III_Palsa_E3_3_FD_200531 | JGI IMG/M metagenome (GOLD analysis project Ga0302308, IMG submission 200531) | Peat permafrost microbial communities from Stordalen Mire near Abisko, Sweden - III_Palsa_E3_3 | ecosystem: Environmental > Terrestrial > Soil > Palsa > Peat permafrost | place: Sweden... | reverse complement strand
GAACTTCGTCATGGCCGAGGGCCGCTCGCTCTACATCAACTCCGTGACGCTGCACTTTCAGCGCCCACCGCAGAATCTCGATGCGATGGCGCGGCGCATCCTCGCAAATATCAACCCTAATCTCACCGTAATCGACGTGACCTCGCTGGACGATCAGATCGCGGATAACTTCAATCAGGAGCGGCTGATCGCCAGGCTGACAACACTCTTCGGGCTGCTGGCGCTGGTGCTCGCGTCGGTAGGTCTGTACGGCATCACGTCGTATCAGGTAGCACGCAGAACCAGCGAGATCGGCCTGCGCATGGCCCTCGGCGCAAACCGCTCCGATGTAGTGCGGATGGTGTTGCGTGGAGCAATCTCGCAGGCCGGCCTGGGCCTTGTCATCGGAATTCCTGTCGCAATCGCCGGAGCGCGCTACATGGCAGATCAGCTCTACGGCGTGCACTCGTATGATCCGCTGAGCCTCGCGATCGCCGTAGTGGTCCTGTCGGCATCCGCAACCGTTGCAGGATTCATCCCCGCACGACGCGCCGCGAACATTGAACCCATGGTGGCGCTGCGCACCGATTAGGCGTGGCCCCTATGGCCGCCCTCACTTCGAACTGTGCACAAAACCCGCAGCCTGATGTCGCACCCCGCTCGCCATCAGCTCCTCAATCCTCTCCACCGTCCTGATCCCACCTCTCGCCCCCACGGCCATGCAGTTCAGCGCAGCGGCGGCACACGCAAAGTCGAGCTGCCGATCCAGCGGCCATCCCTGCAGCAGCCCATAGATAAATCCTGCATGAAAGATATCCCCCGCCCCCGTCGTATCCACCACCGGAACATCGTAGGCAGTGGTGTAGTGCAACCGCTTCCCATCCCACGCGACAACGCCATCCGGCCCGAGCGTCGCCGCTGCCAGCAGACATCCATAGCGTTGCTGCATCAGAAGCAACGCCTTCTCCAGATCACTCTCACCCGTCAGCCGACCCGGAAAATCCCGGCTCACAATCACGTAGTCGACGCTCTCCAGCAGCTCCTCGACACCCGTATAAAGTTCATCCAGATCCGCAATCACCGGTATGCCCGCGGCACGAGCCCAGCGTGCGGCAGCGGTCGCCGCAGCCGTATCGTACCCATCCACATGCAGCGCCCGCGCATTCACAATCCACTCGCGATCCAGATCGCCAGGCTCGAGCACCAGCCCCTCCGCGCGTCGGCACAACACCGTCCGTTCGCCGTCGCTATCCACCAGAATCAGCGATTGCGGACTCGATCCTCCTGCCACCGTAATGATCTGCGTCTCTACGCCCGCGCTCGCGAAGGCTTTGCGATGCAGCGCCCCGGCATCGTCATCCCCCAGCTTTCCAACATAGCGTGTGCTCATCCCCCACTGCTGACACGCCACCACCGTCGTCGCGACCTGTCCCCCCGGCAGCACCGTCATATTCCTGTACTCCGTCTTCGAGCCGCGCGCAGGGAAATGCTCCAGCGGAATCACGGTGTCCGTGGCATTCAGCCCGACGCCGACCAGGTCGACCTTCGACAATTTCGTCATCTCTTAACTCTAAATGGAATCACAGCCTGCTTATCTTCTTCTCCACCACCGGCCGCCAGACCACCTGCGCCTCCGGCTCCATCGTCTTCGCCACATCCAGGGCCCGCCCGTACGCGGCCTTCGCCTCCGCACCGCGCCCTGCAGCAGCCAACGCATCCCCCAGCGCCACCAGCGGCTCGAACCCATCCGGCGCAATCGCAACCGCCTGCTGCGCCGCATCCACCGCGCTCGCAACATCCTTCGCCTTCAGCCGCGCACCCGACTCCTGCACAAAGCTCAGCGACGAAGCCAGCGGCACCGGAAACGTCCCCTCATACACCAACACCCCATCCTGAATCCGCGCCACCGGTTGAAGCCCAACAAATCCCTGCCAGGGATTCAGCACCTTCGACCCAAACTCAAACCCATACAAATCTGCCGCACTCAGGAACACCGGTCCGCTGATCGTCACCGGCACGGGGTGCTGCACACGCGAAACATACGAGTCATACACCGGCAGCGGCTTACACGGAATCCCATAATCCTTCGTCTCTAAAAACGGATCGGCAAAGTAAGCGAACCAGCACTCCTTAATTCCATGCTCATCCGTGTACCGTTTCACCGCCAGCAACTGCTGCGCCCAGTCCGTATTCGAATCCGTCAGGTACTTATACGTCTCCGTAGGCCCACCCCACAGCTCATTCGCATAAGCGATATAGTTCGGATACGCCCTCGCCGACGACACAATATGGCAAACCAACAACACGCCGATTGCATAACCCCAGCCGTGATTCCACCGCACGCCGGACGATCTCGCCGGCCTCACCAACGACCAGCAGCCACCTGCAGCAAACACAGTCAGAAACACGTACACCGGCAGAATATGTCTTGACCCGATGTTCAGACTCGACCCCATCGCCACCAGCAGATAAACCGCCGCAGGAATCAACAGAAACAGAATCTCCCGCCATCGTCGAAATCTTCCCATCGCCACAGCGCCGAAGGCGAGCATCACCATCGCCAGCCAGCCCACGGTCGATTTAATCAACAACACCATCGGGAAATAAAACCACACCCCATGCTCGTACACCTTGCCGAAGATGAAGCTCTGCATTCCATTCGCCATCGCCCGCACATCCGCCAGCCCATACAGATACGACTCCGGCAGAATATGAAACCGTGCGAGTAACAATATCCCCTTCGCTTCCACCGGCTTCAGTGGCAACACATACTGCGCGAGCGTTGGAGAGAGCCGCAACGCGCCAGGCCGGGCGTTGTAGCGAAACCCATAGAACGCCCACAGCACCGCAACCGCGATCACCCCAATCACCACCAGCGCTCCGGCCATCCGCGCCGCAACTCTCTCCCGCGCAGCATCGGCCCTGAATCGAAACACCACCTCACAACCAGCCAGTAAAACCAGCATCGGCAGCAACAACACCGCAGAGTGCTTACTCGACAGCGCCAGCCCCGCCGCCAGCCCCGTCACCGCCAGCCTCGCGAAGGATGGCACTTTGCAATACCGGTAGAACGCATACACCGACGCGAAGAAGAAACACGAAACCCCGACATCTGTAGTAACGAACGCTCCATGCGCCAGCACGTTCGGCTCGAACGTCAGCAGCACCAGCGCCACAAATCCCGCACCCACGCCAAACATCTCCCGCGCGGCCAGAAACACCAGCAGCCCCAGCAGAAGCGCCACAATCCCTGCCGCCAGCCTCACACGAAACGTCAGCGATTCGGCGCTGTACTCCGGCGCATTGCCGAACAGCATCGCCTTCCCGCTCATATACGCTTCGGTTTTGAAGTAGCGATGCTGCAGCTCCGGCACCTTCAGCGGCAGGCCCAGCAGCGGCACCGTCGCCAGCATCTTCATCAGCGGCGGGTGCTCGGGATTCAGCCCATAGTCATGCGTCTTCCACGACATATATCCGGCAAAGATATGGTCGCCTTCGTCCCACGTCAGCGACTCCTGATGCACCGTCAACGCAAGCTGCAACCCAAACACCAGTAGAAGAAGACAAACTCCGGCAATGACAGAAACACGTCGCGACTGAATTTTCATAAGCCGCTCCATCCTACTTCACTGCCTGCGCCCAAAACTACATCTCCGCCCACCGACGCAGCAGATTGTGATAAACCCCCGTCAGCTGCACCCCCGCCGCATTTCCCGGAACCTCTACCGCCAGCCGCTGAATCGCTGTATCCAGGTCGTAGAGCAACGTCCTGTCCCCGTCACTGCGAATCATGCTCTGCACCCAGAAGAACGACGCCACCCTCGCGCCCAGCGTCACCGGAGCAACCCTGTGCAGACTCGTCGCCGGATACAGCACCATATGCCCCGCCGGCAGCTTCACCGAGTGCACCCCATACGTATCCTCCACCGACAACTCGCCCCCGTCATACTCCTCCGGCCCCGACAAAAACAGCGTCGCCGAAACATCCGTCCTGATCCTCTGTCCCGTCACCGCGTTCGCGCGAATCGCCGTATCCACATGCGTGCCGAAGTGACCACCGCCCGTATACCGGTTGAACATCGGCGGAAACACCCGCAACGGCAACGCCGCCGACATAAACAGCGGCGACCGCGCCAACGCCGCCAGCACCATCTCGCCCAGCTTCACCGCCACCGGATGCCCCTCCGGCAGCTGCAGATTCTCCTTCACACTCTGCGCCTGATAGCCAGCCGTGACCTTACCATCCACCCACTCGGCAGCATCGAGCGCCGCCCTCGCCTGCTTCACCTCGGCTGCAGTCAGCACATCGGGAATCGTAATCAGCATATTCTTACCTCTTTCAGTTACAAATAAAACGTAAGTCGGCCGAAAGATTCTCCTGACCGACTTACTGCCATCCACCCACATCTCAGAACTTAAAGTTGATACCAATCAGTGCACTCGCACCGGCTCCTGGAATCAGGTGGCTCGGATGCGGCAGATCAATATAGAACCTGTCCAGCATGTTATAGACATTTGCCTGCAGCTCCAGCCGATCCGTCAAAGGCCGCCGCAGCATACCGTTGAAGACCCAGTAACCCGGCACCTGTTTCATCGCCACGCTCGTCACCACATACCCCGCTCCATTCGGATTCGGAGCATACCCCGTAGGAACAAACGGCACCGTCGAGCTGGCCGTTCTGCTCGCCACATAGTTCCCCCCGAACCCACCGTTCAGCCGCCACGGCAGCCGATGCGTCACAAACAGATTGAACGTCTGCTTCGGCACATTCGCCAGCGGATAACCCACTGCCGTCGGGAAGAACTTCGAGAAGATCACCGCACTGTCCAGATACGCATATCCCGCGACGACATCCATTCCCTGCGGCAACCTGCCGACCACGCTGAACTGCACACCCTTCACTACCTGATTTCCCGCCGCCACAATGTTGTTCGAGTTCGTCGGGTCAGTCTCATGCGCATTGTCCTTCTCAGTCCGAAACCACGCGCCCTCCGTCAGCAGCCGCTCATTCAGCCAGCTCCACTTCGCGCCCACCTCATAGGTTTCATTCTCTTCCGGCGCCAGCGATCCATTCGCCAGGCCAATGCTCAGACTTAGCGCCTCCGCCGAAGGATCGAAGCTCGTCCCCCAGTCGAAGTAAACGCTGCCACGGCTCGTGGGCTTATACACAAACGCCGCCCTGTACGTCGGCTGCTCATCGATGCGGCTGGTCCGCGGCACCGGCGCCGTCACCGTCCCACCCGCCGGCGGAGTCGGCTGATACAGGTTGTACCCCGTATCGAAGCGGTCCCAGCGTACGCCGCCGCTCAGCTCAAACAATCGGCTCAGTTTGATCGTGTCGACAAAGTACAGCCCAACGCTCTCCGCCTTCGTATGCGCGATCGACGAGACATACCCCGTGCCACCGAACACCTGCTGCTCATTCGGATTCACCAGCGTAGTCGTCGGCACCGTATTGGCGCCGCTGATCGTATAGCTGTATCGGATCGGGTTCGAGATCTCCTGGCCGCCCTCCACGCCAGCCACCAGCGCGTGCCGTATCCCAAAGGTGTTGAACCGCGCCGACACCTCCGTCTGATCCCACAGAATCCCTTCCACACTCTTCGTCTGAATCTGGTTACGGTTCACAATAATCGTGCTCGGATTGATCGCAATCGTATACGGACACGTCACCGCCGAATTCGACGCCAGCGTAGGCAGCGTCGCCACCACTCCACCCACCGGCACGCTCAGTGGAGCGTTCGAGCAGATCTGCGGCTCCGTAATCTGCGCCTGCCGCGGATAGTTCGCCGCTCTCGCAATCGTGCGCAGCGTCACATTCGGTGAAAACTCATGCTCAGCCTTAAGCGTAAGAATGTCGTCATTCGTCTTCAGATCGTTTTCATCCGCAAACCCAAAATAGCTATGCCGATTCACCCCCGGCGCCAGCTTATTCATAAGCCACGGCAACCCATAGTCAGGAGTATCGCTCTCCGTCAGGTGCACATAACTCAGCGTCGCCCGCGTCGGCGTATTCATCCCAATGGAGATCGAAGGCGCAATCCCAAACCGCCGAATCTCGGCACCGTCGCGCCCAGCCACGCCACCTTCCTGCGCCATGAAGTTCGCGCGAAACGCCGAGCCCCCCAGTGTATCCGCGATCGGCTCGTTGATATCCGCCGTAATCCTTCGCGTCAGGTCCGTTCCAAACTGAGCCTGTACCCGCACGAACTCATTCATCTGCGGAACCTTGCTCTCCTGGTTGATCACCCCGCCCGTCGCGCCGCGCCCAAACTGCACCCCCGCCGGCCCTTCCAGCGCATCGACCTGCTCATAGTTGAACGAGTCCCGGTAGTAACTCCCAAAGTCGCGAATCCCATCGAGAAAAATATCGTTCCGCGCTGTAAATCCGCGGATCGTCAGGTTGTCTCCCTGCGCTCCGGCCTCACCCGCCGCCAGGCTGATCCCCGGCACATTTCGCAGCGTATCCCGCAGCGTCGACACGCCCTGATCCTGCATCACAAACTGCGGCACCACGCTGATGCTCTGCGGCGTATCGATCAGCGGCTCCGTAAACTTCCCCATCGAAACTGCGTTCGCCGCCGCTGCCGCCACCGAAACCGTATCCTTCGACTGAACCCCCACCACCATCGTCGCGGCATCCTCCACGCGATAGTTCAACCCCGTCCCATCCAGCAGCAGCCGCAGCGCCTCATCCTCGCGGTACCACCCCGCCACCCCCGGCGAATCGAACCCCGCCAGCGTCCCCGCCGGCAGCCCAATCTTCACCGTCAACCCGGTAGCCTTCTCATAAGCCTTGATAGCGCCATCCAGCGGCCCCGCCACAATGTTGAACTTCTTCAGCGGCAGCGTCGCCTCCCCCGTGCCCGATGCCGACGGATCAGCCTTCTCCACCGCCGCCATCGCAGACTTTGTTCCCCCCATTGCCGTATAGGCCGCCAGCGTTCCCATCGCGATCCATCCGCGTGTTCCCCCAAACGCTGCCGGCCTCATCTTCTTCCTGCCCACTGTCCTCTTGCGCGTCATCTGCTTCATTTCGTTCTCCTCGGAATAAGTTCCATGCTCGGCAAAGAGCGGTCGCGTCCTCTGAACTTCAGAACAGCGCCAGCCCTCCGCAGTTCAACCCAGTGCAGCCCGGACGAGGCGAAAAACAGACATGCCTCGTCCCTGACCGCTAGCCCTCAAAGCCCTGACGATGGCCTGAGCCACCACAGAACTTCGAGCTTCCAACCAACTTGTCGTGGAGTTTTTAGCCGAATCCAGGCCGAAGTTGAACGGCCCGCAAGGCGAACCTATAATGCAGATAATCTGCAGTCACTCTGGCTGTAGCTTCCAGATCCCCGTGGTCTCTGCCAGGAGATAACCCACGAGGATCTGGCCTTTACTCACTCCAAACAAACTACTTCTTCGCTCGAACAACGACAGCTCCAATATACGACAGGATCAGTCGTATATCAAGACCATATACGACAATAACAGTCTTATATTATTGCGCCTGCCTCCAAGCGGAGAAAAAGTCTCACTAACAGCCCCGGAAGCACAACGCGGGGACTGAAATCTTCACTTGTCGAAAGTTTTGTAACTGGTTCAGAAGTTCAGCCGGAGCCAATTTCCGCATGGCTCAACGGCTAACAGCCAGCTCAATCCACAAATGCCGATCTTCCGGCATACTCCCTGGTAGCTTCGGACACACAGCCTGTTCCAAACACGCGCAGACCAGTTCGTAGTCCATCAGCAACGTCAGCTTTTAAAATCTGACGACACGATTGCATAGCTGACACAAAACGCCAAAGAGACGGCTGAGTGCCGTCTCTTTGGCGTTACTTGTTTGGGTAGAGTTAGAAGCTGAACTTGCCAAATACCTGAACCACGCGCCCACCTATGCCAGCGCCCTGGAATGAACCGTAAGGGCTGGTTGGAGGAGCGGCGATCGAGGAGATGGTACCGAGACCACCTCCCGCGATATTGGCGCCAGGAAGAGCGAAGTTCGGATGGTTGAATACGTTGAATGCGGTCGCACCAATCTGAAGGTTCAGCGCTTCGCGGCGATACAGCCTCTTGGACAGGCTGAGGTCCGTATCGGCATAGTGTGGCCCGAAGAACTGATTGCGGGCTACGTTGCCGAAGTCCGTTTGTGAGCCAGATGCCACAAAACTGGAAGCCGAGATACACGGATTTACTGCAGCCGAAGCGCCGCAGTGCCTGTTGATGTTAGGGGTGACGAAGTCCACCAGAGCAACACCCGTTGAAGAGCTGCCCAGATTTGTGGGAACCGCACTGCCGTTGTACACGGAGAAGGGTTGGCCGCCGCGGTAAAAGCTCTTGCCGGCAAAGATCCATCCGCCCAGAACCTGATTTTCAACCATCTTCTGGAAGTGGAAGGGCATGTCATAGACGAAGTCGAGCGTCAGACTATTCCGGATGTCGTAGTCCGAGAGTCCGTAGTTCAGGCTTCGCAGATTGAGCGGGTTGATCTGGTACCTTGTCCCGGAGAAGTAGGAGTTCGTGTTGTAGTACTCACCCGTACCCCCGTTGGAGACATCGTCCAGTGACTTGCTGAAGGTATAGGTTGCATCGACGGTGAGTCCCTTGCTGTCGATATGCTTATAGGTGACGGAAGCACCGTTATAGTTGGAGTGACCTGCGTTGTAGTAGCGAAGTGCCGCCGCGAAGTTTGGATCGGGCTGCGATGTGGGCAGACCACCAAACCCGGTAGGCGAAGCCGCATTGACGCCATTGTTCGTGACGATTTCATCGTAACCGGTGTTTCCAGCGTAAGCCAGAATAACGGCATCCGATTTCGTGAACTGATGCTGCACCTGCAGGCTGAACTCAAGATAGGTTGGGTTCTTGAATTCGGGCGGCGCCAACGCAAGGTTAGGAGTCGCGAAGGAAGGAACCGCAGTCGTCAGAGAGCTGGAGCTTGCCCCATGGGCGAACCCGGCCGTAACCGCATTGAAGGACTGCAGCGAGCTGTTTGCAGCGCTTCCATTGAGAGTTGCCGGACCGACGTTGCCAGCTAAGATGGTGGAACCATAGACAGTTGGCAGGTTGTCGACGAAGCTGTCGAGGAAACCGGCAGGATAGAGGTCGGTGAACATACCGAAGCCTCCGCGGATCACCGTGCGGCCATCTCCCGTCAGGTCGTAGTTGAAACCGAACCGGCCCTGCGGATTGATCTTCGGCACGCTGGCAAATGGATGAGATTGATCGGCGTTCAGGAGTTTGTTATAAGGCGTCGACGTGCTGACGTTACTTTGAGGAAAGCCGCCGTTGTAAAGGGTGAAGCAGTCGTTATTGCACAGCGGATTGCCTGTCCGGTCAAAGCGTATCCCGAGGGTCAGCTTCAGACGAGGTGCAGCCTGCCATTCGTCCTGCGCATAGACTCCGATGTTGTACAGAGCGAGGTGCGCAGTCTTCGTAGTTGTGAGCTGTTGATTGAAGTAAGAGGTTCCAACGGTGGAAGGGATTGTCCCCAAAGTACCGCTGGCGAAGTCGCCCATATAAAGTTCATAGGCCCCAGCGATATTTTGCTGAGAATCGTAGTCGGAGATGTCGTTACGCCGGAAGTTATAGCCGAACCGGAGCGTGTGGTTGCCCTTGAGTATCGAGAGATCGTCGATGAACTGGTACTGGGTCACATTACGGCCATTGATGTAGTCGTTCGTCATGCCGAGAGTGAGTGTTCCGGCACTGGCTGCCGATCCGTTGGAACCGCCATCCGGCATTCCTGCGAAGTATGTCGGGAAGGCAGCAAGCGTCGCCGTAAGATCTGCAGGACCAAAGTAAGCCGTATACCAGTTGGAAGCGAAGATGAACTGGTTGGTGATGTGCGGGCTGACGATGTAGGTGTCGTTGAGCTGTCCTTCGTAGGAAGGCTGGCTGCTGATCGTATTGAAAAGCGGGCTGATGTAGTTGGTGTAGGTCGGCTGAGTACCGCGATCCATCTTGTAGCGTCCGAAGATCGTGTTCTTGTCGCTGATGTGCCAATCGACGCGACCCGTCAGGAGCCATTCTTTGTTGATATTCGAGGACTGTCCCAGTACCGCTTGTGTGCAGGAAGAAGTCGTACCGAAGGTACCGCCGTGGCCATCGGGAAGGCCGAGCCCCTGGGGACCCAGCAGGGTTTCGGATCCGCAACCCATCGTACCGGTAGAGTCCTGAAGCAGACCGCTGCCATTTACGACCGGGATTGCGCGCGCGAAGTTAGGAGATGCGTTGTAAAGTCCGAAGGCCTGCTGATAGAACGGCACATTAGCCGCAGGGATATTGGCCAGCACAGCCTGCTGAAAAGCCTGAGTCGGAAAAGCCGCATAGCCGGAAGCAGGCAGTGAGTAGCGCAGTCCTTCATAGTCGGCGAAGAAGAAGAGCTTGTCCTTGATGATGGGACCGCCGCCATTTGCGGCCCACTGATTGGACACAGCGTGCGGGCGAGCCCCGCCTCCCTGCTTGATGAACCAATCGTTCGCATTGAGAACGGTGCCGTTATAGAAGTAGTTCGCTTCTCCGTGAAACTTATTGCCACCCGACTTGGTCGTCCAGTTGATGATGACGCCTGCGGCACGTCCATACTGGACGCCGTAGCCATTTTGCACAACCGCGGCCTCGGAGATCTCACCCTGGCCCAGCGTGAGGTTACTGGAGCCCGAGTTATTGAGGTTCAGGAATGGGTCTTCGTCGTCATATCCATTAAGCACGAAGAGGTTTGAAGTGCCGGGCAGACCATCCGAGCTGAAGTTGCCATACGCACCACCGGAGTTAAGGACGACACCAGGCGCCGTGAAAGCAACCGTAGTGATGTCGCCACCGCCTGCGGGCAGATTCTGAATCTGGCTTTCCGTCAGGGTCATAATGGAGGCGGGGGACTGAGTATCGGTCAACTGCGCAGCCTGTGCGCTCACGTCAACGGTCGTATTGTCGCCCATCAGGCTTACCGTAATGTCTACGTGGGGCTCCTGACCGACCAGCACAACGACCGTCGTCGGCCTGGACTTCATACCGCTTCCTGCAACGCTCACTTCATACTTGGACGGCTTGAGCAGTGAGGCGCTGTAACGCCCCTGATCGTTCGTCTTGACCGTAATCCCGGCGTTCGTGGCAGTGTCGACAATCCTGACAGATGCTCCGGGAAGCACCGCACCGGACGGATCCACCACGACCCCGGTGAGGGCGCCGGTTACAGCGCTTTGCGCACGTAGTAAAGGCGTGAAAGAGGGAAGAACACTGAAAGCACCGATACTTAGTGCTACCGTCAGAACTGTGGACCGCCAACGATTAAAAGTCATGCCGAGCATGTAGCAATTCAGTGACCATACTCACCGTCGACGCAAATAAAAATATCAAGTCGCTGATTATAAAAAACTTATAAAGATAAGACTATTTTCCCAGGTCTCTCCCGACCTGGGAATTTATATGGAATTTACAATTTTTCATCTTTGAGAAATCTGCCCCTGGAGAGGCCTGTTGCCCAAATTGGCCGGGCTGGAGCCCGCTGATCCGAAAGTTGCACCTGAAATGAAGCATTTTTCGCTCCCTGCCGTCTTCCCTCACTTGCGTCTCTCGGTTTCCCGCCCTTAA
>Ga0302308_10004051_pt1 | contig 11570 bp, 9 predicted proteins | sample III_Palsa_E3_3_FD_200531 | JGI IMG/M metagenome (GOLD analysis project Ga0302308, IMG submission 200531) | Peat permafrost microbial communities from Stordalen Mire near Abisko, Sweden - III_Palsa_E3_3 | ecosystem: Environmental > Terrestrial > Soil > Palsa > Peat permafrost | place: Sweden... | reverse complement strand
GCACACGGGATCCAGGCGGGTCGGCGCAGCTAGGCGGGACACGGCGGCCAAGCAGGACGGCGGCCCCAAGCAGGGCAGCGGATCACGGCAGGCCGGCGGGCGTGAACCGGACGGCGGGCGTGAACCGGACGGCGGGCCTGGCCACGACGGCGGGCCTGGCCACGACGGCGGGCCTGGCCACGAGGCTGGGCCTGGCCGCGCCGCCGGGCACAAGCAGCTTGCCGCGCAGGGCCACGATGCCGGGCCTGCCGGGTGGGGCGCCGAGGACGAATTGCCGTCCGACCGCTATCTCGACCGCGAGGAGAGCTGGCTCCACTTCAGCGAGCGCGTGCTGGAACTCGCCGAGGATGAGCGAGTCCCGCTGCTTGAGCGGGTGCGGTTCGAGTCCATCTTCGCTGGCGCCCTCGATGAATTCTTCATGGTCCGGGTGGCGGGCCGGATCCGCCGGATGGCCACGGGCTTGCCCGTCGAGAACGCCACCGGGCGGCCGGCCAGGGAGATACTCGAGCACACTCTGGAGATGGCCAGGGAGCTGTCAGCCAGGCATGCCCGGTGCTTCAGTGACTCGATCGTGCCTGCCCTCGGGCTCGAGGGGGTCGAGATCCTGCGCTGGAAGGAACTCGTGCCGGCGGAGCAGGAGAGCCTGCAGAAGCTTTTCCGGGAACGGATCTACCCGGTGCTCACTCCGCTGGCCGTCGACCCCGCGCATCCTTTTCCCTTCATCTCCGGCCTTTCGCTCAGCCTGGCGGTGACCATCGCCGATCCGAAGACGGGGGCGACGATCTTCGCGCGGGTCAAGGTGCCGCCGCTGCTGCCCAGGTTCATGACCGTGTCGCCCAACCGGTACGTCCCGATCGAGGACGTGATCGCGGCGCATCTCGACGACTTGTTCATCGGGCTGGAGGTGATCGAGCACTATGCGTTCCGGGTGACCCGGATCCGTGACCTGGAGATTGACGAGGATGTCACGGAGAACCTGCTGAAGTCGCTGGAGCGCGAGCTGATGCGGACCCGGTTCGAGCCGGCCGTCCGGCTCGAGGTGGAGGAGTCGATCTCCGCCGACGTGCTCGACAGGCTGGTGACCGAGCTGGACGTGCATCCGAGCGCCGTCTACCGGCTGACCGGGCCGCTTGACCTCTCTGGCCTGTCCGCCATCGCGGACCTGGACATGCGCCAGCTGAAATACCCGGCCTTCGTGCCGTCCGAGAGCGCGCTGCCGCAGGACACTAGCGTCTTCGCCGCGCTCACCGATCATGACGTGCTCGTGCATCACCCGTATGACTCCTTCACCGCGAGCGTGCAGCGCCTGGTGGTCTCCGCCGCAGCGGATCCCCGGGTGCTGGCGATCAAGCACACGCTGTACCGGACGAGCGGCGACTCGGAGATCGTCGATGCGCTCATCGACGCAGCCGAGGCCGGCAAGCAGGTCGTGGTGGTGGTCGAGATCAAGGCCCGCGGTGACGAGCGGGCGAACATCGCCTGGGCGCGCAAGCTGGAGGAAGCCGGCTGCCATGTGGTCTACGGATTCGTCGGCCTGAAGACTCATTGCAAGATGGTGCTGATAGTCCGTGAGTACGCCGACGGATCACTCCGCCGCTTCTGCCACATCGGCACCGGGAATTATCACCCGAAGACGGCCCGGCTGTACGAGGATTTCGGCCTGCTCACGGCTGACAAGACCGTCGGCGAGGACGTCACTGACCTGTTCAACCACCTCACCGGTTACAGCCAGAAGAGCGATTACCGGCGGCTGCTGGTCGCCCCGGAGCGGGTGCGGGCCGGCCTGGTGGAGCAGATCGACGAGCAGGCACGGCGCAGCCGCGACGGGCTGCCCTCGCGCATCCAGATGAAATGCAACGCGATCATCGACGAGCCGACCATCGATTCGCTGTACCGCGCGTCACAGGCGGGCGTGCCCATCGACTTGTTCGTACGCGGGATCTGCGCGGTCCGGCCGGGCGTCCCCGGCATGTCCGAGACGATCCGGGTCCGCAGCATCGTCGGCCGGTTTCTCGAGCATTCGCGGATTTACACGTTCGGCACCGGGGCGGGGGACGCGCCCGGCGATGTCTGGATCGGCAGCGCCGATCTCATGCACCGGAATCTGGACCGGCGGGTCGAGCTCCTTGTCCGCGTCACCGATCCGGCACAGCAGGCTGAGCTGCGCGGGCTCATCTCCACGGCGATGGATGAGCGCACATCGTCCTGGTGGCTCGGCCCCGACGGTGCGTGGACCAGGCATCACCTGGACGCCGGCGGCGCGGCATTGCGCGATCTGCAGAGCTATCTGGTCCGGCAGGGCCGGGCGGCCGATGCCTGACCGGGCGGCCGCGAAGATCCGGGCGGGCGGCGCGGTGCTGTCGCGTCACGGGGCGAGCGGCGACGAAGTGGCCCTCATCCACCGCAGCCGCTACGACGACTGGAGCCTCCCGAAAGGTAAATGCGAGCCGGGCGAGCACGTGCTGGCCACGGCGGTGCGCGAAGTGGCGGAGGAGACCGGGATCCGGGTAATACTCGGGCGGCGGCTCGGGCGGTCCCGTTATCAGAGCCTCGGCCAGGCTAAGCGGGTCGACTACTGGGCTGCCCGGCCGGCTGACCCTGGCGCCCGGGCCGGCTTCGTCCCGAACGACGAGGTCGATGCGCTGGACTGGCTGCCATTCCCGGCGGCGGCCGCCCGGCTGAGCTACCAGCGGGACGTGTCGCTGCTGGCCGAATTGGCCGGCCGGCCGGCCGACACGGTCCCGTTCATCCTGCTGCGGCATGCCTCTGCCGGGAGCAAGCGAACCTGGTCAGGCGAGGATCTGGACAGGCCGCTTGACCCTGGCGGCGCCGCGGACGGCGAGCGCCTCGCGCGGCTGCTGTCCTGCTTCGGCTCCTGCCGCGTGATCAGCTCCGCAGCGGAGCGCTGCGTGGCGACCGTCCGGCCCTACGCGGCGCTGACCGGCGTTCCGGTCGAGATCGACGCCGACTTCACGGTGTCGCCGGCTGGCGCCGGTGCAGCGGGCGCGCTCAAGCGGGCCAGGCAGATCGTCGACGACGGCCTGCCGACGGTGGTCTGCGCTCATGGCGAGAACCTGCCGCCGCTCCTGCACGCCGTCTGCGCGGAGCTCGGCGCCAAGCCCCCGAAAGGGCCGCCGCTCCGCAAGGCTGCCTGGTGGGTGCTGCATGCCGCCGGCGGCACCCTGGCAGGTGCCGAGCGCTATCACCCTGCGGATACCTGATCCGGCGAAGGCCATCGTGCGCCGGGTTACTCGGGCAGGCCTGCCGGAGTCCAGTCCAGGGTCGGCGGCAGCGCCCCTTCGAAGATCAGCAGCCAGCGCTTGAGCTCAGGCCCGATGCCGCCGCTGAAGCCGCCGAGCCCGTTGCCGGCCACCACGCGATGGCACGGCACGATCACGGGGACCGGGTTCGAGCCCATGATCCGGCCGACCGCCCTTGCGGGCAGTGCCGCTGCCCCGTCCCTGTCCTCGTCCCCCACCCCGGCGCGGCGGGCCAGCGCGCCGTACGTGATCGTGTCGCCGTACCCGACAGAATCGAAGAGCACCGAGAGGACCTGGTATTGCGGCCGCGAGACAGCGGTCCAGTCGATCGGCAGGTCGAAGGCACGCCGCTGCCCGGCAAAATACTCTGCCAGCTGGACGCACGTCTCGGCGAGTACCTGCTGCTGCGTTTCCCGCGAACCGCCCGTGCCGCCGGACGATGGCGACGGCGGGCCGCCGAACCGGACCGCAGCCACGCCAGCCTCGCTGCAGCCGACCGATAGCCGCCCGGCCGGCGTTCCGATCGTGGTCCAGGAGAGCGCAATCACCGCACTATTCTGCCGGGCCGGGGCCGGGCGGACCGTGCCGGGGCGCCGGAAATGTCGGCGGCCGACGATAGAACTGCTCCGTCGGACATACCGGACCGGAAGGAGCGGCCATGACGGAGAACGTAGCGGACGCGGTGGAGGCTGAGCTCGCCGAGATGTCGTCGCGCTTGACTGAGCCGGGGGAGCGCGAGTGCCTGCGCTGCTTCCTGCTGCGGATGCTCGAGCAGTTCGGCTGTGACGGCACCCACCGCTGGACCGTGCGGTGGCGGGACCTGCGCTCGCCGGGAGCGAAGGGCCTGATCCGGCGACTTGAGCGCCAGGGCGCCTGCTGCTGCGACTGCGAAGTGATACTCAACGTCTATCCGTACTACCCGCACACCGGCCCGCTGCTGCCATGCGCCGGAGTCCTGCGAGCCGGTTCCTCGGTGCCCTGTGATCTGTCCGCGCTGCGCCGGAGCGCGTGACAGGACTGCAGCGCGTGGCAGGGCCGGGGCGCGTGACAGGGCGGGGGCGCGTGACAGGGCCGGGGCGCGTGACAGGGCCGCGGCGGACTGCGTGATGCCGGGCGGAACGGGCGTCAGTCGTCTTTCTCGATCACTCGCAGCAGCGCACCCGAGATCGGCCCCGCAGTGATCTCGGCCTGCCATGGACGGGCGCCGTAGCGGGCCAGGTCGGCACCGATCGCGGCCGGGCTCACCGGATCGGGCGGCTGCCAGGCGAGCCTGCGCACGGCGTCCGGCGGCAGCAGGTTCTCCGTCGGAAGGCCGTGCTCATCTGCCAGCGCCGCGACGGCGGCCCGGACGGCGGTCAGCCGCGTGGCCGCGACGGGATCGCGCTCCTGCCAGCGGTGGGCAGGCGGCGGCCCGTCGCCGACCGGAGTGGACGATTCGGGGAGCTCGGGCTCCGGCTCCGCCCTGGCCCGCTCGACCGCCCGCAGCCATTCGGCGGAGTGCCTGCGGGCGCCCCGGCCGCCGAAACCGGCGAGCCCGGCCAGCTCCTTGGCGTCTTTGGGCTGGGACCGGGCGGCTTCCACAATGGCCGAGTCCTGCAGGACCCTGGTGGGCGACAGGTCACGCTGCCGGGCGATCCTGTCGCGTTCCAGCCATACCTCGCGGACGACGGCGAGACCGCGTCTGCTGCGGACGCGATGTATCCCGGAGGTGCGGCGCCACGGGTCCGTGCGGGGCGGCGGGGGACCGGCGGCGAGGATGGCGGCGAATTCCTGCCGCGCCCACTCGGCCTTGCCGCCGGTCTGCAGTTGCTGCGCGAGCGCATCGCGCAGCTCCACCAGCACCTCGACGTCGAGCGCCGCGTAGAGCAGCCAGTCCGCGGGCAGCGGCCGGGTGGACCAGTCGGCCGCCGAGTGGCTCTTCTCGAGCGCCAGCCCGAGCACTTCCTCGACGAGGGTGCCAAGCCCCACCTTCGGATAACCCAGCAGCCGCCCGGCCAGCTCGGTGTCGAAGAGGCGCTGGGGCCGGTAGCCGATGTCTGCCAGGCAGGGCAGGTCCTGCGACGCGGCGTGCAGGACAGCCTCCGTACCGGCCAGCGCGCGGTCGATGCCGGACAGATCAGGGCAGGCCACCGGGTCGATCAGCACCGTTCCCGCGCCACGGCGCCGGAACTGGACGAGGAAGGCCCGGTGCCCGTAGCGGAAGCCGGAGGCACGCTCGGCGTCGACAGCGACCGGGCCGTTGCCGGCTGCTAGTGACCTGGCGGCCGCATCAAGGGCGTCCCCGGTCACGACGAGCGGTGGCATCCCGTCGCGGGGCGCGAGCAGGGGGACGGACTCTTTTTCCGTGGTTGCGTCCGCGGCCGGCTCGGCCGGCTCGGCCGGCTCCGGCCCGCCGTCGCCGCGCTCCGCTTGCTCCGCTGCCTGTTCGGGCGCACCGTCGCAGGTTGCCTGTTCGGGCGCGCCGTCGCGGGCTACCGGCTCGGGGAACCCGTCGCGGCTGGCCGGCTCCGGCCCGCCGTCGCGGCCCGGCGGCTCAGCCCCGCCGTAGCCGGTCACCGCGGCCGCCGGCCACGCGGGCGACGTAGCGCGCTGACCCCGGTGGCCAGCGGCGGCAGGCCGGCCGCTGCGCAGAGCGCATCGCACCAGGCGGCAACGTGGCCATCCAGGCCCAGCTCGCCCGGCTGGCTGCCGCCCGGCTGGCCCGGCTGGCCGCCATTCGCCTGGCCAGCGCCTGGCATGCCGCCGCCCGGCGACCCGGCGCCTGGCTGGCTGCCGCCTGCCGGGCCGGCGCCTGCCGGGCCGGCGCCTGCCGGGCCGGCGGCTGCCGGGCCGGCGGCTGCCGGGCCGGCGGCTGGCTGGCCAGCACCGGGCCACTGGCACGCCGGCGACCAGGACGCCCGCAGCTCGAACTCGGTCGTGGTCGGCTCATCCTGCTTCGCGCCGAACCCCTCCGTCACCACCCGGGTGACCGTTCCGCTGGTCTGCTGATAACCGACCGCCCTGGCATCGAGCGCCTCGGTCAGCCAGCTCCAGCCGACCTCGCCGACCATCGGATCGGCCGCGATCTCGGGCTCAAGATCGACGCGGATGTGGGCGATGATCCGGAACGGGCCGCCCCAGCCCCGCTGCCCGGCCGGATCATAGAGCAGCACGAACCGGCCCCAGCCGATGTCGTCGTCCGCACCCTGCACGGTGACGGCGACCGACGCCGCGTAAGGCGCGAGCTTCCTCGGCGCGGGCTCCTGCTCGAAGGTCAGCTCCGGCCGCAGCCCGCGCTGCCGGTCCAGGCCGGCCTCAAGATCATCGACGGCCGCGCGAAACGTCGCGGCGGTGCCGCTGGCCACTTTGCCGCTGGCCACTTTGCCGCCGGCCGCGGTGCCGCCCGTCCCGCCTGCAGACCTCATGGTCTGAGCGTACGGCGCGAGCGCGGGGCCTTCATGCCACCCGGTCGCGGAGACTCGGCAGGCCGGCCGATTCACCGGCATAGGAGACAGCGCCCATCAGCAGCGCGGTGCCGCATGCCGTGCACGACCATTCGGGACAATGGCCGTCCGGGGAATCCTGGCACCCGCCGGCATCCGCGTGGTGCTGCCCAAACGGCCGGTCAGAGCCGCAGTCGGGACAGTGCAAAACCGTCTGGGCCATCTCGGACAGCTGGAACACGCGACCTCCTCGCCGGGCTCTTGCTGATGCTGGCACGCCGGGGACCCCGCTCCGTGGATCTGCGGCGGCGTGTCACCGGACGTTTCCGCGGAAACGGGGAGCCGCCATGGCACCCGCGTCATGTGAGACGATCGGGATGTGACATTGCAGACGGAGGAATCGACGTTTCTGCGCGCTTGCTTCCGGAAGCCAGTGCCCTCCACGCCGGTCTGGTTCATGCGCCAGGCCGGACGGTCCCTGCCCGAGTACCGCGCCGCCCGGGCCGGGACGCCGATGCTCGATGCCTGTGCCCAGCCTGACCTGATCACCGAATTCACGCTGCAGCCGCTGCGCAGGTACGCGGTGGACGCCGCGATCCTGTTCAGTGACATCGTCGTGCCGCTGAAGGCGATCGGGGTCGGCATCGACATTGCCCCGGGGATCGGGCCGGTAGTCGAGAACCCGATCCGCAGTGAGCCGGATCTGGCCCGGCTGCGCAACCTGGAGCCGGGCGATGTCCCCTTCGTGACCGAGGCGGTCACCGCGCTGGTCGCCGAGCTTGGCGACAAGCCGCTGATCGGGTTCGCCGGCGGCCCGTTCACCCTTGCCTCCTACCTGGTCGACGGCGGCCCGTCCAAGAGCTTCGACCGCACGAAGTCGCTGATGTACGGGAACCCGAAACTATGGAACGCCCTGCTTACCAGGCTGACCGACATCACGATCGCCTTCCTGGGACTCCAGGTCGCCGCCGGGGCGCGCGCCGTGCAGCTGTTTGACTCCTGGGCTGGCACGATCAGCCCGGAGGACTACCGCCGGTCCGTCCTGCCGCACAGCAGGCGGATCTTCGAGGCACTTGCCCCCACCGGGGTGCCGAGGATTCACTTCGGCGTCGGCACCAGCGAGCTGCTGGGACTGCTGGGCGAGGCCGGCGCGGACGTGGTCGGGGTGGACTGGCGGATCCCGCTGGACGAGGCGGCCCGCCGGGTCGAGCCGGGCAAGGCGCTGCAGGGCAACCTGGACCCGGCTATCCTGCTCGCCCCGTGGGAGGTTGTCGAGGCACGGGCGCGCGAGGTGATCGAGCGCGGCCGCACCGCCGAGGGGCACATCTTCAACCTCGGTCACGGGGTGCTGCCGGATACCGACCCCGGCGTGCTCGCCCGGCTGACTGACCTGGTGCACGAGGAATCCGTCCGGCTGGCGCGCTAGCCGGCCGTGGTGGCGCTCGACCTGCGCCGCGCCGCGCGCCGCCGTCCGCCGTACGCGATGCCCCCGGCCAGCGCCGCGATCACGGCGAAGGGAAGCAGCGCTCCCGCGGCGGTGAGCAGCCACGACGTCGCCGTCCGCAAGGCGCGCCAGCCGCGGGAAAGACCGGCTGCGAATCCGCGTGACCTCTTTTTGGCCGGAACGGATGGCTTGTGCTTACTCACCAGCCGCAGCGAGACGGTCGCGTAGGTGGTTTCATGGGCCAGCGCGCGCTGCTGTGCCTGCAGCGCTTCGAGCCCGGACTCCTCGGCGTTGATCTGGTCCTGAACCCCCAGCAGCCCGCTGACCGAGCCGGCCCGCCTGAGCAGGGCGCGCAGCTGCGCGATCGCGGCCTGCGCGGACGCCACCCGGCTGCTCACGTCGGCGACCTGCCCGGTGACATCCTGGGCCTGCTGGGACAGCGAGGTCTGGCTGCCGAGCCTGCTGGACAGCTGGCTGAGCGTGGCCCCGTACGCGGCGACCGGGATCTTGAGCTGCAGGCTGACCGAGGCGCGGGCGTGGCGTGGCGGATGGATCGAGGCCTGCTCGCTGGCCACGTACCCGCCGGCGGCAGTGACGATGCTGGTCGCCAGCGCGGCCGCCTTCGCCACGTTCGCCGTCCGCACGGTCAGCCCGGCCGTGTAGATAATGCTCTGGCCGGGCACGACCAGCCTGGTGGTGCTGGCGGACGTCGTCGTGCCAGCGGACGCCGCCTGCGCGGGCCCGCGTATCGCGGCGTTCGGCGCCGGCGCTGCAGCGACGCGTCCTGCCCCGGTGCTCCCGGCGATGTCCGGGAGCGAGGCCGCGCCATGATCGGCAGCGGACGTGCCCGACGAGGAGGCTCCGGTCGAGCAGCCGGCCAGCAGCAGGCTGGCGCCGGACATCGCGGCCGCGATGGTCAGTGCGGTGGCGCGCAGTCCCGCGCGGGAAGCGAAGGCAAGGACGTTAATGTTCATGCTGCTCGGACGCGCGCGCTGGCCGGCCGGTTCCGGGTCAGGCCATAATCGGCCGGATGCGCGCGCACGAGGAGGATCCGATCGCAGTGCCAGCAGCGCCGGGCGCAGATCCCGGCAGTTCCTTCGCGGCCGGAACTGCCCGCTGGCTCGGTGCGCTCGGGCGGCTGCGCGACGTGGTCCGCCAGGAGGTGCTCCGGTCTCAGCTCGCCGGGCTACCGCAGCTGCGCCGGCCGCCCGCGCGGGTACTTGACGTCGGCTGCGGGCAGGGCACTCAGGCGCTGCACCTGGCCAGGGCCGGGCACGCGGTCACCGGCATCGACGCATCAGCCGAGCTCCTGGCCGCCTTCGAGGGCGCGCTGGCGGGCGAGCCAGCGGAGGTCGCCGCCCGGGTCCGGCTTATCCGCGGAGCCGGCGAAAATGCGCCGGATCTAGTAACCGGTGCCTTTGATCTGGTGCTATGTCACGGCGTACTGATGTACCTCGGCGACATCACGCCAATGCTCACCGCGTTGTCGCAGGTGACAGATGCTGATGGTGCCATATCGCTGCTCGTCAGGAACGGGCTCGCCCTGTCGATGCGGGACGGGCTGTGCGGCAACTGGCCAGCGGCGCTTTCCGCTTTCGACAGCAAGGATTACGTCAACCGGCTCGGGCTGCCCGCCCGCGCGCACGCTCCTGCGGACACCGATCAGGTGCTCGGGCCGCTCGGCTGGCAGCGGCAGGAGTGGTTCGGCGTGCGGGTCTTCACTGATCACCGGGACGAGCCCGCGCCGGGACCGGAAGCGCTCGCGGAGCTGCTGGCGGCCGAGCGGGAGGCTGGCAGCCGCGACCCTTACCGGCGCGTGGCGGCCCTCCTGCATCTGGTATATGGCCAGGTGAGAGCCAATGATCGGGGCAATAGATAAGCGAATTCCGACATCAGGTCTATTATTTACATAAAGCACATACTAGCGGCGGTTAATGGTCGTCCCGGCGTAGACTGCGATTCCTCTGATTACCCCGCTAGGTATCTGGCATACCCCGCTAGGTATGGAGATACGGAAACCCCAGGTAACGATGGGCGTGCCCCCTGCTCGCGTCACCGTCCGGGTGGCGTTCCAGTCGCCGCGCCGGCTGCTCAGGGACACTCTTGCGGCCTGCCTCGCCGTCCGGCCGGATATCACCGTGGTCGGCCGGGTGGCAGAGCCGGACGGCATCCTCGAGCTTTGCGAGCTGCGGCGCCCGGATGTGGTGATCCTCGATGCAGGCCTGCGGCTGAGTGAGTTCGCCGTGCGGGTGCGCGCCCTGCTGCGGCGCTTCCCCGGGCTGAACGTGATCGTGATGTACCGGGAGGCGTCGGAGCAGGATCTGGCCGCGGCCTGCCGTGCGGGCGTCGCGTCGCTGCTGCCCGAGTCGCACGGCCTCGCGGCCGTGCTCGCGCTGGTGCAGCAGAGCCGGGGACGGCACGCCCGCCCGGCCGAGGGCGGCCTCACCGACCGGGAACTTGAGATCGTCGTGCTCACCGGCTCCGGTCATAGCGTCCCGGAGATCGCTGACCTGCTCCGGATCAGCCCGCTGACGGTGGAGAACATCAAGCGCAGGGTCTACGCGAAGCTGGACGTGAGCAGCGGCGTGCATGCGGTCGCCAGGGCGGCATCGTTCGGCCTGCTCGACCAGCGGGCCGTCCCGGCCGCCAGCAGGCGGCCGCAGGCCGAGGACGGCACCACCGTGCTGACCGTGGTATCCGGCCGGCCTGGTGCTGCGCTCGATCAGGTAGTGACCGCGCTGATCGCCAGCCGGCTGCCGTTCGTCCTCGTCCGTGTCCCCGGGACGGTCGCTGACACGCACTGGGCACGCTGGCATCGCGGCCCGCTGGTGGCGGCGCTGGTCGATCCGGGACCGCTGGACTGGCCAGTGGTGGCCGAGCTTGGCGTTCCCGCCGTACTCGTGCACAGCAACTCGCTCGATCCGCCGGAACTAGCCGAGGCGCTGGCCAGCGGGGCGAGCGCCCTGGTGGCTGCCGGCCGGGTGGACGCTCATTTCATCTCCGTGCTCCGGATGGTCAGCCAGGGGTACCTGGTGGTCGACTCGATGCCTATGCGGCCGCTGATCGGGGCGGTACGCGCCCGGTGGGACGAACGGGCACCCGGGCGATCTGAGCTGCCCGAGCTGACCTCGCGGGAGAGTGACATCCTGCGGTCCATGGCCCGGGGTGACTCGATCAGGCAGACCGCCAAGGCCCTGGGCATCGCCCCGAAGACCGTCGAGAACGTGCAGACCCGGCTATTCCGCAAACTCGGCGTGCGCAACCGGTCGGGCGCCCTTGCCGTCGCCGACGCGTTCGGCCTGCTGCCTGCCCAGACGCTGGCGCAGGCGCGGGATGCGGCGCAGGCCCGGGTTCCGGCGCGGCCACCGGTTCCGGCGCAGGCCCGGGGTGCGGTACGGGCTCGGGATGCCGCGCAGGCGCAGGCTTGCCCCCCCAAGGTTTTTC
>Ga0302308_10004047_pt1 | contig 11583 bp, 8 predicted proteins | sample III_Palsa_E3_3_FD_200531 | JGI IMG/M metagenome (GOLD analysis project Ga0302308, IMG submission 200531) | Peat permafrost microbial communities from Stordalen Mire near Abisko, Sweden - III_Palsa_E3_3 | ecosystem: Environmental > Terrestrial > Soil > Palsa > Peat permafrost | place: Sweden... | reverse complement strand
TGGAAGCCAGGTGGCATAGAGCCAGGACAGATACACCACTCCGAAAAACCCCAGGAACATCCCCCACGTGGTGCGAAACCGCAGGAGCCAGAAAATCTGCGCCGCCCCCGAGTGCACCACATGCACGGTATCTTCCGCGTGGATTGCTGCGATGTCCGCCGCGGGAACGCCCGCGTCCTTCGGATCGCGGTAGAGTGCGATCCAACCCACGGCGACCGCAAAACCTGCGATCCCGGCGACGACAAACATCGCGCGCCAGCCGAACCCGACCATCAGTAGCGTCAGCAGCGGCGGGGCGAGAGCAGGTGCCAGCGCCGAGGACGAATTGAAAATCCCGATCGGGAGCGCTCGATCCTTCATCGCGAACCAGTCCGCGCAGACCCTGGTGCCGCCGATGTACATCGGCGACTCCCCCACACCGAGCGCCAACCGGGCCGCGACAAATTGCCCAAGGGTGCCGACGAACCCCGCGCCGATCTGCGCCGCCGACCACAGAACCATGGCGAAGCCCATTGCCCGCCGCGGCCCCAGCCGATCTACCGCCGCCCCCGCCGGGATCTGCGCCAGTCCGTAAGCCCACGCAAAGGTCGCGAGCAACAGCCCCATCTGCGAATATGACAGGTGCAGATCGGCGCGGATTTCCGGATTGCCGACCGCGACCGCCGAGCGATCGAGATAATTCACACAGCCGGCGATCACCAGCAGCGCCACCGCAATCGTTCTGCGCCGCCGCGTGGCAGCCGTTAGCTCACTACCCGACATGTGGTTGTCCCCTGGCGTTGCTCATCGCCGCATAATCGCCGATGCTCGCCCCGAAACCAAGACCGGCGGGAGAATTCGATGACCGACAGAATCCTGGTGCTCTATGGCTCCTATCGCTCGGACCGGATGGGCATCCGTCTGGCGAACTATCTGGTCGCGGGATTGCGCGGCCGTGGCGACGATGTCGAGCTGATCGACGCGAAGAGCATCGGGCTGCCGATGCTCGACCGCATGTATAAGGAATATCCGTCCGGCACAGCGCCTGCGCCAATGGAACAACTTGCGCAGAAGATCCGCACCGCCGACGCGTTCGTATTCGTCACCGGCGAGTATAACTGGGGGATCCAGCCCGGCCTCAAGAATCTCACCGACCACTTCCTCGAGGAGTGGTTCTGGCGCCCCGCCGCGATCGCGAGTTACTCCGCCGGCCGCATCGCCGGTGCCCGAGCCAATAACGCCTGGCATGGCACTCTGTCGGAAATGGGCTTGGTCGTGATCTCAAGCAGTCTCACCGTAGGCCCGATCGCGCAGGCGCTGGACGTCGCCGCCCAGCCTTCCGGCGACGCCGGGCGGGCGCTGGAAAAATCGTTCCCCCGCTTCGCGGACGATCTCGCCTGGTGGACCGAGGCCGCTAAAGCCCAACGTGCCCGGAAAACCCCACCGTATTGATCTATGGCGAAGGATAAATGGGTTGAGATGCAGGAAGAATCTTCTTTTTGTGAACAAAAAGAAGCAAAAAAACTTTGTCAATTAGGGGTGCGGCGGTCCTCGGGCGGTGCGCTCCAATAGAATAAAAGTTTTTTGCTTCTTTTTTTCAAAAAAGATGCTTCTTCCTTCGCTTTCGCCTAGGAAATTATTTCATAACCATACGTTGCGCCATGTTCGTAGCTCTTTGTTTATACGAGCAATTCTATTGACCTTCAATCGGTTGGTGCTAAGCTAAGGGCCGATTGCGGTAGGCTGAACCACCAGTCGAGGGACCGGAACATGGCTTACTCCGTCTCGATCAACGGCAAACAACACAGTGTCGACGCCGACGGCGACACCCCGCTGCTTTGGGTGCTGCGCGATCTCCTGGATATGAAGGGGACCAAATTCGGCTGCGGCATGGCGCTGTGCGGCGCCTGCACGGTGCACGTCGATGGCGCCGCCACCAGATCCTGCCAAACCGCGCTCTCCAGTGTGGGCAGCTCCCGGATCACCACCATCGAAGCGATCGGTGAAACCACAGTCGGCCGCCAGATCCAAGAAGCCTGGATCGCGCACGACGTGCCGCAATGCGGCTATTGCCAGGCCGGCCAGATCATGTCGGCCACGGCCCTGCTCGCCACAACCCCCAACCCGACCGATGCCCAGATCAACGATGCGATGTACGGAAATCTGTGCCGTTGCGGCACTTATCCGCGCATCCACGCCGCAATCAAGCACGCGGCCCTCGCAGCCAGGGGGCCGGCATGAACCGCCGCACCCTGCTCAAAGCCGGCGCCGCAGCCGGCGGAGGATTATTCCTCACCCTGGGTCTGCCGCCCCTAATCCGCCGCGGGCTGGCGCAACAGCCGCCAATGATGAACACGCCCCTGCTTCCCGGCGCATTTATCCGCATCGCGCCTGACAACATCATCACCATCGTGTCGCGTAATCCAGAGATCGGCGAAGGCGTAAAGACCATGCTGCCGATGCTGATCGCCGAAGAGCTCGATGCCGATTGGGCCAACGTGCGCACTGAACAGGCCGATCTCGACCCGGCGAAATACGGATTTCAAGGTACCGGCGGCAGTGGTGCCACGCCAAGCAATTGGGAGCCGATGCGCAGGGTAGGCGCCGCCGGCCGGGCAATGCTGATCGAAGCCGCGGCCCGGCGCTGGAACGTGCCCGCCGGCGAATGCCGCACCGAACCGAGTCTGGTGATCCACGATCGCAGTGACCGCCGCCTAAGTTACGGCGCGCTCGCCGACCAGGCCGCCACTCTGCCAGCGCCCGAGCTTGCCGGCATCAAGCTCAAGAATTCCGGACAATTCCGCATCATCGGCAAGCCCACCCCGGGCGTCGATGTGCCCGCCATCGTCACCGGTTCGCCGATGTACGGCATCGACGTCAGTCTGCCCGGCATGCTCTACGCGGTATTCGAGAAATGCCCGGTGTTTGGCGGCAAGGTGGTCGCCGCCAACACTGACGAGGTCGGAAAGATGCCCGGCGTGCGCCAGGTTTTGAACGTGCCCGGCGATGGCGACCCAATGGGACAATTTCAAGCGGGCATCGCCATCATCGCCGATACCTGGTGGCAAGCAAGCAAGGCGCGGGAAAAGCTGCAGGTGACCTGGAACAATGGTCCCGGTGCTGGGCAAAGCAGCGCGGATTTCGCGCGCGAGGCAGCCAAGCTCGCCCTCACCCCCGCGGCACTCACGACGCGCCGCGACGGCGACGTAGCAGCCGCGTTCGGCCGCGCTGCGCACGTGGTGGAAGCCGCCTACTCCTACCCGTTCCTCGCCCATGCCACACTCGAGCCGCAAAACTGCACCGCTCTGGTAGCTAATGGCCGCGTGGAGCTATGGGCTCCGACACAAAATCCATCCGCAGGCGCCGAGCTGGTCGGGCGCACACTGAGCGTCCCTCAATCCGCGATCACCGTTCACGTAACCCGCTGCGGCGGTGGCTTCGGACGTCGTCTGATGACCGACTACATGGTCGAAGCGGCCTGGATCGCGAGCAAGGCAGGCGCGCCGGTGAAACTGCTGTGGAACCGCAAGGACGATATCCAGCACGATTTCTACCGTCCCGCCGGCTATCACCACCTTAAGGGCGCGGTCGATGACTCGGGCCACGTGATCGCCTGGCGGCAGCGTTTCGTCACCTGGGGCAACAACGGTGCGTTCGCCGGCGGAGCCGACGTCGGCGACGATAATTCGCCCGCCGGCCTGGTCGCGAACTATGAGCTTGACGTCTCGTTCATTCCGCAGGTGGTTCCGACCGGACCGTTGCGGGCGCCGCGTTCCAATGCTCTTGCGTTTGTCAGTCAAGCATTTCTCGATGAGCTAGCGGTGGCAGCGGGGCGCGATCCGCTGCAATTCAGGATCGATCTGCTGGGCCCTCCGCGGCTTCTTCCCGGCGCCGGCGGCGGACCGCCCGGATTTCCGCCGCTGCCTGGCCTCGACACCGGCCGCCTACGCGGCGTGCTCGAACTGGTGCGTGAATTCTCTGGATGGGCAAACCGAGCGGCACTTCCCGCCGGCACCGGTATGGGGGTGGCGTGTTATTTCTGCCATCGTGGCTATTTCGCCGAGGTGGTACAGGCGAGTGTCGACAAATCCGGTAACGTAACGGTCGACCGGGTGTGGGCTGCCGGCGACGTGGGCAGCCAGATCATCAATCCGCTCGGCGCTGAGGCGCAGGTCCAAGGCGCGGTGCTCGATGGTCTGGCAGAAGCACTGGGACAGGCGATCACGATCAAAAACGGCAGCGTGGAACAAGAGAATTTCGATGGTTTCACACTGCTGCGCCACAGCGATGCCCCACCGATCGAAATCCGATTTCTTACCACTCCGTACGCCCCCACCGGTCTGGGTGAGCCCGCGCTGCCGCCCGTGGTGCCGGCGTTGTGCAACGCAATCTATGCGGCCACCGGTAAGCGTATCCGGGACCTTCCGATCGATCCAAATGCGCTGAAGGCAGGCTAGGAGAAGCGGCGGGAAGAATCTTCTTTTTGTGAACAGAAAGAAGCAAAAAAACTTTGTCAATTAGGGGTGGCACCAATCCGTCACCGGTGCGCCCCATAAGGATAAAAGTTTTTTGCTTCTTTTTTTCAAAAAAGATGCTTCCTACCCTTGCTACCATTTCGCATCCGGCGTTGCCTTGGGCGGCCCCGAGGGGATATTCACCTCCGCCCAGATAAGTACCGTCCGCTCCACAAATTGGCTTACTGGCCCGTAGCCAAGGCGCCAGGAACACTGCCAAGCGTATCCCAATGGTCGGTCATCTTGCCGCGCTCGACGCGGAAGATATCCTGGCCCAATAGACCCTGCACAGTAACGATGTCGTCGTCCGCGCTGATCTTTTGCACCAGCGGCGGGGAGCCTGGCCGTACCATCGCCTTGAAGAAGGGAATCACATCCGCGTACCCGATGTTTGCCTTATGCATCATCGCCCGCGCCCGTTCGGAGTGGTCAACGAAGCTCGGGCTGACATAGAGACGGAACGCCGTATCGACCCACCCGGCGTCGACCAGCTTCCCGAAATTGATCAGCACCTGTTTGGCCGCTGCTTCCTGCCTGGTATCCTTAATGTGCATATTGCCCGGAGGCGCACCTCGCGCCCACTCCGCGCCCGCGAGAACTATCCCCATCGCGCCCCAGGCAACCACGCCTCGCCGCAACCAGCAACCCATTCGCATCTTCGTTTGCTTCCTTAGATGGTTTGACGAGCATTACGGCGGCGGCGTCAGGTCGACAACTCCATTACTGTCGCGGTTATCCTGTTCGCAGTAATATTCGCTATGACCCGCCGGGGTCAGCAAATAAGTCCGTGTGTAGTGCCACGGCTTGGTGAGCATGTCTGGATTGATCAAGGTGGTATCGATGCGGAAATGCATCTTGTCCACGCGCCGCATGCGTTCGATCACATGGCTATTGGCGGTTTCCCGCAGCCCCATAAAGACTTCGGCCTGGGGCACGATCCCGATCGTATCCACTACCAGCGTGTCGCCTTCCCAATGGCCGATCGAGTCGCCGGCGAAGGTCGGCACCAGATCATCGCCACTCGGGTGGCCGCGACCGTCGGTATAGATGATCCGGACCTGATTATTGTCCGGGATGATGGTGACCTGTCCAGGGCTCAGCAGGAACTGAAATCCGTAAGGCGCCTGCATGACGTCGGGCATGCCGTTCGGGATGCATCGGGCCGAGTTGTTGATCACGCCGTTGATCGGCCCTTGTCCTCCGCGCGCCGCGCCGTTGGCCAGGCGTTTTGCCTCGAAGGTCGCATTCAGTGGCGCGCTATCGGGAAGATCGGTGCGGGGATTGGTCGCGGCTTGGCGTCCCGCCGCGAAGGACTTGGCATCCAGCGCGAAGGTCCCGGACCAATCGGGCATCTGCGCGAGTTCCTGGTAGGTGCGGCCCTGCAGGCCCGGCCAAGTATTCGCCGCCTGGGCAATCCCCGACACCAGCAGCAGCGCCGACAGCGCTGTCATCATCCTTATCATTCCGTCGTCTCCCCGAAGGCGCTAATTCACTGGAAAATGAATTTACACCAATCCATTCTGGTGGCAAGCTAGATGGGTCGTACCACCTAATGTCACTCTAGGAGTTCGTCCAATTCAATCCAACAAAAGTTTTTTGCTTCTTTTTTTCAAAAAAGAAGTCTCTTCCTTCTTCCTGATTTGGCGGTTCTTCTCGCTAACTTTCGAGGGTAACCTAATAACCTTCATCTATACCCTACCACGGTACGCCAATTTGACTTCACGGTCAGGAAGGTTTTGGCTAATCCCGACAATTTTCGCCCGGATGCCAGGAGCGGCCCCATGCCCCGGATTCTAATCACCAACGCGAGCATTTTCGACGGCACCGGCAGTGCGCCATTCCCCGGCGAGGTATTGATCGAGGGCACGCGCATCGTCGCGGTGGCGCGAGGCGGGGAGCACATCAATCCCGAGGGCGCCGAGCAGATCGATGGTGCCGGTGCGACGCTGATCCCTGGTCTGGTGGAGGCGCATGGGCACCTAGGGTTTGGCTCCAGCGTTGACAGGATCACCACGCGGCGCGACTTGAGCCCGCCGGAGCGCATCCTGTTTACGGCCCATGCGGCCCGACTGCTGCTCGATTTCGGTTTTACCAGTCTCTATTCTGCCGGCGCCGCCGATGCGAAAAGCGAAGTGGCGCTGCGCGACGGGATCGAGGCCGGTTGGCTGCAAGGTTGCCGTATCAGCGCCTGTTCGTTCGAGCGCAGCGCCTCCGCGTTGGTGCCGAGCCTGGTACAGGCGCAGACGCGCTATGCCGGCATCAGCACGCGCGATCCCGACGTGGCTGGTGTGCGCGACTTTGTCAACGAGATGGCCGATCTCGGCGTGAACAGCGTGAAATTCGTGGTGACCGGGGAAAGTGGCGTGGTGCCCGGCACTTCGCGCGTGCTGCAATTTTACGACGAGGAATTACAGGCGGCCGGCGAGGCAGCACGCGATCGCGGCGTTTGGTTAAACGGCCACGTGCATTCCTGCGAGTCGATCAAGATGGCGCTGCGTCATGGCTTCCGCGTGCTCTATCACTGCACCTGGGCCGACGAAGAGGCCATGGACATGCTGGAAGCGCAGAAGGACCGCATCTTCATCGCGCCCGCCCCAGGCATCAACTGGGCGAACTGCTACGAGGGCGAGGCGTTCGGCATCACCCACGAAGTCGCCGAGAAACAAGAGCAGTTCATCACCCTCGAACAGGTACAAAAGGTGATGCCCGAGCTACACAAGCGCGGTCTCCGCATCCTGCCCGGCGGAGACTACGGCTTTCCCCACAATCCGATCGGCCGCAATGGCCGCGATCTGGAATTGTTCGTAAAACTATTCGGCTTCACCCCGGCCGAAGCTCTCAGCGCGGCTACCAAATGGGGCGGCGAAATCATGGGGCGCGAGGATCTCGGGTTGATCAAGCCCGGCTTCATCGCCGATCTATCGCTGGTCGAGGGCGACGTACTGGCCGATCTCCGACTGATCCAAGCGCGCGAGAACTTTCGCCTGATCATGCAGAATGGCCGGGTGCATAAATACGCTGGGCACCAGCAAGCATAAGGCCTGTCCGAATGATAAGCGAAATCAAAGTGTTGTAGGGAAGGAAGCAACTTTTTTGAGAAAAAGCAGCAAGAAACTTATGTTCGAATGGTCGGAATCCACCGTCGACCGATGGCACATATAAATCCTAAATTGACAAAGTTTTTTTGCTTCTTTTTGTTCACAAAAAGAAGACTCTCCCCTTAAACTTACTGATTTCACATATTGTCGTGCGGGACAAACTCCAAGACAAAATCTTCTTTTTCGAACAAAATGAAGAAAAAATCTTGTCAATAAGGGATAAAACATCGATGGCCGAAACGGGCAGCAGCGAATTTTCACGATTGTCGATCGGCGCCGCAATCGCCGCCGCGGTGGGTGCCGCGGTGACAGTGGGGCCGATGATCGTGCCGACCTTCGGTATCTTCATGGTGGCCTTCGGCAAAGCATTCGGCTGGACGCGCACGGAGTTCTCCTCGGTGATCCTCGTCACCGCATGGATCGGCGCCATCGTCACGCCGCAAGCCGGCCGCCTGATCGATCGCCTCGGCGTGCGCCGGGTGATGCTGCCCGGCGTAGTCCTGTTCGGTTTGGCGCTGATGTCGGTCTCGCTGGTGCGAGGCAAACTCTGGGAACTTTACGCGTTCTATGCATTGGTCGGCCTTACCGCCGGGGTGCAAAACGCGGTGCCCTATTCAAAGCTGGTGTCGCTGTGGTTTCAGCGGCATCGCGGCGCGGTTTTGGCGTGCGTCACCACCGCCTACGGGCTTTCTTACGCCATAATGCCGCAAGTGGTGCGGCCGCTGATCGCGCGCCACGGCTGGCAGGCAGGCTATCTGTTTCTCGGCGGCCTGGTGATCGCCTCGTTACTGGTGCTGGTTCCGCTGCTGCGCGCACCAGCCGGCGCAAGTCGCCTCGCGCTGAGCGGCGAAGGCACCTCGGGGGTCACCTTGGCCGAAGCCGTGCGCACACCGGCGTTCTGGATGATCGGGGCGATGATATTCCTCGCAGTGGATGCATTGGTTGGAACCCTCGCGCATACGTTTCCGATGATCACCGATCGCGGTCTCTCGCCGATGCTTGCGACCAACGTGATTTCGACCGTGGCCCTGGGCAGCATGCTGGGTCAGATTTCGTTCGGGTTCGTGCTGGATCGCTCCAATTCGCCGCGGGTCGGAGCGCTCTATTTCGCGGCCGCCCTGATCGGCGCGTCGCTGATCCACTACGGCACCACTGCGGCCTGGTTGGTGCCCGGTGGGTTCATGATGGGGGTCGGGCAAGGCGCCGAATTGGGGCTTACCGCCTACTTCGCCACGCGTTATTTCGGTACCCGGCATTTCGGCGAGATCTACGGCTGGATTTATGCCGCCGCCACCGTGGCATCCGGGTTAGGACCGCTATTGATGGGGCTCGCGTTCGACCGGCTGGGGTCCTATCGGCCGATGGAAATCGCAGCCGAGGTCTCGTTGATATTGGCGGTGGTTTTCGTGATTTGCCTACCGGCATATCGCTTCGCCGCGGGACGGCAAACAGCGCCGCGCGAAGCTGGAAAATTGGTCGAAGCCAAGTAAACTAAAATCGTGAAGAGGTCGCAGTTGTGATTACGCTTACCGTAAATGGCCGTCACCACGTGCTTGATGTCGAGCCAGACATGATGTTGGCCTGGGTGCTCCGCGATAAACTGGGATTGCGCGGCACTCATGTGTGCTGCGGTGCGGGAATATGCGGCGCCTGCACGGTGCATGTGGACGGCGACGCACAACGCAGTTGCAGTGTGGCCGTGAAGGACGTGGAGGGTCACGCCATCACCACGATCGAGGGACTTGGTGCACACGGGCTGCATCCGGTACAGCAGGCCTGGATAGCTGAGGACGTGGTGCAGTGCGGCTACTGCCAATCGGGATTCATCATGGCGGCCGCTGCGTTCTTAGCGGCGACACCGAAGCCTTCGGTCGCGGACATTAAAAACAGCGTGACCAACATTTGCCGTTGCGGTACCTACGTACGGGTGCAAAAGGCCATATTGCGAGCGGCCGGCGAACCGGAAGTCGCGCTATGAATATCGCCAGACGAGGTTTCCTGCAAACTACCGCCGCGGCGCTGATCCTCGGCTTTGACGGCGCCGGCGAGATCGTGCGCGCGGCCTACGCGCCCGACGTCGTCGGCCCGCAATTGTTCGGTATCTGGCTTTCGATCGGTTCGGACAATGTAATCACCATGGTCAGCCCCGAGGTGGAATACGGTCAGGGAACGATCACCGCCAATGCCATGTTGGTGGCCGACGAGCTTGACGCGGACTGGGAAAAAGTCGCGATCGTACAAAGCGACGCCAATCCGGTTTACACCAATCCCAAGTCGTACCGCCTGAGTACCGACGGATCCTGGGGAATGCGCGGGCGGTTCGAGCAGATGCGGCGGATCGGCGCGGTAACTCGCATGTTGATGGTGCAAGCGGCGGCGAATGACTGGGGGGTAGCAACGGGGGAATGCAGTACCGGCGCCAGTTTCGTGCACCATTCGGCATCCGGAAGAAGGGCCAGCTATGGTTCTCTGGCGTCTGCCGCAAGCAAATTACAATTGCCGGCGCCGGGATCGGTGGTGTTGCGCACGCCTGAGCAGTGGCGTCTGATCGGCACGCCGATGCCGCGAGTGGACATTGTCCAGAAATCCACTGGCCAGGCGCGCTACGGCGTCGATGTAGTCGTGCCCGGCATGTTGAGCGCCGCCTTTTCGCGCTGCCCCGTATTGGGGGGCATCGCAAAATCTTTCGACGACAGCAAGGTGAAATCGCGCAAGGGCGTCCGGCATGTCGTGAATGTGGGCTACGGCGTTGCGGTCTTGGCTGATGATCCCTGGACCGCACGAAAAGGTGCCGAGGATTTGGTGGTGATCTGGGATAACGGCCCGGCGGCGAAGATAAGCTCGGCGACCATCGCGCAAGACTATACCGACGCCTTGGCGAACCAGCCAGGTGTCGTGGCGAAGAAGCTGGGCGATGTTACGGCGAGCGGCGCGACAAAAACCATCGATGTGGAATATACCGTACCTTTCCTCGCGCACATGTGCACAGAACCGACCAATGCGACGGCCTGGGTTCATGATGGCATGTGCGAATTCTGGACCGCGACCGCGGCGATGGGAAGCGTGGTGAAGTATACTGGGTATTTGCTGGATCTGCCGGCAGAAAAAATCATCATTCATCGCACTCCGTTTGTGGGGGGATCGTTCGGACTGCGCGGGCGAGTCGATCCTGAACTGGAGGCGGCACAGCTATCGTCGATCGTGCATGCACCGGTGCAAGTGGTGCGGCGGCGCGAGGAGGACACACAGCATGGCTGGTATCGGCCGTACCAGAAATCAAAAATAACCGCGGGATTGGATGCGAGCGATACGATTGTAAGCTGGCACGAAAAGGTCGCGGTGCAATCGATCAACGGGCAATACGCTGACGAGCTGATCCCGTTCGGCGTCGACATCGCGCGGGTCAACGCCGACATCAAGGCGAGCGCCGCGTTCTTTCGTTTACCGGTAGATTTTTACGCCACTTCAGGCACGCCGTTCAGCGATTCCTATAAAATTCCGAATCTGTTTGTGGAATGGGTCAAGATGGAAAACCCGGTGCGTCCGACCCATTGGCGTTCGGTCGGAATTTCAGGCAACGCGTTCATCACCGAAGGGACGATCGACGAGCTGGCCGAACTTGCGGGAATGGACGCATTAGCATTCCGTCGCGCGCAGCTGATAAAACTGCCCCGTTTCGTCGCGGTGATCGACGCTCTGGCCGAAAAAGCCGGCTGGCCGGCCCAGAATGCCGCGGCACAGGGATGGGGCATGGCGCTCGGTGACGGGTTTGTGTCTTGCTCCGCGGCGGCCGTAAAGGTCGCGGTCAAGGGTAAGACAATTACCCTAGAGCGAGTGGTGTGCGTGTGTGACCAGGGGATCACCGTCAATCCCGAGCAGACCGAGGCGCAGATCCAGAGCGGCATCATCGATGGTTTGGCAACTGCCCTGTTTGGCGAGATTACTCTCACCAATGGTCAGATCGATCAGAGCAACTTCAACGACTACCGGAT
>Ga0302308_10004038_pt1 | contig 11606 bp, 7 predicted proteins | sample III_Palsa_E3_3_FD_200531 | JGI IMG/M metagenome (GOLD analysis project Ga0302308, IMG submission 200531) | Peat permafrost microbial communities from Stordalen Mire near Abisko, Sweden - III_Palsa_E3_3 | ecosystem: Environmental > Terrestrial > Soil > Palsa > Peat permafrost | place: Sweden... | reverse complement strand
CGAAGTCGAAGAGTTGCTGGTCAAAAAGACCATCGGCCCTCTGTCCGGATTCCGCAGCAAAATGGGGCGGCCGTTCTCGGCCATCTTGAAGCTGGGCATCGATGACGAAACCAAGAATTACAAGCTTGAGTTCGATTTCGGCCAGGATCAGAACGACGAAAACGGTGAACCACCCGACTTTTCTGCTCAGGAATCGGTCGGCGCCTGCCCGAAATGCGGTGGACGCGTGTTCGAGCATGGTATGAGCTATCTCTGCGAAAACTCGGTCGCCAACCCGAAAACCTGCGACTTCCGTTCCGGCAAAGTGATCTTGCAGCAGGAAATGACCCGCGAGCAGATGACCCGCCTGCTGACGGACGGCCGCACTGATTTACTGGTCGGCTTTAAATCGTCGCGCACCGGCCGTAATTTCAAGGCCTTCCTGGTCAAGCAAAAGGACGGCAAGATCGGCTTTGAGTTTGAAAAGAAAGAACCGTCGGCCAAGTCGATTGCGGCCAAGGCTGCGGCAGCCAGCTCGGCAAGCGCCGAGGGTGACGAAGCCGATAGCAAGCCAGCGGCCAAGAAAACTGCAGCGAAAGCACCTGCCAAGAAGGCTGCCGCGAAAACCACGGCAAGCAAAACCGCGGCGACAAAAACAGCGGCCAAGAAAGCTCCGGCGAAGAAAGCCGCAGCCAAAAAAGTTGCGGCTAAGAAAGTCGCGGCAAAGAAAACCGCATAAGCTAGCTGGTCAATACCCTGTACGCACATAAAAAATCCCTGAGAGAAGTCTCAGGGATTTTTTCTTGCCATCACGCTGCTGGCCGATGCCTGCGTCGGCCCTATATAAAGCCGAGCGTAGAACAGAACCAGCCGAATCAGACGGCGGTAAGCGGCTCACGCGCACGGGCGGCAGACCGCGCAGACGGAAGCGTTACCGGCTCGGCCGCCGCCATCGCAACGCGGGGTGTCGGGCCATCCAAGCCATCGAAGGGCACTGGACGCTCGAAGGGCGCGGGCACCACTTTGCGCGGCCCGCCGCCCTTAATACCCATCACCTGCACGTCGCGCTGCACCGTCTCCGACGCACGCGAGCCGTCCTTCAGCCATTGCTCGCCGAGAATGCGATTTTCGGTCTTGCTGAAATGCGCGACCAAATGATCGATAAAGGTTCGCACTTTGGCCGGCAAATGGCGCCGGCTCGGGTAAGCGATATTGATATCAATCGGCGATAAATGGAACTCTGGCAGCAAACGCACCAATTTGCCGCGCGCCATATCGCGCCCGACCAAATAACTGGGTAAAGTCGAAATACCCAGGCCATGCAGCGTCATTTGGCGCAGCATTTCCGTATTGTTGGCGACCATGACATGATGAGGCCGCACCCGCACCTCACCATCGGGCCCGGTAAACACGCGCTCGTCGCCTAACAAACCGGAGGACAGATTCAAATAAGGATGGTCGGCCAGTTGCTCGGGACGCACGGGCGTGCCGTGTTCAGCCAGAAATTCGGGCGTCGCACAGACCACCAAGCAGCCTGTCGTTAAACGACGCGACACAATACTCGCGCTGCGCACATGACGCGCAATCACAATGCCGACGTCATACCCTTCCTCAACTAAATCCACATCACGGTCAACCAGGTTGATATCGGGAATCACGCGCGGGTATTTTTTGACGTAATCATGTAGCACCGGCGCCAAATTATGCAGGCCGAACACCACCGGCACCACAATGCGCAAAGTACCAACCGGTTCATGCGTGCGCTCGACCACCATCTGCTCGACGTCTTCGAGCTCGTCGATAATGCTGCGCACTCGTTCAAGATAGACCTGACCGGACTCGGTCAGCGACAAGCTGCGTGTGGTGCGATTCAGCAGCCGCGTACCGAGCTTGCTTTCGAGATCGGCCACATGCCGGGTAACAACGGCATTAGATACATCAAGATGGATTGCAGCTTTTGCAAAGCTACCGAGATCAGCCACCTTCACAAAAACACGCATTGACTGTAGATGGTCCATCAAACGACTCCTTGCTCATGCCACTTCCTTGCAGCTCGATTGCCATAAGGAAGCTATTTGTGAGGAATTGTCGTATGACTGAAGATTTCCCGCTTAATTCCGTAGAAGAATTACCTTAGATTTCATTTGGGGTCAGAATTGGAATAAGCGCGCGCATTTCCATATCGAAAACTCCATACGGCATTCCTATTTTTTAAGCAAGAGTGGAAATACCTAGCAATATCACGGCTGTAAGCGCTTAGTACTGCGCACTGTCAGGGCTCGGCGCGGCGTGCCAAAACGACTATGCCGGGCATTGCGGGGCAGGGAAGCGAAGAGGAATCTGCGACAAAATGCCGCAGTGCGTCGACAAATATGGCGGGCTATACGGCAATATTTTAACGCGTTCAGCAAAGAAACCTTGAATAGGGGCGACTGAGTCTGTCGTAAAACAACCGCCCCTACCGCATCGCCCCCCCCGACGACTGAAACCGCCACCAGGGCTCGGCCGTTAAACGGCCAGTCGTTTTTCGATTTGCGCCTTCACGTTGATCAGGGCCGCAGGCAAATGATGATGCAGCTTGGTGAACAATTCGGCATGCAAAGCCAACTCTTCGCGCCAACTCTGCGCATCGGTGGCAATCACCTGCTCGAACTGCTCTGGACTAAACGCGCTGCCCGACCAGTTCAAATCGTCAAACCGCGGAGACACCCCGCCCGCATGTTCGACGCCGCCGGCCTGGCCTTCGATACGGCCCAGCATCCACTGCAACACCCGCATATTCTCGCCAAAACCGGGCCAGACAAACTTGCCATCGGGCCCCTTGCGGAACCAGTTGACGCAGAAAATCTTGGGTGTCTTCGCGCCACTGGCCTCTAGCCGCGCGCCGACCTCAAGCCAATGGGCAAAGTAATCGCTCATGTTGTAGCCGCAAAACGGCAACATCGCAAATGGATCGCGACGCACCACGCCCTGCTGTCCGGCCGCCGCCGCCGTGGTCTCGGAACCCATGGTGGCCGCCATATAGACGCCTTCGGTCCAATTGCGCGCTTCGGTCACCAAAGGCACCGTGGTTGAGCGTCGTCCACCGAAGATAAATGCATCGATCGGCACGCCTGCGGGATTTTCCCAATCAGCATCGATCGAGGGACATTGCGCCGCCGGCGCCGTAAAACGCGCATTGGGGTGAGCCGCGCGCCGGCCCGTTTCATGCCCGATCTCGGGCGTCCAATCATTACCCTGCCAGTCGATCACATGCGCCGGAGGCGTGTCCGTCATGCCTTCCCACCACACATCGCCATCGTCGGTCAGCGCCACGTTGGTAAAAATCACATTTTCCTTCAACGTCGCCATCGCGTTGAAATTGGTTTTTTCACTGGTACCCGGGGCGACGCCGAAATAACCGGCTTCCGGGTTGATGGCATACAAACGCCCATCTTTGCCCGGTTTGATCCAGGCGATATCATCGCCGATGGTCGTGACTTTCCAGCCCGGCATACCTTGCGGCGGTATCAACATGGCGAAATTGGTTTTGCCGCACGCCGACGGAAACGCTGCCGCCACATGGTATTTGCGCCCCTGCGGATTGGTCACGCCCAAAATCAACATATGCTCGGCCAGCCAGCCTTCCTCGCGCCCCATGGTCGACGCGATGCGCAGCGCAAAACACTTCTTGCCCAGCAAGGCGTTGCCGCCATAGCCCGAGCCATAACTCCAGATTTCGCGGGTTTCCGGGAAATGCACAATATATTTGGTGTCATTGCAGGGCCAGCGTACATCGGCCTGGCCCTCGGCCAGCGGCGCGCCCACCGAATGCACACAAGGCACAAAAGCACCGTCGGCGCCCAGCACCTCGTACACGGCGCGACCCATGCGCGTCATGATGCGCATATTCGTTACAACGTAGGGGCTATCGGATAGCTCGACCCCAATATGGGCGATGGGAGAGCCCAGTGGGCCCATCGAGAACGGAATAACATAGAGCGTACGCCCTTGCATCGCGCCGTCGAACAAACCCTGCAGCGTGCCGCGCATTTCAGCTGGCGGCATCCAGTGATTGGTCGGGCCTGCGTCTTCGGGCCGTTCGGAACAAATAAAGGTGCGGTCTTCGACACGCGCGACGTCGGACGCTGCCGAACAGGCGAGAAAAGAATTCGGGCGCTTCGCCGGGTTCAATTTCGTTAAGGTACCGGCTTCGACCATCTGAGCCGACAAGCGGTCGTACTCTTCCTGAGATCCATCGCACCAGACAACGCGCGCCGGGCGCGTCAAAGCGGCAACTTGCGTGACCCACTCGATAAGCCCTTGATGTTTGACATAACTCGGCTTGCCCTGCTGCACCAGATCACCCACTTCGGATTGCTTCATACCACCCTCTTCTTTCATATAAAAACTTTTAGCCGTCGGAGCCGATTCCGGTGCGCAAACAGGCGGCCCTCACAGAAGCGTCACCGAGCGTGGCCGGGTATTTCTCGAGCAAAACGGCAAGCACACGCGATATTCGAGACCTCGCCGACACACAAATTCAAAAACATTTTGATACGCCGCTTGCATGTGGTCCGTACAAGCTGTAAAAAAGCATGGAACGTTATATCGCCCTACAAAACAAAAACGAAACCCGAAATCGTTCTGAATCTCACTCTGCGAAGCGCATCTGCTGCTGCGCAACACCCGACGACCATGAAAATTGCCATACTTGATGACTACCAGGACGCGGTTCGAAAACTCGACTGTTTCCAACTCCTTGCGGAACACGAAGTCAAAGTTTTCAACAACGGCGTGCGCGGTATCGGCCAGCTCGCAACCCGCCTTGCCGAAGTCGAAGGACTGGTACTGATACGCGAACGCACACGCATTAACGCCCAGTTGCTCGACAAATTACCGCGCCTAAAAATTATCAGCCAGACCGGCAAAGCCAGCGGGCACATCGATATCGACGCCTGCACAGCGCGCGGCATTACCGTGCTGGAAGGCGTCGGCTCACCGGTTGCACCCGCCGAGTTGACCTGGGCGTTAATCATGGCAGCACAACGACGTATTCCGCAATACGTAGCTAACCTAAAGCAAGGCGCTTGGCAGCAATCGGGTCTACGCGCCGCCGCGATGCCGCCGAATTTCGGCATGGGCCAAGTATTACGGGGACAAACCCTAGGTATCTGGGGTTACGGCAAAATAGGACGATTGATCGCCGGCTACGGCCGCGCTTTCGGCATGAAGGTGGTGGTCTGGGGCCGCGAGATGTCGCTCGACCACGCGCTCAAGGACGGTTACGAAGTGGCCGACAGCAAAGCCGCATTGTTTGAGCAAAGCGATGTGCTGAGCATTCATCTACGCATGCATGACGACACGCGCGGCGCGGTCAGTTTGGACGATCTGCTGTCGATGAAGCCCACCGCGCTGTTCGTCAACACCAGCCGCGCCGAACTGGTCGAAGAAAACGCCATGGTCGTGGCGCTGGGCCAGGGCCGCCCAGGCATGGTGGCCGTCGACGTCTTCGAAAGCGAGCCGATCTTGCAAGGCCACGGTCTGCTGCGCATGGAAAACGCCATCTGCACGCCGCATCTCGGCTTTGTCGAACGCGAAAGCTACGAACTCTATTTCCGCTCAGCTTTTCAGAATATTCTCAATTTTTTGGCGGGCGACAGCCAAAGCGCCGTCAACCCTGACGCGCTCAACAAACAATAGACAAACACGGGCGGGTGCGCGCCATGCGCGCGACGCCCCGCCACCAAGCCTTGGCGCTCTCAACCTCGCACCGGCTGCGTCAACAATGCCGGCAAAGCCTCCAAAAAACGTTCGCCATCTTGCAGACCGAGATCGAAAGCGTGGCGCATCTGCCCGGGCTGGGTGTAATCCCAGCTTGAAATCGGCACCTTGCGCGACGGCTGCACATATACGCGCCGCTGCGCGCCATGCTGCAGGACAAAGCGCTGCGGACGCGGGTACAAGCGCGTCACCATCACCAGCACATCGCCTGGCGTGGCATCGAGCCCGCCGACGGGCACGTTGTCGACCATCCCGCCATCCAGCACGGGCCGCCCATTGCGCCGCAATACCGGGGTAAAAGGCGGTGTACAGGAGGACTGCAAAATGAGGTCGGCCAGCGTCTCGGGTGTCGCACAATCGCTGACCCGCACAAATTCCGGATGAAACCCCAGCACACGCCCTAGCGTCGGATGCAAGCTACGACGCCAGTGCTTCTCAATGTTGTATGCCACCAGGCCCGCCACCACACCGCTACGCGCGCCCAACCAACGCGGCAAATGCGATAGACCGATGCGAATCTCCGGGGTTTGCGCCGGATCGCTCAAAGCGGGGAATTGCTCACCGAAAATATCGAGCAAGGCCTGTCGGTAAATCCGGTAGTGCGGAAACACCGGTTCGCGCCGCAGCATATTGCCCCAATATGCGTTCTTGCGATTGCCGCGCAGCACCTCGCTGTAATACGCCATCACCCACGCCGGATCGCGCGTGTACAGCATGCACGCCGTCGCGGCTCCCGCTGAAATACCGGCAATCACTCGCGGGCGCAGCTTAAGTTGCGGCGCGACCACATGCCAGAAACCCGCCTGCCACCAACAACGATTCCCGCCGCCGGCAAACACCACCTGATCAAACATGCGCCGCTTCCCGGTTCAGCAGAGCATAAGTCGTGGTGGCGTGCGCCGCCAACTGGCCCGCCGCATCCAGCAACTCCACCTCGCCGAACACCAGATTCCGACCTGAGCGCAACACCCGGGCCCGTATCAACATATCGCCGTCGCGCACAGCGCGCATAAAACTGGTGTTCAGCGAGACCGTCGTCATCGGCTGGAAACCGCCCAGCGTGACGGCAATCGCCGCCATCATCGCCGTGTCGGCTGCGGCCATAAAGACTTGCCCGCAGATCACGCCCCCCGAGTGGCGCAAACTCTGCGCAAACGGTAAGCGCAAAGTCGTTTGCGCGGCGTCGGCCTGCTCAACGGTTAGCTGCAGCGTCTTGACCCAGGGCGCCAGCACTTGATCGAGCAGTGCGGTGACTTCGACTTGTTCCATTGAAATATTCCTGAGGTGGCTTCGCAATTGTGCCCGGTCTTATACAAGACATATGATACGGTGGCTCAATTGACTCGCCTAGCAAAGGTAGAAGCCCGCTGGGCATGGCTTTGCGGCTGATTGCGCTTAGACTGGCACAAATCTGTTTTATGCTGTTATAATCTCGCTCCTGTTGGGGCGTTAGCTCAGTTGGTAGAGCAGCGGACTCTTAATCCGTAGGTCGACAGTTCGAATCTGTCACGCCCCACCAAAGAATTCAAGGACTTAGCAGCGATGCTAGGTCCTTTTTTCTTTTCCTTTTGCGTCGATATTAGACAGTGTCTAATATTTTCTCTCCGCGTCTCGCGGCCGACGCCATCAGGATTATTTCAGCGCGCTGGCGCGTAGCCCCGGCATGGATGCGCACCAGCAGCCAAAAATTGGGCCTCCGGAAAAAGGTAACCGGGGTAACCGGACAAAGCGAAGCGCCCTCAAAGCGTTGTCCAGCAAAGCTCCTAGCGATCTGAACAAAGGTAACCATTAGGTAACTGAAGAGTAACCGGTTACCTTTTATATAAGTAACCTTTCTCAAAACTTCCTTCCTTTAAAATCAATAACTTGCGGGTTGGTTACCTTTTCGGTTACCTCGGGTCACCTTTTGAGGGTAACCAGAATCGACCTTTAGAATCACTGGCTTAGCGGACTTTTCATTCCCTGGTTACGCCGGTTACCTTTTTCCGGTGGCCCTCCTAGTTTCGCCGCCGATGCGGGTCGAAACCACCGCCAGCCCCCTTCCCCTGCGTCTTGGTTAGCGCCTTGCAGCAAAGCGCATCATTCGTGCATCAAAACGCATCACTCTGACGCGTCGAAATTTCCTCTGAGCGGTTTGCGGCATGGGCTGGAGTCCGACCCTACCCCGCGCACCAAAACCGGTCCCACAAGAGAAGCCCGCAGGCGCGGAGGGGACTGCGCTTTCAGCACCGGTCGTCGCATGTCTAGACACCGTCGTTGCTAGATATCGTCGAGCGTCTCCTAACCTCTCGACTCTTGTAAAAGCACAAGCCATGGGGCGTCATTCATCGCGACAATAACGGTAAGGCCAATTCGTGCACACCCCGATCTCTTGGTACGGCTTCGACGGACATCGAGAACACGCCTTGCGGACTTCAGAGAATTCAAGGGGAAAAGTCAGGCACGACTCGCGCCATTTCTGCTTTGAAATGGCACCGTAGACACCAGAGCCTGAAGGAAATCTCACGGCCGGTCATCTTTCAATTTGAGATAGAAATTGCCCGTTTCGAATGTCGTCGCGAAGCGGTGATCACGAGTTGGTACTCAAATTTCTCGCAAGACACCAATCAAATTTGCCGGCGACGGCAGTGATGCCCGATACAATCTACTTTCGTTCGATACGCGTACCGCATGATCAATCCCGTTTCCGGTTTGGCGAGCCACCTTAGTCACTAACTATTTTGACTTTTGGTCGTCGGTGCTATCGTACGGCATACACAGTCAGTTCATTCACAAGCATCGATAGGAGTCTCACTGTGAATTTCGAGAAAGGAGAAATTTTGGCTGACTTTACAATTTTAAAAAAGGAAATCGAATATCAGGTCAATAAAGATGGCACTTTTACTCGGACAGAAAAAGAGATTTGTCGAGTTAATACGGAAACCGGAATTAATTTAGTGGGACAACGATCATTTAGATATAGCCCGCAAATAGATACCATTGATATAAAAACCGCCTTTACCACAAAAGTAAACGGTTTGCGTGTTGACGTCGAGGCTGATGGAATTATCATCCAACAGAGCAAAGAAAGTGTCGGCGCGCCCATGTTCGATGACCACAAAGTCAAAATTCTCGTCTTCCCTGGGTTGGAGATTGGAGCGGTTCTGACAATGGAAGTGGAAAGAAAGCAATTCAATCCGCTTTTTCCAGGAAATTTCTCATTTCTTGAATTTTTTAGTGTTCACGACGAGATCGTTTTTGCAAGCGTAACTGTAAAAATACCAGAATCACTTACTCTGCATACGCATGCGATTAATGTTTCAGAAGGAGAAGTTACTTCTCCTGATAATCCAGCCGCAAAGATTTGGCGTTGGACGTTCAGTACTTCGAGCATATATTCTCAAGAGCTTCATTCCGTAGATCAAATTGACTACAGTCCTCGCATCGTCGGCACGACCTTTCAAAACCTTACGGCCGTTGGCCGAGCGTATACAGAGCGGACCATTGGGGGTGTACATGACGTAGAGTTCGTCAAGAATTGCGCGGATGAAATAGTCGGCTTAGAGACCGACCCAAAGCAGCAGGCAGAGTTAATTTACGATTGGGTAACCCGCCAAGTACGATACGTCGCGATTCACTACGGACTCGGGGGAGTTGTACCACATAACTTTAATGAGATCTTCACCACCAAATATGGTGACTGCAAGGATCACGTTTTTATTTTAGGAGAATTGCTTCGAGCCAAGGGTATAAAAAGTTATCCTGTTTTGATTAATTCTGGAAAAGCTTATTGGACTCCCGATGTGCCGGCGCCACTAGCAGGCTTTGACCATGTCATTATCTATTTACCCGAATTTGATTTATTTCTCGATTCGACTAGTCGCTACGCCAGATTTGGAATCTTACCTTTTTCGTTGCTTGGAAAGAAAGGATTGGCGATTATGGAAAACAACTCGAATCTTGTTGATATTCCATTGGGGCAGCCTAAAAAAGATTCAATAATTATAAACACAGAAGTAGAATTAACACTGGATGGAGATGCTCACGGATTCAACGAAGTTGTTAATCACGGAACGTTCGATCTTTTTGCGAGACAACTGTTCTCTCAATTTAAACCGGGGAGCAGCCCTCAGGTTGCTGCTCATATTTTAAGCCTGACAGGGCAGAATGGGTCGGGGAACTATACATATGATGACGTTTTCGATTCAAAAAACCCTTTCAGATACAAGACAGATTTTAAATTAATCGGGGCAGGAAATTTCCCCGGGCCAGGTGCCATTAAAATATCCCTCGGACTTGGCGCATTAAGTGGTATCGGTTCAATTTTTGAAATTTGCGGTATCGAAAAAAGAAATTTTGCAATTCCTGCTATTGGCAGGCGAGTTCAGGAGACGATAACCATCCGGCTTCCGGAAGGCGTCACTATTTTGGCGGCCCCTAAACCCGTTGAAGTAACAAATAAATTTGGTTCCTATTTTTCAAATTACCACTTTAATGGAAAAATAGTTACCGCGAATCGAGAACTTTATTTTTCACCTCTCTGCGCAGTAATCGAATCTAGAGATTATAGTGACTTTCGCGCCATGGGATTACAAGTAAACCGAGACCTCAATTCTCAGATTGTATATTCCTAACATTAATCGCGTATGCACCTCTGGACATCAGCACTTGCCTCATCGACACCCAATGCCGCAGTTGAAGTGTCCGGGAGCTAAAGGTCCATTGTGAATCGTCCGCTCCTTGCCATTGGCTTGCTGGTAATGCTTTTCGCACACGTCGCCAACGCCCAATGGGTAGACATCTATTCCACGAAGCAGGGGGTGTCTGACTCTCCCGCCGGCCCCCTCCTGATGAACAAATCGTGTCTGCCCGAACCCGTGGATCGTCCCCTGAATCTGCAGGATATCTTGCTGCAGGCGATCTGTGCGAACCCACAAGCACGTCAGGCGTGGGCGAACGTACGTGCACAGGCGGCGGACGTTGGCGTTAAAGAGGCTGCATACCTGCCCACCCTGGACGCGACAGCGGGCATCGAACGTGACACGCTGGCGACGACCTACAATGCGAGCTCGCTCGGCGCGGGTTCAATTTCTTCATCGCAGAACTCATCGAGCCGATATGGAGAACTGGACCTCGCCTGGGTACTGTTCGATTTCGGAAAGCGAAGTGCCGATCTCCGCCAGGCGCGGCAACTGCTAGCGGCCGCAAACGCGACACAGGACGATACGCTACAAACCATCTTCTTCAGGGCCGCACAGGCTTATTACGACCTGAGTGATGCACAGGCATCGCTCGAAGCAGCGAAGGCGGCAGAGAGCACAGCACACGACAGTCTCGTCGATACAACTGCAAAGCATGGTGGTGGCGTCGGAACATTGAGCGACCAGTTGCAGGCCGAGACGACCTATCGACGTGCGGTGCTCGACCGTGTGAGCGCAGAGGGTGACGTGGCAGCCGCGACTGGGGCGCTTGCGAGCATGATGGGATTCGCGGCGAATACGCCCGTAACCATCAGTGCGTCCGATCCCACGGTTGACAATGCGGCCTTCGCGCAAAACGTGGATCAATTGATCAATGAAGCGGAGACGCAACACCCTAAGCTGGTTGCGGCGCACGCCCGCCTGGAGGCTGCGCGCGCGAACGTTGACGCGGTGCGGGCCGAAGGGCGGCCCACCATATCTCTGGTGGGCAACCTCACGCAAAATAATCCAGCTTACCAGCAGCAACCAGAACAACTACCTATCACCGGTAGCCGTGGCCGGAAGATTTCAAGCTAGTTGTCGCCTCGACGGATAAAATTTATGCAGCCTTTTTCTCCTGGTGAGCAGGGTTTGAGGTCGTGCTGTTTGATTCAGCCCGATCGGGATTCAAATGCACGCTATGAA
>Ga0302308_10004033_pt1 | contig 11609 bp, 13 predicted proteins | sample III_Palsa_E3_3_FD_200531 | JGI IMG/M metagenome (GOLD analysis project Ga0302308, IMG submission 200531) | Peat permafrost microbial communities from Stordalen Mire near Abisko, Sweden - III_Palsa_E3_3 | ecosystem: Environmental > Terrestrial > Soil > Palsa > Peat permafrost | place: Sweden... | reverse complement strand
CAAACGCCTGGTTCCAAAACGTGATGCGTTCACGCGTATTGTTGTCACAGCCTAGCTGTATCGTGAGTGTCGGCGCGCGGGCGGCGCTTGCCGTGTCATCGTAAGCGGCGGCAATCCCCAGCATCATGAACAAGCTGAAGCCGACAACTACGCACCCTTCCTGCTCGCTCGCGGCGTGAACGCAAGCGATCTCGTGCTCGAAAACGAAAGCCTCAATACATACCAGAACGCTCGCAACGTCGCGAGCATCGTGCAGCCGGAGCGCGACGGAACCCTGGTGTTGATTACCTCTGCTTATCACATGCAACGGTCGTTGCTTGCCTTCAAAGTTTTTGGCCTCGACACACAAGCGTTCACCAGCAATGTGCGGCGACCCGAGGCTACATTCTTTCCCCGCTCGCACGGTTTCATCGATGCTGAAACAGCCCTGCACGAACTGGTCGGCATCGTACGCTTTCGTGTGTACCGGAGCTTGGGGCTGTATTGAATCGAATCGACTTGGCACTACGGGTCACGTGTCAAGTTCGTTACTCATCTCGAAATTCAGTACTAGAAACCAATGCGCTTCGCCGGTATTATCGCCGGCTCAGTCAATCGACTGGCCGGGCTGATGCTCTGTTAGAGTCGAACCGCAGTGTCATCGCTGAAATGTGACGGCACTGTAACTACATGTAACGATTCGCGGGCAGGATCGGTATTTGCTACGCAGCGTGTAATGTCTCGCTAATCGGGACAGGCCAACCCGGGTTCAACGAGTCTATGGAGGTAACAATGAAGAGAATGTCCCTGGCAGTCTTGTTTTCCCTGAGTGCAATGACCAGCGCAGCGTTTGCGCAATCCGATCAGGGCGTCACGATGAGCACGGATCCGGCCAAAATCTCGGATATCGAGCAGCGCGCGCAAGACCTGCAGTCACGCCAGTCGAACATGCAGACCGACATGCCGATGCACAAAAGCACCATGCATCACAAGAAGTCGGGCATGAAGCATTCGAAAGGCACGGCCGAATAAGCGGTCGGGTTTTTTCGTCGCAACGACGCGCAAACGTTAGCCTTCTGGCAAGCCGTTCTGCGACAGGTTCGCCCAAAAAAGCCGGATATGACGCACGAGGCGTTGTATCCGGCTTTTGTTCGTTAGCGACGACTTCAGGCAACGATGCGTTCATCGGCGCGGCGTATGCTACATTCCGCGTCGATAAATTGAATCGCACTCGTGTGCGGAGGATCGTATGAGCAACATCCAGCTGGATATCGAATGGACCGAAGCAGCATCACGCAAGATTGAAAAGCTGATGCCGCGTAACGCCAAGGACAAGGACGCGTATCTCGCGCTGCCACCCGTGGAGTGCCTGCCCATGGAAGGCGACGTGCTGTTTCTCGGCCCGGACGGCAAACAACAGCCGTTTATCGTGGCCGAGCGCCAGTACCATCATGACGGCGACGCCGACTGGACCATCATCCTGATCCTCGACGTACCGCACGAGACTCATTAAGGGCTGGGCTGACGGCTTAGGGCTGGTCCCGGTCTGAGGCAGTGCCGCACGGACGCACGGACGCACTGGCGAGCGCGTGAGCTCCACTCACTGCTCAGAGCTTTGCCACCACGTTGATTTCACCGTGTTCGATCAGGTCCGGCAGTGTTTTGCCGAGCGCCTGGATGTGCGGTGTCTCATTGTGTTGCGCCAGCGCAGCCTCGCTCAGCCAGCGCTCGAAGAACACGAATCGGCGTGGCTCCTTGATGTCGCGATGCAGGTCATATTGCAGTGCCCCTGGTTCCTTGAGCGTCGGCGCCACGATGCCCTTCAGCGCTTCCTTGAGCTTGTCTTCGTTGCCCGGTTTGGCGACGAATGTTGCGACCACGGCGATTTCCGTCATGACTTGACTCCAGATTAAAGGATTAAGCATAACGTCGACGCTGCACGCTCGCTGAAACCGCTATTGAACGGACAAGAAAAAAGCCCGCGTTCCCTTTGGGGAGCGCGGGCAAAAGCCGTCGCCCTACGAGGATAGGCGACGGGGCCATCGAGATCCGCTTGGCCAGCGGACCGCAATTCGTTAAAGAAAATTGGTGACATAGGGCGGCGTGAAGCAGGACACCGCTTCGCGCAGGCACCACGCAGATTACATGCCACAGATGCAATGTAATCCCTATGCAGTTGATTCCTATAAGCTTTCCCGCACATAAAAAAGCAGAAACAACGCCCGAACCGAACAATGTAACTGCTTGCTGTAACGTGACGCCAACATCATGAAAGCTAGCTTCCTGCCTTCAGAGGTCCTTCGCCCGAAGCGTAACGCGGCGAGCGCGTTCACTCGCGCGCGTTACCGCGCATTTGATTGCAAAAGGCATTTTCAAATGCTTCAACTAAACACCGACGCATAAAAAAACCCGCCTGAACTTCAGGCGGGTTAGTCGCGGATTCGTCATTGCGCGCAGTCTTTTGCAGACATTCAGCTTACTGATGCAACGTGCTGCCTCAGTCTTCTGCCTCAGTCTCCTGAACCAGTCTGCAGAATGTCTGCGATGTGTTTAATGCAACTGGTCGTCGAGCAAGCCCATGATCTGGCGCGCTTGCGGCGAGGAATCAACTTCGCCCTTGCTGTCGATGATCGACACACGCGTCTGCGTCTCCGTCAGCGCCCGCACGTTGATCTCATAGTTCTTGGCCAGCTTCTCTTTCTTCCCGTGGAACACCTGGTTCCAGAAACCCTGCTCGGCCGACGTCATGTCCTTGGGGTCGACGTATCGGACGAAATAAATACCGCGGCCACGATCACGGTCGTCGACGGTGAAGTTTGTCCGATCGAGCGCCAGACCCACGCGCAGCCAGGCACGATCGTAGGGTTCCGGCAAGTTGATCTCGACCGAGCTTGCTTCAGGGACCACGTCTTCCTTGATCGGCGTCTGCGCCGCGAGAACGGCGTTCTGGGCCGCCCTCTGCGCTGACGTAGCAGACGTGGGTGAGCTCGCTGCCGCGGCCGCAGCCATGGCAGCGTCGGTCGCGCCCGTCTGGCCGCTAGCCTGACGCGCGTCGGCCAGTGCAAGGTTCGCCATCAGGCGCTTCAGGTATTCGCCTTCCAGGGCGGGATCGTTAGGCTTGGCCTGCCACTGGCTTTGATCGTTGTTGGTTCCCGTCAGCGCTTCGCGCATGCCCTTCTGGCTGATGAACACATATGTGCCGCCGTTCGGCGCTGCCTCGAGCCGGGTGCGGTACTTGTTGCGTTCGGCTGCAACGTACGAGTTGCCTGTTGCCATTGACAGCGTATTGCGAATCAGCCCGTCAGAGATCTGCGGATGGGTTTCGTTCCAGTCGGTTTCCATCACGCCCTTGTCACGCGCGTCCACGACAAGCAGAAAGCCCTGTTCCTGCCAGAAACGACGAATCTGCGGCCAGACCTGGTCTGGCGCTTTGGTGTCGATGACCAGCCAGCGCTCCGTACCGTCACGCTGAATGTGCATGCCCGACACGGGCGGGATGACCGTAGGCGCGCTCGGCGCGGCCTTCTGCACTTGCTGGAGGTCCGAGAGCGAAGCCTGCCCGCCCTGCGGCGGCAAAGAGCGCTGATCCCCCGTTTCGTCGAGCAGATTGGGCGGGACAGCGAGGGATGCTTGTTTTGACCGGGAATCGCTCTTGTAATTGATTGCATCGGGAGACGACGTACCGCATCCGGCAACAAGGCCCCCCACCATCAAGAGGGCTGCGACCTTCAAAGCCGGCTTGTTCACACGAAAATCTGTCATGTTTGGGAAATCCTTCCGCTACGCCACGGCGTTTTCCGTGGATCAACCAAGCATTTTACCGGTCCCACGCGCCGTCGTGCAAAAACAGTGCCCCCAAGGCTGAAACGTCCTGATGACGCGCGATGACTGGAATGCGCCCGGGCCTGCATTCTCCACTCTGGAATTTGCACGGACATCGTGTGACCAAGGAGCCGGCGGAGACGTTTTTTGCACACGTTCGCCGCATCCGTTTCCGCCACGAGCCTTCCCTTCTTTCCTCGTCCGCCGAAAGCCAACTTCAATCTCGTAAATAGCCAACCCGATCGCCACGAAGACAATTTATGACATTCATTCTTGCTTTGTCCTAGCTTAATTTTCACAACCAACACATTGTTTAATAAGCACTTTTAACTAATTTTTGAGACGCACCCAAAGACCCCACAAGACAATTCCTATTTCTATTTATTCAAGCATTCCTATCCTAAAATTAGTTCTCAAGAACAAGAACGGCCACGAGAACGGAGTAACACCATGCCTCACGTCAAGTTTCTCACCCCTCTTCGGGCAACCGCTGCCGCGCTGGTGATTGCGGCAAGCGGACCAACGCACGCACAACTTGGCACCACCGTCGCGATCGATGCATCTGGCACATCGAGTTCGTCCACCGTAGCCGACGCCACTGCTGCGGTATTGCATCAAGCCTCGAACAGCGCGGTGCGCTGGCAGGAATCGACCGACGCCAATCAGATTCGCGTGCGCCAGTACGTGTCTTCCTCGGGACAGGTCTATGCCGTCAGTTGGGACGGGCCCGCCATGCCCGATGTCGCAGCACTGCTCGGCACCTGGTTCGACCGGTATAGGCAAGAAGCGAGCGCGGCACTACCCAACGCGAGCGGGCTGCACTCATCACGGGTGAGCGGCAGTGATCTGATGGTGGAAACCGCAGTGCGCCTGCGCGACTTCAACGGCCGTGCTTGGCTCCCCAGCGCGTTGCCGGCCGGCGTCACGGCCGCAGACATTGAATAGGGGTGACCATGCGAAACCAGACTTGCGTACTTATCGCGGCGATCGTTGCCGTTAGCGCCACAATGTCCGGCTGCGGTGGCGGCGGCAGTAATGATTCAACCAGCGCGGCCGCATCGGGGGCAAGTTCCCCGACTGCCGCCAGTGCTCCGCTGGCATCTAGCGGAGCGCCCGCTGCCGGCACGTCTGCCGCAGCACCCGCCCAACCCGCGGCAACTGCGAGCGCGCCCGCCAACACGGTCGCTCAGTCGAGCACGCCCAACGTGGTGCCCATCACCGTTGCACAAATCGCGACCGGTACTCGCAACATGCTGCAAGCCAGCGTGACGATCTGCGTTCCGGGAACAAGCACGTGCCAGACGATCGACAATATCCAGGTGGATACGGGGTCGCAGGGATTACGCATCCTTGCTTCCGCGCTCGCGCCAACTTTGGTGCTGCCCTCAGTGACGGCCAGCGCGGGTTCGACCGCGGCAAGCTGCACCGTATTCGGCTCGGGTTACACATGGGGTTCGGTGCGTACTGCCGACGTGCGTATGGCCGGCCTGGTGGCAGCGGCGACATCGATCCAGGTCATCTCGGACCCGGCTATTCCGGCCGTGCCCACGGACTGCAGTAACTCGGGCCTGCCGATGCTGACCGCCACGGCCCTGCGAAGCAACGGCATTCTCGGCGTAGGCCCGTTTCGCGCGGACTGCGGCAGCGGCTGCGCCGTGACCGCGTTGCCACGCTGGTACTACGGCTGCGCGTCGGGCGCGTGCGAAGCCGCTACGCTGCCGGTTGGACAGCAGGTGACCAATCCGATAAGCCGATTCGCCACCGACAACAATGGCGTTGTCATCGAGCTTCCGGCGGTCGCAGCTGCTGGTGCAGCGAGTGTCACCGGCACCATGACGTTCGGAATCGGCTCACAGTCGAACAATCTGCTTGGCAGCGCTCAGGTCCTCCCGAGTAACTCGATGACAGGGTTTGTTTCGACCACCTTTCAAGGGCAAACCTACGGCACGAGTTTCATCGACAGCGGATCGAACGGCCTGTTCTTCCCACTGAGTTCCGTGCCGAGGTGCGGCTTCTGGTTCTGTCCAACCACCGAGCAAAGTTTGGCTGCAACCGTTGCCGGCAACAATGGCACGACGAGCAACGTCACGTTCACGATAGGCAACGCGACGTCGCTATTCGCAAGCGGCAACTACGCGCTCAGCAATCTGGCGGGACCAGCAAGCAACTACTTCGACTGGGGCCTGCCCTTCTTCTTCGGAAGGCGCGTCTTTACCGCGATCGAAGCGAGTGCAACGCCCGCGGGCAATGGTCCTTACTATGCGTTCTAGGCCCTGAGCATCTGCCGTGGCGGCGCCTGTCGCAGAGCCGCTGCGGCGTCAGTCGAAGGCTTCGTCGCGTCAGGACGATCGCTACGCCGCGCGGTCATCCTCATCAAAGATTTTTTGTGCCAGATGGAACGCCGAATTTGCTGCCGGCACCCCACAATAAATAGCGGTCTGGAGAAGCACTTCCTTGATTTCCTCGCGCGTCACGCCATTGTTTTTCGCTGCCCGCAAATGCAGCGCGAGTTCTTCGCTGCGGTTGAGCGCGACCATCATCGAAATGGTCAGGAGGCTGCGGGTATGGCGCGGCAAACCGGGGCGGGTCCAGATGTCGCCCCATGCGTACCGCGTAATCAGGTTCTGGAATTCGGTCGTGAGATCCGTACGGTTTTCGAGCGAGCGCGTGACGTGCGCATCGCCAAGCACCTCACGGCGTACGCTCAAGCCCGCTTCGTAACGTTCGTCTTCGGTCATGTCAGGCTCCCAGGAAATCGAGCAACGTTTTCGTGTAGACGTCGGCTTGCTCAATATTCGACAAGTGCGCGGCATCGAGTTCGACATAACGCGAGCCCGCAATGTATCCGGCCAGCTCGCGCCCTTGTGCGGCAGTCGTCGACTGGTCGTGCGTGCCCGAAATCACCAGCACCGGCGCCTTGATGGTTTTCGCTTCTTCACGTGAATCGGCGTCGCGGATCGCTTCGCAATTCGACGCATAACCTTCGCCCGAGGTGTGGCGGAACACGTCGCGAATACCCGACAGCAAAAGCGGCTGCGCCGCCATGAAGCCTGCCGTGAACCAACGCGGCAAGACTGCATCGGCCAGTGCAGGCATGCCACCTTCCTCGCGGGCCTTCGCCGCCCGGGGTGTCCATACTGCGTCCGAGCCGATCAGCGCCGCCGTATTCGACAGCACCACGCGCTCGAAGCGCTCCGGGTGGCGTGCAGCGAGCGCGATGCCGGTCAGCCCGCCCATTGAAAGGCCGCAATAGTGCGCGCGCTTGATACCGAGGGTGTCGAGCAAACCAATCACGTCGCCAACGAGCTGGTCCAGCGTGTACGGACCCTTGGGCGCGTCCGAACGGCCATGACCGCGCGTGTCGTAACGCAGCACGCGATAGTGCGCTGCGAGCGCTTCGACTTGCGCAGACCACATCGACACGTCAGCGCCGAGCGAATTCGACAGCGCGAGCCAAGGTGCGTCGCTGCCGGCAGTGGCGTCGATGCGATAGAAGAGTTGAATACCGTTGACGGCGGCAAAAGGCATTACGGAAGACTCCTGGATGAATGTGAACGATGCAAAAGCAGCGCGGCATCGACAAATGCGTGCGCTTGACCCACGTAGTTCGCCGGATCGAGCAGGGCTTGCAGCTGGACAAGAGAGAGGTGTTGCGTGACATGTTCATCGTTGGCGAGCACGTCGTAAAGGGTCGCGCCGGTGGCCACGGCTTGCTTCGATGCATGTTCCACGAGCGTATGCGCGTCGAGCCTGCCAATTCTGTCACCGAGCGCGAGCATCACCGCTTCGCCGAGAATCAGTCCATGCGTGAGCTCCAGATTAGCTGCGAGCCGCCCGGCGTTCACTTCGATGTTCGACACGATCGCCGTGATCTGCGCGAGTGCGCCGCCCGTCAGGCGGGCAAGATCGGGCAGCGCTTCCCATTCTGCCTGCCAGCCGCCGAGCGCGCGTTCGTGCTCCTGAACCATTCCGCTGAACACGGTCGCGACCAGATTCGGCGCACGCATGGCGGCTGTTAAAACAGCAGCGCAGCCCACGGGATTGCGCTTGTGCGGCATTGTTGATGAACCGCCCTTGCCCGCCGCAGCCGGCTCGGCCAGTTCGCCGACTTCCGTTTGCATCTGCAGCGAGATATCGCGGGCGATTTTCCCAAGCGTACCAGTCAGGATGCCGAAACATGCCGCCGCTTCCGCTATGCGATCGCGTTGGGTATGCCACGGTAACGAAGGGTGTTGCAGGCCGAGGTCATCAGCAAGCGATTGGGCGACCAGCGGCGCCTTGTCCCTCAAGCTCGCTAACGTGCCCGCCGCGCCGCCGAATTGCAGCGCAAGCACGCGCGCACGGCACTGCGCAAGACGCTCGCGATGCCGCGTCAACGCATCGAGCCATTGGGCGAATTTAAGGCCGAGCGTGATCGGCAACGCCTGCTGAAGCCAGGTCCGGCCGATTGCCGGCGTTGTACGATATTTCTCCGCCTGAAGTGCGAGCGCCTGGCACGCGTCATTCAAACCGGCGCCCAACAAATCGAACGTGGTGCGCAGTTGCAAAACCGTGCCGGTATCGATAATGTCCTGGCTCGTCGCGCCCCAATGCACGTATTTGGCGGCGTCGGCGTCCTGGCTTTTGACTGCGGCGGTCAGTTGCTTCACCAGCGGAATCGCAAGATTGCCGCCGGATGCGGCACCGGCCATCAATGCGTCAGGATCAATCAGATCAGCGTTGCAAGCAGCCACGATCGCGTCGACCGAGCCCGAAGGAATCACGCCATGCAAAGCCGATGCCCGCGCGAGCGCCGCCTCGACGTCCAGCATCGACTGGACGGTCTGACGCGCGGACCACACAGCGTTCATCTCTCGTGTTCCGCAGATCAGGTCCGTCAGTCGTCCCGTCGCCGAAAATGTCGGCTCAGACATCACACACGCTCGATGGCGATCGCAATACCCTGACCCACGCCGATACACATCGTGCAAAGCGCAAAGCGTCCACCGGTCCGATGCAACTGATACGTTGCGCTCGTCACCAGGCGCGCGCCGCTCATGCCGAGCGGATGGCCGAGCGCGATTGCGCCGCCGTTCGGATTGACGCGGGGATCGTCGTCGGCAATACCGAGCATGCGCAGCACAGCCAATCCTTGCGATGCAAACGCCTCGTTCAGTTCGATCACATCGAATTGATCGATGGTCATGCCGAGGCGCGTCATCAGCTTTTGCGACGCCGGCGCCGGCCCGATCCCCATCACGCGCGGCGGCACGCCAGCGGTCGCAATGCCCAGGACGCGCGCACGCGGCACGAGGCCGAAACGCTTGGCGCTGTCTTCATCGGCGATGAGCAAAGCTGCCGCACCGTCGTTGACACCCGACGCATTGCCCGCCGTCACCGTGCCATCCGGACGCACCACGCCCTTCAATTTCGCGAGCGCTTCCATGCTCGTTTCACGCGGATGTTCGTCCTGCGAGACCAACACCGGATCGCCCTTTTTCTGTGCGATCGACACCGGCACGATCTCTTGCGCGAGCGTTCCGTCCTTCTGCGCGCGCGACGCTTTTTGCTGGCTGCGTACAGCAAACGCATCCTGATCTTCACGGCTCACTTTATAGTCGGTCGCAACGTTTTCGGCCGTCTCCGGCATCGAATCCACGCCATGAAGTTTCTTCATGAGCGGGTTGATGAAACGCCAGCCGATGGTCGTATCGAAGATCTCTGCCTGACGCGAGAACGCCGTGGTCGCCTTGCCCTGCACGAACGGCGCACGGCTCATGCTTTCCACGCCGCCCGCGATCATCAGCGCCGCTTCGCCCGACTTGATTGCCCGCGCGGCCACGCCGATTGCGTCCATGCCCGATCCGCACAAGCGGTTGATCGTCGAGCCGGGCACGCCGTCGGGCAAACCGGCCAGCAGCGCCGACATGCGCGCGACATTGCGGTTGTCTTCGCCCGCCTGGTTCGCGCAACCGAAAATCAGGTCGTCGACGGCGTTCCAGTCCACGTCCTTATTGCGCTCCATCAACGCGCGCAGCGGCACGGCGCCGAGGTCGTCGGCACGAACTGAGGACAGCGCGCCGCCGTAGCGGCCGACCGGCGTGCGAATCGCGTCGCAAATGAAAGCTTCTTTCATGCCCATCTCCTTGTCTACTCCTTGATTACGCGTCGAGCGCGGTAGCCGCTTCGAGCGGTTCAAACGTCAGCGGCACCTGCGCCAGTTTCTGCAATTCGTCGAACGACAGGCCTTCGATAATTTCCCGCACCACGAACCCATTCGGCGTCACATCGAACACACCGTGATCCGTGTACACGCGATTCACGCAATTCACACCCGTCACCGGATAGGAACATTCGGGCACCAGCTTGCTCTCGCCTTGCTTCGTCAGCAGTTCCATCATCACGTAGACCTTCTTCGCGCCGATCGCCAGATCCATCGCGCCGCCGACAGCAGGAATGGCATCCGGCGCGCCGGTATGCCAGTTCGCGAGATCGCCCTTGGCCGACACCTGGAACGCGCCGAGCACGCAGATGTCGAGGTGGCCGCCGCGCATCATCGCGAACGAATCGGCGTGGTGGAAATACGCGCCGCCGGTGAGCAGCGTCACGTGTTGTTTGCCGGCGTTGATCAGTTCGTCATCTTCCGCGCCCTTCTCCGGCGCCGGGCCCATGCCGAGCAGACCGTTTTCGCTATGCAGGAAGATTTCGCGATCCGCCGCGAGATGGTTGGCGACGAGCGTCGGCACGCCGATGCCCAGGTTCACGTACGCGCCTTCCTGAATGTCACGGGCGACGCGTTGCGCCATTTCGTCACGAGTCAGTTTTTTCATGTCGATGTCCTTGCTTGATGCATTCGTTGTAGCGGCTGGGCAAGAAGCTAGCCTTGGAAGCTAGCCTTGGAACCTAGCCTTGGAACCTAGCCTTGGAACCTAGCCCTCGAAATCGCCGCATGCGCTGCTTGCACAAAAGCGGCCCCATTCAAGCCGCTTTCGCCGCTGCCAGCTCTGCCGCGTGCACCGCTTGCGGCACCTCGATCACGCGCTGAACGAAGATGCCCGGCGTCACGATGTCTTCCGGGTCCAGGCCGCCGAGCGGCACAACTTGCGAGACCTGCACGATGGCTGTCTTCGCTGCCATCGCCATGATTGGGCCGAAGTTGCGGGCCGTCTTGCGATACACCAGGTTGCCCCACCGATCGCCCTTGAACGCCTTGATCAACGCGAAATCGGCGTGCAGTGGGGCTTCGAGCACGTAATGCCGGCCATCGATAAAACGCGTCTCCTTGCCTTCCGCCAGCTTCGTGCCGTATGCCGTGGGCGTAAAAAATCCGCCGATACCCGCACCCGCCGCGCGAATGCGCTCAGCAAGGTTGCCTTGCGGCACGAGTTCGAGTTCGAGTTCGCCCGCGCGATACAAGCCGTCGAACACTTGCGAATCGCTCTGCCGCGGAAACGAACAGATGATCTTGCGCACGCGTTTCGCTTTCAACAGCGCCGCGAGGCCAGTCTCGCCGTTGCCCGCGTTGTTGTTCACGATCGTCAGTTCGCGCGCGCCCTGCTCGATCAGCGCATCGATCAGTTCTGACGGCATCCCCGCCGTGCCGAAACCGCCGATCATCACGGTCGCGCCGTCCTGAACATCCTTCACCGCCGAACTCAGCGAGTCGAAAATCTTGTTGATCATGCCGTCTCTTCCTTTCACGAGTGCCGAATGCATCGAAGCCGCATTGCAACTGAATCTAAGCGCGCCGGATGACTTGATTTTGACCGGCGTCGCTTGCATTTTTAAGTTCGCTGTGCGAACATCGATTCGTTTAGCGAACAAACGTA
>Ga0302308_10004029_pt1 | contig 11614 bp, 10 predicted proteins | sample III_Palsa_E3_3_FD_200531 | JGI IMG/M metagenome (GOLD analysis project Ga0302308, IMG submission 200531) | Peat permafrost microbial communities from Stordalen Mire near Abisko, Sweden - III_Palsa_E3_3 | ecosystem: Environmental > Terrestrial > Soil > Palsa > Peat permafrost | place: Sweden... | reverse complement strand
CGAATCACAACAGACGAACAACAAGGAGACGGATGGCTGTCTAAAGGCCCTTCGATGCGCGACGGGCCCTCAGTTCTGATCGCTGGCCTGTTTGCGTCAGGGGGGTGCCCCACTCGTGCGATTACATGGGTGATCCGCTGGACCTGGGCTGAAGCCATGGAAGCACACTCAGCCCTCTCCGTCGATCTCCTTGAGGAAGCCGTCGAGTAGACCCACCCGGTCTTGCTGGCCGTGGTCAACGGCGTCGTCTCGCTGGCGGCGCAGGATCGTGAGGAACTGGGGTCCGGTCTCGAAGAAGCCACATCGCTCGCAGACCGACTCGAAGGTGCAGTCGAGCCCTGCCGGTCGGGTGCAGTGACCATTGCCCAAGAGTCGCCGGTGCTCGGCGGCGATGCGGCGCATGTTGGTGCCCTCGACGCTGGCCGGTAACGGCTCGCCGCTCTCGTAGCTGGCCTCGACGGCCTGGGTCACTCGGAAGTACTCCTCTGCCACCGTCCGGTCCGAGATGCGGGCATAGGTCAGCGTCATCCGCATGGAGCGGTGACCGAGCAAAACGGCAATGGCCTCGAGGCTCATGCCCCTGTTGATCATTCGGGTGGCGAGTGTGTGGCGGAGCTGGTGGGGATGGACGTGACCGACGCCGGCACGCTTGGCCACCCGTTCGACGTAGCGATGAACGGTGCGGCGGTCAAAGGGTCGGCCATCGTCTCGTTCGACCAAGCGCCCTGAGCGACTCGGACCCCGGAACTTCTGGTAGTCGGTGATGAGGCGCACCAGTTCGGGTCCGATCGGCACGTAGCGGTCGTTGTGCAGCTTGCCGACCGGAATCCGCAGCGAGAAGGTGTCGCCGAGCAAAGTCACAGCCTTGTCGTCGACTCCGGAGAGCTCGCCCACCCGGATGCCGGTCTGGGCCAGGATCTCGACCATGACGCGTCGACGAGGATCGGGGTCACTCGCCAGTGCCGCAGTGAACTTTTCCATCTTCGGGTCGTCGAGGAACTTCGGGAGCGGTTCGTCGGCCTGTGGGAAGTCGCCGGGGAAGATCAGCGTTTTGGTCGGCGCGTCTTCGTAGTCCCAATCCCGCAGCCGCTCGAAGAAAGTGCGCAACGTTCCGAGTCGATTGCGGATGGTGACGGCGGCGAGAGGCTTCCCGGCCTTGCCCGGTCGAGCGGCCAGCCACAGCTTGTGCGCCTCGATGTGACGGCGCTCGACACCGCTCATGGAGGTGCAGGTCGGGTCGGACTCAGTGACCTGGCCGGCGAAGTGACGCAGTATCTGATCGGCAGCGCCGACAGTGGTCGGACGGGCCGAGACACCCAGTTGATCCAGGTAGGAGGCCATGGTGGTTACCATCACCGGGGCCCGGCGGGCGGTCTCGGCCCAGGGGAACTCCATAGTGCTCCACCACGGTGAGGCGGACTCTGATGACTTCGGGAGGGCGCTCATCGGGCCGCCTCCACCGGTGCGTGGAGGGACTCCATGGCCTTGCGGTACTCCTCGGCCAGCCAGTCGATGCTGAGGTGAAGATAGATCCTCGTCGACGCAATGGAACGGTGACCGGCCTGAGCCTGGACCGCCTCGATCGCCATGCCTCCCTCGCGCAATCTCGTGAAGCAGGTGTGGCGTAGCTCATGGCAGGTGCCGTGGGTGAGTCCGGCCCGTCTCCGCGCTGCACTGAAGATCTCGATGATCCCCTCGGTCGAAAGCGGCTGGCCCCGCCTCTGTCCTTTGAGCGAGACAAAGAGCCGATCCGTCGGAGCGTCGGGTGGTCGCTCCTTGTTCATGTAGTCCGCCACCGTGGCGAAAAATGTCGGAGAGATCGGGACGAGCCGTTGGTGACCGCCCTTGCCCTCGGCGATGAAGACCCGCCACTCGCCGAGGCGAAGGTCTTCGAGCCGCAGCCCCAGCACCTCGCCACGCCGAAGGCCGCCGAGCAGCATGGCCTGGGCCATGGCCCGGTCCCGATCGGTGCGCAGCGCCTCCATGAGCGCTTCGACCTCGTCGGGGTTCAAGATGCGAGGCAGACGCCGCACCCCGCGCACGAGCGGTGCGCCGCGTTCACCTCGGTGACGGTTGCGCCGAGTGGGCAGACCCCGTGGCACCGGATTGGTCACCACGCCGGTGTCACCCCGGATGACGAGATAGCCATAGAGGCTCGACACCGCAGCCAGGCGCCGCTTGATGGTCGAGGCCGACATCCCCGACTCGCCGTCGGAGATCCGCACCACGTTCTCAGCACCCTTCCTCGGTCGCCGCTGGGCGGTCACGAAGCGCAGCACGTCCTTTGGGGTCACATCCTGTGGCTCCTTGCCGACGACCCCGAAGAACACGCTTAGGTCATGGGCATAGGCCCGCACCGTGGCCGGCCTGGCCCGCCCGGAGGCGAACTCCAAGAACTCGTCGACCAGCTCGTGGCCGACCCGGTACTCGCGCACACCATCCGCGCGAAGACGACTCTGAAACGACGGACACCACACCACCGCACACCTCCTTGTCGGACTTACGTCCGAAGAAGGCTCCCCGGACGCTCAGTCCAGATGGCGGATCACCCGTATAAGTGCCGATATGGGGCAGGGCATCTGCCCGCCATACTCCCGAACGGCCTGCTTCGCCGAGTTCACCGACGTCCATCACGTTCAACATTGGATCGACGGCGGGCGCACCGACCTCGACAACATGACCGAGCTGTGTGATTACCATCATCGCTGCGTCCACGAGATGGGCTGGAAGATCGCCGGGGACGCGAACGTGGAGCTGATCTTCCAGAGCCCGACGGGTCGTCGTTCCGCATCAACACCTTCTCCAAGCGTCACGGCAGCGCGAGACGGACCGCCTGGTTGATCGCATCGTGCAGCGCGACGTTCTGCGCGCGGTCGGGCACCACAACCCGGACGAGCGATGGCGTCGGCGCGCGCAAAGCAGGTTCGAGCTGCGACAGCGCGGTGACGTGGTGCACCGGCAGTCCGAAACCGCCCGCGACCGCTCCGATGTCGCTGGTCGGTGGTGTGCCGAAAAGCTGCTCGAAGACGGCCGGCTCGACCTCGCTCGCCTGCGGAAGGAAGGAGAAGATCCCTCCCCCGCCGTTGTCGAGCACCACGAACGTACACGGCGAGTCCGAGAGGTTGACCAGCCCCGACACGTCGTGCAGGAAAGTCAGGTCACCCATGAGGGCGATCGTCGGGGCACCCGGTCCGTCGCCGGATTCGGCGATCCCCAATGCGGTCGACACGACGCCGTCGATCCCGTTGACCCCGCGGTTACTGAGGACCCGCGGCGTCCTGCGGTGGGCTTCGGCATACCACTCGAGGTCCCGGATCGGCATGGATGCCGCCACCACGAGGGTGGCCCCCGTCTTGGCCGCATAGCGGTGGACCTCCCGAGCCACGAGCGGCTCGCTGAGCTCGGTTCCCAGCACCTCGCCGATGGCGGCCTGCGCCAGCGACTCCCGCTGCCGCCACGAATCGAGCCACTCCGGATCAGCCGGTATCGCCGTTGCGATGGCCGAATCGAGCCAGTCGTCCGCCGCGCACTGGTGGAATTCTGTCGCCACTCGTGACGGATCGGCCCACTGTCGCAACGGGTCGACGACGACGATCCGTGCACCGGCACGGGCAGCGGCCGAGACGAACGTACCCACCGCCCGAGAGAGCCACGGCGCACCGAGCAGCACGATGCTCTCCGGCACGGGCGGTTCCGTCCGGACAATGGCGTCGGCGGCGGCGATGACCCCTTCCCCTCGGCTTCCCGAAAGTGGGTCGGCGAACACGGGCCAGCCAAGTCTCTCTCCGAGCGCCCTGACGCGGGCCGGGTCCGCTCGATGCGGCCACGGGCCACCCGCGATGATCACTCCCCTCCCCCGCAGGGGCTCGAACTCCTCATGGGCGAGCGGACCCGTCTGTGTCTTCTGGACCACAACCCTCGGACCGGGACGTGCCGGGAGGGAATCCGCGGTGCCGGTCAGGGGCTCCCGAAACTCGAGATTGAGGTGCACCGGGCCCGGGCCGCGGGGGCCGCGCGTCGCTTCCTCGAAGGCGCGGACCGCCAATGGTCTCCACGTCTCCTCCTGGCCTTCGGTCGCCACGCCAGGCGCGTACGCCCAGCGAGTTGCGGGGCCGAACAGCCCGTTCTGTTCGATGGACTGCGGAGCGCCGGTGTCATGCAGCTCGGGCGGTCGGTCTGCTGTGCACACGATGAGCGGGACTCCGGCATGGTGCGCCTCGACGACTGCCGGATGCAGCTCTGCGGCGGCCGTGCCACTCGTCACGCAGATCACCGTCGGTCTGCCCGTCGCCATCGCCAGTCCCAACGCGAAGAAGCCACCGCTTCGCTCATCGAGGTGGACGTGCACCCGCAGGCGTTCGGCCAGCGGAAGTGCCAGCGGTGTCGAACGCGAGCCGGCACCGACGACGGCGTCGGTGACGCCGAGGCGGACCCACTCGTCGACAAGGGTCGTGGTGAACGTGGCCTGTACGCTCACCCGGCGTGCCACTCCATGTCGACGTGCGCGGGGCGGGACCACCACTGATCGTCCTCCACGGCTTCACCCAGACGGGACGCCTCTGGGGTCGTTTCGGTGACCTCTTGGCCGAGTCGCACACGTTGCTGGCGGTGGACCTGCCCGGACACGGCGATTCCGGTTCGGTGCGGGCCGACCTGCCGACCGCAGCGGGCCTGGTGGCGGAGGCGGTACGCGCCCAGGTCGGCGATCAGCCGTGCACCCTCCTCGGTTACTCCCTTGGTGCGCGGGTGGGCCTGCATGTGGCTCTCGCTGCGGAGCTGCCGTTGCGCGCGGTCGTCTTCATCGGCGTCACCGCCGGAATGGAAGACCCGGACGAACGTGCGCGACGACGCCAGTCCGACGACGCCTTGGCCGACGGGCTCGAGGCGTCCGGCGATGTCCAAGCCTTCATCGGCGACTGGCTGCGCGGGCCGCTGTTCGAACGACTCGAGATCGGTGATGCGGCACAGCGTTCGGAGCGACTCCGCAACAGCGCGGCCGGCCTGGCCTCCAGCTTGCGGCTCTGCGGAACGGGCACCCAGGATCCCCTTTGGGACCTTCTGCCGACTCTGGGCAGTCCCGTCCTGGCCATGGCCGGGTCGGACGACACCCGCTTTGCGTCGTACGCGCTGCGAGTGGCCCGACTGGTCCCGCACGGCGTCACCTCCCTGGTGCCGGGTGGCGGGCATGCCGTGCACCTCGCCCAGCCCGAACAGGCCGGCCGGATCGTGCATCACTGGCTCGACGCGGTGGAGCCGGGCCCTGTCTGACGGCACGCACCGCAGCCGGTGACGAGGATCCTCACAGGAGGAGTCCGATCGCCAACAGCGCGCCAGCGACCATCTGAAGACGGGCCGTCGTCCCCAACATGGGCAGGAGCGCTCTCCCCTGCTGGTCGCTCAGCGCGAGTCTGACCGGCACGGCGGCCACGGGGAACGCCAAGAGCGCCAGGAGTGCCCATTCCCGGTAGCTGGACACGACCCCGATGGACAGCGCCACACCCATGAGGGTGAAGCAGTAGAGCAGACCGGCTCGTCGCCGTCCGAGGCGCACGGCCAGTGTCTTCTTGTCGGACTCAGTGTCCGTCGCGATGTCCCGCAGGTTGTTCGCCTGGAGCAGCGCAGCAGCTAGCAGGCCCACCGGCACCCCGACCCAGAAGACGAACCACCAGTCGTACTGGTAGTCGAACAGGTGCCCGGCCACGCTGACAATGAAGGGGGCATGCTGGACGTAGGCCGACCCCGCGGTGGCAACGAGGCCGAAAAAGACGAAGACGAAGAGTTCGCCGAAGCCGAGATACCCGTACGGCCGAGGGCCGCCCGTGTACGCCCAGCCCGCGATGCCGCAGACGAGGCCGACCGGGATCAGCCACCACGTGACGCGGGCCGCCAGTCCGAGACCGGCCAGTCCGGCGACGCCGAAGGCGATCAGCGCGGCGACCTTGACCTCCCGCACGGACGCGAGCTTGCCCGCCACGAGCCGCACGGGCCCGACACGGTGTTCGTCGGTCCCGCGCACACCATCGGCGTAATCGTTGACGTAATTCGTCCCCACCTGAATGCCGAGAGCCACGATCAGGGCGAGCACGGCATTCAGCCACGACAGCTGGCGGTCGAAGCCGCCACACGCTGCGGCGTGACAGGCGCTGGACATCTGCGGAGTTGTGATGACGAAGTTCCCGCTCGAGAGGTACCCGGCCGCCGTACCGACGACGACCGGAACGACCGCGGCAGGCAGCGTACGCGGGCGGGCGCCCGCGACCCACAGCTTGAGCGGAGGGCTCACGGGCGTCGAGGAAAGCGTGAAAAGTCCGGGGCTCGGTGCTCCACGAAGGCGTTCCGGCCCTCCTGTCCTTCCTCGGTCATGTAAAAGAGCATGGTGGCGTCACCGGCGAGCTGCTGCACTCCGGCGAGCCCGTCGTCGGCCGCGTTCATGCCCGCCTTGATCATGCGCAGCGCGATCGGCGAGAGCGTGAGCATCTGGCGGCACCAGGCCACGGTCTCGCGCTCCAGATCGTCCAGCGGGACGACTGCGTTCACCAAGCCCCAGTCGAGTGCCTGCTCGGCGCCGTACTGACGGCAGAGGAACCACACTTCCTTTGCCCGCTTCAGACCGATCGTCCGGGCCAGGATCGACGATCCGTAACCCCCGTCGAAACTGCCAACCTTCGGCCCCGTCTGGCCGAAGCGCGCGTTGTCGGCCGCGATGGAGATGTCGCACACCAAATGCAGGATGTGCCCACCGCCGATGGCGTAGCCGGCGACCATGGCGATGATCGGCTTGGGGATGCGACGCATCAGGATCTGGAGATCGAGGACGTTGAGGCGGCCGATACCGCGCTGGGCGACCTCGTCGTCGCCGATGTACCCGTCGTCACCCCGGATCTTCTGGTCCCCTCCCGAGCAGAAGGCATCAGGGCCTTCGCCGGTGAGGACGATGACACCGACATCGGGGTCGTCCCGGGCCATGGTGAAGGCGTCCGTCAGCTCGAAGAGCGTCTGCGGGCGGAAGGCATTCCGCCGCTCCGGGCGGCAGATCGTCAGCTTGGCGATGCCCTCCGCGACGTCATAGCGAATGTCCTGGAACGAACCTCGCGACTCCCAATGGGGAAGCGGAAGCGGGCGAAGATCGTCGAGGGGATCATGAGGACTTCCTGTGACCACGGTCTGCACGGCGCCCTACGCTACTGTCCGGTGCCTGAGCTCGTAGCACTCGACCTGCCCGGTGGCATCGGCTTCGTCGATGCGCTACAGGCCATTTGGGACACGGGTGATGCCGCGGCTCCGCTCGACCCCCGGCTGCCCCCGGTGGCGCGACAGGTCCTGCTCGACGCATTGCGCCCGACGCGCATAGTGGGCTCGGACGGCGAGCAGCGTGCAATCGCCGACGGCATCGGGGTCGAGGATGGTGACGCGTTGGTCGTGGCGACATCAGGCACGTCGGGACATCCCAAGGGCGTCGTGCTCACCCATGACGCCGTCGCCGCCTCGGCAACGGCGACCTCAGCCCGGCTCGGCATCGACGCTGCCCGGCACGTGTGGATGGCCTGCTTGCCGCTGGCGCACATCGGGGGCCTCGCAGTCGTGACGCGTTCGATCCTCACGGGCACGCCCGTCGTGGTCCTGCCGGGTTTCGAGGCCGAGGTCGTAGAAGAAGCCGGGCGATCGGGCCTCGTCTCACACGTGTCCTTGGTGGCGACCGCGCTCCAGCGCCTCGATCCCGCGGTCTTCACCTGCGTCCTCCTCGGCGGCAGCAGGATTCCCTTCGCGCTCCCGCCCAACGCCGTCGCCACGTACGGCATGACCGAGACCGGCTCAGGCGTCGTCTACGACGGATGGCCGCTCGACGGGGTGGAGCTGTCGTTCCGACCAGCTGTGTTTGGAGCTGACGGCGGTGAGGGTCCGAGCGTTCGGGGCGGAGGTACGAGCGGCGAAGGCGAGATCCTGATACGGGCCCCGATGTTGCTCCGCTGCTATCGGGGCGGGAACGACGACGGGCGCGTCGCTGGGCCCGACGGGGCCCGAGACTGGTTCGCGACCGGTGATGCCGGTCGCCTCGACGCCGACGGGAAGCTCCTCGTCGCCGGCCGCATCGACGACGTGATCACCACGGGCGCGGAGAAGGTCTGGCCCGATGTGGTCGAACGGATCCTCCTGACGCACCCAGGCGTGGCCGAGGTCGCCATCTGGAAGCGGCCCGATCCGGAATGGGGCGAACGGGTGGTGGCCTGGGTCGTGCCCGTGGACGGGGGTCCCTCGCTCGACGAGCTGCGCCAGATGGTCGCCGAAAACATCGCCGCCTGGGCGGCGCCGAAGGAGCTGGTCCTTGTCGACGATCTTCCCCGCACCGCGGCCGGCAAGGTCCGACGGCGAGCGCTCGAGTCCCTGTCGCCTCAAGACTGATCTTCGGCGGGGACGGCGGATTCGGATCGGCCGGCGGGGCCAGGCCAGCTGGCGTTCAGGCGGGCGAGCTTGTCCGGGTTCCTCACCACACGAACACCGACGATGGACCCGTCCATGATGTCGAGCACGATCGCTCCCACCACAACGTCGCCATGCAGCAGAACAGCGGCCGGTTGGCCGTTGAGAACGGTGGTCTGCGGGAAGCCCTGCACCTTCTTGGCCACGTTGAGGAGGAATCGCGAGCTTCGGTGCGGGCCGACCACGGGGCGCATAGCGGCGCGGACCTTGCCGCCGCCGTCGGTCCACACCACGACGTCATCGGAGAGCATGGAGAGGAGCCCCGACAGGTCCCCCGTGGCACAGGCCACGAGGAAGCGGTCGGTCAGCGCGCGACCCTGCCGCAAATCGGCGTCGAAGCGTTGACGGCGCTCCTCCACCCGGTGTCGCGCCCGTGCCCCGAGCTGGCGGCAGGCTGCCGGCGAGCGTCCCAACGAGCGGCCGACCTCGTCGAACGGGTAGCCGAAGATGTCGTGCAACAGGTAGGCGGCACGTTCGAGCGGCGTGAGCTCCTCGAGCAATACCAGGAAGGCCAGAGAGAGGGAGTCCGCCTGCTCGGCCGCCGCCTCCTCCTCGACCACCACCGGCTCGGGCAACCACGGGCCCGCGTAGGTCACACGCCTTGATCGCGCCGAATCGAGTTGGTCGAGACACAGGCGGGTCACGACGGTGACCAGATAGGCGCGGGTCGATTGGACCGCATCGTCCTTCCGGCGGATCCATCGGATGGAGGCATCCTGGACGATGTCCTCCGCGTCGGCCGCGCTGCCCAGCATGCGATAGGCGATGCCGAAAAGCAGCGGGCGCCATTCTTCGAAGGCCGCCGCGTTGGTCTCAGGGTCAGGCAGCGACATTCCGGGCGGCGACACTTCAGGCAAGGGCTTCCGCGCTGACGGCCCGCACCGGTATCTCGCAATGGTCCGAGAACCCCTGGCTGCGCAGGCCGAGCCCGCCATTGAACCGGGAACGGAAGTTCTCGAGTGCGACCCAAGCAGCGAGTTCGACGAACTCCGCGTCGGTGAGGTGCGTCCGGACGCGGGCGGCCAGCTCCTCGGAGACCTCAGCCGGGCTGCCGGTCGCCGCTTCGGCGTACTCGAGGACCGCCCGCTCACGCTCGTCGAAGAGATCGCTCGTGCGCCAGCTGCCGACCGCTCGCACCTTGGCCGGATCGATGCCGCGGTGCATCCCTTCGTAGTAGCCGTAGTCGACGCACCAGGAACAGCCGATCTGCATGCCGGTGGCTTGCACGGCGAGCCAACGCAAGGTCGGATCGAGTTTCTTCCAGCCGTACTGGACCGCTGTCTCCAGGCTGCCCATGGCCACCAGGACTCCGGCGTGATGCGAAGCGGCCGCGGTGGGTTCGACCATCTGGCCGAAGCGACGCTTGGTGTAGCGGAAACTCAGTCGGGCGACGAGGCCCTTCGGGCTGCCCTGCAGTGGGACGTGAGCCCTGGCTCTCCCTTCCTTCCTCTGTGCATTTTCTGTCACACCCCTCAGACGGAGCAGGGCCGCGTTGTGTGACATGGGCTCCAGGGCGACGGGACTGGGCGCCAGGGGCCGGCTCGTCAGCCCACCCCGCCCGAGGGCTGCGCGGTCGTGCCGCCGTCGACGACGAACGTCTGCCCGGTGACCCAGGAGGCGGCGTCGGAGGCCAGGAAGAGTGCCGCAGTGGCGACGTCGTCGGGCAGGCCCAATCGCCGTAGGGGGATGTGGGCGGCGATCTGCTCCTCGCCCGGGCCTTCCCAGAGCGCGGCCGCAAATTTCGTCTTCACCAGACCGGGTGCCAGCGCGTTGACGCGCACGTGGGGCGCCAACTCAAAGGAGAGTTGCCGGGTGATGTGGATCACTGCGGCCTTCGTCACGTTGTACCAACCGATGCCCGGTTCGACCTCGAGGCCGCCGATGGAGGCCATGTTGATGACGGATCCGCGCAGACCGGCCTTCACGGCCGCCGCCGTCCAGACCAACACCGAAAGTTGGTTGACCTCGAACGTCTTCTGCGCCTGCGCCACGTCGATGTCGATCATCGGCCCGAAGTACGGGTTGGTCCCGGCGTTGTTGACCAGGATGTCGAGCTGGCCGAAGCGATCCAGCGTCTCAGCCATGCAGGTCTGGGCGTCCTCCGGCTTCCCGACGTGGGCGGCAGTCCACGCCACCCTGGCCTCCGGGGCGCCCGCGGCCATGAGTCCTGCCGCCGCATCGGCCAGGTCATCCGCCTTGCGCGACACGATCATGACGTTGGCACCGGCTTCGACGAAGCGGCTGGCCAGGGCGAGGCCGATGCCGCGGCTCCCACCGGTGATCAGGGCCGTCTTTCCATTGAGTTCGAGCTCCATGGCCTGAGCCTTGCACGACACGCACGGTGTGCCGCTGCCGGAGGAAGGAGCCGTAGCATCGCGCCCGTGAACCACCTCGCCGACGAGACGAGCCCGTATCTCCGCCAGCACGCCGACAACCCGGTGGAGTGGTTCCCCTGGGGGGACGAGGCCCTGCAACGGGCCCGCGACGAGGACAAACCTCTGTTCGTGTCCATCGGCTACGCCTCGTGCCACTGGTGCCACGTCATGGCCCACGAGAGCTTCGAGGATCCCGAGACGGCGGCGGAGCTGGCGAAATCCTTCATTTCGGTCAAGGTCGACCGTGAGGAGCGTCCCGATCTCGATGCGGTCTACATGGCGGCTACCCAAGCGCTGACCGGAGCGGGGGGCTGGCCGATGTCGGTCTTCTGCACGCCGGACGGGCGCCCCTTCTACGCCGGGACCTACTTCCCACCCGTCGAGCGCCACGGGATGCCCTCCTTCCGCCGGGTGGTGCAGGCGCTGGGCGACGCCTGGGCCAACGAGCGGGCACAGGTACTCGAGCAGGCGGATGCACTCGTTGGCGCAGTGCGGCGGGAGCTCCGGTTGGCGGAGGCCCTGAGCGAGGAGGCGGGTGCTGGCGTCGGCGGCGTGCGGGGCGATGACGCTCCCCTGCTTCGCCTGGCCGGAGCGCCGGCCGCGGTCGGGCTCGACACGGAAGTCCTGCTCGAGCAAGTGGTCGGCGGTCTCGCAGCGGGATTCGATCCCGAATGGGGCGGCTTCGGACCGGCGCCGAAGTTCCCCCGCCCCACCCTCGTCGAGCTCTGCCTCCGGCGGGCCCGCCGAGGCGGGCCCGATGC
>Ga0302308_10004028_pt1 | contig 11616 bp, 10 predicted proteins | sample III_Palsa_E3_3_FD_200531 | JGI IMG/M metagenome (GOLD analysis project Ga0302308, IMG submission 200531) | Peat permafrost microbial communities from Stordalen Mire near Abisko, Sweden - III_Palsa_E3_3 | ecosystem: Environmental > Terrestrial > Soil > Palsa > Peat permafrost | place: Sweden... | reverse complement strand
AAGCTGCGGCCAAGCAGGAAATCTTGCTTACGGCAGGCGGTGCTTACATTCGTATTTCCGACGGCAACATCGAAATGCATGCACCGGGGCTGATCAGTATCAAGGGCACGCAGCATTCGTTTTCCGGACCCACCAGCCTTGCGCGTCAGATGAACACCTGGCCTGCTACCCGCTTCGAGAAAATGGTTACGGTTCACCTTCACAATGGCACCCCAGCGCGGAATCGCCGCTTTGAACTCATACGCGAAGATGGTTCCATCATGCGTGGCACCACCAACTCTGCCGGTGAAATCGGATTGCAAAAGAGCGATCTGGCCGGTCGATACCGTATTACGATACTGGATTAAAGAACCATCATGGCGACTGACGATCCGCAGCAAGGCCAAGTGCTTTCAACCACAATCGACAAAAATGGTCGATACGAGTCTCACGCAACGCTTGGGTCACCGGGGTGTTCCGGTGACCACATGTATGTCGGCAACACGCAAGCTATTCCTATTGTGTTTCTGCCGGGCATTATGGGGAGCCCGTTGATTGCGACGGGCAAGAATGCTGGAACGATAAAAAACGATGACGTCGGCAAAAATTGGGCATGGTTTCCCGATAGCCATAGTTGGCTCGGCCTCTCCATTAGCGGGCAAACGGGTTATCGCGATCTCAATGCGGCGAAACGCAAACAACTCCTTGATCCCGACAACACGCGGGCAGTTACGACACCTCAGGACGCGGACATCTCCACATGGAAAGGCTTGCTTGACAAGCACGCGTATGTCCATCTGGATGAGGCTATGCGCCGAGGCTGGGGCTCGGTCTTGTGCAGTGGCTATGGTGATTTTATGTTGTGGCTGGAAGACCATCTTGAACATCTCTATTTTGAAGGGAAGCCCCATGCCGCCGCCGCTTATAAACGGACCGATGCTCATGCCTGGGGTGAGGTCAAGGGTTACGAAGCGGTTACCGATGCGGAATTAGTCAAAGCTGCAAATTGGCGATACCCGGTTTACGCCATTGGTTATAACTGGCTTCAATCGAACAAAGACTCGGCACAAAAAGTGGTTCAACGCATTGCCTCAATACAAGCGGATTGTAGGCAGCGACTCAAGCTCAAATGCGACAAAGTGATTATAGTGACGCATTCAATGGGTGGTTTGGTCGGCCGTATGGCGGCGAAGCTCGCTCCCGATCTCATCTGGGGCGTCGTGCATGGTGTGCAACCCGCAACAGGCGCGGGTACTGCCTATCAGCATGTGCGCGAAGGATATGCCGATTTCGTGGGCTCGCTGGTCATCGGCGGCTCGGGGGATTTGATTACGCCTATTTTTGCCAATGCATCAGGTTGTCTTGAGTTGCTGCCTAATAAACAATATGGTCCAGGTTGGATGATTGTGAACTATCAAGAGCCTGGTGGGACTCTACGCCAACTCTTCAGTTTGCCGGACCCAGGTACCTCTCCCTACGCACAGATCTACGCAAAAGGCGATCAATGGTGGCGATTGATGCATCCTGGGTTGGTCGATCCGGGTACCAAGAATCTCTCGGCGAGCTGGGGACAATACCTTGACCGGTTGGGTGTCGCTGAATCTTTTCACACGGCGTTAGGTGATTATTATCACCCCACCACCTACGCTTATTACGGGGCTAGCGGCAATAAAAAGGCGTGGCAGAAGATTAATTGGAACTTGGTTTCCTTGAGCGACATGTCAACCGGTGTTTCTGCCAAAGCGCCTTCGGCCGATGTCGCAAAAAATGGCATGACGCTGACACGTGACGATCTTCAGAGCTACGCCGAAATCCAAAACAAAGCATCCGCCGGCTTGATCATGTATGCGGGCGCCGACGGCGTCGGGCGTACCGCTAATTATTCGGGTGATGCTTATCGCGCCCGTATCGGGGTACCGGATGACGAGGGCGATGGTACGGTACCCGCGCACTCGGGTTCGGCGCCGACGTCATATGTCAGGTTTTGTGCTCGCATGACGGGGTTTGATCATCAGGGCTCTTATGCCAATGACGCTGTACGCAGCCTTACGCTCCATTCGGTGATCAAGATTGCGCAACAGGCCGTCGATCTATGCTGAAGAAAATCCAGTCGTTGTCCAAGCGATCTCTGCTGGTCAGCGCATTCGTTATTGCTGCAGTTGTTTGGATTGCTCACTGGCAGTACCGCAATTACCAATTGAGCCATCCGAACCGAATTCATTCCGAGGTAGCCGTGACCGCCAACATGAAAACCATTTGCGTCGGCCGTTTGTTGCTCGACGTTCCTGTTGAGAGCCAGATTACTCTTGGCGAGTTTATCGTCGATGGCACGTCTATTGGCGTTGAGCAGAATGTTACGCAATATCAATTCGAGCGACGGATGCAAGCTCGCTGGCAAGAGATTCAAGCCTCGGCGCCAGACGGCACCGATCATCGTTACACATCCAAGCCCGCAGAACGAATCGAGCCGGTTGAACATGGCGTGGTTTTTATGTGGGGTGATAGGAACATCAGTTTCGATGAAAAGAAGCCCCAATATGTTCACGACACGCAAGGCTATCTCTGGCGTGACGGCACAGTCTATTCGTTCGATAAAGATTTGAGTACCGAGAAACAATTCATCACGATGATGGGGCGTATCCATTCCAGGCCTGGCGATGCTTTACCGACTAGCCCGGGGCTGTGTAACGTCGCGACTTTTATCCCGGATGACGGTGCTTGGCATGATGAACAAATCAGATTGAACGTCGATCTGCCGGATCTACACACATCCATTGGTGTCATTGTTCAGAGTGTCGACGGTACACCACCGGACCGTTTAATTGATAGAGCGGATCAACGAGCACCGATTGCTAGGAAGGAGATAGCAGAAGCGATTCTGCGTGACCCAAGTCTACAACTCGATGGCACTATTATGCGACGAGCACGACGGCAAGTGGGCAGATGGTTAGGAGATGAACTGGTTAGCGGTGACACTGATAATCAGAATCGCGATGGTTATTCAACACAGGTGACGGCGTCATGGGAATTCCCAGGTGAATCGCGTTCCATCGCCAAGCCTCACATTGAGCTTGAAATGTTAACGGGCTACAAAACCGCCAGCCAACCCCATCCAATGGGTAGTTTCCCGAAGGACACCATCAGCGGGCACGGGCGGCTTACCGAGACCGAGTTTTTTACGCTGTGGGACAAGATGACTGACTCGCTGCGGCTGCGGCCAGGTGCTGCGTGAAAAACAGGTGAAGGACGGAATGAGACGTGCAACCGTCTAGTCAGGACAGCCACGTTTCTAATGCGACCGATGGCATCTAATCGGTCAGCACTGCGTCCCCGATGAAGTAGTTGGCCCATGTAAAAGGCCGTTGCCCGTTCGAGTCAATGTAAATACTGACCTCCGCATGTCAATACAAATCCCGCGAGAGAAAGCGCTAGACCGACTGCGCACAGCCTTGGCCTCAACAGGGCATGTGCTGCTGGGAACCCAATGGCTAGGTTGGAATGGGAGTTATCGATTCCGCTGCGCGCAAGGGCATGAGCCGGCTCGAGCGGGGACGCACATTATCCGCTTTCCCATTGAGTGTCCTGAGTGTCGCGCGGCTAGTGCTCTGGCCCGGTTGCGGGCGATCGCTCAGCAAGCTGGTGGCGACTGTTTATCCGAACACTACGTCGGTCGCCTCAAGCACCACGCGTTCCGCTGCGCGCAAGGTCATATGTTTACCGCCACAGCCGTGAGAATTGTTTCAGGCGCTTGGTGTCGACGCTGCGCCATTGCGCGCCATGCCGACAAAATCCGTGATCCCGAAGGACTAACTCGATTACACAAGATTGCCCAGCAACATGGGGGCGAGTGCCTTTCAACCCACTACGCCAGACTAAGCGATCGTTATGACTTCCGCTGCGCGCGAGGACACACGTGGACGACTTCGGGTTCGGATGTGGCACGAGGTGCATGGTGTCGTTCATGCGCCAATCTCAACAAGAGCGAGGCGTACTTACGTCAGGATGGTCTCGCCGAGTTGCAGCGCATTGCACAGAGCCGAAACGGCCTGTGTCTGACGCAGAGCTACACGGGCAATGCGGCTTACTATCAATTTCGTTGTGAGAACGGGCACGAGTGGCAGACCACCGGCGGGCGAATCTTTCTGGGCGGCTGGTGTGTCAGGTGCTCGCATGAAAAGCGCCGCTTGGGGATAGAGATCATGCGAGAAATGGCGGCGGAGCGCGGTGGCCAATGCATCTCTCAGAACTATGTCAACAGCGTGACCAAGCTCGAATGGGAATGTATGCGGGGACATCGCTGGCATGCTCTGCCCAGTGCCATTCGGGCCGGACATTGGTGCCGTCAATGTCACTATCTGTCGCGCATTACTCAGGAAAAAACGCGTCGACTGAGGCGTTATGAAAATGGCTAAGGCTCGTCGAAACTGGCTGAGTGGCCTGATAGATAACGGTGTCAATTTCAAGAAATCCGCCTGCGACCCGACCAAACGTCGACAACGTTCGTACTCTGCTGGACCTTGCGACTGCCGTGGGCGGCACCAACCCAACATTTTAGGAGATAAGTTTGTTCAAGTTATCGCTAGTTATCAAGTTATCGCTAGTTATCCTGATCCTGACAGCTTGGTGCGCGGGATCGTATGCGCAAACATCTGGCGGCGACCACGATACTATCCAGACCGTTGCCGGTGCCTTGTCCGTAACAAAAATACAACGAGTCCAAAAAGACGGCGCTACATTTAATGCGACATTGAACGGTGCGAATTTCGATCAACTGTATGGTTCTCACTATGTTTATTACACCGACTCCGATGGAACCGCCAAACCAGCCACGCGGATTGTTTTAGAAGATTTCGTCGGTGGATTTTCTGATCTTCCGTCGTTAACGCTGTACGATTTTCGGAAGAGCCCGCCGGTTGCGTTGCCGATTAGTGATAAATTGGATTTGGAAAATGTGCGATGGACGGATAGCTCGGTATTGTTGAGCGCGGATGGGAAATTGTATTTGTTTTCGCGCAACAGGCTGTCGCGCCTTAAGGCGCCGGAGAAGGCCATCCAGTAGGTAGATTGCGGGGTATTTTCGGTACCAACAAAAAAAGACTCGCTAGATGACAAGTCGCACAACCTGATCGCCCTGACGTCATTGTGTCAGGCCGGAAGTCGGCCATTGAGGTCGTTGGGATGGCTGAGTTCTACATTCAGCAATGTGGCGGATTGCTGACGGTGGTGGCGTCGAGCAACCCGACGCCAACTTCCCGCATCGGCGAATTCACGCTCTCGACCGAGGTTGTGTGAAAATGCTTCGTTCTTCGAACTTGAGGGAGCAGTAAATTAATCGGCGCTTTTAGGCGTGAACCGGAGGGCGACGGTCGATTCGCCCGACGAAAGGAACGTACGCATCTGGTCGGCCGCATCCGGAGAAAGATCTGGATGTTCTTCCTGTAGGTACGCGATGGTTTCCTCAGGTGACCACGACCCCAAGGAAGCCATGTAGTCGTCAATGTCTTCTTGAATTTGTCTCCACGACGCATAATCCTGTCGCGACAACAGAACTAAATTCGTCCGAGTATAGATTACATGCAGGTTCATGTTGTTCTTGCCCTAAGTTCTCGATTCCCCACTCCCCTCACGCCCTATCGCCCATTGCGGCCACTCACTCAGCCAAGGTCTCTGCCCGAAACTGGACGTTCGGAATTCAGAGCCGAACCGCTTGGCTGCTCAAATGCCTTTGGTTTATCAAGCCCAAGACCGAACCGTCAGGAAAGATGCTAGCCGACTCTTGCCGTGCGTCCACCTGTGACGGGAGGTCGACGAGTAGCTCGGTAAGCGCTAATCCGGGCGTTCCTATGGCAGTTGAGATCGCCTTCAGCACGGACAGCTCGACGCCCATAGCGGGGAGATCCCAGACAGGATATCGAAGCCAGTAATATGGTTCAGCACGGATAGCGAAGTGTCGGCCCTCATGCTCGTACACCAGAAACTGAGTTTCGACGGGGTGTTCTTCAAAGCTTTCTGGGACCGTGGTGCCGGGCGCGCGCATCAAACGCTCAGCGGCTTGGGGTAGACCCATTGCACGCAACCATGCGCCGTAGTTCTCGCGCATTACTTGTTCACAGCTGAGCGGCAAATCGGCAAAATCACCGTCCTCGCCATTGGGATCAACGACAGACAGCGCGGAGGGAGCCCACGAGTTCTCGCGAAGGCAAGAATAGACCACATACCCGTTGTTAGGTGGTGGTTGCAGGTAGCCCATCCATGGATCCACTTGCTTCTTCAGTGCGCCTCTGAGAACAGATTTGATTGCCGTTGGGTCGTTCTGCTTCAGCGTGAAGCTCCCCTTCGACTCAATCAAAACGGTCCTATTGTTGTCTGCGAATAGAAAGTCGGCCATGGCCTCGCCCTTGTGCGTGACGCCAGGACTTCCGGCTGAAAGCGACTCGACATAGGAACGCAGATGCGCACTGAACTTCAAACCCAGACTATGCCCATACAAGATCGCTAGCCCTTGGCCCACTCGGCCCGAGAGGCTCGTCAAAGAGACGTCATTTAGCGCTTTCGATGCTCCGACTTTGAGTTCAATCGGCGACTTGGAGAAGTCAATCAGATTGGAAGATTGAAGCAAAAAGCCGAGGCCCGGCATCGTCAGATTGCGTCGATCGAGATAGTCGGCCTTTACAACCGCATGAGCCAAACTCCAGCCACTGAACGCCAAATCGGGTAGCCTTTTCGTTAGATTGTAGAAATTCGGTGAATTGGGTAGGCGTGCCTTCTGAACGTCTGATTCCTTCCACTCGTGAACTTCAATGCACGTATTCCCTAGCGACCTAGCGAAATCCAGAATCCCGCTCATTAACATGTGCTTATCCCCGACTATTATTGTCGTACGTTATTTTACGAGCCATTATCTCGGCGATACGCGCATGCAACCATTGCCCGGATTGAGGCGCCGAGCCAGTCGACAATGGTCAAACACAGCGGCAGTCTTGTCAGACGCGAAGCCGACCACTGTGATTGTGGGCTCATGGCCGGGAAGGCCAATCCGTCATTCCGACCGATAGCCGCTCGCCCGAGTTTCGCAGAACAATCAGCTCCTATCGACAACGCGGTCGGGGTCCCGGAATCGACGGCTACTCGTCAACCATCTTTCGGATCGCTTCGATAGCCAATGTCGCTTCCATTCTAGCTTGCTTGACGTAAGTTATCACGGCGCGACCGTGCGCGGCGTTTCTGTCGAGCGGATCACCGGGCTTCAAGGCTTCCTCTGCGTATAGCCCGACAATTGCCACGGCACGACCAAATCGGTAGAAGGCGTTTACTCTTTCGTATGTCCCGAGGTCTACCGCTCGAATGTGAGAGAGACCTTCTTGTGCGGCCTTAAACCGAAGAGCATCGAAATTTTCCATGACAAACATCGGATCAGGGGCGTGCTCACCGGCAAATAGTGATGCAGCCTCGTCAGCAACTTCGAATGCAAACTGAGCGATTGCCAAAAAGGTTTTCTGCTGGACAATTCGAGCGCGTTGCTCAGTGGCAAGTTGATTCTCGTTCTGCAACCGCACGACTCCGATCGCAATACTGATCGAACCCACAATGCCAATTGCCTGAACCCAGGCTGCCCAGTCTGCACTGGTCTGCGGCTTGGTCACATAGATAGTGACGAGCATGGCATAAAGAGCGATTGTCAGCCAATACCGAAACAGAAATCTCTTAATCTGATTGGTGGCGAAGACAAGCGGTTCCATGCGTGAACTCCAGATATTGTTTTTCGCCTTGATGATACTGACTAATTGGTACAGCCACGTACCTAAGTTGTGCGCGACGTGTACCGCTGGTGTGTGGACGCCCGCGCGACGCTCGAAGGGGTGGGTGACGGTGTGGCACGCTCAGATGTGCGTGTTGTCGTCCAAAGAGCTAGATGGCGTTGCGTTTTCGGCCAGCACGTTTCCGGTCTTCAGCAGGTGCGCCGACCGCCGATCAAGGTCATTCGGGAAAAATTTCATACGCATCTTGGTAATCCAGACGGGCCAGCGCCTGAAAATGAACCGATCCAGGTAGTACTCAGACATCAGCGCATGTTCCGCCATGTGGTCCCACGCCAGGGTCGAAGTCTGCGCATACACGTCCATTGCTATCCCTGACGAAACTGCCTCCCCGACCGAGGCGACAGGTGCTTTATAGGCATTGTCCGCCTGCCTGAACAATTCAAGTTGCGGCCTAATCTGTGGATAAATCATTTGGCATAGGGTGAGGTGGCCATATAGGCGCACATTGAGGTCGTAAAGCTGAGTAACGATCGGCCCGAGCATGACGTTGGCCTCCGGCATCTTTTTTAGCAGTTGGCGAGCGACGAACCTTTTGTTGTCTCGCGTGTTCAGATGACTTACGGCAAGGAGCTTTTCTATTTCTTCGTTCTTTGCTCGGAATTTCATAACCTCCGGCAAAAGCGAGCTGGCAGCGAGGCGACGATCCCGTCGTGTTCCCCGTGTCGCCACGATGAGTGCGCCTACGACACCCATGAGGCCTCCGATTAGCGAACCAATCAACGTCTGCCAGTGATCCAGAAACTCGACCATATTGAATCCGTGAGGGAGGGGCACCGCCGAGCACATCAATGCCGCTGCGTGCGTGATCTGGAAGATGTGCGCGTTCGTCACCAAGCTCGCCCCCGAGGTATATTCCTGCTCAGTCTATCTGAACACCCACCTTCGCTGCCCGAATAAGACGCTGGACGTAACCGGGCGTCTCGCAAAGGCCATGTCTACCTCGCAAAGTGATGTTGTTCGACAGCGAATCGCTCCTTAGCGGTCTAATTGCCGATGCCATCCACGTTGACGACGCGCACTGCTTCGGCGAGTGCAAGGTAGTTGGCGCGAATAACGTCCAGGTGGTTAACGATATTTCTGGCGAGCACGTGGTTGGTGGTTTTGAGAACGTCGTTCACAACAGCGTGTTCGCCAGCCAATCGGTAGCGCTCAAGGTTGGGGCCGATGTCTGGATGTTTCCATGGCCCCGCAAGGAAGATCTCTATGGACTTCTTGAGGAATAGTAGTTGGTCCCGGAGGCTCAGGACTGCCATAACACCGTCGCGTGACCCGACTTCATGAAATGGGACGCCACCTAACGCTTCGACAACGCCGTTAATGATGGATTCGTGGTAATTCACAGAAAGCGACGCGCGCTGATCGGGCTGTTCGAGCAGACGGCGAAATTGCTCCGAGTGAGCATAGGCCGCTTCGGCGATCGCCAAAATGGACTTGCGACGGCCAGCCGATGCGCGGGCTTCGGCAGATAGCGCGGCTCGTACCTGACGCCCCCCTATCCAGACTGCACCCAATATCGCGCCAATCGATCCAATCGCCTGGAGCCAGGCTGCCACATCGGATGATGATTTGATTGGGTAGGCGAAAAATAGCGCGCCGCCGACGATGGCCGCAAGTACGAACAGCGGCGCTTGCCAACCGTCTTTCATAATGGCCTTTCGTTTTTGTTGGTGGGGTGATTATCGGCGGTCAATGGGCGACCTGCAAGCACCGCATAACGCCGCAATTAAATGAGCGGCTATGCGCTGTCTTAATAACGGAGAACATGTTTTCGTGTCGAGTGCTCTCACTTAACTGATGCCCCTCCTGCGTCGCGCCATGGGAGAAGAATGGCGCTAGGTCGATCCGAGTTGCATGCTATCCTTCGCTGAGTTAGCCCCACGACCCAAGATGCTCTTTGCATAAGGCGACACTCGGCAAGTATGAATTCGGCTAACGCGAGACCAGTCATTCGCGACTGCCGACCTGCGAATGTCTGGAAAGCGCCCCGTAGCCGCCTGACCAACGCCGATGCCCGAATGACTGAAGTGGCCGAAAAGCAGCCGACTATCGAGACGTTAATAGTATCGCAGAGCGCGTTAGTTCGATTCATTCAGCCCAGAACGGCTCAGGCTCATTATTCAAACAAGGCCGCCGTGGTGCTCAGGTCGTTCCTGTACCGACATGCGGGTCAGTTTTAAGATGGATCGACATGCATTGATATTGACCGAAAATGCCTACACAGTGCCTACATCAAACTCAGAAATGAACAAGGGGTTACGAGCTTGCGCTGGTAACCCCTTGATTTTACTGGTGGCGAATCAGGGATTCGAACCCCGGACCTGCGGATTATGATGCCGTAGCAGCTACATCTTGGTCCGCAGAGGTTAGCCCCCACAGATAATCTGCCCAGTGCTGCATCATCTGTCTGCGTTCGGGCAAATATTCCGCGTGAACGTATGCCGCGGTCACTTGGTTGCGTTCGGCATGTGCAAGTTGCCGGTCTACTACATCGCGGCTGTATCCGCGTTCGCGAAGTACCGTGGCAGCTAAGCCACGAAAGCCGTGCCCGGTCATCCGTGATTTGTACCCCATCCTGTACAGCGCGTAGAGCATGGTGTTATTGGAGATAGGGCCGCGTCCTTGCACGCTGTGGAACGCGTGGCGCTCGGCACCGTTGATGGACCGCAATTGCTCGACAATCTCGAGAGCTTGGCGCGACAGCGGCACAATGTGTGGGTCACGCATCTTCATTCGTTCTGGGGGGATGCGCCACTCTTTGCTTCGGACATCGATCTCATCCCACTCCATTTTAATCATCTCGGTGGTGCGCGTAAATGTGAGAGCCATGAACTGTAAAGCCAGTCGTGTGACCATCTCACCCTCATACGTCGCGATGTCGCGCATCAATTGCGGAATTTCTAAGACTTTGACACGTGCCATATGCTGCACGCCAGATCCTTTCTTTAGGACGGTTTCGACATCAATGTCGGCGGCTGGATTCCGTGAGCAGCGGCCAGTCATTATCCCGTATTGGAAAACCGCACGTGACCGCTGAAGGACGCGTTTTGCAGTTTCTCGCACTCCGCGAGCTTCAATGGCACGCAATATCTCAAGCATGTCAGGCGCATTCAACTGGGAAATCGGCCGGTTGCCGATCTTGGGGAAGGCATCGACCTCGAGCGAGTTGATGACTTTGCCCGCATACACCTCGGTCCACCCTCCGCGCTGGTTTTCAAACCATTCCCGAGCGACCGCCTCGAAGGAAGAGGCAGCGTCGCGGACACGTTCGCGCTTCACCCCTTTCTTGTATTCTGACGGATCAATGCCCGTGGTCAGCAGCTTACGCGCGACAAGACACTTCTCGCGTGCTTCCGCTAATGACACTTCTGGGTAGACGCCAAAGGCGGCGCGCTTCTCCTTTTCGTCAAAACGGTACTTCATCCGCCAGTAACGCGAACCGTTCGGCATAACCTCCAGATACAGGCCTTTGCCGTCCGCCATCCGATAGGGCTTGTCAGTAGGTTTTGCCTTACGGATTTTTAGGTCGGTTAAGGGATCGGCGCGTTTTGGCATATTTTGGGGGCATCGATATTGAAGCATTGGGGCATATCCCAAACAGTGCCCCCAAAAATCTGAGACTCAGTGAGATGCAATGAGACAATAATGACAGAGAGATGCCTTGAAATGCAAGGCTGATGGGGCGTTGTGAGGCACTGCGAGGTGGGGTGAGACCGTTGATTGGTCCCCCTGACAGGAATCGAACCTGTATCTAGCGCTTAGGAGGCACTTGTTCTATCCATTGAACTACAGGGAGGGCCGTTGCAGCGGGCCGCCGGAA
>Ga0302308_10004025_pt1 | contig 11618 bp, 8 predicted proteins | sample III_Palsa_E3_3_FD_200531 | JGI IMG/M metagenome (GOLD analysis project Ga0302308, IMG submission 200531) | Peat permafrost microbial communities from Stordalen Mire near Abisko, Sweden - III_Palsa_E3_3 | ecosystem: Environmental > Terrestrial > Soil > Palsa > Peat permafrost | place: Sweden... | reverse complement strand
CCGGAGAGGGTTTCCATGGAGCCGCGGATGGCGGAGAGATTGCTGCCGGCGCCGGAACCCCACTTGAAGAGCATGCCCTCGGTCTTGGCGAGGGTCAGGATGCTGTCGAGGGAGTCGTTGACGGAGTTGATGAAGCAGGCCGAGCACTGGGGCTTGGAGTAGCCGGTGACGGAGAAGGCGACCTTGCCCTGGGTTTCATCCCAGTGCCAGTTCTGGGCGTCGGAGTTGGGCTCGAGGCGGTCGCAGCCGACGTTGAACCAGACGGGGGAGTTGAACGCCGCCTTTTGATGGAGCAGCAGGTGGGCGAGCTCGGCGAAGAAGATCTCGGCGTCTTCCTGAGAGGCGAAGTAGCCGTCGCGGATGCCCCAGTCGCGCATGGACTCGGCGACGCGCGAGATGAGGGCGCGGACGCCAGATTCGCGCTCGGGCGTGCCGACCTGGCCGTGGAGGTATTTGCTGGCGACGATGTTGGTCGCGGTCATGGACCAGTCGGCGGGGACTTCTACATTCTTCTGCTCGAAGATGAGGTTGCCCTTCCAGTCCTGGATGATGGCGTCGCGGAACTCCCAGGTGATCTCGTCGAAGGGCGAGACGCCGGGGCGGGTGAAGTGGCGATCGAACTTAAGACCAGGGGCGCCGGGCTTACCGAAGGTAGCGCGGGGAGCGGCGGCTTGTGTGCCGATAAAAGTGGAGGTAGTGCTGAGTGTTTCGGCCATGTTGATAAAACCCCTGGATTATTAGATTCGCCGGATAGGTATCCGGTGCGTAGCAGCGATTGCTCTAAAGCCTGACGAAACGCGTTGCGTGAGACACAGCTTTAAGACACGCCGAACGAAACCTGCGACCCGCGACGGACGTGAGAGAGGGTTTCTGAATCGGTGTGGCCGAGGCAACGGGCTCTGCACCAGGAGCTGCGGTGAAGTTGAAAGTACCGCTCCATGTGGTACGAGTCAAGTATAAAACAACTAGATATTGTGGTGTCTAAGTAGATACCCCCAGAATGGGCTCGCGAGGGGTGTTAGGTTCGGTTTTTCTAGGGTTTTCTTGTGGAAAGCTCTGGAAGGGTGCGTCGTTCTTCGGTTTTGTTAATGCTGTGTGAACGAGCTTTCTTAGAGTAGCTCTGGGCGTAGGCGAGAGCAAGGGGTAAGAGTGGTGCAAATGGGTGATTTTTGGGGTGGAAATGTGGAGAAGTGGTGCAGATCCGGCGGCCAGAGCAGGGTTGCAAGCCTAGTCGCCTCCTAGAGCAGCTTGGATGAGAGGAACGTGTAGAAGTCGGAACGCTCCCAGTACTGGACGTGAGCTACAAACGGCGTCATGTGAGAAAGGGACAGCTGGTCTTCGGGATTCAGAACGTAGAAGAGGATGCGTCCGCTGATGGGATCCATAGGGGAGTAGACGTTGATCCAGGTGAAGTTCTTGTTGAGAGCGGCATCTGCCGCGACCCACTCAGGCGGCGGTGTGTAATTGAACACGGGTGGTGGCACGGCGGCAGCGATCACAGGGTTGAGCCGGAAGCCGTGAAGGAGATCGAGAACCTGGGTGCGCAGAGTGAGGGTCTGGTCGCCCATATCCCGGAAAAAGTAGAAGAATTTGTTGAGCGGACACCCGAAGGTGGCAAGGCCACGGAGACGCTCGAGATCCTGAACCTGGAGCGCCGTGGAGACGCCAGAGATGGAGACAGCCGCGTTGGTGGAAGCCGCAGTACGGACGACATTTCGAATCTGGTTCATGGTGTCATAAGCGATGACGGAACCGAGCGAGTGGGCGGCGATGAGGACACGATCGTATTTGGGCTTTCCGGCATTGTCTCTTTCGAGCAGGATCGCTGTGAGTGCAGAGGAACATTCTTCGAGTATCTGCGTACGGGCCGCGTAGCTGGTGGAGAATGTGTCGGCGTTGGCGTAAACGGCGATGTCGCCAATGATGTCGGCGAAGAGGAAGCGGAGCCAGAGAATCAGCAGAAGGGCAATCATGGGATGGAAGTAGGCGGCAAAGCTGGGGTCGAGGAGGAAGAACCAACTGGCCTTGTAAAGCAGAGAGTGATGGCTGGGAAAGGTAACGAGCTTCGCGACCTGACGAAGCAGGGCGGAACGATGGCCGAAGAGGTGCAACCATGGCAGGTATCCTGCCAAGACCGTGCCTTTATGGGCGAAGAAGCGCGCGACAGCCGCGAGCCATAGTGGCCAGAGTACGAGATGCCCGAGGACACCGATGAGGAGTACAGGGCGCCACCATTTTTTCCGCCAGCGCTGGTCGGGGTTGATGGGTTTGGTGAGGCCGTGGATGCATGTGTAGATAAACAGGTAGCGGATTGCCAGAGCGCAAAGGACGAGCACGCGGGCGGTGTTAGGCCTGAAGTCGTGGAAGTACGAGAAGGTGTTGGGTGACGTCATCCAGATAAGAAGCCACGCGAGGAGTGCAAGGAGCGGAAGAAAGATACAAACCTGACGCCAGACTTCGCGCACGAAGACACTACCGACTTTGCCTCCATTAGCCTGGCTAATAGCGATGACGTTGGAAGAAAGATTTAAAAAGGGTTTGAGACCGGCCTTGAAGAGGAAAAGGAGACTGCCGCGATAGGTGATTTTGTCCTGGGTGATGGGCGCCCAGTAGTACTCGTACAGCGTGATGTCCTTATATGAAGAAGCTGGATCACTTTTGTAGGGAATGCTGCTGCCATCCTGCGGCGTGAGGCGCAAGGCAGAGCGGATCCAGGCAGCACTGACGTGGGTCGGATCCGAGGCGCGATCGAGCCGTGGTTCAACGCTCCAGTTGCCGGGCAGGCAGTTCTTGAGGTTACGGGTGAAGCGGTCGAGAGTTTCATATGGCCGCTCCTGGCCGATGCCGTGGATGACCAAAAAAGCGATACGTTCGGGCATGAGCAAATCCTTTGAATTCGAGATGTGATGGACCGATAAGCACTACCAGGTTTCCAACATCTTGAAGGCGGCCGAGAGGTCGACGGTATAGCCACCATACAAATCTCCTTCAGCCGTTTGAGGTCATGACGAGCTAGGCCATGGAGTTATTGAGTCTGAGGAACTGCATAGATAAATGGAACGCTCGTCGTCGTGCTTCCGTCCTTTGCTTTCTTGGTTACGATGAAGGTGAGTTTGCTGTTTGGAGCGATGGCAGTGGTAGCGGTAATGGTGAAGGTGACCGGCAGGCTGACATCCGTGGCATTGCCGTTCGCCGGGGAGGAGAATGGCGTTCCCGGCAGCGGGGTAGCCGTGGGGTCTACACCGGTAAGGCTGACACTTCCACCGGAGAGGAATGTACCTGTGAGAGTTGCGGAGACCTTGGCGTTTGTTGCCCATGTGGCGGCGGTTGTATCGTTATCGATCGAGACTCCGGTGATGGTGGCAGGCACGGCGTTGGTATCAATGCTCATGATTCCACCGATGACAACATGGATATTATTGAGGCTGATGCGATCCAAGAGGCTGACTATCATGCATTCATCGTCGGTCACCTTCGATTTGTCCGTATTCGGTTTGTCTACGGGAGCAGCGCAGGGATCGACCTTCGGCTTGGATGATCCGGAGGGATTAGCAATTTGGGCAGCCCTTTCATAGTCCATGATCGCTTTAGTGATAGTGTTCGCACTCGCGTCAGAGGTGTCGGTAATTACGCCCACGCTCTTGAGGGGGGCCAGCAATGCGGCACGATTTTTGTTGCCCAGAAGAAGTTCGCTGGGGTTGAAGAACGCAGCCGGCTCTTTCAAGTAGATTTTCTTCAAGTCCGACGTCAAGAAACGGTCGATTGGAAAGAACGCGATGACGATGTCTGCCGATTGCGCGGGGACGACGTGATTGGTACGGAAGCCGATGTCGCTGATCAGGTCGCTCTGCGCCTGAGTATTGTCCGGCCATAGGACACTAAGCGCGGGGACAAAGTCTGCGCTGTAGGCACTGACACTGTTCGCGAAATATGCACTGCTGCTTGCAAATGACAGGCCGGCACTAACTGTGCCAGCAGCGACAGCACTGCGAATTACCCAGTTGCGTAATGACCATAACTGTGCGTCCTGTAGCTGATTGCGTACGATACGTACTTCCGCGCTGGAGACTTGAGATTTCTTGTTCGTCTGCTGTGAGCTGGTAATTTCGGTTGTGGTATCGGCGTTAAGTCCGCTGAAGGTACCGCTAAACAGCCAATGGCTGTAATCAAGGAGTGCACTTTGGATGATCAGTGACTGCTTGGGATCGCGGTTGGAGATGGTCATGGAAACGGCGGCATACTTCTGCGCGGTTTCTTTTCCAAAAGCACGCTTGGCAACGCTGTAGGGCAGCAGCACGGCATCGACCGATACAGCGCTGGAGACCTCGCTGATAACAGGAAGAGCCGCGCCCTGCGTTAGCGGAGATGTGACAGGCGGGGCAGCCGGAGCTTGAGCCAAGGACGACAGCGAAAGAGCTGCATGAATAAGAACCAGCGGAATGACTTTAGCGCGCATGAAAACTCCAAAATGAATAGGTCACTCATCGGAACGAATTTCATCAGGCGCGGTCACTCTAAAGTTTTATCGAAGCGGGCTTCGATTGATTCAGTCGTGAACTGCAAGACACTCCAGATGAAGAATTGCTCTGCTTGAGGCAACATCGGGGGCCGGGCTACTGAAGAGCTGTTTGGATTTCTATTACAGACCGGAGACTAGGGGGAATAGTGAAGATGAGCGTAGCAGAAGAATTTTAAAATGCAAGGAAATTGTTTAAGGAAGTAAGAAATACTTATCGATAAGTTCGATGGTATGTCGCTGCGAGATATAACGATTGGGATTTTGTGTTTCGGCGTCACAAAGACGAGGTGATGAGCTTGCGACCTACTCTAGAGATCGGCTTGCTGGACGAGTCGCCACGAGCCATAGAGGACTGCGGCGGCGAAGGCGAAGTGGAGAACGATGGCGAGGATGGAGGGTTGGAAGTCCAGGCTTGAGGCTCTGGGAGCCCACATGACCAGGGCCAAAAGGATGGGGCTTTTGCCGAAGACGGCGAAGCTCAGAATTCCCGGAACGAAGATGAAGAGCAGCAGAGAGGCGATGCCTAGCAGGCGAAGATGCTTGTTGGCGTTTAGCGCGAGCCAGCGTTGCGCGTAGAGGATGGAGTAGGTGCAGAGGCCGATAGAGATGGCCGCGAGGTAGAAGCGCCAGGCATGCGAGGCGGTAAGGGCGGCGAAGAAGGCTGGGTGAGGACCGAGGGAAGCTACGGCGGGGATGAGTTGCGCGTCCGCGGCGATGTGGGCAAGGGCTGGCGCGTGCACTAAGTTGAGCCATCCGAATAGAAGCAGGTAGGCGAGGGCCGGGAAGAGAGTGAGGGCAGCGGTTGCGATGACGAACGGGTTGAGGATGACGGTGCGGCGCGGGATGGGGCGAGTGAGGAGAAGTCGTGTATCTCCGGTGGCAACGGGGTTGGAGCCTTGACCTGCAATGTTGACACCGAGCCTGAGGCCGGTGATGAAACCGAGGATTCCACCGGCGTAGCAGGCGATGACCGAGAAGCTGTAGAGGAAGAAGAGAACGTCGTGGGGGTCGGGTGGGCAGCCGCAGAACTTGTGCCAGAAGATGCTGAGGTCGGTGGCGCTTTCGGCGCTGGAGTTGAAGAAGACGAGCAGGACGATGAGCATCGTGAGGATGAAGACGACGATGAGGCGTCCGCGTAAGAGAGTGAAGAATGGGCGGAGGAGCATGATGGGTTCCTCAGAAGAACCTTAGAGTTCCTGGTGGTTGGCGAAGAGGCGGGCGCACGTGATGAACGCGACGGTAAGCGCGATAGGGATGAGAGCGTTGGCAGGCGGTGGTGGCGGGCCGAGGTTGAGATAGATGTAGAGGGTTCGTAGAAACTGAGGAGTGCCAGTGCTGAAGTTGTTGGAGAGGATGGCGATACCGAGAGGAACGAGGAGCGCGGGGATCATCAACAGTGGAAGAGCAGCGTTCTTGAGGCGTAGAACGGGTGCTGAGGCGAGAAAAAGGGTGGCGGAGAAGAAGAGCGCGATGCTGGTGAGAACGGAGAGAAAGATAGAGGGTGCGGACGTGAGGAGAAGGTTGGCATAGAGCTGGGCTACGTCTGCGTCGTCAGGGCCGAGGAGACGGGGGATGGTGGCGGGGAGGTTGTGCCAGATGGGTCCCTTGAGGGCAACGAGAATCGCAAACGTTAGCGCGATGCCAGTGGCAGCGCCTGCAATCATCGCTGTGAAGACGGAGAGTACTTTTGTCCAGAAAATAAAACTGATGGGGATGGGACGCGTGCGGTAGAAGCGGGCCTCGGGGCCGAAACGCATGGGCATGATGACCGCGATGGCGGAGAACAAGACCATGGTGGAAAGAAATTGCGTGAAGTGGGTGGCGCTGGTGATGAAGTTGTACCAGAGATAGGCGGAGTGGTTGAACCACTTTGCACTATTGACACTGATAATGGTGAAAAGCGGCAGCGTGAAGATGAAGGCGATAGTTCAGGCCATCCCGGCGTAGAGAACTGCGGCGACCTTTAGATGTTGCACGAGAAAGACGCGGCGTGCGGACGGCAGGCTACCGAGCGAAGCAGGAGCTGGTTGAGGCGCGGGGACGAAAGGCAGGGCGTCGCGCTCGGCTTTAGCTGCGGCGCGCTGGATGCTGATTATCTTCCAGACGACGGCGGCGATGATGGGAGACAGGAAGATGAGCATGGAGAGAGCGAGATGGGTGATCATGCGAACTCCTCTCCCCTGTCGACCGCGGTAGTTTCGCTGGTACGGCAGAGCTCCAAGAAGATTTCGTTGAGGGACATGGGGTTGGATTCGACGATGGTGGCGCCGTTCGCGGTGAGCTCTTGTGCGAAGGCATCGGGTGCGCTTTGCAGGATGTATTGCGTGGCGTGCGGCTGTTGCTTGATGGAAAGGATGCTGGGATGTGTGGTGGGTAGTGTGGCGCCCGTTACGGTTAGCCGGCGGAAGCTGGAGCGTATGTCGTCGAGTGGGCCTTCGAGGAGGATGCGGCCGCGGTCCATGATGCCGATGTGGTCGGCGATTTGTTCGATCTCGGTGAGCTGATGGGTGGAGAGGAAGATGGTGCGGGGCTTGTCACCGATGGGGGCTGTGCAGTCTTCGACGAGGAGGCGGAGGAACTCGTCGAGAGCGATGGGATCGAGGCCGGTAGTGGCCTCGTCGAGGATGAGCAGGCGCGAACGCTGGGCGATGGCGCAGGCGAGTGCGGACTTGGTCTTGTTGCCGAGAGAGAGCTTCATGAAAGGCGTGTCGAGTGGAAGTTCGAGGCGCTTGATTACCTTTCGGGCGAGGTCGTCGGACCAGGTTTCAGGGTAGAAGCTGCGGTTGAGTTCGAGGAGCTTGCGGGGCGTGAGCGCGGCGAGCATTTTGTCCTCGGGAACGTAGCCTATCTGTTGGAGGACCGTGACGCGTTCGGGGTCGACGGCGGGGTTGAGGCCGAAGACTTTGACCTCTCCCGAGGTTGGACGTGCGGATGGTGGTCGTCTTGCCGGCGCTGTTGCGGCCGAGGAGGCCATAGATGGAGCCCTCGGGGACGTTGAGGTTTAGGCCGTCGACGGCGTGGACTTTTTTGTTGCCGAGGCCGTAGGTCTTGGCGAGTGCGTGGGTCTGGATGGCGAAGGTGGTCATTGGTCTCCCTCTGGTGCTGGATCGGAGGAGCGGGTGCGGCGGGACTTTTCGAGGTCGTTGAGTGCGGCGTCGAGGAGCTTGTGGAGATCGGCTGGGGCGAGTTGAAGTTGTGAGGCTTCCACGGCGAGCTGCTCGGCGATGGGACGGACGCGGCGGAGCTTTTCGGCTTTGAGCAAGCCGGGTGCGAGCGAGGCGAGGCTGGCGACGAAGGTTCCGCCGCCAGGAACGGTGCGGATGATGCCTTCGCGTTCGAGATTCTGGAAGGCGCGGGCGACGGTGTTGGGGTTGATGCGGAGATCGGCGGCGGTGCGGCGCGTAGAGGGGAGCGGATCGCCGGAACGAAGCAGGCCGGAGGCGATGGCCTGCTTGATCTGCTGTTCGAGCTGCAGATAGACCGGGACACCCGAGCTCGCGGAGATGCGCAGCGACAGCATGACTGTACTAATACAATAGTACGATAATGCTGTGCAAGTTAATTATTGCGAGACTGTGACGCGGGGGCCGAGGGCGCGGATTAGATCGGGGGTGTCGTAGTGGAGAAGGACGCCGGGGAGGATGTCCTGGGGTGCATCGTGGGGGATGGGCTGGTGGAGGTATTCGGTGTAAGTAGTGGGAGGACTTATGAAGAGAAGCTTGACTCGGGAGTCGAGAACGGCGACGTGGAGCGCGATCAATTCCAAGTGTTTTTGCATCTCCGGCGTCGTTGCCTCCACGAATAATTTGACTTGGTCGTTTCGTGCGTCCGGGCGGGAGGTGAGGTAATCGATCGCATGGATGACGTCGTCAATGCGAAGACCCATGAGGGTGTGCCCGGTGAGCTCGGCGCGAAGTTCGGTGAGATAGAAGGGGCCTAGGACAGGTGACTTCGTCTCTTCCGTACCGGTTGGAAACGGACGCGGCGAGAACATCAGGACGGTGCCACCACCTTCGGATAATTGGCGCGCACCCTCTTCAGCAAATGGATCTTCCATATCCGTTAGGACGAGGACAGCCACTTGACGACCTTCCTCCTCTGTGGGGAGGATGCGACCGGCGAGAGAAAGTCCGTCTGGCATGACGAGTTGAATTTTTTGTTCCGGGTAGCCGGGGCCAACGCCGTGCTTCTCGGATTCTATGAGTGGACTGAGTCTCGCGTTGATGCGTGTTGTTCCGGGGGAGGCGGTGGCATGCGTGACATCTCGCACGGATTGTTGAAGTTGGGCAAGTGTTTGTGCGTGATCCGCGGAAAGTTTTTGCTCTGATCGTTTTAGGTTGAGAGTGTAGACGGTTTCGGTGTTGGGGTAGCTGGTGGAGACCTGGCCGGTAGGGGTTACCTGGGTGTCGGCGGGGGGAAGGACTGGTGGGGGTGGGCCGTTGGGTTTTTGGGGCGCGGACGCGGGTAATACGGGGGTTTCTCCACTGCGCTGCGCTTCGGTCGAAATGACAGTATTGGTGGATGTTGGATGGAGATGGGTGGTGAAGAAGTCCAGGATTTGGGGGAGGATGGGGCGGAGGTTGCCGTGGTGGCCGGGGCCGGTGATGAAGGCTAAGTTGTTCTGCGCGTTGAAGATGGCGTAGAAGGCGCGGGATTCTTTTTCGGTGGATTGGGCGCCGGCGAAGGGGAACATGTCTTCGGTTGTGGCGATGATGGCATAGGGTTTAGGGGCGAAGAGCTCGGACCAGTCGGGGAAGTCGAGGCCGCTGGCGATGAAGTCGGGGGTGGATTGTTCGCTGTCCTGAGGGCCGATGCTGGGAAGGAGGGTGTCGTAACTTGTTGTGAAACAGGCGACTCCTGCTACGGAGATGCGGGGGTCTAGAAAAGCTGTCAGAGCGGTCGTTTGGCCGCCGCCGGAGCAGCCGAAGGCGCCGATGCGGGTGGGGTCGATTTCGGGGCGGGTTAGGAGGTAGTCGGTGGCGCGGATGGCGTCGATTAGGAAGTAGCGGGCGACCGCGTCACCGATGAGGGTGGGTTGGAGGCCGGCTTCGCCGTGCTCTCCGGTGGGGCCTTTGAGTAGTGTTTTGTTGGGGTTGGAGGGGTCGGGGTACTGGAGGCGCTCGCCCTGGCCGATGGGGTCGTAGGAGAGGACCGCGAAGCCGCGGTGGGCGAAGGCTAGGGCGAAGGCGGCATCTCCGGCTTTGCCTGCGGGGGAATGACCGGGGGCCATTAGGATTGCGGGGAGTTTTGTTGTGGAATCAGGGAGATAGAGGAGGGCGGTTACGAGGAAGTTGGGTTGGGAGTAGAAGAGGATGCGCTCGATGCGGATTCCCTCGTGCTCGGAAGTGCCTGTAATTGTTGGGTTTAGGGGGGATCGCTCGGGCCAGGGGCCGCCTAGCAGGGCGATCAGGCGGGCGCGGACTTCGTGCTGGCGGGCTATGGCTTGCTGCTTGGTGTGGATCTGGGCGATGACTTCGCGGCGGGCGGCGGTTTGCTGGGCGGCGATGGCATCTAACTGATTTGTAAGGGCCTGGCGGCCGGAGTTGTCAGGGGTTTGCGCGGAGAGGGTGGCTGCGAGGAGGAAAAAGGCCAGAGATCTCATGCGCGAAGGATAGCAGTTGTCTTACAGGATCGGCTTGCGGAGTGGGTGGATTTTTCGATAAAAGCTTGGATTTACGAGGGTTTTTACGGTGAATGGGGCGGCTGGGGACGGTGGGTTTTACGGTCGTACGGACGGTGATTTACGGTGGGTTTTACCGTGACGGTGAGGGGTTATTACTAGTTTATTAGTTGGAGAGCGACGGATGGGCGGGCCTTCAGAGGATGGCGAGGTATGAGGGAACTGCAAACGCGGGGTTCGCGGAGTACGCGGTGTTTCGCAGTGGGGTTTGCGTACTTGCGTTTGTAGTTGATTGCAACTGCGGGGGAATACGGAGATCCTTCCCCTTCGGCTACGCTCAGGGTCAGGATGAAGGCCTTCAAAAATTTTCTTTTTTGTGCAAAGCCGGGGTACCCAGCGGACTTGGGTACCCCGGGAACTAGAGCAACTACCAAAAGCAAACGCAGATTCCCTTCGGGAATGACAAATAAGATAAGGGAGAGTGGTTCGTCAGGACACCACCATCTTTCGTCAGGCCACCATCTAGTGATGGTGGGGGCTGAGGGCGAAGATTACGGAGACCATGATGCTGCGGCCGGGGAGGATGCCGATGGCGTCTGCGCCGTTGATGGGGGTTGGACCGTTGGTGCTGAAGGGGTCGGAGTAAGTGGTGCCGTTGGCTGAGTCGATGATGGGGACGGCTTTGCCGCCGGGGGTCTCGTTGGTGATGTTGTGCTCGTCGAAGAGGTTGTTGACGCTCAGGCGGAGCTTGGTTTGATCGAAGCGGCCGCCGGTGCGGATGGTGTAGTTGACGAAGGCGTTGGTGAGCGTGAAGGGCTGGATGGTTACCTGGTTGTGGTACGACTTCTGATCCTGGTACATGGTGCCGACGCGCTTGTTGAAGAGGCCAGCGTCCCAGGACTTGTGCTGGTAGGTGAGGCCTTCTGTTTCTACGTCCGAGGGCGTGTTGGCTACCCACAGGTTGTTAGGTACGGCGACCGTGAGCTGCGGCGTGGTGGCAGTGCAGCTTGCGGAGGCGATACAGGAGACGGCCTGTGTGCCTTTGTAGAGCGCCTTGTCGTAGCTGGCATTCAGGTAGAGGCTGAGGCCGTAGGCGAAGTAGATGTTGCTTTCACCTTCAAGACCCTGGGTGACGGAGCTGGGCTGCAGATAGTAGACGGGCTCGCCAGTATTGAGGGGGGTGAAGGAAGAGTAGGAGTTATCGAAGTGGATGTGGAAGTAGTCCGCATCCAAGGTGACGCGGCGGAGTTTGAGGACGGTGCCGGTCTGGTAGGTGGTGTTCTTCTGCTGCTTGGGCAGGACTGCGGGCGGAATGGCCTGGCCGTTGGTTCCCTGGGTGAAGTCGAAGACTGCGGAGGGAGGAACGATGCTTCCCTGTGCGGCCTGTACGTAGACCGACCAGTTGTCCTTGATGCGGTAGTTGATGTCGCCGGAGGGAAGCGTGGCGAAGTAGGTGCCACTGTTGGCGATGAAGGCGGC
>Ga0302308_10004024_pt1 | contig 11618 bp, 10 predicted proteins | sample III_Palsa_E3_3_FD_200531 | JGI IMG/M metagenome (GOLD analysis project Ga0302308, IMG submission 200531) | Peat permafrost microbial communities from Stordalen Mire near Abisko, Sweden - III_Palsa_E3_3 | ecosystem: Environmental > Terrestrial > Soil > Palsa > Peat permafrost | place: Sweden... | reverse complement strand
GATCGCGTACAAATATCTTCCGTTCAACACCTCAACCCGAACGATGAACGACCCGCGCGCTGGCACAAACTCCTGCACCAGCCCGGTCGAATCCATCCCGAGAGTCAGCCCGTTCTCGGTCGCGGAAGCCTCTGCCAGATGCTCCTTCGTCTGAAACTTCACCACACCGCTTCCGCTTCCGCCAATATTAGGCTTCACCACAACAGGGAAGCGCAACCCCTCCGCCGCCGCACTCGCCTGCGAGGCCCGATGAATCACCCGTGCCTTCGGATACCCTAGCCCCAACGCATCCAGCATCGAAAGCTGCCCAGCCTTTGAAAGCTCGCTCCGATAAGCCTTCACCCCATTCACCACGCGAATCCCACGGTTTTCAAGATGCTCCAGAAACCCCAGCGTGTAAAAGATCTGATCCCCATGCCCGCGATTCCATGCCGAAGGGCTCATCTTATTCAGCACCAGCGCATACTTCTCCTCCGGACGATCCTCTGGCCCATAGCTATGCTCCACCGCATCCAGCTTCACGTAGTTCGCACCCCGCCGATCCAGCTCCGCAAACAACGGCTTGAACCAGTTCGGCTGCTCATAATAAATCGCAATAGGCAAAGACTGACGGCTGGACATAATCTTCTTCACATCCTCTTCAAAGATTCGACTCAAAACTCGCCCCACGGTTACAACGGCCGAGACGGCAGGCGAAGCAACGCCTCGAATCTGATATCTCGAGTTTAGATGAAGAAACGAATCCGCGAGCTTCACAATAGCCCCACACGGTATCCGCCGATCATGTTGTACCCTGAACCAGCCATGCAAGCCATCCAGATCTTCACCACCGGCGCCGCCGACGTGCTCACCTTCACCGATCTGCCCACGCCAACCCCCGGTCCAGGCGAAGCCCTCATTCGCATCGAAGCCTCCGGCGTCAACTTCATCGACACCTACTTCCGCGAGGGCCGCTACCCCGCCAAACTCCCCTACACCCTCGGCCAGGAGGCCGCCGGCACCATCGTCTCCGTCGCCCCCGACGTCACCGCCTTCAAACCCGGCGACCGCGTAGCCTGGTGCCTCATCCCCGGCACCTACGCCCAGTTCGCCGTGCCCCCCGCCGCCCGCCTCGTCGCCATCCCCGAAGGCGTCACCACCCAGCAAGCCGCCGCCGCCATCCTCCAGGGCATGACCGCCCACTATCTCCTCCACTCCGCCTACGCGGTCCAACCTGGCGACGAGGTCCTCATCCACGCAGGTGCAGGCGGCACCGGCCTCCTCTTCATTCAGATGGCGAAAGCCATCGGCGCCCGCGTCTTCACCACCGTCTCCACGGAAGAAAAAGCCACCCTCGCCCGCGCCGCTGGAGCCGACGAGATCATCTTCTACACCCAGGAAGACTTCGCTGCGAAGGTCAAATCCCTAACCGGCGGCAAGGGCCTTCCAGTCGTCTACGACTCCGTCGGCAAAACCACCTTCGAGCAATCTCTCCAGTGCCTTCGCCCCCGAGGCCTCCTCGCTCTCTTTGGCGGAGCCAGCGGAGCCGTACCGCCCTTCGACCTCATCCGCCTCTCCACCATGGGCTCCCTCTTCATCACTCGCCCCACACTCAGGGACTACATCGCCACCCGCACCGAACTCGAAACCCGCGCCAAAGCTGTCTTCGACGCAGTCGCCAACGGCACCCTCAAGCTCCGCATCGAATACGTCTACCCGCTCGCAGATGCAGCACAAGCCCACCGCGACCTCGAATCCCGCCGAACCACCGGCAAACTCCTCCTCATCCCCGGCCTCCGGCAAAACTAAACCTTTCGCAGCAACTTACAATCGACGTATGCACACCCCGGCGCACCGAAGCGCGATTAAATACCTCCTCGCCCTCGCCGCCATCCTTCTTCTCGCGCTGCCCACAAGAGCCGTCGTCGTTCGCGGCACCGTCATCTCTCCCCTCGGCGTTCCTATCGGCAACGCCCGCATCCAGCTCATCCAGGGTTCTCGCGTCGTAGCCTTCACCATCTCGTTCATGGACGGCACCTACGAGATTCGCAGCGGACTCCCTGGCCGCTTCGTCCTTCTCACCTCTGCCCGTCCCTACACTCCCGGCATTGGCGACACCTTCTACGGTGGCACCGTCTCAGTCATCACCCGCAACATCGTCATGGAGTACTCCACCGTCACTCCCCAGCTCTCCACCACCTCCTCCGGTATCTCCACGCCAATCCAGCAGATCCCCGCCGGCGTCTATCTCATCCCACAGCAGTCCCTCGAAACCCAGGTCACTCTCCTCAACGACCTCCGCCAAATCCCCGGCATCAACGCCGTACAAACCGGACAAGCCGGTGGCCCCATCGACCTCTACGTTCGCGGCGGTCCCTCCGACGCCAACAAAGTCCTCATCGACGGCATCTCCGCCAACAACATCGGCGGCGCGTTCGACTTCAGCTCCATCGCCACCACCACCCTCACCGGCCCCGAGCTCTATCGCGGCGCCAACAGCGCCCTCCAGGGCACCGGCGCCGAAGCCTCCATCGTCAAACTCACCACCACTCGCACCAACTTCCTCCGCCCCACCCTCAACTACACCGGCGACGCCGGAAACTTCCGCACCTACCGCAACGAAGCCGTCGTCTCCGGCACTCGCAAAAAGCTCGACTATCAAGTCGCCTTCAGCCGCTTCAACACCTCCAACGCCCTCCCGCTCGACGAGTATCACCTCACCACCACCTCCGCCAACATCGGTTACAGCATCTTCACCAACACCACCGCCCGCTTCACTCTCCGCAACTCCGACGCCGCCACCGGCCTCCCGCAGGCCCACGACATCTACGGCATCTCCGCCTCCGGCAAACAGTCCGATCAGGACCTCTACTCCGGCATCACCATCGAAAACACACTGGCAGGGAACTGGCACAACCTCGCCCGCTACGGTATCGCTCGCAAGCGCGAACAAGAGCAGCAGTTCGACCAACTTCCTCTGATCACCATCGACGGCATCACCCAACCCGAAACTCAATACGGCAACATCGTCACACTCCGTGGGGCCAACAACTACACCGTCACCGGCCAGGCCGCCTTCCTCTCTCCCACCCTCGACAACGTCCACAACCGAGACGAGCTCTACTACCAAACCGACTACACCCTCCCTTATCGCATCGGCCTCCTCTTCAGCTTCCACTACGAAAACGAGCGCGGCCGCCTCTACAACCCCACCACCGGCTTCAATCAACAAGCCCAGCGCACCAACTTCCTCTACACCCTTCAGCTCCAGGGCGATCTCCACCACCGCCTCTTCTACTCCTTCGGCGGAGCCATCGAACGCAACCATCTCTACGGCACCGCCGGAACCCCACGCCTCGGCCTGACCTACGTGCCCGTCTTCCCCGGCCACCACGTCTTCCACGGCACCAGCATCCGCGCCAACATCGCCACCGCTGTGCAGGAGCCCACACTCGAAGATCAGTTCACCAGCCTCAGCACCCTCCTCGATCAAACCGGCAACGAATCCGCCATCACCACCTACAACATCCGCCCCCTCATCGCCGAGCGCTCCCGCACCTTCGACGTCGCCGTCGATCAAAACATCCTCAGCCAAAAGCTCATCCTCAAAGCCGGCTACTTCCACAGCCAGTTCAGCAACCAGCTCGAACACCTCGCGCCCAACGGACTCGAACAGTACTTCGGCATCCCCGCCAACATCGCTCTCGAAGTACCCGACGCCTCGCTCAACTCTCTCGCCTACCGCGCCCAGGGTCTCGAAACCGAAGTCCAGTACCAGCCCTTCCCACGCCTCTTCCTCCGCGGCGGTTACACCTACCTCGCCTCGCTCGTCGAGCAGTCCTTCACCTCCGACAACGTCTCCCCCGCCTTCAACCCCGACCTGCCCGGCATCCCCATCGGAGCGCTCTCTCCCATCGTTGGCAACCGTCCCTTCCGTCTTCCCGCCAGCACCGGATTCTTCGCCGTCCAGTTCTCCTCCGGCAGATTCTCAGCCGCCATCAAAGGCGCGCTGGCCAGCCGTAGTGACGACTCCACCTTCCAACTGAACAACGACCGCAACGGCGGCAACACGCTTCTGCTTCCCAACCAGGACCTCGACTTCGGCTACGCCAAGCTGGACTTCAACCTCCTCTTCAGCGTCACTCGCCACGTCACCGCCTTCACCCAGCTCGACAACCTCTTAGGTCAGCAGCACATTGGCCCCATCGGCTATCCCGGCTTACCCTTCACCATCCGCGCTGGCCTGAAGATCCGCATCGGCGGCAACTAGGGAAGAGCAGGCCCAGCAAAGAGAATCAGGTTCCCATCGGGATCCTTCACGATGAAGGTCCTGGCGTCCCAAGGCTCCTTCTTCAGGGTTTGACTAAAGCTCACTCCCGCAGCCTGGTAACTCAAAAAAAGTTGTTTGATCTCATCTGTGGTCGCGACGGTAATCGAAGCAGAGAGCAGATGCTCACGCTCCCGAACATCGCCAACGAACACGGGTTCGCCAACTACCCTCAAATTGAGCCGCGCCTGGTCGCGAGTAACCTGTCCGTAGAAGGGTGGGTCGCCATAGACGAAGGCGACCTTAAAGCCGAGCTTATCGGTATAAAAATCGCACGATGCCTTCATGTCGGCAACGAACAACTGTGCTTCGGTTGAGTTGAGGATTGGGCGCAGGACGGTCTGTCCAACTTCGTGGGTCATGGCATCGGCTCCTGATTTGAGCGCCTGCCATCCTTCGAAACCCCGCTCCCGCGCCACGAGCTCCTGTGCGTCGGCGAGCTTGAAGTTTGCGTCCAGTATCTGCTCGTCGCTGAGGTTGCGAAACCAGGGTAAGGCTGCCCTGATCTTGGCTGCGACCGGATAATACCGTTCGTGATGCCAACGCAGATATTGTTTAGCTTGCTTCTTGAGATTTTCGATATTCGGCATCGGCGCAAAGTATTCACTTATCGTAGGTGGGCGTTGCCCTTTCGATCTGCACCGATGCGCCCTACGCAGCCATAAAAATGTTCTTACGGCCGGAGCGGAGCTGTCAACAGCTGTTGTTGGTCATGATGAAAATAGAACAGGTTTCCGTCCAGATCCTGCACGGTGAACTGTCGCATTTCCCAGGGTTTTGTCTCCAGAGGATCCACGATCTTCGCACCTGACGACATCAGCTCCTCATACGACGCATCGATATCTTCAGCGAACACCCAGTGAACAGCGGGTTCGAACGGCTGCATCCTCTTCCGGAAGAAGATCGCTACCTTATCGCGCGACACAGCCCCAATCTCTTTGTCCGGGTACAGCCATCCAATCTCAAAGCCGAGTGCATCTCTGTAATGCTGTTGTGCCCGTTCGACATCAACAACCGGCAACTCCGGCACAGGCTGACCAATCGAACTCATCTTCTCTCTTACGCCCATAGAGCTCTCCTTCCATCGCGACCAACGGGAAGCTCCCGAAGGGGAATACCTGTCGCGAAGAAACGCACCGCGCGTAGCGGGCCCGTCCCGCAGGACACTTCTCTTCACAAAAAAGCTTCAACACCCGTACTCTGTTATGCTGCAAGACCGTCCATGAGTCAAGTTAGGGGGAGAGAAAGCGCTTCTCGCTACGTCTCCACTGAAACAAACGCCCTCCAACCGCTAGACAGCAACTAACATTGTCTCTTTTGTGTTTCTTTCTTGTATGTTCTTGCCCTTTTCGAGTCGCGCAGCCACGCTGAACCGTCTATACCAACGAAGGGAAACAAAAATGACTCGATATCTGCTTGCACTAACTCTTCTGGCAACAACCGCAACGACGATCTCACAAGCCCAGGAAGGTCCCGCCAACACTCAGGCTCTCGTCGCATTCGACTCCAAAAACCCTGTCAGCCCCACCGCCCAAAATCTCACCATCAAGGTGGAAAACCGCGTCACCCCAATCGCCACTCTCGCGCCCATTCCGCCTGGAGGAGCCCAGGTAGCACTCCTCATCGACGACGGCCTCCGCACTAGCGTCGCCCGCGAGATGAACAACCTCCGCGCCTTCATCACCAGCTTTCCGGCAGGTACTGAAGTCTTCGTCGGCTACATGCAGAACGGCACCGTCTTCCCAGGAACCGGAGCCAACGGCTTCACCACAGACCTAGCCGCCGCAGCCCAGGGCCTCCGAATCCCCAACGGCGTCCCAGGCTCGAGTGCCAGCCCGTACTTCTGCCTGTCTGCGTTCGTCAAGAACTGGCCCGGACAAGCCGAAAATCAGCTCACTCCCGTCCAGCGCAATGGCCCCACTCATAAGCCGCGCTTCGTCCTCATGATCACCAATGGTGTGGACCCCTACAACGGCAGCACCAGCCCGCTCAACCAGAACAGCCCCTACGTCGATAACTCCGTTAACGACGCACAACGCGCAGGCGTACCCGTCTACTCCATCTACTTCAGTGACGCGGGCTTCTCTCGCGGCCGAGGCAGCTTCAGCGGCCAGAACTACCTCACCGAAGTCGCCGAGGGAACAGGTGGCCTCTCCCTTTACCAGAGCACCGGCCAGAACCCCGTCTCGATGGCGCCCTATCTCAAGCAGTTTCAAGACGCAATCGCGCGAACTTACGTCGCCACCTTCCCGGTCGACTCAAACAAAAAACTCGTCACCCTGAAGACCTCAACCGATCTCCCTAAGACGAAGCTCCGAGCCCCGTCCCTCGTGCGTCCCGGAACCATAGTCTCCAACTAAAGAGGTGTCCTGCCGGACGGGCTGCTACGTTCGGTGCGGTCACTTCGTGACGGGTATACCCCTTCGGTTGGCGCTTCCGGTGGTCGCGACGAGATGTATTTCGCCGACCAACGGGAGGCCTAAGGCTTAGCCGGAATACAAGTCGCGAAGTGGCCACCGCCCGCGCAGGGCGAACTTTAAAGAGATTTCCACAAGAAAGTTCAGTTCCGGTGGCGTATTTTTCAACCTCGAAAAACAACCATCCAAAACACCACATTCACCACGCAAACCACCACGATTACACCAGCAAAAAACCACCATCAACGCACTACTTTTTCCAAAACACCCCTTAAAAATCCAGCAAAAACAGCAAAGCCCCGGCTCTCACCGGGGCTCCACTTTTTTTCTTGAAACAACTTCTTAGTACATGCCGTCCATGCCGCCGCCATGCTGATGTCCGCCGCCCGCAGCTTCCTTCTTCTCCGGGATATCGGCGATCATCGCTTCGGTGGTCAGCATCAATCCAGCGATCGAAGCCGCATTCTGCAGAGCAGTACGCGTAACCTTCGTAGGATCAATAACGCCAGCCTTCACCAGGTCCTCGTAGGCGCCAGTTCCGGCGTTGTAGCCGTAGTTGGACTCCTTCGATTCGTGGATCTTGCCGATCACAACTGCACCCTCTTCGCCAGCGTTCGAAACGATCATGCGCAAAGGCTCTTCAATCGCACGACGGATGATCGAAGCACCGATCTTCTCATCGCCCTCAAGGCCCTTGATCACGTCCTCAACCGCTGCGGTGCAACGTACCAGGGCAACACCGCCGCCCGGAACAATGCCTTCCTCAACAGCCGCACGCGTCGCATGCATTGCATCCTCAACACGAGCCTTCTTTTCCTTCATCTCGGTCTCAGTCGCTGCACCAACCTTGATCACTGCAACGCCGCCAACCAGCTTGGCCAAACGTTCCTGCAGCTTCTCACGGTCGTAGTCAGAGGTGGTCTTGTCGATCTGTGCGCGAATCTCCTTCACGCGGCCTTCGACATCGCCATCCTTGCCGCCGCCATCAACGATGGTGGTGTTGTCCTTGTCGATCGTCACGCGCTTCGCAGTACCAAGGTCCTCGATCTTCACCCCCTCGAGCTTGATGCCGAGGTCTTCCGTGATCGCCTTACCGCCGGTCAGAATCGCGATATCCTGCAGCATAGCCTTGCGACGATCGCCGAAGCCAGGAGCCTTCACAGCAGCCACATTCAGCGTGCCGCGCAGCTTGTTGACCACGAGAGTCGCAAGCGCCTCGCCGTCCACATCCTCAGCAATAATGATGAGGGGCTTCGCGGTGCGCGCAATCTGCTCGAGCAAGGGGAGCAGGTCCTTCATCGACGAGATCTTCTTCTCGTAGATCAAGATGTAAGGATTCTCGAGAGCAACTTCCATCCGCTCCGCATCGGTCACGAAGTAGGGCGAAAGATAACCACGATCGAACTGCATGCCCTCAACGACATCCAGCTGGGTCTCCATCGTGCGAGACTCTTCAACGGTGATGACGCCATCCTTGCCAACCTTCTTCATCGCTTCGGCGATGATCACGCCGATCTGCGAGTCAGAGTTTGCCGAGATGGTTCCGACCTGGGCAATCATGTCACCAGAAACCGGCTTCGACAGCTTGCTCAGAGCACCTCCAACAACCGCGCCGTTCTCGTCGCGCTTGCCGATGATGGCCTCAACAGCCTTGTCGATACCACGCTTCAACGCCATCGGGTTTGCGCCCGCGGCTACAGTCTTCACGCCTTCGCGGTAGATCGCCTGAGCAAGAACCGTAGCAGTGGTGGTACCGTCGCCAGCCACATCAGAGGTCTTCGAAGCAACTTCGCGAACCATTTGTGCGCCCATGTTCTCCAGAGAGTTCGAAAGCTCGATCTCCTTAGCAACGGTCACACCGTCCTTGGTGATCGTCGGCGAGCCGAACTTTTTCTCGATAACGACATTGCGACCCTTCGGTCCAAGCGTCACCTTTACTGCGTCCGCCAAAATATTGACGCCACGCAGGATAGCCTGACGCGAATCTTCTCCATGCAGAATCTGTTTTGCCATTGTCTTACTCCTGTTACCGGCTCAAAGCCGGTTGAAAGTTGAAAGTGAGGCGCCCGAAACGCCGAATCTGCTGCAAAGTGGCATCTGCTGCATGTAATGCCTACTTCTTGAGGATGCCGAGGACTTCTTCTTCGCGCATGATCAGCAGCTCTTCGCCGTCGATTTTGATCTCGGTCCCTGAATACTTACCAAACAGAATGCTGTCGCCAGCCTTCACATCGAGTGGGAATACCTTGCCCTCGTCGTTCGATTTACCCTTACCGACGGAGATAACTTCGCCCTGCTGTGGCTTCTCTTTTGCCGAGTCCGGGATGATGATCCCGCCACGAATGCTTTCGCCCTCTTCAATACGCCGAACCAAAATCCGGTCGTGCAGCGGTGTAAACGATGTTGTCGCCATTGCTTTACATCTCCTTGGTGCGATTTGGCGAACGGGGAAGCCGTTCGCGATTGTCGAGCGCAGCCTCAGCCATCAACCTCTGGCCCGAGCCGCAAATGAATGAGTGGAACAGGCTACATGCCCGGCTTACTAGCAAACCAGAGAGCCGTTAGCACTCAAGCCTTCCGATTGCTAACGATAGTCAGCCAGCTTCCCCTTGTCAACCCGCGTGCGTGAAATGTGAGTGAAACTCGCGCAAGCCTTTCAGATTGCTTCGAAAGGCCCCGTCCCCGCAATACGGCCTCAAAAGTCGTAGAATGAGGCTATGTCGTCACGTCGCACCCTCTGGTCTCTCTCGTTTCTAGTTCTTCTTCTAGCCCTCATTCCCTGCCTCGCTAAGGCTCAGGATCAGGACGCTCCCGTAAAGCGCGGTCGCAAGTATAAGTCGCCGCCAGCCACGTCCCATATCGAGGTCACGGTCGTTAAAAAGTTCAATGGCAAGCCCATCATGAACGCTGCCGTCATCTTCAACTCCGTCAAGGACGGCAAAGACGAAGGGAATCTTGAGGTAAAGACCGATCCTGACGGCAAGGCCGTGATCGATGTCATTCCCACCGGTAGTACGGTTCGGGTGCAGGTCATTGCACAAGGGTTCGCAACCTTCGCGGACGAGTACGAAGTGACAGAGGCCAGCAAAGAGATCGCCGTCTCGATGATTCATCCTCGAGAACAGGTTTCTTCTTACGAAGACAATGACGGCAAAGCTGCCACCCGCAAGCCCGGTGTTCAGGAGCCCATCAGACCGACTTCGCCGGCTGCCAAGCCTGCTGCAGCCAGCACACCGCCTGCGACTCCGCAGCAGCCTGCTCCAAACTCGACACCCCAGCAATAGCGGAAGGTAGCAAGAAGGAGTTTATGGACAGGCCTCTAACAGGGAAGACTGTGCTCGTAACCGGAGCAGCGAAGCGTATTGGCCGCACCATTGCTTTGGCGCTCGCGGAACGTGGAGCGAACGTAGCCATCACCTACTTGGCCTCTCAGGCTGAGGCAGAAGAGACCGTGCATGCTCTTGTGTCCCATGATGTCGACGCTCTAGCGGTTCGGTGCGATCTCCGCAATCCTGAAGATATCGAGCAGACCGTTGCAGCAGTCGTCAATGATTTGGGCCGCATCGATCTGCTCGTCAACAACGCCGGAATCTTCGCATCCGAGGCGCTCGAAGATATCTCGGTCGACCAATGGGACGCGATGTTCACGACCAATACCCGTGCTCCCTTCCTCATGGCCAAAGCAGCACATCCACACCTTCGCGCAGTCAAAGGACGCATCCTCAATATCGGCTCGCTCGGAGGCCTGCACCCCTGGGCCACTCACGCGCACTACTGCACGTCCAAAGCAGCCCTGCACATGCTTTCCCAGACGATGGCGAAAGCCTGGGCGCCTGAGATCAGTGTCAACTGTGTAGCCCCTGGCATGATCGTTCAAGGTGAGGTCGATGAGGCCTACGAACATCTGGCTCGCAAAACTCCGATGCAGCGTAACGGTACCGCAGATGATGTAGCCGCCGCGGCAGTCTTCTTCGCCACAGCGCCTCACTTCATCACTGGCCAGCTTATCGCTGTGGACGGCGGTTTAGGCCTCTAGCGGCTGAGCTACCGGCCGAGCAGCCGTCTCCACCAGCTCTTTTCCTGGTCATCGTAAAGATTCAGCGGCTCCAACTGCGGTGGCATCGGCTTACCCATGAACACGGCTAAGGGGTTGGATACGGACAGCAGGTGAGCATAATCAGGACCGTAATTCTTCGCCACTAGTTCGTAGGCCGCTCGCATCTTCGGCGCACGTGAAGTTATGTTGTGAGCATCGGTCGCCAGGAAATGTACCCAGCGATTTTCGAGCAGCTCATGCGCCATCCGTTCGGCGTGCTTGCCCATGCGTCCCAGTACAGATCCAGCCGTGACCTGCACCAACACTCCCCGCTGTAACCACTCCGCGATTCGTCCCTGATCTGCCTGCAGGGTGGGATTTCTCTCCGGATGCGTGAGGATGGGCGTTAGCCCGGCCAGTTGCAGTTGGTAGAAGATCTCCGTGAGACCACGAGGCAGCCCATAATCCGGAACCTCAACCAGCAAATATCCCAGGCCGTTGATGCTGAATTTTGTTGGGTCGACTTTGGCTTCCTGAATGTTCTCGTACGACATGTGAAAGTCACATCCACGGCCCAGCTTCACACCCACTGAGTCACGATCCAACAGCGCCTGCAACTCGGTGATCTTCGCGTCGATGACGGGAGGGTCGTAGAAGTATTGTCCATTCGAATGTGGCGAACACACGATGTGCGTGATGCCATCTTCAGCAGCCATCTTTGCCATGGCTAATGATGTTTCGATGCTCGAAGCACCATCGTCCATGCCCCACAGAAGGTGATGGTGAATATCAATCATTGCGTGATCAGGTTACCACCGCGCCAGCTTCGCTCGCAGCGCTATCGTGCGGCTGTCAGCGA